>SWCC01004687.1_pt1 | contig 28214 bp, 23 predicted proteins | sample 4692971 | NCBI WGS metagenome assembly SWCC01 (sample SAMN10267277, study PRJNA491770) | bioreactor metagenome | isolation source: DHS bioreactor inoculated with subseafloor sediment | place: Japan: off Shimokita Peninsula | collected 2006-08 | reverse complement strand
ATGAATGACAAAATTAAATGCGCTCAGAAATGCATAATTTCAATTTATAGCGCCGAGCTTTGCAGAATAAAAAAATGAAGTTGAGATTTTGTTATAATCAACAGCGGCGGATGGTGTCCGTCGCTTATTGATGTAGAGAACGATAAAAAAATGGAGGAAGAATATGAAAGATGTTAGAATTGAAAAGTTGAAAAAGAAACTTATGGATGAGGTGGATGCGCCGTATTTTATGCTGAACGAGGCGTTCGCCTCGTTTAATAAAAAATGGCTTGAAGCTCAGAAATCAAGTCCTCTCGACAGAAAAGATCTGGATGAGTTGATAACGGAGTCACTTGATGAAGCCGTCCCGGACAAAGCTGAAAACTAAAAATATTCTTCTCGGGGTGAGTTCCTCGGCGGCCTGCGGCAAGGCTCTTGCTCTGGCGAGCGCGCTTGCTCAAAAAGGGCATGCTGTAAAAACGGTTTTAAGCCCGTCGGCGGCAAAACTTATTTCGCCGCAGCTTTTCAGCGCTCTCACGAAAAACGAGGCTTTCTCGGAGCAGTTCAGCGCCGACGGTGTTTTCAGAGAAGGGCACATATCTCTTTCGGCGTGGGCGGACATTTATCTGATAGCCCCGGCCACGGCCAACACCATAGGAAAGTTGGCGTTGGGAATATGCGATAATCTTCTTCTGACGCTTGCGGTTTCGCGCAGAGCGCCGCTCTTTATAGCTCCGGCTATGGAAAGCGCGATGTGGAAAAATGCTTTTGTCCGCGAAAATGTTATCAGACTCAAAAAAGAAGGTGTTGAGTTTATCGGTCCCGTTTCGGGGCGTCTGGCAAGCGGCTCCACCGGCCCGGGAAGAATGAGCGAGCCCGGAGACATAATAAAAAAGCTTCCTCTGTGAAAAAAATTCTCATGACGGCCGGTCCCACAAGGGAATATTTTGACACAGTGAGATTTATAACAAATTCATCAACGGGCGCGCAGGCCTCGGCTCTCGCGGATGAGTTTCTGAGGAGAAATTGCGAGGTGAAGGTGATAAGCGGCCCGGTTTCCGTAAAATATCCCTCACGCTGCGAAGTGATCAGCGTTGTCGGCGCGGCCGAGATGCTGAGCCGGACGCGGGAAAATATGGCGTGGGCGGATTTTACGGTTTTCGCCGCGGCGCCCTGCGATTTGACACCGGAGAGGACAGCGGAAAAAAAGCTGAAAAAAAAAACAGGCGCCGTTCCCAAACTTGTTTCGTCGCCCGACATAGCCGCTGAACTTAACGGTCTTAAAACTTCGCCGCCCTCGGCAGGCTTTGACCTTGAAGACGAGCTGGACATGGATGAGGCTCTCTATAAAATGCGCAGTAAAAAATTTAATATTATCGTTCAGAACACTCTCCCCGCCATGGCTTCATCCCGCACGACAGGCTACATCGTCTCAGAAAACGAAGCCGTTCTTTTCAGCGATATAAGCAAAAAGGCTCTCTCGGGTCTTCTCTGTGAAAAAATATGTCGAATTATAAACTGAAGAAAATTCTTACGCAGATGAGGGATATAGGAATAAATGAAGTGCCGCGGTCTTATCTCGCTCTGGCGGAGAAGGGCAAAAAGAAAGCTGACGCGGACAAAAATGCGCGAAAACAAAATTCAGAATCGCTCGAAGATGTTAAAGCCGAATACGCCGATTGTACGATGTGTCCGCTGGGGAAGAGCAGACTTAATCTGGTGTTTGGCGAGGGCAGCCCGAATGCGAAACTCATGTTTATAGGCGAGGGGCCGGGCTTTACTGAAGACCACTCCGGGCGGCCTTTTATCGGGCGTTCGGGGAATCTTTTAACCAAAATTATTACCGACGGTATGAAATTGAAAAGGGAAGATGTTTACATTTCCAACATCGTGAAATGCCATCCCATGAAAGACCCCTCCAATCCCGAAAAACGCGGCAACGACAGGCCTCCGTCGCCTGAAGAAGTGGAAAAATGTATGCCCATACTTTTGCGACAGATAGCGGCCATCAGGCCGGATGTGATATGCACGCTCGGTTCTCCGGCGGCCAAAATAATGCTGAACACCCACAAAGGCATTTCATCTATCCGGGGGAAAATATTTGATATCAGTCCTCTGCCTGAAGAGCCGCAATACAGCGTAAAGCTTGTGCCCACATTTCATCCCGCGTATCTGCTGCGTAATCCTCCTGCGAAAAAACCCGCATGGGAAGACATAAAAGTTGTGATGAGCCTCCTCAAAAAAGGGGACGGAGGAAAGTGATTTTCCTACAATTCAGTAAAATCAAATTATTTTAAATGGACGCGAACGTGGACGGTGCTTGACAATATGACGGTAGAAAAAGACAATTCAATGCTAATGTCACAATGTCAAGCACCGTCCCCTTCAGAGTATCTTATAAAAGTCTGTCTGCCGCTGCCGGTGAAGGGCGCTTTTGATTATCTATCGGATGAACCCGTTCTCGCAGGATGCAGGGTGCGTGTCCCTCTCGGGAACAGGAAAATTACCGCTTATTGCGTGGCCGCATCTGTTATTACGCCGGGGCGCGGGGATGATATAGAAAACCCGAAACTGAAAAAAATAATAAAAAAAATAGACGATGAGCCCGTCATCAGCGAAGAGCTGCTGGATCTTTCGCTATGGATGGAAAAAAGATATTTCACAACGCGCGGTATGGCTTTGAAAATGATTTTACCTACGGAACTCAAAGGCAAAGCACGCAGTTTCAAAACCGTTGCCACTCTTCCTTTTAGCACAGAATTGCCGAAAACAGATGATTTGCCGGATATGCCCGCCGAAAAAAAAAACGTTTATGTTTCGGGAAGCAGGATGTTTCTGAAAGCTTTTCTGAGAAGGGAGATGGAAAAAACGATTTCATCAGGAAGCAGGGTGATATTCCTGGTGCCGGTGATGAGCGAGGCGTCAGGTTTTGAGGACATTCTCGGTGGTTTCCGTGCGGGGCGTTTCAGCTCATTTCTTCTGCCGTCTCACAGGTACCGCATGCTCTGTGATTTCAGAGACGGAAAAATAGATGTTATCATAGGCACGAGAAGCGCCGTTTTCGCGCCTTTGGTTAAAAACAGCCTGATAATTATGACAGGCGCGCAGAAGAAAACCTACATAGAGGAGCAGCATCCCCGCTACAGCGCCGAAGAAGTGGCTATGCAGCGGGCGGCGCTTTCCAACGGGCGTTTCATTGCTGCCGGAGGAGCTCTCACGGTGGAGCAATTTTACAGAGTAAAAAAACGCGAGGCTTTTTCCATGCGTGAGGCTGAAAGTGTTTCGTCTGCCGGGGTGAATGCGACGGTGGGGAAAGGATACAAAAAATCCCGCAGGGTTCTGTGCGACCTCACCGAAGACAGTGTGAATTTCGGCGTTTCAGCGACGCTGTTAAAACACATGAGGAAAACGCTGTCGGAAAAAAAACAGGTGATGCTCTATTCACCCCGCGGCGGATGGGCGACGTCCTATGTGTGCGGGGCCTGCAAATTCGTGATGAAGTGCGAAAAATGCTCCCGCAAGCTTTATGTGTCGCGTTTCAGTCTTTATTGTCCCTCGTGTAAAAAGAGTTTTCCTCTTCCCGAAAGATGCCCGCGCTGCAGAAGAAAGAAAATGAAAAACAGGGGAATAGGCCGCGCGCTTGTGGCATCTTTTCTTCGGAAGCAATTTCCGGGGAATGTCATCAGAGCGGTGGAAATAGAATCCTCCGCTGAGGAGAAAAAAAGGGATTATGACAGCTATGATAAAGGCCGCGTTAACGTGCTGATAAGCGGGCCCGGTTTCGCCGCGGTGAGAGACTGGTCAAAGACGGGGCTTTTCGCCGTTATGGATGCCGATTTCCTGCTTTACAGCGACGACTGGAGGGCGGAAGAAAAAACATATTTGTGGCTGAGCAGCCTTGCTGGATTTCTCGCTCCGGAAAACGCGGGCGCTCTTTTTCTGGTGCAGACGAGAATCGCGCCGGAACTTGTGAAATCCGCACTTTTAGGGGACAATTCTTTTTATGAAAAACAGCTTGATGTACGCAGAAAATTCGCTTTTCCGCCTTTTGCGAGAATCCTTAAAATAAAGGTGTCGGGCAAATCCGCCGCTGCGGCCTGCGTGAAAATACGCAAAGACCTTGAAGGGAAGCTTATGGAGATTTCTTCCGACGACGCTTCTTGCCCTTCCGCCGGAGGCGTGAAAATAATGGTCAAGATAAAGCCGGATGCCCCTTTTGAAATAGAACCCATGAGAGGAGCCTCAATAACAATAGAGGAAGAACGATGACGAACACCATCCGACGCTCTTAAATGATATGAAGATGAATAAAAAGAATTTGGCGGCGGGTCTGATTATTTTAGCGGCTGGAGCGCTTTACTCGCTGAATATAAAAGCCGACCAGATAGGCCACCTCAACGACGACGCTTATTATATAAACGCCGCGCGCTGGATCGCGGGTGTCCAAACAGTACAGAGGCAATTGTCGTCAAGATCGCTGGGTTTTTCGTTTCTGCTCGTGCCCGTTGCCCGTATAGCGGGCGATTCTCTCCTGCCTTTCCGTATTCCGTCGCTGATTTTTACACTGGCTTCTCTCTGGCTGATATATCTGATTTTCAGAAAAAAAGCACGCCGCGGCGTATTTTCAGCTTCGGGGGGCGTTTGTTTTTCTATTCTTCTGCTGACGGCATTCAACCCGCTAAATATTATTTTTAGCACAATGGTTATGAGCGAGGAGGCCTATCTTTTTTTCTCACTTCTTGCCGTGTGGGTGTTCATCCGACGCGAAAACAAGGATTTTTCTTACAGAGGATCTTTCCTTCAGGCCTTGACTCTTGCGGCTCTCGCCTACATAAGGCCGGAGGGTTTTCTCATGGCTTTTGCCGTTTTTACCGTTCTTTTGCTCTCCCGCAAATTCAGGGATGCCCTTTACAGCGTTTTTTTCTTTATACTTTTGGTTTTGCCGCTGGTTTCGGGAATCTTCGGTATAGGCTCCAGTTTAGACAAATATCTGAATGAACTTGTCTTTCCGGCGCTTTATGCGGGTCTGCCCGCTGTCATAAAAACGAATTTTATATATTTTTTGAAAGAGATTCCTGCGGCGGCTTTTTTTACCGAGGTGCTTAGAAGCCGCATGGGCTTTTTTGAAATTCCGGCGGCGCTGATTGTTACTATTGTTCTGATTAAAGGTCTGTGGGGGGCTGTGAGAAAAACGGTTTCAGAAATATCTTCCCGTCCGGCACCGTCAATAATGAGTTTGCTGATGGCGTTATATCTCATTCTTTACACAGCGTTTCATATTGTCTGGCCGGCGAAGGGCGCGCGTTTTATCATACCGCTGCTGCCTTTTATTTATTACTTTTTTTTCTCGGCGATAGAGCAATGGGGCAGCGCGGGAATTTTTGGCAGATTCGGCAAAAAAGTGCGTGGGGCAAACGTGACGGTAACGTCACTGCTCTTGGCAATTTTCGCTTACCAGAATTATCTGATTTTGATTACCCCTCAGCGGGCACTCTATCCTGAGACATTTTCTTATGTAAAGAAAACCAGTGTTCCCGGAGATGTTTTTGTCAGCGAGTCCTCAGAACGATTTTTCCTTAAAACGGGCATAAAAGCAATTACGCCCGAAATGTATATTTCAGCCGACAATTTTTATTATTCGTTAATCACTGACGACGTCACACGCGCGGTTTTCTGCCAGCCCGCGAGGCTCTCAACAAAATACAGTGAATTTTTCACGATGAGCGCCGGGGGCATGAAGAGATACGCTTTTTTTCTAAAAAATTCCCGAAGATTTGAAAAAGAATATGAAAACAAAAAAGAAGGAACAGCGATTTACCGTGTGAAAAAATCATTTTCAGCAGATTTCGAAAAAGCTTATGATGTTTTGATACCGGCTTTGAACGACATTAAGGAAGGACGGAAGGCAGAGGGGCAGCAAAAGCTGAAAAAAGTTCTTGAAATATGCCCGTCGCTCACAAAGGCAGCTGACAATCTGCTCCTTATCTATATTGACAGTGGCCGTTTTAATGAAGCAGGGGAACTGATAAAGAAAACCGAAAATGCGGGAGCGGCTTCACATCTCACTCTTTTTCTCGCGGGAGAACTATCCGAAAGAGCGGGTAAAAAAGATAAAGCCGCGGATTATTACAGGCGTTCCGCGAACGAAGCTCTGAAAATAGGAGATTACAGCATATTAAAAGCGGCGGAAAAGAGGCTTTTGGACACTCGTGAATTGCAGATTAAAATGTCAAATGTTCCGCATTACTATTGACATGTTTTGCAAAACGTATTAGACTTATATTAGCTCAACTTGAGCTAGAAGGAGGTGAGAAAAATGAAACAGATGAAAAAAGGTTTTACTCTGATCGAGCTCATGATCGTTGTCGCAATTATTGGTGTTCTGGCCGCTGTGGCCATTCCTAAGTTCGCGGACTTGATCAGAAAAGCTCAGGAAGCCGCTTGTAAAGGACAGCTCGGAGCACTCCGCAGCGCTTTGTCGATTTACTATGGTACTGAGGAAGGAGTTTGGCCGACAAACGTTTCGTCAGCGCTGACTCCCACCTACATCCAGGCGATTCCTAATGCCAAACCCGGCACCGGCTTGGATGACAACGCCGTAACGAACGAATCGGGTACTGGTAATGACCTTACCATCGCTGGTACCGCCGGCTGGTGGTACAACGCTAACCAGAGTGGTACCTACGCGGGCTGTATCAAGGTGAACACTACTGCCACTGACACAAAGTTGGGCGCGATTCACGATTGGTAAGCTGTTAGTGTTTTGTTTTACGGGGGCGGCTTAAGCCGCCCCCGTTTCTTTTTATGTCAAGGATTTTTCTTGTAATTTCATCTCTCGCCGTCTTTCCTTTTTTCAGTGACTCTTTCTGGGGCGCTAAATATTTCCTGACTCTTTTTTTACTGCCTGTCTTATGTTTAGGCACACGGGAAAAAACTTTTTTTTATGATTTAAAAGCCCCCGAGGCAGGTTTTTTAATTGTGATTGCTTCAATTTTTTTTGAGAATGCTGATTTCTTTCAGGTGTTCCGATTTTTAGCGCCTTTTTGTTTATATTTATACCTTTCCCGCAGCGAGAAGAAAATAAAATTTGCAAAGACGGCGGTGCGGCTCACGGGGTTGATTTCTATTCTTGCCCTTATTCAGCAAATTACAAAATACAATCCTTTTCACGCGCCTTTAGCTTATGTCACATTCGGAAATCCTATGTATTTAGGGGCCTGGCTGGCGGCTGTTCTGCCTTTCAGCATTGATGTTCTTCTTAACGGCAAAAAAGGAAGGTTTTTTTATGAGGCGGGGTTTTCTTTTGCCGCGGGTTTCGCGGTTCTTCTTCTTACAAGAAGCCAGTCGGCTTATCTGGGTTTTGCCGCGGCTTTGATTTATCTGCTTTCTAATATGCCTGATAAATCAGGCAACCACATTGGCGAACATGATAAATCGGGCAACTTGAGAACAAAAAAAATCTTAAAGGCGCTTATTATTTTTACGGGCGTCGTAGCTCTTTCTACGCTTCTGTATTTTTCATTCTTCAAAGTTGGTGACAGCCCGTTGTTCAGTTCCTTTAACAGGCGCATAAATTATTACAGGACATCAATACAGATGATCAAAGAAAATCCTCTCACAGGCGTTGGCGCCGGAAATTATAGAGGAAATTATGTCCGTTACCGTCTGAAAGCAAAATTACCTTACCATGCATCACCCAGATGGGCTCATTGCGATATTCTGCATTTTTTGTGCGAACTCGGTATTTTTCGCGCAGTCATTCTTTTTCTTTTTCTTTTGGCTCCGCTGTTAAAAAAGACGCCGCCAGAATTTGCGCCTTATAAAGCAGGGGTAACGGCTCTTATTTTTACATCCATGACGGCTTTTCCTTTTCAGAGAATTTCAACGATTTATCTTTTTTTTATTTTCGCGGGTTTTATTATGAATGACGAACAGCGTAACTGCGAAGACGAAAAATATTTTTCCGTCAAAAAAGCTGTAGGAAAGGCGATAGCTGCCGCGGCTTTCATATACGCCGTTGTTTTTGCTTATTCTCAAGTCAACTGGAAAAAAGGAGAAAAACTTTTAGAAAACGGAAAACCGCGTGAGGCGGCTGCGGCTTTTGAAAAGGTCGCCAATTGCGTTCCCGCAGATTACAGAATATGGATGGATTTGGGAAGGGCTAAATACCGTTCCGGCGACCTTGGCGGAAGTTTGAGCGCTTACCGCAGATGCCTTTCCTTATATTTTGACTGGGATATTTGCTACAATACGGCCATTGCCTTTAAGGCCGGAGGAAACAAAATTATGGCGGAAAAATTTATGAAAGATTTTAAAAAGATAAAAGCTCAGTGACAGAAACAGGTATTGAAACCGCCTATGCGCTTTTTTATTTTTTGAGCGCTTTTATCTTTCTGACGGGTCTTGTCTTCGGTTCTTTTCTGAATGTTGTTATATACAGGCTACCCTTGGAAAAATCTCTCATCCGTCCGAGGTCATTTTGCCCTGAATGCAAAACACCCATAGCTTTTTATGACAACATACCGGTTCTGAGTTTCATTTTACTTAAAGGCAAATGCCGCAGTTGCTCCGCTAAAATTTCGCCTGTTTACCCCCTTGTGGAAATTCTAACGGGTGTGAGTTTTTTGCTCTCTTTTTATTTTTTCGGTGTATCGTGGAAAGCCCTTGAAATGGCTGTTCTTCTCGCTGCGTCCACAGCTATTACGTTCATAGATTTAAGGCACAGGATTATACCTGATGAAATAAACATTTTTCTTTTTGTGTTCGCCGTTTTTCTCCCGAAGGAAATCTGGCGTACCTCTTATTTGGCAAGCGCCGGACTTTCGGCTTTATCGGGCATAACGGCGGGCGTTGTTCTTTTTCTGATAGCTATTGCGGCTGAAAAGATTTTCAAACAGGAAGCCATGGGAATGGGGGATGTGAAACTCATAACGGCCCTCGGGGCTTTCTTCGGATTTCAGTCCATCTTCTGGCTGATTTTTATTTCCTCTCTCATAGGTTCTGTAGTCGGCATCGCCGTTAAACTCCGAAAAAGAGAAAAGGGTTACACAATGATTGCTTTCGGGCCGTATCTTTGCGTTGCCGCAGTCATTTATACGCTTTTTGAACCGCGGCTTAAACTGTTGCTGTGAAAAAAATCAATTTTTCCCGCAGGGCTATACTCATAATTTCTCTGGCCGCTGCCGCTTTTCTATACGGAATCAATATCAATCATATACCGATTGGCATTATTAACGATGACGCTTATTATGTAAACGCGGCAAGATGGTTTGCGGGCGCGCAGACTATACAGAAACCCGGCGGTTCATATCCATTAGGTTATTCTTTAATGCTGATCCCTGCCGCTAAATTGTTTCCGGAAAGCTTAAAAGTCTTTAAAGTTTACAACATATTTCTGTTTCTGTTGATTATTACTGTCTTGTTCAGAATTTTCAAGAATTATCTGACAAAAAAAGAGCTGTTGTTTTTTCTGCTGCTCAGCGCTCTGAATCCTTTGATGGTTAGTCAGAGCTCCATTATTATGAGCGGAGGCGCTTTTCTGCTTATTTTATTCACGGCATTTTATTTTATAAGAGAGTCAACCGCAAAAGAGAAACCGCCTTACGGTATTTTGCTTTCTGCGGCTTTTTTCAGCGCTTATCTGTGTTTAATCAGATTTGAGGGATTTTTGTTTGCCGCGGCTGTTATTCTCGGGTTACTACTCCTTAAAAAATACAGGCATGCGCTTTATTTCACTTTTTTTTATGTTGTCCTTGCGGCTTTTTATATGCATGCGGCCGGCGTTTTCACAAGAAGCGGCGGAAGATATTTCAATATATTTTTTAATACCGTTTCCGTCGGCGGCATTTTAGATCTTATGAAAAAAACGTCTCTGTATTATTTCATAGAATTCACGTACTCAATTTTTTTAACAAAGTCAATCGGTGCGAAACTGGGTAAGTTCGCGATAGCACCCGCTATCATGGTTTTAGGTGTTTTTATCGCAGGTTTTACGGAAAAGAAAAAATATGAGGGAGAAATGATTCTCAAAATTTATTTTGTTTTATACGTTGCCGTCCATTCGTCATGGCCGGGGACAGAACCAAGATATTTTATGCCTGTATTACCGCTCATAATTTTTTATTTCCTGAGAGGTGCCGGAAAATTTGGAAGAAAAACGCAGACTGCGGTTTTTGTGAGTCTCTTTGTTTTTTTTCTGTATGCCGGGATTAAAAAGAGCAATGCAAGATGCCCCGCACTTTCAGCCGAGGCGTTTGATTTTATAAAAACAAATACATCGTCGGACGCTGTTTTTACAAGCATTTACGCGGACAGGCTTTTTTTATACACAAACAGAAAATCAGCATATCCCCATGTAATTAGAAAAAATGATGATATATTTTATTCTCTGTCAAAAACAGGAGCAGATTATATATATGTCAATTTATTTTATGCTGTTCCGGATTTCATGAATATTTTCCGAGAAAAGTATCCTCAGAAAATAATAATTCAATGTATGGATAATAAAGACCTGTACACTCTCGTGTATAAAAACGAAAATAAAAAAACGGCTATATGGCGTGTGAATCCCGGACTGAAGGAAAATTTTTTAAAAGCTAATGATTTTGGTGTTAAAACGACGGAATTTTTTAATACGGGTGATTTTGCGCGGGCAAAGGAATTTTACGCAAAATCTTTGGATGTATTTCCATATTATGCCGAAGTGGCGAATAATTATGCGCTTATTTATATAACCGAAGGTAACTTTGAGGAAGCCGAAAAGATATTGATTGACGGAATCCAATTTGCTCCGCATTCAGCAATGCTTTACGCGCTTTACGGTCAGTTGTGTAAGATGAAAGGCGAATATCAAAAATCTGCTGAAAATTATAAGAAGGCGCTGAAATTTGCAGATGATTTTAATGACGAGAGAACAAAAAGAACAGCGGAAAGCGAGCTAAGGGCGTTAGGGGCTTGGCCGGAATCCCATGAAAAATAAATTATCATTGGGCATTGCTGCGCTGATAATCTTCGGAGTGGTACTGTTTTTTTTCGGCGGCGTGATTTTCAGCTCACAAACATTTTTCGCCCGTGACACGCTTATACAGTTTTTCCCGTGGAGCTTTTTTAAAAGCGCCTGTCTCAGTCAGGGAATCATACCTTTCTGGAATCCTTTTTCTCACTGCGGCATGCCTTTTTCCGCCGCCATGCAGCCGGCTGTTTTTTATCCGCCGAACATAATTTTTTATGTTTTGAATTTCGTTTCAGCCTACAAAATTTATATTGTTTTTCACATTTTTATAGCGTTTATCTCAATGTTCCTTCTTATGAGGGAATCGGGGCTGGACGACATAGCGTCTTTCCTTTCGGGAATTGTCTTCGCCTTTAACGGTTATATTCTGACGAAAATAGAATTTTTGAGCGTCTTAGGAACATCCGTCTGGCTTCCCGCGGCATTTCTTATTCTTATGAAATCGCGTAACAGGATGGATTTTAAGAGAATCTCGGCGCTTGCTCTTGTCTTTGCGTTTCAGTTTTTAGCGGGACACCCTCAAATTCTTTTTTATGAAATTTCGGCGTTGCTTCTTTACTGCGCCGCGCTGTTCTTTTTTACGTCAAAAAAGCCGTCAACGCCTTTTTTGACGCTGACTCTCTCGGGAATTCTTGCCATTATGATATCGGCCGTTCAGTTTATTCCTTCCATGGAATTTATTCTGAATTCCGTGAGGGGCAGGGGGCTCCCCGATGAAATCGTTACGGCCGGCTCTCTTTCATTTGTAAAACTTGCCGGATTTTTCAATCCTTTTTTGAAATACATAAGTGACGACTGGCCTTACGGCTGTTATGTGGGAATAATTGCTTTTGTGCTTTTTCTTTTCTCGGTCAAATCTTCGTCAAAAAGCGTCAAATTTTATTGGGCGCTTTTTGTTGTTTCTATCTTTGCGGCGCTTGGCGCGAACAATCCCGCTTTCGGTCTTATAATAAAAGCTTTTCCGGTTCTTGAAGCTTTCAGGTATCCCGCGACAATTCTTTATTTAAGCGTTTTTGCTGTCGCCGCGGCCGCCGGATATGCGATGATGGCTCTGTGCGTTTCAAAGAAGATAAAAATTCTTGTTGTTTTAATTGTTTTCACCGAGCTTTTCATAACCAGTCAAAAATTCAATGAAAAGTTGGATAAAAAAATATTCACCGTTTACGGCGATAAAATAAATTTCCTTGAAAAACAGCGGGGCTTTTTCAGATATTTTGTTTCACCGAAGACGGAATCCGCCAGAACAGCAAGCGGCTCGGCTTATTTTGACGGCTGGTGCAGGTGGAAAGATAATCTTTACGGCGACACAGGCCTTGTTTTCGGCCTTTATAACGCCGCCGGTCAGAACATAGAGCTCGCTGATTATCATGATTTTACAAAAAGGCTTTACCGCTCGGGTAGTCCCGACAAGGCGCAGAAATTTCTTTCAATGATGAGCGTCAGGTTTCTTCTAACTGATTATAAATTTGAATCCGAAAAATGGAAGCTTTGTTTGGAGAATCCTGAATCTGAATATAATGTGCGTATTTATGAAAACAAAGTTTTTCTCCCGCGGGTTTATTTCGCGGATAAAGCGAAAGTTTTGACTAAAGGCAAAATTCTTGACTATATGGAATCCGCCGCCTTTGATCCGCGGAAAGAAGTTGTCCTTGGGCCAATGGGGACGGTTCCTATTGCCGCAATAGGAACCGTCCCCATTGCGGGAAAAACCCCAAAAGCGGTTATTACAGAGGACGTAATAAACAAAATTGCCATTACAGTTTATGCCCCGCGGGATGCGTGGCTCGTTATGACAGACGCCTTTTATCCCGGCTGGAAGGCCTCGGTGGACGGTAAAAAAACGGAGATTCGGAAGGCGAATTGTTTTCAGCGAGCGGTTTTTGTGCCCGCCGGCAGTCACATCGTAAAGTTTTCATATTGGCCTCTTTCTTTCATAACAGGGTTTGTTATAACCTTTTTTTCACTTATTTTTCTTCTTTATAAAAGGCTGCACCCTGTGGTTAAAAAATTCGCGGAATAAAAAGTCAATTTTTTAGATTATTGTGGGATTTGTTCCGAGTGTTTATACTGCTGTTTTATATCCCCGATAACTTTTATGGAAGGTTGATTATTATGGTTTAATGTGTAGTACAGCGCCCGTGCATCGGAGAGTTCGTCAGCGGCGACAATAAAAAGGCTCTCTTTTTTCAGCGCGTTATAGGTGCCGTCTATATTTTCCGCTGAAATCACGTATTTTATTTTGTTTTCGTTTAATGGTATCGTCGGATTTATTTTTTCAAAAAAAAGCGGCAAAATGTAAGGGTGCACCAATCTGTTGGAAAACACTATATATTTATGATTTTCCTGAATTGTTCGAGCGTAATTAAATGCCTCTATTGCCGGAGCTTGAAACCAGTCACGAGAATCGGATGGATAGCGCAGAAAATAACAGCCTATAAAGTATGCGGAATTTAAAATGAAAAGATAACTTAGAAACACAGCTATGATTTTTCTTCGGAGTTTTTTCTTTGCGAGCAACTTGTAAATCTTTAATGCTCCATAAGCTGAGATAATTTCCGGGAAAGGCATGCTTGTAATAGCTCTTACTGCGTGGGGAATTCCTTTATTTGTTACAGCGGCGGGCAAAATACCGAGCAGAAAAAACGAAACAAGAAGAATAATTTCAGTTTTTTTATTTCTGAAAGCAAATATTATTCCGGCGGGGATAAATAATGCCATAATGTGAAGATACTGGCCAAACCCTGCTATGCTATGACGCAAATTCGCGTCCCCTGATATAAATAAAAAATCAGGGGAAATGTGTCTGAAGAAATTTTTTATGAAAACAAAAACCGGTTGACCGGCGGATAAAAAAACGGAAAGCTCCTTGTGCCGGGGATTTTTGTAAAACAAAAAGGGGATATACGCAGCGGCGGTAAGGAAGGAAAGAATAATTACCGCCTGTGCAGCACACCGCGGGAAATCCCTGTTTTCTTTTACCGCCGAACAAAGTTTTTTGCGATAAAGAAATAAAAGAACAATCAACATTAGCGGAACGGAGATTTTCGCCGCGGTGTAGGAATTCAGCGAAAGACCGAAAGCCGCGGCGGAAACTATAATTGACGCCGGTTTACGGAAACTTCTGAAAAAAAAGAAAAGGCCGGTTGTTATAAAAAACGGCGAAAGGATTGCTCTGAAGGCCATCCGGCTGAAATGCATATTCCATGGAGATATCGTGATAAAGAGAGCCGCGATAAGAGCTGTTTTTCTGCCGAAAAGTTCTTTTGAGAGAAGAAAAACGCTGAGAACGGTTAAGATTCCCGTTACGGCAGCGAGTAATCTCGTCGAAAATACGCTCAAGTCAAATAAAGCTATAAATGGAATTGAAAGGTAGGCATAAAGGGGTTCCAAAAAATCAATGTTATGGTGATTTATGACCCACGGCAAAATTCTGCCGTGCATGTCGGTGCCGGATTTTAAGATACAGAATGAATCATAGCCGTTTACCGCTTCATCACAGTAAATTCCGCAGGGTATTTGCCCCAATTTATAAATTCTTAAAAAGGCGGATAAAGCAAGAATCAGAACAAGCGCCGCATATAATTTTCCGCGGGGAGATAATATTTTTTCGTATAATTTCATTTTGTTTTTTGCGGAGAAATATTTAAATTCTCTTTGTCTAATATACGGGGATTAATTCGCAGTGCGGCACCGACTTCACGAGCAAAGAATTCCTGTTTACCCCGCATTTTATAAACAGCGCTGAAAATAAGGTGTGCGGAAGCGTCATTTGTGATATCGTAAACATAAATAGAACGGCCGCAAATTTTAACAGGTTTTTTACCCCGGAAATATGAAAAAAGATGTTTGTTTTTTAAAGGCACACCAAGGAGATGCATAACGCTTACGGCAAAAAACTCCCTGTCCGGTTTTTTAGGCATAAGAGCAAGGTTGTCGTTATCCCGCATGGAACTCATACACGGCTGATATTTTATGCCGTAATATTCAGGAGGCACCGTTCCGAAATAAGATAATATTAGTGGAGGTTCGTTTTCTTTTTCCCACCATTTCACAAGGTATTTAAGATCCTGCCCCCAGTCCATATTGGAGTCGGATAGATATGTCCAGCCATTTTTTGCGCCGCCGAAAAGAAAGTTAAACTGCGAAATATAGTGCGGAAAAATTATCAGATTTTCGGCAAGCGCGGCAAGCAGTACAACAGCCAGCAGTTTACGGGACAGTAAAAGCGCAGCGCGGCCGGCGAATAGAAAAACAAAAGGCCATATAATTATAATGTGACGGATACCTATGTTAAGATTGCTGCGCATCATAAAAAGCAGAAACAAAACGGAAGGAATAATATAAAACAACTCATCCCGCGATATCTTTTTTATTTGCAGGGAAAAAAGCGCAATTGACGACGTAATCAGCGAAATGAGAGTTGTTTTAATAACAAAAGCAACGGGGAAATAATACCGCCAGCCCTTGAGAGAATACATGCCGAAAAAATAAGCTCTGTGACCGCGGCCGGCATGCCACATGCTTTCCAGAACGCCTTTGAGATAAACACGGGGAAGAAAGGATATTTTCGCGAAAAAAGCAAAAACCGGTCTGAAAAATTCCGGTAAAACGGAAAGTTCCTCCGGCGAAAAAAAGTAACCGAAAACCGGCTCCGTGAAAAAATAGCAGGAGTTTATGATAAACGCCGTTACGGGCAATTGAATTAAAAAAAACAAGATAAATTTGCGTCTGTTATTTGTAAAAATAAAAGCCGTCATATGAAAAACGAGGAAATAAAAAACACAGGTAAATTTGCAGGAGAGGGCGAAAGCCCACAATATGGCAGAGGGAATAAAATTTTTCAAATTTGTGTTCTGCGAAAATTTCCAGAGAAAAAATGACGCAATCACAGTTAACGCAGCGCTGCCGAAATCGGTTGTGACAAGCCTTGCGTGGGCGAGGATATTAGGCGATACGCAGAAAAGGCCGAGCGTTAGAAGAGCCGCTTTTTCTCCGTAAAGAGATTTAGACCATTCAAACAATACAAGGCCCAGCGGTACGCCCAGAAGAAGTATCAGAATTCGGCCGATAAAAAGAAGAGTGTTTGTTTTATTTTCCATGGCATAGAGAGTGTTTCTGGCGAACACAATGTCCTTGTCTGTATCCCAGTTACCCACACGCAGTTCATTTTCGCACACAAGAGTGTTTTCAGGAGGAGTTTTCACGGTCATAAATCGCGAAGGCCAGGCCGCCAATAGTCTTAACAATGGCGGATGTTCTATGCCGAATGTGAAATTATTAAATTTGTGATACGCTATGCCGTCGGCAAGATGAAGCGATTCGTCCATGGTGGGGGATTTGTTGATAATGCTTAAAGCTCCGAGTACAAGATACAGTGCAACAAGAAATTTTTTCGCGTGGTTATATAATTTTGCTTTCGGGATCATATGCCGGAGTATAGCAAATCAGCAAAAGAAATAAAAAAACGCGCAGAACGCGCTGGCAAAAAAGAAGCCTGTCGTCGTTCTGCACCTTTCTATTAAAAAACCTGTGCGGCGGGCGGAACAAAACAGGGTGGAACAAATGGTTTTTGATTTTTGGCGGGTTATTTGATAAACTTAAAATTCGGCAGGCGGATGAAACAATAATAGAACAGTAAAATTAGGAGGCCTTCAATGTTAGGATTTGGAAGAAAAAAGGAAAAGGAAGTCAGGGTTCTTATTTGTCAGCATCTTGAAAGCGTGAGAGTCACCGTGGAAAAAATGAAGCTTTCGATAGATGAATACCTCAGCGGCGATATCAAAAACGCCAAAGAAAACGGTTTTCAGACTCATCTCATGGAAAAGGAAGCCGACGCAAAGCGCCGTGAAATAATAGAAAAACTGCATAAGGGCGCATTCCTGCCCGTTTTCAGGGAAGACCTTATACGGCTTGTCGCCCATCAGGATAAAATAGCCGACAGGGCGGAGAGCTGCTGCGATTTCTGCCTCTCTCAAAGGCCGGAGGTTCCCGAAAAAATGACGGAACTGTTTAAAGAGCTTATGAGCGTTTCGGCCATGACAATGGCTCCGTATACACAAGCCATAGAAAACATGTTTTCGGATTATGCCGTCGTCAAGAAAAACATAAGGGAAGTGAATTCCCAGGAAGAAAAAGCCGACACAATTGAGTGGCACCTCACGAGAACTTTGTTTGACTCCGATATTCCGCTGGCTGAAAAGCTGCACTTGCGGGATTTAATATTTCACATTGTCTGCATATCGGATGTCATAGAAGACGCCGCCGACGATCTTGATGTTCTGATGGTGAAATACCAGATTTAGTTTTTCCGGATTTCTGATTATGTTTAAAATTATTCCAGGTATTTACCTCGGTTGGGGTCTTGGTGCAAACGATGCCGCCAATGTCTTCGGTCCCCAGACTCATTCGGGTATAATCAGTTACCGCGGCGCGATTATTTTTACTTCCATCTTTATAATGCTCGGCGCGATGATAGGCGGCGCCAAGGGCTTTGAGCACATAGGCACGATGGTTCAGGGCCTCAGCTCCGCGGAGATATTCATTGTAACGCTTTCGGCGGCCGTTATGATGAACATAATGAGCTACATTAAAATTCCGGCCTCAACTTCGCATTCAATAGTGGGTTCAATGATAGGCGCGGGTCTGGCCTCGGGCACCGCGGTGGATTATTCAAAAGTTATGAAATCGGTTTACTGCTGGATTATCACGCCCGTGGGCGCGGCGATTTTTACCGTTATTTTTTATCATCTTTTGAGTTTCCTTTGGGCAAAACGCATAAAAAATATCATGATGCTCAACTGGACAATAAGGATAGCTTCCATAATCATAGGCTGTTACGGAGCTTATTCTCTCGGCGCGAACAATCTTGCCAATGTCGTCGGCATTTATGTTGAAAGCGGAATGATCAATCCTCTTTATGCTCAGATCATAGGAGGTCTTGCCATAGTTTTCGGCGTTGTTACATATTCAAAAAATGTGATGGCAACGGTCGGCAGCGGCATAACGGTGCTGGACCCTTTCAGCGCTCTTGTGACCATCCTCAGCGGGTCGCTGGTTCTCCATATTTTCGCGGAGATGGGGGTGCCGGTGTCATCGTCGCAGGCCGTTGTGGGGGCAGTTCTCGGGGTGGGACTCATCAAAGGCGCCAAAACCGTCAGCTATGGAAAATTGGGCCAGATTTTCGCCGGCTGGATCGTCACTCTTGCGGGAACCGTTTTATTCAGCTTTTCGCTTTGTAAGGCATATTCCAAATTCATCTGAAACAAAATGAAATTGAAACGTCAAAGTGGAATTATTCTTCATCCGACATCTCTCCCGTCGCCTTACGGCGCGGGTGATTTCGGATCCGGCGCGCGGCGTTTTATTGATTTTCTCGCGTCTTCAGGAATGCGGCTGTGGCAGGTTCTGCCTCTCCAGCACGCCGCGTTTGATTCGCCCTATGACTGCCTTTCATCCTGTGCGGGGAACCCTCTGATGATAAGTATTGAGGCTCTTCTTGAAAAAAAACTTATTCGGAAAAAACCGGAAATTCCCGATTTTCGCGAGGATAAAGTTTTGTTCCGCAGGGCAATAGCTTTTAAAAATAAAATCCTGAAAGATGCTTTTGAGAATTTCAAACCGGATAAAGATTTTGAGATATTCTGCGAAAAAAATTCGGCGTGGCTGGACGATTACTGCGATTTTATGGCGCTTACGGAAAAGCACGGCCTTCCATGGACGGAGTGGCCCGCGGGGGTGAGGCTGAAACGGCCGGGAGACATGGCGCGTATGCGCGAAAAAAACAGCCGAAGCATTTTGCGTCACAAATTTATTCAGTGGATTTTCTTCAGTCAGTGGGGGGCTCTGCGCCTTTACGCGAAAAAGAAGGGAATAAAAATCATAGGTGATATGCCTATGTTCGTTTCGCGCGATTCGGCGGATGTGTGGGCGCATCAGGAACTTTATCTTCTGAAAAGAAACGGTAAGCCGAAGTTTATCGCCGGCGTGCCTCCGGACTATTTCAGCAAAAACGGACAGGTGTGGGGCAATCCCATTTACAACTGGAAAACCATGAAAAAAAACGGTTTCGCCTGGTGGAAAAGGCGGCTCGGCCTCGCTTTCGAAATGTTCGACTTTGTCAGAATAGATCATTTCAGGGGGTTTTATTCCTGCTGGAAAATACCCGCCGCAAGAAAAACGGCAAAAAAAGGCAAATGGATGAAGGTGCCGGGGCTGAAGCTTTTCGCGGAAATAAAAAAGACGTTCCGTTCCACCCCCGTCATAGCGGAAGACCTCGGCTACATACCCAAGCCCGTAAAAAAATTCAGGGAGAAGCTGGGTTTTCCGGGAATGAAAATACTTCAGTTCGCTTTTTCGGGAGGAGACCAAAATCATTTTCTTCCGTCCAATTACGAGAGTAACTGCGTGGTTTACACCGGCACCCACGACAACGATACCGTTCTGGGCTGGTATTCAACCAGCAGCGCTTACCGCAAACGGATTATCCGCAAATATCTCGGGGAAGTGAGGAACATAAACTCACAGATGACGGAATTTGCCATGCGCTCAAAGGCGGCATTTGCTTTATTCCCCATGCAGGACATTCTCGCTCTGGGAAGCGAAGCGCGTTTTAACACACCAGGCACTTGGCGGGGCAACTGGAAGTGGCGAATGAGAAAAGACGAAATCCCCTTTAACAAAGCCCGCTCTTTCAAAAAACTCTGCCGCCTCACGCGCCGCAGTTAAAACTGCCGCTATCCGCCGTTTTAACAAAATTTTATTAAAAGGCTATAATTACTAAAAAAGATTTAGTAAAAATAGCATAATTACTAAAAATTTGCGGGTAGATAAACCAATAGTTTTCTTGTCTCTCGGTAAAGAATGGGGCAAAAATCACCGAGCAATTATTGATATTAAGGCATTGTCTCTCTGCAAAAGAATGTGGTAAAAAATGGCCGAGCAATTACAGAGTTAATTAATGTCAATTGCCACTTTGGCGCATTTTGTTTATAATTCCGTATAATGATTTACAGAAAATTTACGAATCTGACGGAAAAGATTTCGGCGCTCGCTCTGGGAACATGGGTTTTCGGCGGCGGAAAATGGTGGGGCAATCAAAACGACGATGTGTCGCTTTCAATAATGAATGCGGCTTTCCGCGGGGGTGTAAATCTTTTCGACACGGCTCCTTTTTACGGTTTCGGCCGTTCGGAAAAACTTGTGGGCGAATTTATTGCCGCGAACAAAATCAGAAAAAAAGTTATTATCTCAACCAAGCTCGGCCTGGATCCGGATGCTCCGGGTTTTCACAACCTGAAGAGAGACAGAATGAAAAAGGAAATTGAAGAAAGCCTCAAGAACCTCGGCACAGATTACATAGACATATACCACATTCATTGGCCCGACCCGAATGTTCCCGTAAAAGAAAGCGCGAAAACGATGAGAGAATTTTATGAATCCGGCCTGATACGCGCCGTCGGCGTGAGTAATTATTCCGTTTCGGAAATGAAAGAATTTAAAGATGTGTGCCCGCTGCATTCTCTCCAGCCGCCTTACAGCATGTTTAACCGCAACATAGAAAATGACATTCTGCCTTTTTGCGTAAAAAACAATATATCCGTTATGACATACAGCCCCCTTCACGGAGGAATGCTCACGGGCAAGTTTTTCAAAGAAGGTTTTACGCGGCCTTCCGACCTGCGGCGTAAAAATATGAAAGATTTCAGCGAGCCTTTTTATTCCGCCGAAAAAGAGGCCTTTGAAAAAATAGAAAAACTCGCCGTTAAATGCGGCCTCACCCCAGCCGCTTTTGCTCTTGCATGGGCAATGAGCGGGAAGGGCGTCAACTGTGTTCTTGCGGGAGCGAGAACGCTCAAACAGTTAGATGAGAATTTGCAGGCGGCGGAAGCAATTCCGGATAAAGCTGTTCTATTACAGGCGGACAAAATTCTGGATGAGATGGCCTCAAAATTGCGGAAGACGCCTTAATTTTATAAAATCGTTATCATGAATAAACTATCAGCAATAAAAAAAGGAAGAGCTTTTGCTCCGGACGGCGGGAAAGTTTTTGACAGATCCCGCATAAAAGATTTTCTGGAAGAGGTCATCCCGCGCGGCGCGCGCGTTTGTCTTGAAGGTGATAATCAGAAGCAGGCCGATTTTCTCGCCCGCGCGATGAGTTCGCTGGATCCTTCAAAAGTGAGTAAGCTTCACATGGTGCAGTCATCCGTCGTGCTTCCTGAACACCTTGACATGTTTGAAAAGGGGATAGCGGAAAAACTTGACTTCGCTTTTTCGGGTCCGCAGGCGAAGCGGCTTTACCGTCTTGTTGATGAGAAAAAAATTAAAATCGGGGCAATTCACACATATCTGGAACTTTATGCCCGCTATTTTTCCGACCTCACCCCTGAGGTTTCGCTCGTCGTCGCCGATTACGCCGATCAAGACGGAAATCTTTATACGGGCTACAACACCGAAGACACCCCCGTGATATGCGAGGCGACGGCTTTCGGCGGAGGCATAGTCATAGCGCAGGTGAAAGAAATAAAAGAAAAACTCCCGCGCGTGGATATTCCCGGCGACTGGGTGGATTTTGTCGTGCCCACGGGGGATGATTATTATATTCAGCCGCTTTTTACGCGCGATCCCGCCAAAATTTCAGAGCTTCAGATTCTTCTGGGGATGATGGTGATAAAAGGCATTTATGAAAAATACAGGGTTGATTCGCTCAACCACGGCATAGGGTATAACGCCGCGGCGATAGAGTTGCTGCTGCCCGGTTACGCGAAACATCTGAAAGGCAAAATTTGCCGTTACTGGGCGCTGAATCCTCATCCGACAATGATACCCGCGATAGAAAGCGGGTTTGTAAAATCCGTTTATTCTTTCGGCGGCGAGCCCGGAATGGAAGATTATGTAAAGAAACACAAAGGGCTTTTTTTTATGGGCCCCGACGGAAACATGCGCAGCGGCCGTCTCAACGCCCAGCTTCTGGGTCTTTACGGCATTGACTGTTTTGTCGGCGCCACTCTCCAGATAGACAAATACGGGAATTCCTCCACTGCCATAAAGGGAATGATATCCGGATTCGGCGGAGCGCCGAATCTCGGCGGCACACCGCCCGGGCGAAGGCATTCAACGCGGGCGTGGAAAAAAACCGCGCGGGAAAATAAATCTTTTTTTAAGGCCACCGGATTCAGAAAAGGGCAGAAACTGGTCGTGCAGATGACTCCCACCTTCAGCGAAAAAAAACACATTCCTGTTTTTGTCGAAGAGCTGGATGCGGTGTCGCTTTGCAGGGAAGGGAAATTTAATTCACCGCCTGTTATGATATACGCCGATAATGTGACCCACATTGTCACCGAATGCGGCATTGCCAATCTTCTCAAATGTGCCAACAGAAAACAGAGAATGCAGGCGATAGAAGCTGTGGCGGGCGACACGCCCGTGGGGAAAAGAGCAAAGGCCGAAAACACCGCAAAGCTCCGCAAAAAGGGAATAGTGTCCACCTGCGAAGATCTTGGCATAGATCCCTCAAGCGCCAAAAGATCGCTTCTCGCCGCGCAGAATCTGGAAGACCTTGTCCGAATTTCCGGCGGCGTTTACAAAATCCCCGATGTTTTTAAAAAATGATGAATAGGATGAAAGATAATAATGAAAAATAAAAAAATAGCGGTGCAGGGCAGCGAAATAACCGTAATTTCAAAAGAGAATAAAGATTACATTTCATTGACTGATATTGCAAAATACCGGAATGACTACGAACCCTTTTCAATTATTAATAACTGGATGCGCAGCAGGAGCACAATAGAGTTTTTGGGCTTATGGGAAAAACTGAGTAATCCGGATTTTAAACCTATCGAATTCGAGAGGTTTAGAAATGAAGCGGGCAGCAATTATTTTGTACTTTCTCCCAAACGATGGATTAAATCAACGAACGCAATAGGGATTATTTCCAAGTCCGGCAGATACGGCGGCACTTTTGCCCATAAAGACATTGCTTTTGAATTTGCTTCATGGGTATCTTCGGAATTTAAACTTTATCTTATCATAGAGTTTCAGCGGCTCAAAGACGAGGAAAATAAACGCCTTAGCCTGGAATGGAATTTACAGCGGACACTTTCTAAAATCAATTATCGAATTCATACCGATGCTATCAGGAAAAATCTTATACCTCCGTCGCTGAACAAAAAACAAATTCATTTTATTTATGCCGATGAAGCTGATATTTTAAACATGGCTTTATTTGGTATAACAGCTAAGGATTGGCGGGAGGCTAATGCTGATTTGCAGGGGAATATGCGCGATTATGCAACGCTGGAACAATTGGTGGTTTTGTCCAATCTTGAAAGCATTAATTCCGTTTTGATTCATCAAAAGTTGAAACAAAGCGCGCGGCTTACACAGCTTAACAAAATAGCTATTACCCAGATAAAATCGCTGATTAGTAATCAAAATATCAGGAGATTGAAATAATGTTCTTAAATTTTTTAAGGCAAAAAACGGGATAATTAACCGAGGGAGAGATGATATGAAAAAATTCGTGGCCGCTTGTGTTCAGATGTATGTTGTGCCCAACGACATAAAAAGAAATACCGCTCACGCTCTGGAGATGCTGGATAAGGCGCAGAAATATCACAGCGCTTCGCTCGCCGTATTTCAGGAAACGGTAACTACGGGTTTTACGCCGAACATGGATTTTGAAAGTTTCTATGATCTCATAGACACCGTTCCCGGCAAACAGATCAAACCTGTGATGAAAGAAGCCGCGAAAAGAAAAATGCACATTGTCTGGCCGGTTTATGAGAAAAACCCGGATGAGAAAAAAATATACAACAGCGCCGTGCTCATAGGCCCCGACGGCAAAATTATAGGAAAATACCGCAAGACGCACCCTTTCGGGTGTGAGTCCGCCGCATCCGGGGGCTGGACGACGCCGGGGAATAAGCTTGAGGTTTTTGACACGGAACTCGGAAAAATAGGAATGATCATATGCTACGACGGTGATTTTCCCGAAACCGCGCGTATTCTGGCACAGAAGGGCGCAGAGATTATTGTGCGGCCTTCCGCTTTCCTGCGGAATTTTGAGATATGGTCGCTCACCAACAGAGCCCGCGCTTTTGACAACCATGTTTTCATGGTCGCCGCCAATGCTACCGGCGTTGATGCGGCAGGGCGTCACTATTTCGGTCACAGCATGATCACCGCTCCCAATGTTACGGTGCCGGCGCTTGCAGCGGCCTCTGAGGACATAATATCGGCGGAGCTCAATCCCGCGCTGATCGACTCCCAGACGCCGGGCTCATCGTCGCCGCGAGTCTTTGACCACATACGCGATCTCAACGTCAAACTTTATTAAACAGAATCCCGGAAGCGCAAAAAAACCTTTGTAATTTTTCCCGCTATCTACTACAATAAAAACTGTTGAGGCGGCTCCGGGAATTTTTTCCGGAAAAATCAAATGAAGGAGACATAAAAGCTATGGAAAAAAGAAGAGTGGTTATTACGGGGATAGGGATTGTTTCGCCCATAGGAATAGGCAAAGAATCTTACTGGCAGGGCCTGATGAAAAGCGAATCCGGCGCCGCGGTGATAACTCAGTTTGACGCTTCAAAGCATTCCACAACTTTCGCCTGCGAGGTGAAAGACTTCGATCCCGAAAAATATTTTGACGTTAAAAAAATCAGAAAAATGGATAAATTTACGCAGTTCGGTCTGATTGCCGCGGCGGAAGCCATGGAAGATTCCGGATTAAATTTGGAAAATGATGACCCTTTTCGCTGCGGGGCCATCGTCGCATCCGGCATAGGCGGCATAGGAACGGTTGAAGAAGGGGCTGGGATACTCAACTCGCGCGGGCCCCGGCGGATTTCTCCTTTTCTGGCGCCGAAGATGATAATAAATATGGTCGCCGGGGAAATAGCCATAAGGTTCGGCCTTAAAGGTCATAATTTCAGCATTGTTTCCGCCTGCGCTTCGTCGAATCACGCTCTCGGTACAGCTCTGCGCACCATACAGTACGGGGATGCCGATGTTATTCTTTCGGGAGGAGCCGAAGCGGCAATAACGCCTTTGGGGCACGGAAGTTTCTGCGCGCTAAAGGCTCTTTCCAACAGAAACGATGATCCCAAGACGGCGTCAAGGCCTTTTGATAAAGACAGGAACGGATTTGTGATGGGAGAGGGCTCGGGTATTTTTGTGCTTGAGGAACTCAATCACGCCAAAAACAGGGGCGCCCGCATATACGCGGAATTGGCTGGATTCGGCGCGACGGACGACGCGTATCACATAACCGCTCCGTCGCCGGGAGGCGAGGCCTCGGCGAAAGCCATGGAGCTTTGTATTAAAGATGCCGGTCTCGGGGCGGGGGACATAAATTATATCAACGCTCACGGCACATCAACCGCTTTTAACGACAAAGGCGAAACAGCCGCCATAAAAAAAGTGTTCGGCGGTTACGCTTACAAGATTCCCGTTAATTCCACGAAATCTATGACGGGACATATGCTGGGTGCGGCTTCCTCCAACGAACTCGCGGCGTCGCTTCTGCAGATGAAAAACGGCAAACTTCACGCTACGATAAATCAGTTTACAAAGGATCCCGAATGCGATCTGGATTATGTTCCGAACAAGCCCCGTGATTATAAAATTACAGCGGCGATTTCAAATTCGCTCGGCTTTGGCGGCCACAACGCCACAATCTGTGTCAAAGCCCTGTAAAGGTGTCATGAAAAGCGGCAAAATAGGTGTTGTGGGGGCGGGGCTTATAGGCGGCTCCATAGCGGCGCTCGCGACAAAAAAAAAGAAACAGGTTATCTGTTTCGGCAGAAATACGGCAAGACTTAAAAAAGCGGTGAAGCTCGGCATATGCGCGGAGGCAACATCCGATCTCGCGCGCGTAGGAGAATGCGGCATTGTGTTTCTTGCCACGCCGGTGGATACCATTATCGACCTTGGTAGAAAAATCATACCTTTTATGAGAAAAGGCGCCGTTCTCAGCGACGTGGGTTCGGTGAAAAGCGAGATATGCAGGTCGCTGTTTCCCGCGGCAAAAAAGCGCGGTATTCTTTTTGCGGGAGCCCATCCTATGGCCGGGGGCGAAAAAACCGGTTTTGAAAATGCCCATGCAGATCTTTTTAAAAACACGAACGTGTTTATCGCGGGAGGCGAAAACTCGTCGCCGCACGCCAGGAAAGTGATTGGAAAATTCTGGAAGAGCGCGGGAGCGAAATGCATAAGCATAGAGCCCGGGAAGCACGACGAATTCACATCTATCACAAGCCATCTGCCGCACCTTATATCTTTCTGCTTCGCGGAATATTTTTTCCGTTTTGAAAAAACACATCCGTCCGTCAGCGACGCCGCTGCCGGAAGTTTTAAGAGCATCACGAGAATCGCTAAAAGCAGTCCTGTTTTGTGGAGCGAGGTGTTTTCGCAGAACAGGAAAAATGTGCTCAGGCACTCCCGCGATTTCAGGAAATGCCTTGACACGATGATTTCGGCGATTGAAAAGAAATCTTCCGCCTTAAACACTCTTGAAAAAATAAGTAAAAATTATGAAAAATATGAAAATAAAACCAGCCGAAAAAATAAGCGGAACCGTAAAAATACCCCCGGATAAATCGATATCCCACCGCGCGGCGATGCTTGCCTCTGTCGCAGACGGCACCAGCGTTATAGACAATTTTCTTTTAAGCGCTGACTGTAAGTCCACGCTTTCTGCCGTCGCGTCCTTCGGCGCGAAAGTGAAGACAAAGGGCGCGAAAATCACAATAACGGGAGGGGCTTTCTCATCTCCCAAAAAGAGCGTTGACTGCGGGAATTCCGGCACGACGGTGCGGCTTCTTTCGGGGCTCGCCGCGGGGCAGGGAGTCAGCGCCGTTTTTAAAGGCGACAAGTCGCTTTCCAAAAGACCCATGAAAAGAGTGACGGAACCTCTGTCGCTTATGGGCGCTTCTCTCCGATGCAAAGACGACCGTCTGCCGCTCGGGCTGCGGCAGGCGAAACTTCACGGAATAAATTACACAATGCCCGTTCCTTCCGCACAGGTTAAATCAGCTCTTCTTCTGGCCGCCCTCGGCGCGGACGGGGAAATGAAAATAAACGAAAAAATAATTTCCCGCGATCACACGGAGCTCATGCTGGGGCTTTTCGGGGTAAAGATTTCTTCGCGCGGGGGAAAAATAAAAATGAAATGCGGGCAGACCCTTAAATCCTGCAGAATAAAAGTGCCGGGTGACATCTCTTCGGCGGCGTTTTTTATATGCGCCGCGCTGCTTCTTAAAAGCCGCGTTACAATAAAAGATGTCGGCATAAATCCCACCCGCACGGGTTTTCTTCGGGCTCTCGGAAAAATGGGTATGAAATACAGTTTGGGCAGAAAAAGATTTTTCGGGCGCGAACCCGTTTCGGACATAACGGTGATGAAAAGCTCTCTTAAGGGAGCCGTCTTCACGAAAAAAGACATGCCGTCAATGATAGACGAGGTGCCGCTGCTGGCGCTTTGCGCGACGCAGGCGGAGGGTAAAACCGTCATCCGCGGCGCGGGAGAACTCGCGGTAAAAGAATGCGACAGGATAGAAGCCACTTATTCGCAGCTTCTGAAAATGGGCGCGGATATAGAAAAACGTCCTGACGGTTTTGTAATACGTGGGCCCGTGAAACTGAAAGGCGCGTCTCTTTCAGGTTTCGGCGATCACCGCATTATAATGATGCTGGCTCTCGCCGGCCTAGCCGCCGACGGTAAAAGTGTCTTAGACAACACAAAGGGTGTGGAGATATCGTTTCCCGGATTTTTTACGGAGTTAGAAAAGCACATCGTTTTTAAGGAGAAAAAATGCGCGAAAAAAAAGTGATAACAATTGACGGTCCGGCGGGAGCGGGGAAGAGCACAATAGCCAAAATAGCGGCGGTGAAGCTTGGCCTAACCTACATAGATACGGGGGCGATGTACCGCGCCGTGACATACAAGGTGCTGAAAAACGGAGGCGATTTCGCGGACACGAAAAAAATAATACGGCTTGCCGAAAAATCCGATATCAGGCTTGATAACGGAAAAATTTTTCTGGACGGCAAAGACGTTACGGATAAAATAAGAACGAGGCAGGTCACCAACAAAACTTCAATCATTGCCGCTCTCGGCGAGGTTAGAAAAATTCTTCGCGACATGCAGAGGGATTTTTCCAAAACGCAGGGCGTGGTGATGGAAGGCAGGGATATAGGCTCGGTTGTTTTTCCAAAGGCTAAA
>SWCC01000805.1_pt1 | contig 28382 bp, 19 predicted proteins | sample 4692971 | NCBI WGS metagenome assembly SWCC01 (sample SAMN10267277, study PRJNA491770) | bioreactor metagenome | isolation source: DHS bioreactor inoculated with subseafloor sediment | place: Japan: off Shimokita Peninsula | collected 2006-08 | reverse complement strand
GTTTGTTAAAATCCGCAGGTTTGGAGTTTACAATCACACTACGAAGCAAAACCTCGCTTTGCAGTTTGTGCCTGAAGCAAAGCCTGACATTGATGATGTAATAAAACGACAACAGCCGCCTGAAACAAACCTGCAACGGTTTGAAAGACTTACTGGAATAAACCCCTGCATGTGCCCTGTGTGCAAAAAAGGTAAGATGGTTGTAGTAAAAGTATTTCCCCGGATACGCTCACCTGGCTGGTTGATTCACTCCCTTGCAATTTCTTAATGTCCTGTTGAAAAGCCGCCTTTTTGAGCGGATTGGGAAAATTATGTCTATTCGTTAGCAAAAAAGGCTAAAACCGTTTGATAAACAATGCTTCTTGATCATTCAGGGCAAAATATGATCCATAAAAAACAGATACACATTATAGTCCATTAGCCCCATTTACTTCTGAGTCCTATCAAAAACTGTCGTTAAGTGCATAGCCCGAGGATATAGTTCAACCAGGAATAATCGCTGGGTTCCCGAAAAGACGGGACAGGCATTGCAGACCGCTCATATTCCTACTTATTAGGCACAGGCAATTTATATTTTGTATTCATACTTGTATTCTATAAAGTCAACAGGCAATGTGAAATCATAATTCTTTTTTCGACTATTTTCTTCATCAAAAATCAGAAATGAAAGATACATAATAGCAGAACGAGTTAACTTTAATAACTTGAGAGTTTTTTCATAGAAATAAATCCTATCAATTTCAAAAGTTTCAGTTTTTTCTGACCATTTAGGATTAAATGAATCAACAATCTTAAATGACTTATGCTCTAAAAAGTTCCTAATAATGGCTATCTCTTTTGCTTCCGGTTCAATCGGCGATGAAAAATCTTTTTCGTCCAAATCTTTGCTTAACCAGTAAAGTCCTCTCAAAGCCCAATTAGATTTAGCCAATAAAACAGAGTTCAATCCTTTGTCTTTATTGCCCTTATTATACCAAACTCTTCTAAATGTCACATTATTATTGTCAATATCCAGATTTAAGTAAAGTTTTATAAAATATGCTATTTTGTCAAAAATAGAATAACAAACACGATAAGATATTTTCATCTTTTCAGTTGCAAATGAATAAATAGAATAATCCAATGTGTCCATTAAAAGAACTGATTTATCTGAATAATGTGGCTTTTTTTGAGTTATAGATTCATAGAACAAAAAACGAGCACTTACATACTCCTGTTTCATTTGATTATATAAGGAATGATAAACAGGTTTTTCAATGGATTTAAGCACCATTGAAGGTGTATATAAACAATCATGTGAAACAACCGATTGTTTTAAAATATCATTTAATGGATTTAGGAATAAGATATTATCTATGCACCACTCTCTGTAATTTCTTTCTTTTATTGTTAATCGCTTAAAATAATCCTTATATTGTTTCAAATCATTTAATTCAGTAATTGGGTATGAATTCTCTATTTGTCCAATTATATCTCTGAATGATGCTTTTGCTTCTGGATATACTTCATTAGAATTAAGAGCAATATTTAAATATTTTCTGGAATATTGTAAAAATATAAATTGATGAATTGGGTCATATAAAACTCTTGCATAATAAAATAATCCGAATCCTTTGTTACCTATAGCCATTCCAAACTTATCATTTATATCAAGAGCTTTATTAAAATACTCTTGAGCTTCAGAAAATCTTCCAATATGACTAAATAGATTTCCTAAATTTGTTAGGATTTGACATTTATTGAATTTATCATTCGTGGAGTTTATATGAGTTAGGGCAAGTCTTAAAAATTTTATTTGTTGCTCAAATTCCATTCGCTCTAAAGCATTATCATTAGACGAATATTTGAGGATTTGTATGTAATGCCAAGCATTTGAAAGGAAGTAGTAAAAAATCCCTTTATCACGTGAATCAAATTTATCAAGTTGAAAAGAATCACAAAATACAATGACCTTTTCAAGCGTATCTATATCGCAGTTTTCTCGTGATGTCTCAAAAATATTTCCGAGAATCTCAAGTGCTTTAAAAGGTTTTAGTTTATGTAAATCCTCAATTTTCATATCGTGCAGTGCGGTTTTTTTTGCTTGTGCCTAACGATTTACTATACGCACTATTGCGTATATATCTCACTTGTAAAAAGCGCTTAAATGTCTTCTCCATCGTCGGAATTCGGAGCTAATATATAAAAGTTTTAAATATTCAACTTATTCATTGGCCTTTTTATCTTGCCCATAGATTTAAAATAAGGCCGCAAATGACTATAGGTTTATATGGTCAGTCGGGCAGGCCTAAAATCTGAAATCCGCAATCTCTTTGCGTTTCTATGCGCCTGCCCTGCCGAAATACTATGCAGGCGGGTCATTGCGTCACTTCGACTGGTTCGACGATGGTTCAACATGGTTCGACAACCAGCTCACCAACCAGCTCACCAACCGAAGCTCAGCGCATCGCTTTGCGTGTTTTTTTTAATCTGCAATCCGCATTCCGCAATCCGAAATTAAAAACCTTACCTTTGCTCCTTAATCTTAAATTTCATTTCATGGGTAAGCCCGTTTTTCTTATTGGTTATATGGGTAGCGGCAAATCTACCGTTGGGAAAAAACTGGCCCGAAGTCTGGGGTATGAATTTATTGACACCGATTCCATCATCAGCGAAATGTTAGGCAAGGAGGTTTCCAAAATCTTTGCTGAAGATGGGGAAGATGCTTTCAGACAACTGGAACACTCTGTACTTGTATCCTTCAATGACCGGAAAGATACGGTGATTGCCACGGGTGGAGGTATGCCCTGTTTTCATGACAATATGGCCATCATGAAAAGAATCGGAATAACCGTTTACCTTCAGATGCAGGTGGAGTCACTCATCAAGCGCCTTAACCAGGCAAAGGTTGCACGCCCAATGCTCCCCAATCTGCCCCATGATCAGCTTAAACTATACATTCAGCAACATCTGGCTAAGCGCAGTCCGTTTTATGAAGATGCACACCTGAAAGTAAAAGGCGAGAGCCTTGACCTGGAAGGTTTGGCGAAGGCAATAAAGGGCTTCCGGTTGTAAGTTTGCCCAGGTTTTTATTCTCAGTGGATCAACTGCAACAGGCACACATTCTCCACGTGTTGGGTGTGGGGGAACATATCAACGGGCTGTACTTTTACAATCTTATATTTTGATACCATCAGTGCGATATCGCGTGCCTGGGTAGCAGGGTTGCAACTCACATAAACTATCTTTTCGGGCTCAGCTTCCATGATGCGTTGCACCACTTTTTCGTGCATTCCTGCACGAGGTGGATCGGTGATGATGACATCCGGGCGACCGTTTTCTTCAATAAATTCCGGGGTGAGTATTTTAACCATATCCCCGGCAAAAAATGCGGTATTGTCCAGGTTATTGAGTTCGGAATTTAATCGGGCATCATTCACTGCCAGTTCCACGTATTCAATGCCAATCACCTTGCGGGCCTGGTGCGATATAAAGTTGGCAATGGTGCCTGTGCCGGTGTATAAATCATACACCAGCTCTTTACCGGTGAGTGAGGCAAAATCGCGGGCAATGCTGTATAATTTGTAAGCCTGATGCGAGTTGGTCTGGAAAAAGGAGAGTGGCCCGATGCGAAACTGTAGGTCTTCCATTTTCTCGGTAATGAATGCCTCTCCTGAATATCGCATCGGTTCCAGATCATTGATGGTATCGTTGTGCTTTTGATTTACCACATAATACAATGAGGTAATCTGGGTGAAGCTGGAAGAAAGATATTGCATCATCGTTTCAATCACCTGCTGATCATCGGTGCCAAATACCATGATTACCATCAAATCACCGGTATTTGAACTGCGGATGATGAGGTTTCTCAGGTCGCCTGTAAAATTCCGGATATCGTAAAATGAGAAACCTTTTTCTTTGGCAAACTGTTTTACACCCAGTCGTATGAGGTTGGTGGGTTCGGCCTGAAGCCAGCATTTGTTTATATCGATCACCCTGTCGAACATGGCCGGAATGTGGAAACCCAGGGCATCCATATCGCGTTCCTCAGGGGCAATATCCATTTCATCTGCTGAAAGCCAGCGGTGGGTTGAAAAAGTATATTCCATCTTGTTGCGATAGAACTCTGTTGATTCTGAGGCCAGAATAGGCATGATTTCCGGGAAATCGAGGTGGCCAATGCGACTGAAATTGTCGGATACCTGCTTTTGTTTATAAAACAATTGCCGGGTATAGTCCATATTTTGCCATTTGCAGCCACCGCAGGTGCCGAAATGTTCGCATACAGGTGCAACCCTTTGATCGGAGAAGTGGTGGAACTTAATGGCCCTGCCTTCGTAAAACCGTCGCTTCTTTGATACAATACGGATATCACAAACATCGCCTGGCACAACAAAAGGCACAAACACCACCATATCATTGTATCGTGCCACCGCTTTACCTTCGGCTCCGGCATCAAGTATTTCAACATTTTCTAAAATAAAAGGGCCTTCCCGCTTTTCTTTTCTTCCCATTTTTAATGTATTGAGTGGCAAAATTACAATATTACATCCAACCCTCTGGTAAAAAAAACAGGCTGCCCTATGGACAGCCTGCTTTTATCTGTTTATCAAAGTGTACTATTTTGCAGCAACAACAGTATAGGCCATTTTTGCCAGATTCACAGTGATTTTGTAACTTCCTGCTACTTCCGGAACTGGAATTGCAGGAGGATCAGGTTCACTCTCGGTAGGACGAAGCACAAGATTACCACCCGTGTTTGAGCCGTCAGCATCGGTGCCATACTGTGGTGCCCATTGTCCAAGGGTTTCAATGAATTTGAAGAAAGTTGCACCACCAGCCAGGGTTGTTGTAATCTCAAACATACCCGGGGCTGTTTTGGTCAACGGAATCGCATTGGCATTGTCCCAACCGGCAGTTGTTCCGTCACCAAGCAGGAACAAGGTTTCTGATGCCTTGGTAATGGTATATGTTAATGTGCTGATGTTGGCATAAATCCTATATTGTCCAACTTCCACTGGTGCAGGAATTGGAGAAGGATCTGGCTCAGCTTCAGTAGGTCTGGAGACCAATGGTCCGTTTTCAAAAGTTCCGGTTGCATCGGTTCCCCACTGTGGTGCCCATGCTCCAAGAGTTTGGATGAATTTAAGGCCTTTACCTTCACCAGCAAGATTGGCAACAATGGCGAATTCATTGTCATTGAATGCATACATTGGCAAGGCATTGGCATTATCCCAACCTGCATCAGTAGCATCACCAAGCATATAAATAGGCGGATAGTTGATCTCAGCTGCGAATGGAGTAACCGTAAGTTTAATGGTTTCTGAATAAGCGTTTTCGTAAGTTGAATTGGCTGTTACATCGGCCATTACCCTGAAAACTAAGTTTTGAGCTACTTCGGTAGAGAATCCCAGAGATAGTAGCTTCTCGTTCATCTTACCTACGGTTATTGAAAAACTAGTTTCCGTTGTTGAAGCCAGTGCAACCGGACTGCTGAAATTATCACTCTCAGTGTCCATTTGAAGGGTATAAGTAGGTGGAGCAATCAAAGTCGAGTTCAGCAGGTTCCAATTTCTACCTGCATTTACTTCGTATTTGGCTTCGGCCCAGGTGAAGTTTGCCATAACTTCATCCTTTTGGCTTTCAAGCAATACATAGCTTGAGTTTGAAACGGGAGCGGCAATAACCGGGTTCAGGGTATTTCCCATATCCAATACCGGATCGAGCCCGCTTTTCTCGCAGGAATTGAATAAAACAATACCAGCGAGTGCTATAATGAAAAACAGTGTTTTTTTCATAGTATCAATGTTTTTAAAAGATTAATAACCAGTGTTCTGCTGCAGGTTCGGGTTTGCCGATGTTTGTGCAGATGGAATGGGGTAGAGGTTCCTGAAGCTTCCAACAGCGGAGCCTTCGGGTGAGTTACCTTTCCATTGCCACAAATAGTCAGCAGTGGTGAACTTATTGAAACGAATAAGGTCAGTCCTGCGGTGGCCTTCCCAGTATAGTTCCCTGGCGCGTTCATCTAGTATGAAGTCAAGGGTAAGGTCCCCGCCTGTAATGTTTGCGCTGGCATCACCAAAACCCCGGGTGCGAATCTGATTAACGAGGTCAAGGGCTTTGGACTCACTTCCACCACCACCACGTTTCACTGCTTCCGCATACATCAGGTAAGCATCGGCCAGCCTGAACATTGGGTAGTCAGTGCATACAAAATCAGGATGCGGGAACCGGGCTTCTGAGCCGTCCTTATTTACATTCTTGAACTTGGTAATGGCATAACCTTCCGAGAATTGACCAATGTCATTGATCTCGAGGGTTTGACCAGCGGTCCAGAACATTGCCCGTGTGTCAATTGGGGCAATATAAGTAGGGACAACTGTATAAGTGTAATCAGGAGTGCCTAATTTCATTTCAATAGCGTAAGTACCAGCTTCTGCAATGGGAATATTGGCACCACCGGCATCAAGAATACCATCGAGTCCGGTATCACCATAATCAATAATCCAGGCATCGTTAGCGCGGAATTTAATGTCACCAACAGTGAGGTCAAGAATTGCATTCCAGGTTCCTGTAGCAGGATCATAGGTCATGTTCTGATCGGTGTCCCACAGCCCTGCAGTAGCGTTGCCAATCACACCCCAATCGGTTTTGACCATGGTGTAAGTAAAATCGTTGAGGTTAACATTGAGTTTGTAATATCCGGTTTCGGTTGGAACAATATTTGCCCCACCGGGCTCCAGGGTGCCATCAAAGCCATCATCACCATAGTTTACATCCCATGAAGGGCCATCGGTAAATTTGAATTCTTTACCTGCCTCAACCCAGATGTAACCTTCGTAAGTGCCATCGCTGTTCACTGAGGCCAGTTGTGTTGAATTGGCGGGATCCCATTCAGGTGCCTGGTAATTTCCGGGTACATAAATCACAGGATAATCCCTGCTGCCTTTGTGGGCTTTAGGAGTATTGTTAATGCCGTTCCTAAGGTCAGGATAGAATTTCTGAACAAAAGCTTTGGTGGTGCGTAAGCCGCCCCATCCTCCGCCAACACCAAAATCAGCGGCAGGCATGTCGCCACCAATGGCAGCATGGATCAGATAGACCATCCCACCATAAGTGCGGGTGTATTCACCATCAAAGTTAATGCTAAAGACTATTTCAGGGCTGTTGTTGTTGTCAGCGGAAAAGTTTTCCTGGTAGGTGGTGGCAAGTGAATAACCACCATCAATTACTTTGTCAAGATAGGTGATGGCATCGGCATTGCGGTTTTGTCCAATGTAAACCTCCGCATTCAGGTAAAGTTTAGCTAAAAGCATCCATGCAGCTCCTTTATCAGCGCGACCATACATAAAGCGTGGGTTTCCCAGGTCGCCTTCAATGGCTTTGAGCTCTGATTCGATATAGTCAAAAAGCTCGGTACGGCCAATCTGGCGTGGGAAATATGCACCTGGTGCATCGGCCTCAGTTACATAAGTTGTGTTGCCAAATAAATCAATGGCGTGCCAGTATGCCAATGCCCTGATAAAACGGGCTTCAGCCAGGTATTGTTTGTATTCTTCTTTACCGGTAGCATTGCGGATAAATTCATTCGAGATGGAAATGGTGAAGAATATCCGTGAGTACAAAGCGCCGATAAATACGTCATTGGGCGACCATGTCATCCAGTGGAAGTCCTTGATGGTGGCGTCGTTCCATGCAATCACGGCTTCGTCGGTGGATAATTCCTGTGCATTCCAGTACTGGCGCAGGTAATTTGAGAATCCCTCATCAATCCCATCAATATCGGGTTTCCCTGAAGGGCCTTCCTGTCCGCTCACTGCATAGGAGGCATAAAGTTTAGCCAATGCCTGGGTGTATGCTTCGGGTGAGTTAAAAACGTTGTTGGCAGTAGGAAGATTCTTATCTAAGGGTTCAACATCCAGGTCCTTGAGACAAGATGTTGTGACGACTGCCAATGCCACGGCAGCCAGAAATATTTTGAGATATTTTTTCATAATTTTCATCGATTAAAAGTTAACATTTACACCCAAAACGAAAGTCCTGGCACGTGGATAGATGTTGTTGTCAATTCCATCAGCAACTTCAGGATCAAGTCCGTTGTATTTAGTAATGATAAAGGCGTTTTGCACCGTTAAACTAAACCTTGCATCCAACTTTTCAGTGAAAAGTTTATTCACATTATATCCAATGCTGATGTTGTCGAGTCTGAAGAAAGAGGCGTTTTCAACATAGAAATCAGAAAAATACTGTGGGGTGTTGAATTTGGTCAGGTTTACCTGGGTGGGCAGGTTGTTAAAGTAACCAGATTGATTATACAGACTGCTGTAAACCGCCCTGTCGGAAGCCACGTTATTATAAACATAATTTCCGAGGTTTACCCTTGCTGAAACCATGGCGTCAAAGTTCTTGTAACGGAAACTTGATGAAAGTCCCATAACAACATCCGGTGCTGGTTTTTCGTAGAGGTATTTGTTGTTATCATTTCCTGAAATATTTCCACCTTCTCCGCTGCGGTCAATATAAAGACCTTCAATTGGCATTCCGTTGGCATCATATATCTGTTGGAAAACATTAAATGAGTTTGCAGGGAATCCCACATTGTGGTTCTGGATGAAGTTACCTACACCACCCGAAATGGTTCCGGTTGGTACGCCGGCAAATTCAGGATCGTCGGTTAGCAGTAATTTGGTGATTTCATTTTTGTTGAAGGAAATGTTGTAGCCAATGTTCCAGCTTATATCTTTGGTAACAATTGGCTTAACATCGATCATAAACTCAATACCGCGGTTTTCAAGGGTTCCTACATTGGTTGTAAGGTAATTTGAGAAGTTGGTTCCTGCCGGAATGGGCACATTTGCAATAAGGTCTTCGGTTTGCCTGACGTAAGCGTCAATGGCACCGGTAACCCGGTTGTTGAAGAAACCATAATCCATACCTATATTATAGGTAGTGGTGGATTCCCATTTGATGCTCTTATCGTATCTGTTTGGGCGAAGGGTTGGGATCCATTCATTACCAAACTGATAATAAGCATTTGCATCAGCAACCTGGTAAATGGCCTGATAAGGATAATAGTTGTCGCCAATATCCTGCTGTCCGGTAACTCCGTATCCCAACCGAAGTTTGAGATCAGTTAAGTTATCATAGTTTTTCAGGAAGCCTTCGTGGTTCATTTTCCAGGCAAATGCTACAGATGGGAACAAACCCCAACGGTTATCTTCTGAGAACCTTGAGGAACCGTCATTACGCATGGTTACGGTTACTAAATATTTGTCCATCAGGGTGTAATTCAACCTTCCGAAAAACGAAATGAGGAAATTTTCATTGATGTAACTGGTGTAATTTAAGCTGTCCTTATCTAAATTCCCCTGATAGGTGCGGCGCCAGTTTGTGCCTTCGCGCTGAAAATGTTGCCAGGAGTAACCAGCAGTAACGTCAAATTTACTTGAAATTGATTCAACATTTTTTACGTAATTAAAGTAGAAATCAAGAAGTTCCATCTTTTTATCCTGACTGTAGTCGGTAAAACGGCCAATTCCATCGCGGAAAGTAAACGCTGCATTTTGTGGGGCATTGTTTACACCTTCGCTGCTTGAATAGTCGTAACCAAGGTTAAGAATGGCCCTGAGTTCAGGAAGGAAGTGCATTTTATAATCCAACTGCAAGTTTCCAATGGAGCGATTTACGGTTGAGGTATTTTCGGTTTGCTCAAGCAGGGCTACCGGGTTGCTTACACCAATTGGATTGGGTTGCCCATTGGGATCCATTGATCCATCGGCAAGGGTGTCGCTCAGGTTAACCCAGGTGAAATAACCGCCAAATTTATCGTTGCCATTTCTAACCGGTTGGGTAGGGTCAAAGGCAACAGAAGAGCCTACAGCACCGCCATCTCCAAAGTTTAATTTTTCCTGGCTTCCTTTAATGTTGAAATCAATCTTAAGGTGTTCATCCAGCAAGGTAGGATTCAACGAAACTGCTCCGGTGAGCCTGTTCATATTGGTTGTCTTTACAATACCATCCTGATCGGTGTAACCCACAGAAACACGGTAAGGCAGAGTGTTCAGGTTGCCGTAGAAGCTCAGGTTGTGGTCCTGGGTCATAGAGTTCCTGTAAATTTCACCTTGCCAGTCGGTATTTTCTGAGCCAAGCCTTTTCAACGCTTTATTACTTAGCCCTGAAAATCCTTTATTCTTCAGGTCAGTGGCGAGTTCACGGAATTCATCGCCCGAAAAAACTTCAATTTTGTTGGGGATGGTGTTGAATGAAATGTTGCCATTGTAACTGATCTTTAATTTAGCGTTACCGGCCGATGTGCCTCTTTTGGTGGTAATAATGATAACCCCGTTAGAAGCCCTTGACCCGTAAATGGCAGTTGCAGAAGCATCTTTCAGCACGGTAAACGATTCAATGTCATTTGGATTGATGGTTGAAAGGATATTTGATGTCCCTGAAATGCTGGTGTTGTCAATAGCTACTCCGTCAATAACAATGAGTGGATCGTTACTCGAATTAAGTGAGGAACCTCCTCTAACCCTGATGGTTGCACCAGCACCTGGAGCACCACCACTTGTTGTAATCACTACGCCGGTAGTTTTACCGACGAGTAATTCCTGTGGACTGGTGATGGCACCACGGTTAAAGTCTTTTGACGAAACAACGGCAACTGATCCCGTAGCATCGCTCTTTTTAACTGCACCGTAACCAATGATAACCGCTTCTTCCAGTTCTGTGATGGAAGAGGTCAATTCAACATCAATAGTTGTTTGTGCGCCAACAGCTACTTCCTGAGTGTTGTAACCAACAAAAGAAAATACCAGGGTGGCGCCCTGATCTACGGTTAAACTGTAGCGCCCATCAATGTCGGTGATGGTTCCCGTTGTCGTGTTTTGAACTAAGATGGTAACCCCGGGTATGGTCTTACCATCGTTTGCATCCGTTACTTTTCCTGTAACCTTTATTCCCTGGGCAAAACCCTGAGAACCAATGGCCAGGCCAAGAACAAGAAACAGAACCTTCAGCAATAAATAATGCTTCTTCATAATTCTGATTTTGGTTGGTGGTTTAATTATGTGAATTGTATTGGTAAATAATTTCAATAAAAAAAATCTCCTCTTTACTTTGTTCGGCAGGTTAAGCAATTTAAACCATTATAAAAAAGCTGAAATCTACTTTCAGATTGTATAGAAAATGGTGCCAAAAACTAAACATAAAAAAATAGTTTAAAAAGTTTGGCCTCATAAACTTACTTTCATCAGCTGATCCTAAGCTTTTCGACGGGTTTCGAGGCACAATGTTAAGCAATAAATCGTTAATAATTTAAGGTTTATTAACAATAATTTATGAATTTATGATAAAAAGTGGTACAATCGTTTTCGCAATCGATTGCATAACAAAATTAATATTAAAATCTTCGTCCGACAAGAGTGATTTTTGCCAATAAAATTTCTTTTTTACTAATAATGTGTCTGATAAGGTGTTGTATTTGCTAAAAATTATACCTTTATCCATTAAATAAATCCCAAATAATATTTTAGCGGATGAAATCGAGCCTTATTTCCATTAACGACATTGCCCGGGCATTGGGTATATCCCCATCTACTGTTTCAAGAGCGTTGAAAGACCATCCGGATATCAGCACCGAAACCAAGCGTATTGTTAAAGAATATGCCGAAAAGGTGAATTACCGGCCCAATGCGCTTGCGCTGAGTTTGAAAAGACAACGGTCAAATACTTTGGGACTGGTTATCCCTGAAATTACCCACCATTTCTTTTCATCGGTTATCAGTGGAATTGAAGAACTGGCATATGGAAAAGGCTATCGTTTAATTATTTGTCAATCAAATGAGGATTATCAGCGGGAGGTGATCAATACCCAGGTGCTGCTCGATAACCGGGTTGACGGCATATTGATTTCCATCAGCAAAACCACGCATGACCATGGTCATTTTAAGGATTTGATTGACACGGGTATTCCTTTGGTTTTCCTGGATAGGGTGAGTGAAGTAATTGAAACCGATAAAGTGGTAACCGCTGATTTTGAAGGGGCACTAATTGCCACCAACCATTTATTGGAAAGAGGTTGCAGGAAAATTCTCCACCTTGCCTCTCCAGAGCATATGCATGTTGGGCGTCAAAGGTGTGCTGGCTATAAAAAAGCCCTTTCCAATTTTGGCATTGATCCTGATCCTTCACTCATCCTTCAATGTGATACCCGTCAGGAAGTTTATGAGATGAAAGAAGCCATTTTGCAGTTGGCGCCGAATATTGACGGCATTTTTGCTGTGAATGATTTCACAGCCATAGCTGCTATGCAAATACTTCAGAAAAGCGGGTTTAAAATCCCTGAGGATATTGCTGTTGCTGGTTTTGGTAACGATCCTATCGCCAGTATTGCCTGCCCTCCATTGACCACCATCGAACAAAGAGGATATGAAATGGGCAAGCAGGCCGTAGAAATTTTGATTCGCAGAATTGAAGATCCCTCCACTTTTATTGACTTTCAAACAAGGATAATACCGGTTTCACTTGAAAAAAGAGAATCAACCTGAAATTATTTCCAATCAAAAAAGTGAAAATCTAATTTAGCTTAAATCATAAATTATGAGAATAGACCTATACACATTTTTGGCCGGAATTTTTTTGATGAGCCTGGCTACATCATGCAAACCCAAACAAACGGAGAATAAGATTTCCGGTCCACCGGAATGGTCGAAAAATGTAATCTGGTATCAGGTTTTTGTGGAAAGATTCAACAATGGTGATCTTTCAAATGACCCGACTGCCGATGATATTACTACCCCTACCTCATCATTTACTGTGCCCGAAGATTGGAGTATAACACCCTGGACCTCTGATTGGTACACACAGGAAACTTGGGCAGCCAAATCCGGGCGGCCTTTGCGTGAAACGCTCCAGCACCGAAGGTATGGAGGGGATTTACAGGGCGTTTTCGATAAATTAGACTACTTGTCAGGGTTGGGGATTACCGCCATTTACTTTAATCCCCTGAATTATTCACCTTCCCTGCACAAATACGACGCACGCAGTTATCATCACATTGATGTAAACTTTGGTCCTGATCCAGAAGGTGATAAAGCCATCATCGCATCCGAAAATCAAAACGACCCTAAAACGTGGAAATGGACTTCTGCAGATAAAATGTTCCTGCGGCTGGTTGAAGAACTTCATAAACGTGAAATCAGGGTAATTGTTGATTTTTCGTGGAACCATACCGGTGTACTTTTTCCTGCATGGCAGGATTTGGTGAAAAATCAGCAGAATTCTGTGTTTAATGATTGGTATGAAGTTGTAGCCTGGGACAATCCCGAAACCTCTGAAAATGAATTTGCCTATAAGGGGTGGCTGAATATCATGAGCCTCCCCGAACTAAAAAAGACGGATATAATAGGGGAGAGGGTCAATGGTTTTCCTTATGAAGGCAACATCAATGAAGGAGCGAAACAGCACATTTATGAGGCCACCCGTCGTTGGCTGGCTCCAGATGGGGAGGTAAATAAAGGAATCGACGGATTCAGGCTGGATGTTGCCGAGCAGATTCCTATGGGCTTCTGGCGCGATTACCGTAAATATGTGAAGGAAATCAATCCGGAAGCCTATCTGGTTGGTGAAATATGGTACCAGAAATGGCCCGATGATTTTATGGATCCCGCACCATATATTAATGATTCGGTGTTCGACGCAGTGATGTATTATCATGCTTACCGTCCGGCAAGGGGATTTTTTGCAGATGCTGAACCTAAATTTGATGCAGAGCAGTTTGCTAAAAAATTACAGGAAGAATGGCGCCACGTTGAACAACCTTTCCGCCAAAGCCTGATGAATGTGGCTGCTACCCACGATAGCCCGAGGGTATTGAGTTGTTTTGCCAATAGAGGTAAATATAAGTATCAGGCGTCTCCCTATGAAGATACGGCATACATTTCAGGAAAGCCGGATGCAGAAATCTACCAAAGGGTTAAACTTTACCTCGCCCATCAATTTACGAGCATTGGATCACCCCATATTTGGAATGGCGATGAAATGGGCATGTGGGGCGGTGATGACCCGGATGATAGAAAACCATTGTGGTGGAGAAGTATGTCTTTCGACAAGGAAACAAGGACAAATATCAAATCCGGTCCCAGGGAATACGATTCTGTGGGGTTTAACGCTGAATTGTTTGATTACTACAAAAGACTGATTGAAATCCGAAAAGAAAATCCTGTGCTGGCCTATGGAACCCTTGAATTTATCAGGGCACAGGGGACTTTACTGGCCTATAAAAGGGAAGACAAGGGCAATCATGTAATTGTTGCCGCTTTTAATACGGGTGATAAGGAAATTGAAGTGCGCCTACCATTTAATGGAAAATATACCGAGCTTATTTCTAAGGCAGACGGCATGGGTAATTCATATATGCTGCCGGCCATGAGCGCTGTAATTCTGAAACTGGAATAACCCGGTTTTTTCTGATACTTAATGCTGCGTTTTTAGATATTAAAAAAGACTTTTTCAGTATGGTCTTCTTCTAAAAAATTTAAAATATCAGATTTCCGGCTTTTTTAAATGACGAATTATCGACGAAAGCCTACGTTTTGGAAGTGAAACCGTACGCTTATGAATTAGGCCTTATTCCAACCCTCAATATGTTGCATCTTTGCACTGTACTTATGATAACAATCATACGTTAGCCGCAAAGGCAATTCAGCTTTTGCAAATTAGCATTCCTTCCCTCCCCAACATGTCGTTAAAAAAAACCTGCACATCCCGGCAGGTTTTTTTATTTTACAAAAAAAAAGCGACACCCGAATGAATGCCGCTTTGAAATTTAAAGGATTGAAATTAAGATTGTTTATTGGGGATATCAAGACCATAACCATTTTTACGGTCAACCCTTTTAAGTACCACGCTAAGAATGATGGCTAAAACACCAAAACCTGAAAAGATGAGTTCAGGGACGGTATAATTGTATTTTACACCTTCTACACCCGCTGCAATTTGTTCGGATATTCCGGGGTTTGAAGCTGATAATGCATATCCAATCAACATAGGTACTAATAATAATCCAATGTTTTGGATGTAAAATATTAACCCATAAGCTGAGCCTAGGTACCTGTCTTCAACAATTTTTGGAAGTGAAGGCCACATTGATGCGGGAACAAGAGAGAAAGCAACACCTAAAATTACTATTGTTGCAATAGCTACAACAGGAGTGAATGCTGCTTCAGGAACCAATGCAAAGATTAAATGTGAAACAGTTAATAGTATGGCCCCATATATCATCATAGTTGCACCTTTCCCTTTAAAGTCTAAGAATGCACCAATAAATGGAGTAAGAACCATTGCTCCAATAGGGAAGAATGATACGTATTTTGCGGCAATAGCAGCATCGACACTTAACTTGGAAGCCAGCATATCTGTGGCAAACTTCTGGAATGGGAATATTGCAGAATAGAACAATACACATAGTCCTGCAATAGCCAGGAATCCTGGATTGGTTATTATTTTTTTAAGGTCTGAAATTTTAAATTCATCCTCAGGTGCTAAGGCGATACCTCCTGTTTGTTTGTCAAGCGCTTTATCCATAAAGGTATAGATAAAGAAGGTGATAAAACCAATTAAAAGTAATAAAACTCCAAAGAATACGGAATTTGAAACTCCCCCACTTTTTGCAAATATGGGTGAAAGTTGGAATACTGCAAAAACGCCTAATCTGGCAAGTGCCATTTCAAGACCCATGGCAAGCGCTAATTCTTTTCCTTTGAACCATTTTACAATAGTTTTAGAAACAGTGATACCCGCCATTTCAACACCTACACCAAATATTGAAAATCCAAAGAAAGCTAGTTTTGCGGAAGCAGGGATGCCTACAATAAAAGAACTGAGGAAGGTTTCAATTCCAGTGCCAGCAAAGCCAGGGGTTAGGGCATACCATTTAAGAGTGCCACCTGCAAGCATAAGAATTCCTGATAATCTTAATGTAAATCTTATACCCATTTTATCCAAAATAACCCCTGATAAAATTAGAAATCCTGCAAATACATTTAGAAAGAACTCAGATCCCCCGAGCATACCAAATGTCTCGTTAGACCAAAAATAGGGCGCTTGTTCTAATAAAGTTTTTAAAGGCGCAACTACATCTACAAAGAAGTAGGCAAAAAACATGGTTGATGAAATCAATATTAATGCAATCCATCTTGCAGTTTTTGAATCGTTGAGCAATGTCACAGCTTTTTCTTTCATAAAAGGTTTGGTTAAAGTTTAGGAATTATTCGGTGGAATTACAATCTGCAAAAAAGAATAAGGAAGAAATAAATGCTTTTTTTAAGGCGGTCAAATTTACTTAAATTTTTGAAAGCGCAACTTTATTGACGATATATTTATTATCAATCACTGAAATTTATGGCGCCTCTATTCTTAATATCATCTTAACTTCGGATTGCCTTATATTTTATACTTTTGTTGTCTCAATAAAACATTCAATTATTATTTCCGGCAAACTGAAAATACTACTATGAGAAAAATTTCCGCCCTATTATCTATTCTTCTGTCAATGAGCATTTTACTAAATGCGCAGAATGATCATAGCAGTAACGATAAGGTGGATGTCGGCAAAAAAACTAAAAACATTATTTTAATGATAGGTGATGGCATGGGACTTTCTCAGATGTATGCTGCCTTGACCAGCAATGGCGGGCAACTGAATATGATGCGTTGTGACCAGATAGCGATTGTTAAAACCAATTCGGCCAACGATTACATAACAGATTCCGGAGCTGCCGGTACAGCCCTCGCCTGCGGGCACAAAACCAACAATGGCATGATTGGTATGACACCCGATTCTATACCATTGGAAAGTGTTTTGAAATTGGCTGAAAAACATGGCCTATCCACGGGCATGGTTACCAGTTGCGACATTACTCATGCTACTCCGGCTGCTTTTGTAGCGAATGTTCCTAGTCGCAAAATGGCCGAAAAAATTGCTTTGCAATTGCTTTCTACAGATATTGATGTTTTTATTGGTGGAGGCCGCGATCGTTTTTTGAACAGAAAAGATAGTCTTAATTTGTTGGATAGTCTCGTAGCGCATCATTACCAGATCGTTGAGAATATTTCTGAACTTTCCAAAATCAACCAGAATAAATTGGCTGCATTGCTCTATCCCGAGCATCCTCCCCGGGTTACGGAAGGACGTGCTGATATGCTTGGTATTGGGACCTCAAAAGCAATGGAGTTGCTTTCAAAAAATCCGAAAGGCTTTTTTCTGATGGTTGAAGGCAGCCAGATAGATTGGGGTGGGCATGACAATGACATGGATTATGTGGTTTCTGAAACACTTGATTTTGACAGGACAGTTGGCCTGGCGCTGGACTTTGCCGAAAAAAACGGCGAAACCCTTGTTATTGTTACAGCCGATCACGAAACAGGCGGTTTGAGCAACCTCGAAGGAGACTTTAAGGAAATGAGGGCCGACGGGAAATTTACCACCACCGATCATTCTGCAGAACCAGTTATGCTTTATGCCTATGGGCCAGGGGCAGACCATTTTAAAGGAATTATTGAAAATACCGATGTTTTTCGTTTAATGAAAAAGCTTTACGGTTTCTGATCTTTGCCATTTCCAATCAATAATTGATTATTTTAAAAATAGACCTATGATCATTGTAACCGGGGCTGCCGGATTTATTGGAAGTGGCCTGATTGGCGCACTTCTCGAAACAGACAACAATAACATTGTTGCGGTTGATGATTTTTCAAAACCTGGGAAAGAAGGAAATCTAAAGGGTAAGAAAATTCATGCTTTTGTAGAACGTTCCGTTTTTTTTGAGTGGTTTGAGCAGAATCATCCAGATATTGAATTTGTCTATCACATCGGTGCCCGCACCGACACCACCGAATTTGACATGGCCGTTTTTGATGAATTAAACCTCGGCTATTCCAAAAAAATGTGGAGCGCTTGTGTAAAGTATAACATACCCCTGGTTTATGCCTCATCAGCAGCAACCTATGGAATGGGCGAACATGGTTATTATGATAATCATGAAGTTGTTGAAGAACTGCACCCGCTCAATCCTTATGGGGTTTCAAAAAATGAATTTGACAAATGGACGCTAAGTCAGGCAGAAGCTCCGCCATTTTGGGCCGGGATGAAGTTTTTTAATGTCTATGGGCCTAATGAGTATCATAAAGGGCGCATGGCTTCGGTAATCCTTCATGCTTACCGGCAGATTATGGAAACCGGACAGGTGAAGTTATTTAAGTCACATCATCCTGATTTTGAGGATGGGAAACAATTGCGTGATTTTGTTTATGTTAAAGATGTGATTAAGGTGTTACACTTTATGAAAGAACACCAACCGGAATCGGGCCTCTACAATCTGGGTACCGGCACGGCCCGTACATTTTTTGATCTGGCGAAAGCCACTTTTGCTGCTGCCGGGGTGGATGCGAATATCGTATTTGTGGATACACCACTCGATATTCGAGATAAATACCAGTATTTTACAGAAGCGAGAATGGTTAAACTTCTTGATGCGGGCTACAATCAGGGGTTTCATTCACTGGAAGAAGGGGTGAATGATTACGTTACAAATTATCTTGTTCCGGGCAGATACATTTAGTGAATCTATAATCTAAAGTTCCTCTTTCAAATCAATAAGAAATGCCTTGATTTGTTGCAATGATTTAACAATATCGTGGTCTTGCATCATATCGGAAGGGTTTGACTTTAATTTTTCCTTTGCGCCCGCAAGGGTGAATCCCCTTTCTTTTACAAGGTGGTAAATAAGGTGGAAATTATCCACATCTTTCTTAGTGAAGAAACGGTTTCCTTTTTTGTTGCGGTAAGGTTTTATAATGGTAAACTCCTTTTCCCAATAGCGGATAAGTGAGATGTTAACATTAAACATCTGCGCCACTTCGCCAATGCGGAAATAAACTTTCTCAATCTCCTTTTTCTTGTAAGGCATTGGTGCAAGCTTAATCAAGGGTTTGTGAAGGACGTTCTGATTGTTCTATCATCAGGGCGTACTCTTCGGGCGTAATATCATTGAAAAAGAAGTTAATCGGATCAATCGGATTGCCGTTTTTCCTGACTTCGTAATGCAGGTGTGGGGCGGTTGATTTGCCGGTATTTCCAACGAATCCAATCACCTGTCCACGCTGTACTTTTTGCCCGGGCTTGATGTTTACTTTGCTAAGGTGGGCATAGGCGGTTTCGTAACCAAAGCCATGGCTGATGATGATCATATTACCGTAGCCACGTCTTGAATACTCAATGGTTTTTACTACACCATCGCCAGTAGCATAGATCTCGGTGCCTACTGGTGCTGTAAAATCAATGCCTTCATGAAATTTGGTAACTTTATAGAAAGGGTCGGTCCGATAGCCAAAGTAAGAGCCAATGCGGCGCAAATCCTTATTGGAAACAGGTTGTATGGCCGGAATGGAAGCGACCAGGTCTTCTTTTCTTTTTGCCAGGGAGAATACTTCGTCAAACGATTTGGACTGCACATAAAGCTGACTGGTGATCAGGTCCAACTTGCGGGTGGTATTTTTTATGATTTGAGCATTTTTATACCCTTCAAGCCTCGCGTAGCGGTCGGCACCTCCATAACCGGCCTCCCTTACTGTTGAAGGAATAGGCTCGCTTTCAAGAATTACCCTGTAAATGTTGTCATCTCTTTCGCGAAGGTCACTCACCACGGCCTGAACTTTTTCAAGTCTGTCGTTGAGAATGGTAAATTGAAGTTTGTATTGATCCAACTCACGTTGCATCATCCGCTCCTTAGGGGAATCCAGGAAATTATAAGCGAGTACTATTACTAGGGAGGCGAACACCAAACCAGTAACGACAACCGACAGAAACCTTAAAAATTTTTGTCTGAACGTTATCTTTACCTTCTCAATTTTGAGCGAATTGGTGTTAAAGTGATACCTGACTTTAGCCATCTATGCGGTAATTGATTGTAAATGAGATGATAAATGAGGATTTTATTGATTTGTCCTCATGATCCGCAAAATTAACATTTTCAACTAAATTTGCAAGCCCAACGAATGTTAAAAAATGCAAACAAGATTTTCTAAATAAACACTTAACATGAACGCTCAATCGGTCCGCCAAAAATTCCTCGATTTTTTTACCTCTAAAGAACATTTTATTGTTTCATCTGCTCCTATGGTTATCAAGGACGATCCTACGCTTATGTTTACCAATGCAGGCATGAATCAGTTTAAAGATATCTTTTTGGGAAATTCCCCAGTTAAACATGCACGTATTGCAAATTCACAAAAATGCCTGCGGGTTTCAGGAAAACACAATGATTTGGAAGAGGTTGGGCACGATACCTACCATCACACCATGTTTGAAATGCTGGGTAATTGGTCGTTTGGTAATTATTTTAAGGAAGAAGCCATTGAGTGGGCATGGGAACTGCTTCACAAAGCTTATGGCATCGACAAGGACCGGATGTATGTAACCATTTTTGGTGGCGATACCGCTGAAAATCTCAGCGAAGATATTGAGGCTCTTGAATACTGGAAAAAATGGATTTCTTCTGATCGAATATTGAGAGGCAGCAAGAAAGATAATTTTTGGGAAATGGGTGATACAGGACCCTGTGGACCGTGTTCCGAAATTCATGTTGACATCAGGAATGAGGAAGACCGGAAACTGATTGACGGTGCCACTTTGGTTAATGAAGGCCATCCGCTGGTTATTGAAATCTGGAACCTGGTATTTATGCAGTATAACCGCCTGGCCAATGGTAGTCTGCAACCGCTGCCCGCCATGCATGTGGATACCGGAATGGGGTTCGAGCGCCTATGTATGGTGCTTCAGGGCAAACAATCTAATTATGATACCGATGTTTTTCAACCAATTATTCAGAAAATAGCAGAAATCAGCGACATAAAATACGGGTTCTCTCCCAAAACCGATGTCGCCATGCGAGTGGTGGCTGATCATCTCAGGGCAATTGCTTTTGCTATTGCCGATGGGCAGTTGCCTTCAAACAATAAAGCCGGTTATGTTATCCGCCGTATCTTGCGAAGGGCAGTGAGGTATGGTTATACTTTCCTTAATCTTCAAGAACCTTTTATCCATAAACTTATCCCAACGCTCATTGAGCAAATGGGCGCGTATTTTCCTGAACTTGTGGCGCAAAAAACGCTGGTGGGGAAGGTTATTGCTGAAGAAGAGGCTTCTTTCCTGAGGACCTTATCCCATGGAATTCAGAAATTTAATCAATATATTGCCGCACATTCGTCCGCTAAATCTATAGAAGGTAATTTTGCCTTTGAATTGTATGATACTTTCGGGTTCCCTATCGACCTCACGAGTTTGATGGCAAGAGAGCTGAGTTTGGATGTGGATATGGAGGGATTTAAAAAAGAACTGGAGCTCCAAAAGGAAAGATCAAGAAAAGATGCAAAACAGGAAACCGGTGACTGGGTTGTTTTTGATGATTCGGCCATGGAAAGTTTTGTGGGTTATGACACCCTTGAAACAACCACCAGGATTACCCGCTATCGCGCTGTAATGTCCAAAGGAAAACAAACATATCAGGTTGCACTTTCGGTTACTCCGTTTTATGCCGAGTCCGGAGGGCAAGTAGGGGATACCGGGCATTTGGAGGCCAATAGTGGAAAAATTGCAGTGTTGGATACGAAAAAGGAAAACAACCTTATTTTACATACAACCACTGCGCTGCCTTCTGAACCGAAATCAGAGATTAAAGCTATTGTAGATGCGGTTTCCCGACGGAAAACGGCTGGCAATCATTCGGCTACGCACCTGATGCACCATGCCTTGAGGAATGTTCTGGGTACACACGTAGAACAAAAGGGTTCATTTGTTGGCCCTGATTATTTGAGGTTCGATTTTTCCCATTTTCAAAAGTTAAGCAACGAAGAAATTAGCACCATTGAAAAGCAGGTAAATGCACTGATACGGGAAAACTTCGTGCTTGATGAAAAACGGGATGTGCCTGTTGAGACCGCCCGGGAGTCTGGAGCGCTTGCATTGTTCGGTGAAAAATATGGCGATACCGTTCGGATGATCCGCTTTGGTGATTCCGTGGAACTATGTGGCGGTACTCATGCACATGCCACAGGTGAAATCGGATTGTTTAAGATAATTTCCGAGTCTGCCATTGCTGCCGGAGTTCGAAGAATTGAGGCCATTACGGCCGAGAAGGCCGAAGCATTTTTTGAGCTTCAGAATGAAACCCTTTCGGAAGTCAGGGAACTGGTTAAAAATCCTGTGGATCCAATTCGGGGGATTAAGAACATTATCGAGGAGAACAACCGCTTAAAGTCGGCTCTTGAGAAACTTAATGCCGATAAAGTGAATATGTTGTTTGATGAACTTAAATCGGCCATCATTATACAAAGCAGTGTCAAATTTCTTGTCCGCAATCTTGATATTAGTCCCGGTTTGGCAAAGGATCTTACCTATAGGCTTATGGATACAGCAGATGATCTTATCATTGTGCTGGGGACAAATTTCGAAGGCAAACCTGGAATAACGGTAGGTGTTTCTGAAGCTCTCGCCAGAGAGGGGAAGTATAATGCCGGCAACATGGTGAGGGAGCTTGCCAGGGATATAAAAGGCGGCGGAGGCGGTCAGCCTAATTTTGCTACAGCAGGAGGTAAAGATCTAAGCGGACTTGCCAGCATTCCTGAAAAGGCACTGAGCATGATTTCATAGTGCTTTTTTGATTCTTTTAATCCCCGGAAGTGTTTCATAAATTCCACACATGTTGAATTTTTGGTACTAAAATCTTAAACACAATAAACTTTTGTTCTTAAATATTGTTAAAGAATTGAAATATCAAAATCTTTAATAATGTTTTACACAGGGGAGCCCATGATCAGATATTCCATTAAGGACCTGGAACAGCTTACAGGAATAAAAGCACATACCATTCGAATTTGGGAAAAGCGCTATCAATTCATATCTCCCGAGCGTACCTCAACCAATATAAGGTATTATTCGGACAGCGACCTTAAAAAGCTACTCAATGTTTCAATATTGAACAGGGAGGGGATTAAGATTTCTAACATTGTAAATATGAGCAATGAAGAGATCAATGAGCGGATCATCAGTGTTTCCGAAACTTCGCATGATTATAATAATCAGATAGAACAGCTTGTTATCGCGATGATTGATCTTGATGAGCTCCGGTTTGACCGGATTCTATCTTCTTCAGTAATTAAGCTGGGTTTTGATGATACCGTTATTAAAATATTATACCCTTTCTTCGATAAAATTGGATTACTCTGGCAAATTGGTACGGTATATCCTGCGCAGGAACATTTTGTATCCAGCCTCGTTCGTCAAAAACTTATTATTGCAATTGATGGGCAATCTGGCTCCTATAAGCCCAATGCCAAGTCTTTTCTAATGTTTTTACCTTCTAATGAATGGCATGAATTGGGTCTATTGTTTTACAGTTACCTTGTTAAAAAGGCTGGTTATAAAGTAATCTATTTGGGGCAATCAGTCCCATTTGAGGATTTGGTTGAAGTGAATCGTAAACACCAGGTTGATTATTTGTTTACCTCTATTATTACCCCTGTTACTCAGAGAAAATACACTGAATATCTTCAACAGATGTCTATAGCGTTTCCTGAAAAGAAAATCTTCATATCAGGATACCAGACCAATGAGTACAACATCGGTTTGCCAGGCAATGTTTTTAAGGTAACAGGGCCTGATGAATTTCTGAGCGCACTTCAGGTTGTAGATTAATCAGAATTCTTATTGGTGGAGTATCTGTTTGAGGCAATGAATATAGTTTGCAATTAATTGATTAACAGATATCTGACTAATATAATAAAAATTATTATAAAGTTGTATTGATATAATAAAAAATAGCACTCCCATTCTGGTACAAAACTTGCGTATAAACTCTTAATTCAGGATGAGTTTATGTCTTGTTTGTCAGCATTTTAATATCTAATGAGATTGATAAATCCTGGATATTTCCAATTCGGGACAACAGTTGTCCTATTTCGGGAAGAATTTGTGTAAGAAAATTTGTTTAACAAAAACTGCCGAAAAGTTACACAAAACGGTCAACTTTTATATTTTTCATACATAGCACACATTCAGCTAATTAGTGCAATATGTCAACTTGAAAGTTGAAGATGAATATTAAAATAATGTTAAAATAGTCAAAGGTGTTTAATTTTGCACTATATTTGTTAAACATTAATCAGAAAAAACTAAAAAACCATATAACCATGACAGCTATTGATTTCAGCAGAAAGCTCATTGATCTTCATGACAACCTTTCTTATTTTGCAAACACATTAACTAATAACCGCGAAGAAGCCAAAGACCTGATTCAGGATACTTACCTGAAAGCGTTAACGCATCGTGATAAATTTGCCGATGATACCAACCTGAAAGCCTGGACTTATACCATCATGAAGAATACCTTCATCAACAATTACCGAAGGAATCAAAAGGCAAATACCATTGTTGATACCACCGAGGATCTTTATTATTTGAATATTCCACGGAAATCCGATTTTGTTTCTCCAGAAAGCGCCCTGAGCACCAAGGAAATAAAAGCAGGAATAGCGCGCCTTGAAGAAGATCAGCGCAAACCTTTCGAAATGCATACTTCTGGTTATAAATATAAAGAAATCGCCGAAAACCTTAACCTTTCCATCGGAACAGTGAAGAGCCGGATTTTCTTTACCCGCAAAAAACTTATGGACTCACTCAAAGAGTTTCAGAGCTAATCATTTGCTAAAATGTTATCCATTGAAATGCCCTGGAAATTTTTCAGGGCTTTTTTTATGAGTGAGTGATTGTTGAATTGTTGAAATTTTCTAATTTTTACCGGGCTTGTAAGGAATGGTAAAATAAAAGGTTGAGCCTTTCCCTAAGGTTGATTCTGCCCACATTTCCCCATCCAGTAACTCAACAAACTTTTTTGATAATGTCAAGCCAAGCCCAATGCCGCCAAAATTGCGGTTATGACCTTCGTCAAACTGCCTGAAACGCTCAAAAAGCACATTTAATTTCTCTTGCTGGAAACCCAGTCCGCTGTCTTTTACAAAAAATTGAACCTTGCGGTCTTCTATCAGGTCATATCCAAACTCAATGTTGCCTTCTATTGTGTATTTCAATGCGTTCTCAATCAAATTAACAAGCGCCTGTTTTAATTTATGCTCATCTGTAAGGATAGAAAAGGTGGAATCTTTATTGCCTTTCCTGACCCTGATGTTAATATGCTCTTTGCCAATAAGCATTTTTTCAATGTTAAACTGGGAGGACAAGTTCATTAGCAGGCTATTGATCTGGCATGGCTCAAATTGAAGTGTTACTATTCCTGATTCAATCTGTGCGATATCAAATATCTCATTCATAACATCCAATAACTTATTGCTGTTGTCATGGATAAGGGATATAAACTGGTTTCGTTCCTCAACGGTGAGTGTTCCATCCTGCAACAGGGATGAAAAGCCCATAATTGCATTTAACGGCGTGCGTATTTCATGGGATACATTGGCCAGGAAATAAGTTTTCAGGCGATCCGACTCTTCTGCTTTCTCTTTTGCTTCTTTTAAATCATTATGTACTTTAAGTGTCGAAGTATTTTGTGCTTTGAGCAATTCAATCATTTGGGTTTTTTGGCGGGTAAGCTTGATGTACCAGTATAAAATCAGCATAACAATTAAGGCAAAAACAATAAAAACCAACAAGATTTCTGTGATGGAAAGGTTGACTAATTTATTGGCCAAAATAAAGAGGGAGATTGACATGTGTTGTTTCAGGGATTAAGAATGCTGGTTTTGTTGCCACCGATATTCACAAATATAGTGCAAAGATAACAGAGAATCATTCTAAATATTAACCTTAGCCTAAGAAGGGGATTTATTAGTAGATGGATGGAATAATGGAAGGATGGGGAAATCCAGGAGTGCCTTCGGCATGGACTTTAAGGTCAAAATACATAGAGCTAAGTACTAAATGCGAATGGCTAAGGAGTTTTGAGTGGCTTTTGGCCCTATAATGAGATGCAAGGGAAAGCAGGCCAGCCAGTTAGAAATCAGAAATTAATCTTTACCAATGAAATTCAATAAAAAGACAAACTCTTAAATCTACTAATGTCCCTTGTCCCTTGTCCCTCGTCCCCTTTAATCAAGAGGATTAATGGTGTATGTCCCAACCGGATAATCCTTCATGATGACATTTTTAAGTATTTCATAATGATCAGGATTATGGACAAAGTCAACTTTGTTGGTATCAATAATGAGAATACGCGTATCGGTTTGCTGTCGGATATAGTCAAAATATCCACCTTGAATTTTACTCAAATATTCCTGTTTAATGTCTAATTCATATGGCCTTCCGCGTTTAACGATATTCGATTTGAGTTGATCAACGGACAAGTATAAATATACCAGCAAATCAGGACGTGGAAGGGAAAGGTTGATAATATTAAACAAACGTGCATAAAGGGCATATTCATCATCGGGAAGCGTTTGTCTGGCAAAAATTAGTGACTTGTTGATAAAGTAATCTGAAATGGTGAAAGATTTGAAGAGGTCGTTTACTGAAAGCTGCGTTTTTAATTGTTGGAACCGACTGGCCAGAAAGGACAATTCGAGCGGAAAGGCATACTTATCGGGATCGCGGTAAAATTTAGGCAGGAAGTCATTGTCCTCAAACTGCTCAAGGATGAGCCGGGCATTGTATTCAGCGGACAGCATGGTGGCCAGGGAAGTTTTTCCTGCACCAATGGTCCCCTCGATAGCGATATAGTTGTAATCCATTTGTCAGAAGTATTGTCAGGCTGTTTCAAATAATTCTACGCCAAGAGAATCCGCACAGGTATTCAGCAATTCAGATACACTTAGGTTAAGTTCAGGATGAATAAAATCAGGCTCAATTTCGCACAGGGGCACCAGAACAAATCGTCGCAAATGCATTCTGGGATGAGGAATGATCAAATCCTTTTCGTTTATAATTAGCTTGCCATAAAAAATCATGTCAATATCAATACTGCGCGGTTCATTCCTACTGCCATTTCTTTGGCGGCCCAGCAATTTCTCAATGGAAAGGATGGTTCCAAGAACTTCATCGGGACTTTGATCCGTGTTCAGGCTCATGGCCACATTAAGATATGGCAAAGGGGTTTCCGTTCCCCAGGGATCGGTGTGGTAAAGTGATGAAACACCGAGGATATCGCCAACTTGCTTACCCACCAGTTCAACAGCTTTGTTTATCAGGTTTATACGATCACCCAGGTTGCTTCCCAACATCAATATTAAGTGCACAGCATCAATTTTTAATTGAACACAAAAGTAATGACCTTCAACAAATAATCAGGTATGTTTATTTACTAATGTAGCCTGAAATTTTTTGAAGTGGACTAATTTTCGAAAATATCCATCGTCGGGTAGGAGGAGGGACGCACGATTTATTGAGATAATTTAGCGTAACCCTGCGATTGAAGTAGCGTCAAAGCAAATGTAGCTCGTCGTGGGTTAATTCGAGGACGATTCCATGAAAAGCAATAAAAACCTTTACCTTTGACCCTTTAAAAAAAGAAAATATGAAACAGTTTTTTAAGTTTATGTTCGCTTCCATGTTGGGGTTCTTCCTGACCATGTTGATTGTTGGCCTCTTCTTTTTAATGCTGATTGGCTCCCTTATTGCATTATCTGGTAAGGAAGAAGTATCAGTTAAACCGAACAGCGTGCTGTTGCTCACCCTTGAACAGCCAATCCCCGAGCGAAGCAATGATAATCCTTTTGCTTTTAGCCAGACCTCATTTTTTACAACCACTAATGTTCCAGGCTTGCTCGAAACCATTGATCTGATTCAAAAAGCTGCTGAAGATGATAATATTAAGGGAATTTATCTCAACCTCAGTCAAATTGGATCTGGCATGGCCACGCTTGAGGAGGTAAGAAATGCCTTGCTTAAATTTAAAGAATCGGGCAAGTTCATTGTTTCATATAGTGAAATGTACTCACAGAAGGCCTATTATCTGGCTACTGTATCTGATCAAATTTGTTTGAACCCCGAAGGTGCCCTTGATTTCAGGGGAATGGCTGCCGAAATAACTTTTTTCAAAGGTTTGTTGGAAAAGCTCGATATCAATGCGCAGATAATCAGGCATGGAAAGTATAAAAGTGCCATTGAGCCATTCATCAGCGATCAGATGAGCGAAGCAAATAAAGAGCAAACCCTTTCTTACATTGGTTCCATCTGGAACCATATTCTCACAGGAATAAGCACTGCGAGGAATATTCCTGTGGATGAATTAAACCGCATTGCTGATTCCTTGTTGATTCAAACGCCTGAAGATGCTGCCAAATACAAAATGGCAGATCAAATCATATACAAAGACCAGCTTCTTGACCTGATGAGGGAAAAA
>SWCC01000280.1_pt1 | contig 28540 bp, 18 predicted proteins | sample 4692971 | NCBI WGS metagenome assembly SWCC01 (sample SAMN10267277, study PRJNA491770) | bioreactor metagenome | isolation source: DHS bioreactor inoculated with subseafloor sediment | place: Japan: off Shimokita Peninsula | collected 2006-08 | reverse complement strand
TTTTTTTCCCAACAAAAAATAAACCAAGCATTCCTAGAACATCACCAAATATAACATAAGGCCAAGTGACTAAACCATGTGTTAATAAAAATCCAGGTATACCAATCATAAAAAAAGCAGAAAATAAAGTAGCTGCAAAGGTGAAAATTAAAACTGGCACACCCAAAGGTTTGGTTGTAGATAAATAAAAATCTTGAGTTTTTTTTAGGATTGAAAGTTTACCTGAATACTTGCGTGCAATTTTAACAATAACTATTAAAAATATTAGGTATAGCGAAAGCCATATTAGACTATATCCTTCTAAATTCATTTTATATCCTTAAAAGTTGATAATACTAGTGAAATTCCAGTCAACAAAACAATTGGTCCACAAATCCATATATAAATTACAAAAGGTAATTGGCCGTTGTTTGTGCTATAATTAATAGGTAAATAAGTAATAATTGTAACAAAAATTATTAGTAACCACCCTAAATTTCTTTTATTATTTCTTTTCATCTTAAAACTCACAATTCGTGATATTTATAAATAATGTTATTATTAGATGTGAAAAAACAAAGATTCGTATTTTTTAACAATTCTTTTGAATTCTCAATAGTCGTTTCTAAGTTAATCGGTCTCTCATTAATGAAATGGGCATTAATAATTGATTTAATAACAGAAGCCTGATTCGCACATAATAAATTTTCAGGTGTAGAATGCCTTCCGTTATTATGTACAAATAATTTGGGTATTTTTTGATTATTTATTTGGTTCTTAATAAAACTTCCCGTAATCAATAATTCAATCTTTGAAATTTGGTCATTATTTAAAATTTGGTCAGGAAACAAATTCCAATTTAGAAAAACTACTGCAGTACCATTTGTTGGCGAAATGAATCTTTCTGTAATGCTAGCTTTTTTAATTCTAGAAGCTGAATTAGGTAATAATATTCGAAAGAGTTTCTCTGCATTTTCACCTATCATGTCATCGCTTCGATATATTTCAATTGTATTAAGCGAATCAGGAATTGAAGACACCATTGATATTACTTCATCGATTATTGAAGGTGAAATACTGATTATATTATTACCTATTTTTTTTGTAGGTATCTCACAAGGTTGTGTCAAAATATATAAACTATAGGGGTTTATAAATTTTGAAGGATCTGTTTCATTAAAAAATACAAATGGATTATATGCATCAATTATAATTATGTCGTGATATTCAGATTTTGAACTTAATAAGGCATCTTTAAGCGTCTCGGAATTATTAGTATGTAATGATTGTGATAAATTTATTGGTAATCTTAATTTTTTCATCGTGCCCTTTAAATACTCTACAATCCTATCTTGTTCAACTAATCCATTATTTTGAATTAAGTGTACAGAAGGTTCAGCCCACCTCTGCGGTTTAATTAATGGAGTAATTGAAGCACCCGCAATAAATAAAAAGCCAGCCAATGCTAAAAAACCAATACTAAATGATTTTTGTTTTGACAAATTCGTCAAACCCCATTTTTGTACCATTATAAAAGCTAATAACATTAAACATATTCCGATCATTACAAATAATGATAAATTTGTATGAAGCAATTCATAGATCGAATAGGTGTAAGAATAAACAATACCTGGTTTGGTTAGTAGAAGCACAAAAAACGTTAATACTGGAAAAGTAAGAGTAACTTTAATAGTCCTCGTAAGAGTTATTTCCTTTTTAATATTAATCATTTGAATACCAATTTCCGTTATCTAAAAACTATATTCCATTTATAGCATACTAAATTATTAGTAAATACAACGACGTTGCGAGAAGACGAACGCTCGAAACAGACAACTTACAAAGCAACGATTTAAAATTTATAATTAACTGTTCTTAACTTTATCAATTAAGGTCAGTAGCAAACTTTTAATTATTCTAAAATATTCAAATTAAATTTTCAATTAAACACAAAACTTACGTTTTACCAACTTTTGCCGAATTCAGCGACTGGTTATTTATTTACTAATTGTTATTTTCTAAAATAGTTATATAGCTCATTTGGATTTAATTCAATATCAGAATAAATATTTTCTTTTGATATTTCAGTTAATAACGAAATCTTCTTTTTATGTTTTTTAGAAATATACCATTCCTTTATTGCATTGCCTTTTATTTCGAATAAATATGGTGATGATATTGATAGTTCTACAGCATTATTAAGTTTAGTTGTCCTGTCATAATCCTTTAATAATTCTTTATATAGAATTTTAATTTTGTGATCAATTTCAAATTTATCATCTGGAGTTAACTCATAATGGTTTTCGCTGATTTTACTTAAATAATCTCGAAGTGGTTTTGATTTTTCTCTGAGTTTTAATGAAAGTTCAATCAATTCGCCAGTATACCCATTGGATTTAGTGATTAAGTATTTTGAGATAGAAGGGATTTCAGGGAATTTATTTTTAATTTCTTTATAGGTATCATCCAAAATATTATTAATCTTTTTAATTATATAATTTTCTCCATTTCTAACTAACTCAGCTCTAGCTACTGATGGACAATAAATTGATTTTATTTTGATTGCAACACTTTGATTAATATAAAATCTTATCAAAACATTTAATTGATTCTGCTCAGCTAAGGTCATGTGAGGATATCGAGAAATCATTTGATTAACTTCAAATCTCAACTTTGTACTTATCGTAACTAGAAAATCGGTTAACTCTCCATGATTATTTGTGAAATACTCTCCCCTTACTTCTTCCAATTCTTGTCTACTTGTTTTATCATTTGCAAGAAGAATAAATTTTGTACATCTTTCTAAATAGTTTTTTGATAACCCATCTGGATATAATCCCTTTAATTGATCTTTTACGGGTTTGAACATAAATTTTAGTTTATCAGCTATTTCATCTGATGTTTCTTTATACAATTTAATATATTCAGTTCTGTCAAGAGTTGAAATCGAAATTATTTCATTTGACACTCCGATACTTTTAAAATAATTTAAAACTTCAACTGTTTTATCTGATACGCTTGTTTTTTCTTTCGCGTCATCCACGAATATCTTATTTGAAAATATGACCTGAGAACAAAATTGTAATAAACCCTTTATGTCCATATCAGAATTATTTAGCTTCTTTAATCCTTTAAAACTAGAATGTAATCCAGTATTGTCTATTAAAGTATTCATTAAAACCACTTTTAAATAATAATTAAAACCTATAAAAATATTATTTAATTAATTTGATAAAATACTTGAAGATATTACATTTGAACTTAAATAATTCTTTTTAAAGAATCAATAAATTATATCAATATTAATTACTTATTGTCTTATTATCGACATCTAATTTTACAATTTATAAAGAAATCATTTTTCTTAGAAAGAAGTATTGCGACGATTATTATATTAACACCTATTACTTCTGTCTATCACTGAGCATGATTACCGTCTTCCTTATTTAATGTAAACTTGCAAATTTTACTACATATATTGAAGAATTGCATTCAATACATTGATAATTAGGAGCATTTTTAGAGACAGCATCTACCCAGAATGATTTTGTCCTTACTTTTTAGTGATCCAGTGAGCATGTAGATCAAACCATAGTTTACTATGTCTTCCTAAACCCTTCACTTGTCTTGGGTGAACCAAGGGTAGTACCTCATAATCAATTCCTTCTATCCTAAAGGTATGATATTTCCCATATGTTCTACTCGTAGTTCCAAAATCCTTTAATGAAGTCTTTTGGGTCTTTATATCAACCACATTTGCAAGAAAATACTTTATCGGAAGATCACCTAATAACATAATCTTTTTTGCTTCAGAGCGTTTTAACTCATTTAATATTTGGTTAGTTCTTAATTGACTGTTTAGTTCTTTCTTACTGAATTCAGTTATTGAATAAGGTGTTAGTCCATATTTCTACACTAACTTATCGGTATAGTGATTTTCCAGTGCTTTTTTCTGACTTAAATTCATTCTTGAATAAGGAAGTAAGTCGCAAAGCCATGCATCTTCTCTATTATATCCAAGTGGCTTCAGAAATAAATCATCTAATGCCTTTCCTGAAGGTCCGTTCATATTTTTGCTTGCTGGCACTAACCTTCCAAGTTTCTTTGGAATCTTTATTCTATTAATGATCCTTTCAGCATTGTCACCTAACCAAAATATTTGTGGTTCACTGGCAACCGCTAGAGCCCGAACAATTATTTTATTATTAATGTCCAACCATTTAGCATGGACTGCACTTGCATAAACACCTAACACAAAAACCTTTTTAGGTGATTTATCTTTCTGTTCTACTTTCTTTAATGACATACCAAACGGGAAATAGTAATTATTTTTCATTTAATCTCCTTCTTTTATGAGATTAGAATATTGTGACACTTTAATCTGTAATTAGAATCCTTATGCATTTTCTAATTATTCACAATATTATTTATAATTCTTGATCCCAAATTATCTCTTAAATGCCCATTGTCATCAAATAACTCAACAAAAAGAAGGTCACAACTATGTTTTGAGTATTCCTTTTTTACTCCAGCCGATTTATTAAAATACCCGCCTTTAATAGTAAAATTATTAACATTTGGATAAACTAAATAACTTTGGTTAGCACCAAAATGTAAATTATATGCATACATTTGTTTTAAATCTTCAGCGGATGGATTTGCGCATGATAGTACTTTCCATTTTGTGTCAATAATAACTTTGGTTGAAATATGATTTTGGGTGTAATCAATTACAATATCTGGTCTAATTGTTTTGTCTTGCCAAAACTTTTTTTGTTGCTGAGCACTTACAGTGAGTGAGTGGTCCTTAAATTGTGATTGGGCTTTCTTAAGCTGGACATAAATATACTTTTCAAAAACTCTATTCATATCGAATAGCAATGATAGTAAATTATCTTGCCCTCCTTGGATATCTGGTGAGTAATTAAGCAAAATCATTTTTGCTAGGCTAATTGCTTTTTTATACTCATTTGTCTTTCTATTAAATTTGAGCCGAGTAAAAATCTCATCATTAACTTTAATATTGCTGATAGCTTCAAATTCTAACAAATATTTTTTGGCTGTATTATCTAATTTGGAATTAAGTGAAATTGTTGAAACAACTTTCAGAGCTTCATATATTATTTGGTTAAAAATATTATTGTGATCGTAAACTTGATGTTGAATATAGAACTTCTCTTTATGAATCAAGTTATTTTGTATGTGCTCTGGAAATAGCAGCTTACCTTTTAATGCTCCAGAATTTTCCTTTTTAGATCGGTATTTTTTAACCAATCCCTTATGAATTATATGTTTTATTTCATCTAAAAATTGTTCAAAGAATAAATCTAATAAGGAATTCCTTCTTAGCTGCAAATTAGCATTTGTTGGAGCATCTACTTTTAACAGACCCGATTGACGCAACATTGATATAAATGCTCTCTGCCATTTGTCTTCGTCACCATCCCCGCTATCTGCTTTTGGTAATACTTCGATAATAAGATTACCAACTTGAATAACACCAACATATTGTGCAAAATAGATCCGATTATTACCCACAGAAAAGTATTTATTCCCATGCCGTTCATTTAATTTTACTAACTTTTTGAAATGATGTTCCTTAAACCCATTCTCATTAACACAAAGTTTGCCATGTTCAAATATTTGTATCCAATTATTCATAGATACTTCTAAAATCATCAATACTTTCAGGAATTACTATTTTATAAAGGGTCTTCGTATCATCGTAATCATAATCATCTTCGAACCCTTTCACTAAATCATTGTCAGATTTAGTTTTTAGTACAAATTTATTTCCCAACACAAGACCGATCTTAGATGGATTACCATAAAAGTATTCTTGAAGTAATGGAATAATATTATTATTAAAGATATTTCTTAGCATTGCAAATGGATTATCGGAATCTATTAGTTTTAAAAAATATGAGTGTCCTATGCAATGATCTCTATCAAGTACTAATTCAATTCTATCATTTATGGCTTTTAGTAATTTACTTGGGTCTAATCCAGAAAAGGTGAGATTTTCAAAGTGTTTACTGTTATCATCAGAATTAAAATCTATTTTATCATAAACTAGTTGTTCATCAAAGTCATCAATTCCTAAAAATTCATATAATGAATTTGCTTTTGATCTAAAGGGTTCTTTATTCCAAGTTGAAGAATCGTACTTTGCCCATAAACGAATAATTAGATTTGCATGAGTAAGAAGGCTATAATCTGGAACCACTTCAGTAAAATTAAACCTTCTTCTAAGAGCAGTATCTAGTGCTTCCACACTTCTATCAGCTGTATTCATAGTTCCTATGATGTAAAGATTATCCGGAACAGAAAACTCCTCTTTTGAATATGGTAAAATTGCCGATATTGCTTCACTTGCACCTTCTCTTTTATCTTCCTCAATAAGAGTAATAAGCTCACCAAAGATACTAGCAATATTTCCACGATTTATTTCATCAATAATAAGAATAAACTTATCTGGATCCTTCTTCTCATTAGTGTTAATAAAAAGGCTTGTATTTACTTTATTATCAAACATCTGATAAATAGCTTGTTGGGAAAAGTTTTTATAGTATATACTCTTAATTGGTATTTCTACATCTTTTAATAACCATTCAACCTCTCTAAATTGACAATAACTAATAGGGACATTCGGTAAAAACTTGTATTCACTTTTTATTTTTCCAACTGCTCTAAGATTTTTATTCCCATTTGAAATAAAAACAATATCCCCCTCCTTCATCCAAAATGAAAACATCTTTATTGCAGATATTCTAAAATCATAATTATTTTCTATATTATAACCAGCTTTTTCATATACTGATTTAATTTCATCAATATTTTTTATATCTGTAAAATCAAGATTATCCCCCCACCCCAAACCAATTAAATTATTTTTAATACAATATTCATATATATCACTTTCTTCTTCTAAAGATGTATTTCCAAGTGACATTTTGTAATACTTAACATTTTCAAATTTCTTTGGGTCTATGAAATATTTGGAATCCTTGCTACTTTGTGTTTTTGCTATGTTTGCTTTTTCACATATTTCTTTAAAAATACCATCTTTTATTTCGTATGCTAAATCAATTTTACTTTCAACACTTTCTTCGGTCTTCGCTAATTTTGGTTTTATCCCCTCAATAAAATCCTCATAACCAAATGATTGATGGAATGTTACAAAACCTATTTGTCCTTTATCATTATATTCTCTGTACTTCTCCATTATTTCTTCTCTTGAGAGATTAGTAGAATTAATCCCTAAAATATTAAGAGCTAAGTTTTTTGTTGTATATGTTTTCCCTGTTCCGGGTGGCCCATATAATATTGTATTCAGACCCATATTAATTTCCTTTTTTTCGTGCTCTTTATTTTTTGTTTGGTAGAATTCTTGATTTTCGTAATAACTCTTAATATTATTCAAAAACCAATCTATTTCTTGAGGTTTTAGACCATACTTTTTTTTGATAAGGTTGACAGTATGATTAAAGATTTGATACTTCTCTATTTTATCTCTGTATTTTTTCAGATCTATTGATGTTATTAAAGTAAATGCTTTTTCAGCAATTGATGGAAGAAACACATTAAATTTTTCTGGTGATTGTGAATATAAGAGTAAAGTAATAAAGCCATAATTTGCACCAGGAATTTTATGATCCAGAAGGCACTCTCTTAATGCTTCTTTGTAATCTAAGTCAGAGAATAAAAGAGTGTTCAACCACTCGTTTAGTTTTTGGATTGATGTATCTAAAATTAATTGTCTATTATTTCCTCTTAATAACAAGCCGAACCATCCCTCTTTACCTAAATGAGTATCTATTTTTTGCATGTAGTCAGATAACAATTCTTTGGTTATGTTATCTTTGTTTTGAGAGATCAATTTCCAGGCTTCTTTCTCTCGATTAATTTTTACTGGAAGACTTTCAGTTTTAAATTTATAGTACTCTTCTGATTTTAGAAACTTCTCTATTAAATCTTCTTTGAGAATATCATCCGCCTTTTCGCGAGCCTTCGTATATGCTTCGTGAGAGATTTTATAAAGCGACTCATTGGTTTTAGATTTAATTCTACTTATTAGCTCCAAATAGCCAGAAAATTTCAGCTTATCAATTCTAATTTCATTGATATTAATATTTTCGGATAAATAGTCTTCAACACCACCAACTAACGGGAAATAACTATTTGGTTTTACCCAAAATAGACCAGCTGTAAGATTTTGCTTTACACCCCTTTGATTTAAGCATTGATTGAAGATTTCACCATCGACTTTCTTTGCATCCTTAGTTAATATTTCTTCATATAGCTGCCATAGATTGTCTATATCATTTTTACCACGATGATAAGTGTAAGCAAAGAACCACGCATTTTGTGGGGTTAAGGCCGGTAGACCACTAAAATCTTTTGGTAATTCCTCTTTTAAACGCCAATTCTTTTTTATTGCTGCCAAAATTGCAATTCTATTTATAACTGTTACTGAGCGATTAAAATTTGCAAAAAAAGTGAAAGGATCTATATCAGTTATTTTTATTGATGGTCCGGATTTACTTTCCAACTTATCATTCAGATTAATGACCTTCAATCCATCTTCGTACATTGAACTTAATAATTCAATTAATTGATTTCTATCATTTTTAAAACTTAGGAGTTTATCAGCAATTTCTGTGTAAAGAGGAACCCATGAAAACATACGATCTCCAATATTTTTACTAAGTTAGTTGTTAACCTTAGTGAATAATAATAAAATTATTATGATTGTAAATTTTGTTTAATTACATTCTCAATTTCGCCCCATGTCCTATTCATAGCACTTTTAGTAACAAAAAAATAACGAAGTAATTTCATCAAGTCCTCAATTATTTACGAAATAAAAGTAAGTTTTATAATTATTATCCAAATATTTTTAATTATTTAACACAACACTCTCAACTTAGCACCAACTTGTGCAGCTGCACTCCAAGTAGATGTAAGTAAATAAACAATCTGTATTAATTCAGCCCTTCCACCTGTATTAAGCCTTTTTTTAAACTCATCCAATCTGAAACCATTGCCAAGAACAATCCAGACCTCTTTAGTTGAGTTGGGATCTTTAATTATTTTATCAAAATCATTTAGGAAAGATTTACCATTTCCGTTTCCTAAAATTCTACGATTTACCTTTCCAATTTTTTTTATTGACCATTCCTTATCCCATTTTTTATAGTTTAATTTTCGTTCTGAATAAGGAGACAAATAGTCTAAATTCTTAATTAATTGAGCACAGACATCTTGGAAAATCGAGGCTGATGCCAGTTTTTTAGTGGAACTAGCTTTCGCATGCATGAAAACAATTCTATTCTTTATAGAATCAGCGGCAATAAAATCACTTTCTTCAGTACTAAGATCATTGCATACCATCAAATTAAAACCAAAAAGTGATTGGAGATTCTTTTTCCTACCTTTGGCTTGTGTAGCAATTAGACCAAAAAGAGTATTTTTATTCCACATTTTGGCCTTAACTTTTAGATTAGAATCATTTCCTTTTTCAGATGAAATAGATGTGATTTCTGAATGATCTTCAAAGATAGACATTACTGGAAGTTTATCCATTGTTGTTCTACCAACAAGATCAATTTGAGATTTATAAAATTGCTTATGCGCATATATGATATTGTCAGACTTTGGAATTATTCTAAAACTTTGATTTTTGTTGAGGTAAGAAACAATAGAGTCAATTCTTTTATTAGTTTTAGAATCCATCAATTGATAATCACTTTCAAGATCAGGACAACTCAAAACATATTTTTCTTTTGGTAAATCAAAAGATATCTTTACAGAATATTTTTGTTTATTTATAATAATTTTAAATTCATTAGCTTTTATGGATATACATTTATCTTCAATTTCAATTTCACTTTTCTTTCCTTGAACTACAAATTCATCATTCAATGCATATGTGTCTAACAAAATATTAGTTGGTGTTACATCATTTGGAATAGTGACCAAAACAGCATATCTATTCAGAAAATCATGGCCAGACACTTTAGCGTTAGATAATTTTTTATCTAAAACATTTATCCAATCTTTGTAAATCACATATTTACTTGTTAAGGAATCCGTAACTCTAGACTTAGAAAATCCAACATATCTGCGATTAGAATAAATATTATCATCATTACTAAGCTTAACTTGTGCTGTAGTATAAAAATTCATGTGATCTGATAGATTTGGAGCGGTGTTTTCAAGAGCATGAGCACTAATCGTTCTCGATCTTATAGAATGTTGCCCCAAATCACTATTAAATAGTGTTATCCTATTAAACCTTTCGGTATTAACTAAAAGTTTGTTTAATTCAGTATTTGAAATAGTTTTTTGATATTTATCCAAGTAATTGAAATTATGATTCAAACTATCATAAAAATATATTCGTTTATTTTTCTTAATAAGAATGCAGAAAGCCAATTTAAATTCAAGAAATAATTCACTCTCCAGAATTGGAGAATTATGATAAACTAGATATGTAACAATTAAAATGTTTTTTAATGGAAATTCAGTTTTTTTTATATCCAACTCTTTGTTTTTCCACTCAATATCTAACTTTTGTTGATAAGTTTCTATGCTACAAGCTTTAAGTTCATTATAAATATTTGTCCTAAGCGGATATTTTAATTTATCATATACTGAATTTGACCAATCAAATCGTTTTCGAATTTTATTTTCTATGTAATAGTAATTTGGTTGAGCAAAGAGATAGTCGTTAACAATAGACTTAACATTCTCCAGTGGTTTACCAATTTCAAACAATTCGTCATTGCTAAGATAAGAATGCCATTGAGAAGCAACATTCATGTAACTATCACAAATAACTATTCCCTTTTGCTTCCTGCTTAAAGAAGAAGATCTAATTATTCTACCGATTTGTTGAATGAGACTTCGAGTATTTAAAAATGGTTTAAATATAGCCAAGCAACAAAATGAATTGTTATCTATTCCTTCAACTAATTTAAACTGATGAATCCAAAAATTTATTGTTTCAAATCCTTTTGGAATTTTAGTGAATTCATTAGGATTTGATTTGTCGTTTAATTGATCATGTATCGATATAGATTCGTGTCCCTTAGATTTTAATTCTGCTGCTATTTTCCGAATTTCACTTACGTTGTTACAACGGATAATCACTTTGGGATTCTTAATTCCTTGTTTTATGAAATTTGGTTTCTCTTTAGCAAATTTTTTAACAACAAAGTCAACAAAAACTTTTTCATTTTTAGAGATTCCATCATCTTCCTCAATAATTATTTCTCTTATAAACTTTTCATTTAGCACATAAGAATGCTTAACATATTCATAATTTTTTCCTTCAATATTGAATAATTTTAAATCGTTACGAAAAGGTGTAGCAGTAAATAGAATTGTAGGTTTTTTAAAAGATCTTACAGACTTTGACCACTCTGGTGAAGGCTCCTTATGACCTTCATCAAAAATAATTAGATGTATTAGTTTTTTAAGATTATTATAATTGTCCTTATTCTCTTCTGAGATTATTTGGAGAGATTGGATGGTTAATATTATCACAAGTTTCGAGCTGGAGCCGAGTATTTTTCCTATCTGGGAGGGTAGGGTTTTATGTACTTCCTTAATTTCATTGTTGTGAGTGTAATCTAATTTATTCCAAAATTTTTCCTTAATTTCTTCGTAAAGTTGTTCTCGTAATGCTTCTGAAGGAACAACGATTAAAACATTTTCCACTTTTTTTAGTAAAATACTAATCGTTGATATTACAGCTGTTTTTCCACTCCCTGTTGGCATTTTTACAAGAAAAGAAGAATCTGATTTGAGTTTTAAGAACTTTTCAATTTTGGGTATTACTTCAGTTTGATGCGGCCATAATTTAAGTTTCTTCCAACCAGTATTCTTACTTAGTTTTTTATACTTCTTTGCCATATTTTTCTCAAATAGTAATTACAAATTCTCAAACAATAATTTGAATAAAAAAATCTTCCCCACATTCTGTTCACATTAAATAAAATTTAGATTTCCTAATAACTGCTTTCAAAAAATAAAAGTTAGTATTTCCAATCCGTATGGCTAAATGGTAATCTGTTTAACTCATCTCGGTGAAACCTCCATTTAGGCATAAATTTATTCATCAGGTTCTTAAATCTTTCGTTGTGGCTTCTTTCTATTAAATGTATTAACTCATGGACAATTATATACTCTAAACATTCAATGGGCTTTTTTGCAAGTTCTAGGTTTAACCGAATCACTTTAGTTTCAATGCTACAACTACCCCACTTTGTTCGCATCTTTCTAATATCAATCTTAGCAGGGGCAACACCAATTTTCTTTTCCCATTTAGAAGTCAGACTTGGAATTATTTTTTTTAATTCTGATCTATACCATTCATCCAATAAATCTTTTCGTTTTGCAACTGTTGTATTAGGTCTTAAAAATAATTTAATTTCATTATGCGTTAATTCGATTTTGGGTAAAGATTTATTCTCAATCACTTTCAATAGATATCTTTTGCCCTGAAAATAATGGCTTTCTTTCGTTAAGTATTCTCTTGGAGTTTCTCGCTCTTGGTTCTTAAACTCGGCTTGCTGTTTTTTAATCCATTGCAATTTTGAAATGGCAAAAACACGGATAGTATCTAAATCCATCTTTAAGGGAGCAGATATTTTAACCGTACCGTTGGGAGGATAAACACTAAGATGAATATTTTTAATATCTTTTTGCTCAACCTTAATTGATATATTTCCCAATTCTATTTGAGGCATTAGTATTCTCTTTGCTCACGAATAATAGCGAATATCTTCTCAACTTCGTTTAATAATCTACTTTTATATGTACCTACAGTTTCTCCAACTTGGTTTTTTGCTCCACTAGTCTTTTGAGACAAAATCTTGTAAATCTCCGCTTTTATCTCATTTTCTTTTGGGATATTTCCACGAAAATCTGTTCTTTTTGTTTTTCGTACTGCTTCGTCTATTTGCAGTGCCAAAATTTCATCTTCACCGAGATTATTATAAAGTGCACGTTGTGCTGGTGTCTTTAGAACATCTGGAATATCTGGACTTATACCCACATTAACTTGTTTTGCAAGTTCTGCAATCTTAATCAAATACTCTTCGTAACTGATAGCATTATCTTTACGTTCTTTAATTATTGCTGCTAAAAGTTTAGACATCTTATCAAAAAAAGCTGGATCTATTAAATGTTCCTTAATGATTTTCTTTCGAACATTGTTTATAATTGTTTCTGCTACCGCTTCTTTGTTTGTTCTGATTCCCATTGGCATTGAATTGATAGCATCAGCAAGACCGGAATTAACAATAATATCGAGCAATGTCATATCTCCAAATGGAGAAATTACCTCTGGTTCGTCAGCTTGGATATATGTATCTATCAAATGTCGCATATCTGCTTCGTATGTTTTTAAATCCAATGTTTCACCACTTGCTTTACGAATTTCTTCTCTAAGTTTCAGATATGTGTTCAATTCCTTTTTGATATTTGTTGTTTCAGTCTCTGTATAACCGGCAGCTAACATTTCATCTGCAATGTTTGCATAAGCTCTAATCAGTGAAACAGTTTTTTTATATAAAGCATTACGCTGGGTTTCTCTACTTTTAAGCTCTTCCGGAATTTCTGGGTTTCCACAGAAGTAATGAATATAGTCTAGCGATTCTTTGGGTGGATCAACTGGCTCACAGAGTAGGGCTATTTCTTCAAGTGCATTATCTAGTCGTTCTTTGCCAGCTTTTAAGCGATCTTGCAATAAAACATCAATATCTTGAGGTTCAAAATCATCATAGTCTAAATCAGAAGTATAAACAGCAACTGCATCTTCTACACTTTCAAATAAATCTTTATAATCAACAATATAACCGAATTGTTTATCGTCACCATCTAGTCTGTTTACTCTGCATATAGCTTGGAACAAACCGTGATCTTGCATACTTTTATCAATATACAAGTATGTACAAGTTGGAGCATCAAAACCAGTAAGAAGCTTAGATACAACTATCAAGAGCTTCATACTAGCAGGTTCATCATTAAATTTTAACTTTGCCCAATCTTCATAACTTTCTGTTTTGGTTTTATCTGGTTGAGGTTTAACATCTTTTAGTATTTCTTGATAGAGGTTATACTTAAACTCTTTTTCGGTTTCAGTGTTTTCCCCAGTATCTTCGGTGGTTATATCACCTGTAATGGGATTATAAGATGTAACAATTGCACACTTATTGCCTAACGGTGTTTTTTGAAACAATTCGTAATAACGACAAGCTTCATAAATTGAAGATGCAACCAAAATTGCATTACCTCTTTCAGAACTTAACCGCTGCTTTACGCTGAAATCAAAAACAATATCTCCAACAACCATGTCCATGCGAGAACGACTGCTTAAGACCCTCTGCATTGTTCCCCATTTTTTCTTTAATTCAGATTTCTGAAAATCATTCAGTCCTCTTGTTTTAGCTTCAAACCATTCATCAATCTTTTTTTGTGATGTTATTTTTTGATCAATGTCTCTGGCTTCATAAACAAGATCGAGAATAACATTATCCTCAACACCTTCATTAAATTTATAGGTGTGGATGTACTTTCCAAATACTTCAAGACTAGTCTTTTTATCTTGCATTAGCAATGGTGTGCCAGTAAAGCCAATAAAAACAGCATTTTTTAATATGGCTTTCATTGTTCTGTGTAATTTGCCACTTTGTGTTCGGTGACATTCATCCACAAATAGAAACAATTCACCAACAGATTGAGATGGTTGACTTTCAAGTTCTTTTATGAACTGATTAAAATTTTCTGTTTCTCTCTGGCCAAATTTATGAACAAGTGAACAAAGCAATCTTGGTTTTGCTTGGCTTAACTGCAACATTAAGTCTTTACCACTGGATGTTCGTTTTATCTCTTCTCCAGCGTCTTTGAAAACTCCTTCAATCTGCTTGTCAAGCTCGTCACGGTCAGTTAACATTACAACTCGAGCCTTAGGGTTATTCTCCAATATCCACTTAGCTAAAAGCACCATTACAATACTTTTACCGCTTCCTTGAGTGTGCCAGATTATTCCACCTTCGTAACGATTAACATATTTTTGAGTTTCTTTAATGCCAAAATATTGATGCACTCTTGGAACTTTCTTTATGCCACCATCAAACAATATGAAGTCATAAATAAATTCTAAGAACCGTTTTTTGTTGCACATTTTAATTAAATACTTGTCTAACAAAATCCGCCTTGTATCTTCAACATCTTCTTTCCATGATAAATAATATTTTTCGGGTGTGTTAATTGTTCCGTAGCGCAAACCTTCGGTATCATTGCCAGCAAAAATGAGCTGAACAGTTGCAAAAAATGGTTTGATAAATTCATCTTGCTGATTTACTATGTTTTGCCTTATTCCATCATTTATAGTTACTGTACTTCTTTTAAGTTCAAGCACTGCTAATGCAATTCCATTCACGTAAAGAACAATATCAGGGCGTTTTGTTCTATTACTTTTTATCGTAACTTCTTCAGCAATGGCAAAATCATTATCTTCAAAATTAGTCCAATTTATTATATGAACTGTCTCGTAATTTTCACCAGCTTCTGCTTTTACATTTATACCGTATCGAAGCAGTTTGTAAATATTCTTGTTTGTAGTGTAAAGGCTATCGTTAAAATTATCAGCAGTAGATTTTAATTGGTAGATGGCTTTAGTTATTTGTGTGTTAGAGTAACCTTTTCGGTTTAGATATGCAGTTAGATATTCTTCTTCGATATTGCTATTGTTGGGTCTTTCTTCCCAATTGCCTAGATAATCATACTTTAGTTCATCTTTGAAAAGTTCTACAACTCTGTTTTGAGTAATGCGTTCTATTTGTCCAACTTCGCTCATAGATTAACCCATTAATTTATTTCATCTCAGTAAGATCATTTACTTTTTATCTTTTATTAACTCAGCTAATTTATACCAATAAGTGCTATCCCAGAAACCGGCTGCACTTCCAGATGTTGAGGGAGCCACAAATAAATTTACATCGTTAATTTTTTTATTCATTAAGCCATAGTCTATTTTATCAGTGTGATTTTTATTCCCGTACTTAAAAACTGAAGCCGCCGCTTTTCCATTAAAACAAACATATTTGGGTTTGTATTCAGAAATTTTTGAAATAAACATGGGCACATCAAAATCACTTTCTATTAAATCTGAATCATTCCCCGATGTATCTTTGACTAAGTCGGTAAGTCCAAAATTATAACCGAGCAATTTTTCGTATTGGTCTGGATTTAGTTCATAATCCGTCAAACTAGTTTCTGCAAGAATTGAATAGAACTTATTACCACTTCCAGCATAGTATAATTTAACTTCGGCAGTTCTATTCCCAACTGCCATACCACAGAAAACAATATCTAAATCTGGTTTAATAAGGTCTGGCAAGAGGTTCTCCTTAGCACTTTGTGACTTGACTGTAACTGAGGGAACAATATTATTTTTGGGTTTCACTTTATTTATTGGCTTATTAGAATTGGGTCTTATAAAAAACCAATTCCTATTTTTATTTTTTCTTTCAACAAGAAGTGTTGGGATAAGATAAAGAGTATCAGAATCATCCAAATCTCTACAAAGGCTTCTGATGGGTAAACCATCACTATGATCTTTTTTGTAAATGCCAACTCTTATAAATTGAGGCATCAATTCCTTTGCTTGGATTTTATTTTGATTAGGGTTATTCCGGAAATATTCTTCAATCACTTGGTTAACTCTTCTTATCTTATCGCTCATCTCCATAATTAAACCAACCTAATTTTACCTGTTAATAAATTTTGCATTAAGGCTTGTTTTAAACTTTTATATTTTTCTAATTTCTTTTCCAATATCTCAAGTTCATTATCAATATCAGATAAAACGATTGCGATTTGAATTTGTTCTTCTTTTTTTTCTGGGAAAATAATTTGTGTATTGTTTATTAAAGTAGTGTTCAAGTTCATTTGGGAGCCAGTCTGACCATTCTTTGACCAATCATTTTCAATAGCACAAAGAAAATAATATAAATATTCCTTTTCAATCTTCGGATTTCTGAAAACTACAAATCCATCATGAATACATACATTTAATTGTGTTAGAATTGGTCTACCTATTGTCGCACAAATGCTCATGATAAGGTTATCAGTTTCAACGTATCTACTATTTTTTATTCCAGAAGGTGATAACTTTTGAGTCGTATGAAGTAAATGTTTCTTTGACTTGGTGACATCTGAAATTCTCACCCACCCTATCGTAGAATTTTTATCAAACCAAATTGGATCTTCAATTGGTCTTGGTGATGCACCTCTAACTACCTCCGCTATCTCTCCCAACTTCTTTACTTTCCACCCTTCTTTTGGGGTAAGCAGTTTTTGCATTGCCCCTTGTTTGATATGACGTTTTTTGGCTATTTGTTTTTCAAGTGTTTGTATTAAATTATCGGTATCAGATAATACTTCGGCTATGGCTTTTTGTTCGGGTAGCGGGGGAAGAATTAAATTGTACTTCCCCACTGACTCTTGTGAAATCCCAAAAAAAGTTGTTCCAGACTTATTTTCATCGATATGTTTTAGAAAGAAAGGTGAGTGTAAATTATAGTAAAGATATTTTGGGAAATATTTGTTCTTTAACGGTCTAAAAACTAAAAGATGACTATTTAAAGTTGCTTTATTTGGAAACGGTATATGATCTACAAATAATATTTTACCTATAGTCCCATCTTTGGTCATAAGCACATCATTTGGTTTAAGTTGTATTTCTCTCGCTATAGAATATCTTTCCTCTGATACATGATAAACTTCATTCCATCGAATTTCACCATCTTTAAAGTTCATCCCAGTAATTAAAAATGGCTCATCTGCATTCCTTGTGAATTCAGTTTTCTTTAAACCTTGCCAACCTATTCTTCCTTTCATAAATGAAATTTCACTAAATTCACTTAACACCCAATCTTCGGGTATTATCCCAACTTCCGTTTCTTTATATCCCTCCTTTATTTCCATACAAACCCCATTTTTTTAAGATGGGAATTCACTTTGTTTTCCAATTCAGCAACTTTTTTGTCCATCATAGGTAATGGAGTTTCATATCTTTCAGCAAGTTCTTTAATTCGGTTAGTTAAATGCTGGCTAATATGGTCTATTTCATCTTCAATAGCTTTTTCAATTGTTGACATCCATTTATCATCAACTACTAAAACTTTAACCTCATCCTCTGAAAGTGTTGGGTATTTTGCATATAGTTTTTCATCTAAATCTTGTTCGGCTGCTTTAATCTTTTTATTTACTTCACTTTGTTTGGTTATTAAAGCCAAATATTGGTTAAGTATTTTCAACTCATCAGCAACATCAGTTTCATCTTTTAATTCTTTAATTCTTTGCTGTACATTAGCTTTGTTAACTTTATCAAGTTCTGTAAAATATCCATCATCACCGCTGTTCTCTTCCTCCAGCTCAACAAGTTCCGCTACAATAGTTTCTTTCTCTGCTTCTAACTTTTCTAGGGCTCCTTTTTCAACCTTAAAATATCGGTTTATTACAAGCTCTTTGGGTACAAGATCGCAAGTCCAGCCTTTATCAATTTGTTTTTTCTTTTTATTCTCAACAATTATACGGTAGGTTTCTGCTTTCCATCCATCTGCTGAGATAATGTAACAATCATCTTGCATTGTTTCAGCCCAGTAATCCATTAGGTGCTGGTAAATGTCATACTTATCAATCAAAGCTTTTTCTGTGTACTGCTTCAACAAGCTTTCAGCTAATTTATAGATTACTTCTTTGGGATTATTTCCTACCTCTAAACTCTTTGCATATTTTGTGGTTTTGGTTTTCCAATTTTTGAAAAGAGTATCCATTTCGTTAGTAAATGCCTTAAACTCTTCATGTTCAAAGATTTGTGTTCTAATTTCATCTTTGTTTATCTTTAGATTTAAGTATCCATCTCTTTCTGACTTAGTGAATAGTGCCTTCCTTAAATTTGGAAACACGTTCCAGAATTTTCTTAAAGCATCAATATCCGCTTTGGGTAAACCACCTAACAAATGGGCTTCTATATCTTGCACGTCTTCTGTTTCTTGGCTATCAATATATCTTGGTATGTTTAAGTTATATTCATTTTTTTCAATCTCGTCGACAGAAACCATTCTGCTATATCCGGCAACCTCAATTTGGTGATTAAACAGATCCGCAATTTTATGTATATCTTGTTCACGCAATCTGTTTTTATTTCCATCTTTTATAAAACCTTTGCCGGCATTAATCATAAAAATGCCCTTTCTATTTGTAGCATTTTCTTTATCAATTAAAATTATTGCTGCTGGAATACCGGTTCCATAAAATAAGTTTGCTGGCAAGCCAATAATTCCTTTTATATAACCTTTTCTAATCAAGTTCTTTCTAATTTCTGCTTCTGCATTACCTCTAAATAAAACACCATGAGGAAGAATTACAGCTCCCTTTCCGTGTCTTTTAAGTGAACGAACAATATGCAACAGATATGAGTAATCCCCATTTTTTGATGGCGGCACACCATAGTCCTTAAAACGATTATAGGGGCTATCTTCTGGCAATGTAAGACCGTTGCTCCAGCGTTTATCACTAAATGGAGGATTAGCAACTACAAAGTCAAAAGTTTTAAGATTTCCATCTTCCTTAAATAGTGGATTAGCAAGAGTATTGCCTTGCTTAATTTCGGCAGTTGGATTATTGTGCAGAATCATATTCATTCTAGCAAGACCAGAAGTAGTAGCTTCTTTCTCTTGACCGTAAAGATTTACTTTGCTTTCAGATTCTCCGGCAAGTTTCAATAATAACGAACCAGAACCGCAAGTTGGATCGTAAACTGTTATGTTGTCATTTGTATTAAATCTATCTATTCCAATTATTTTTGCCATAGTCCTACTAACTTCAGCTGGAGTATAAAATTGTCCTTTGCTTTTTCCGCTTTCGGTGGCAAAATGTCTCATTAGATATTCATAAGCATCACCAAGAATATCATCGCCTTCAGATTTGTTTTTGCTAAAGTCTAATTCTTTTCGTTCAAATATGGCTATAAGGTTGGTGAGCCTATCTACCATTTCCTTACCACTTCCTAACTTATTAACATCATTAAAATCAGGCATGTCAGAAAGCTTGTTAGCTTCAGCAATAGGTGAAATTATTTTTTTATTAATCTGATCGCCAATATCTGTTTTCCCTTTAAGCAAAACCATTTCAGCAAAACTTGCACCTCTCGGTATAGTTATTGGAGCAAAAGGTTGTCCGTACCATTTATCACTAATATATTTTATAAACAGCATAACCAATACATAATCTTTATATTGACTTGCTTCCATCCCACCTCTTAGTTCGTCACAACTTGCCCAAAGGCTACTATATAATTCTGATTTTTTAATTGCCATTTCTATTTCCCATAATTTCATTTACCACAATTTCAAAAATACTCAATTATGCTATATTAAATAATTCCGTGTGATTGAGTATTTTCTTTAAGACCACCATCGAATCACCCGAACCGACTTCTTTATGATTTAGCACAATAGAGCCAGTTGAATAATCACCAGAAATTTCTTCTTGGTAAAATGGTGGATTATTATAGTTACTATTATTACCAGGATAAATTGCCCAAGCTGAGGAAACTATTCTCTTTGCGTCGGTGGGATATGTATCGTCATTCTCAGTAAAATATCGAATTGAATGTAGGTAATCATATTTAAGTCGAATTTTATCCTCACTTAGTGATAGTGTCGGGTCAAATGTAATAATTTTTGGAATTAATTCTTTTTCCTTTTCAGAATCAAATATTTCAATGGATATATCTGGAGAATACTTCGGTTTAGAATCCTTTGATCCCCTTTTTTTTCTGACATCAAGAATATGATTATATGAACTCATTCTTCTATCTTTTGGTAATCCATAATTGATTTTTAATTTTGCTCCATTTCCTTCTTTAGGATAACTCCTTTTATAATACATTTTCAAAAGCAAGTTCGGATAATCTTCATGCTTAAATTCATAACCAAAATTTGTAACCGGATTATTATAAAATTTTAGTCGCTCATGTTCGTTGCCACACGTAAATCCTATTTTCTTCATGTTATCAAATATTATAACGAAACACCAAAGCTCATAAACTTTATTGAAAGGTAAAACTTCAAAAGGCATTCCCTTTTCTGATGAATCTAAATATCCAGATAAGGCTTTTAAAAGTGAAATTAAATAATTGAATCTAGCATACCGTTTATCATAATTGATTGTCTCAGAATACCTATTTCTCAGCATAGAAAATTGATGCAATTTAGTACCTGGCAAAAATTGCTGATACTTATCCCTTAGTATTTTTTCATATAAAAATATATTTGCAACAATTATCCTATGTTTTTCTATCTTAGTTTTAGATTCTTTAATGTCATAAAAATTTTGCACATCACCTAACTCAATATTTATTTGTTCAATATATTCTTCAAGTTGAGTTCTAATTTCTAACAGTTTGCCTATAAAAAAAGAAATACCATATTTAACAAAAAAATTTTCATTAGTATGTTGATTGTGCCAATAAGTTTGGATTTCGATCTCAAGTGGTCTTTTCTTGTTATCAAAAGAATTTAACGTTGGAAGGGAAGAACTTTGAACTGAAGAAAGTAATTGTAAAGTAGAACTTGGATTAATCATAATTATTTTTTTACTAATAACTGATTTTGGATTCAGAATAATTTCGTCTGTAATTATTATAAATTCATCAATTATAGATTTGATTTTATGATACTCGACTAACTGAAGTGATTCTTCATCTATATTTTCTACAATTCCCTTAAAACTTTTGAAGTATGATGTTATATCCGCTTCATAAGATGAACTAAGAGTTGATCGGATATGTTGGTGTAGATATTTAAAGTAACCGAAATAATCCAGCGCAATTTTATATCTAAGAAATTTTTTGTCAGAACACTTAATCATCCTTTTAGAAGAATCCGAGAGATCCATAAAAAAAAGATTAACTTCAGCAGCACACCAAATGGTGTTTTCCAAATTCCTAGCTTCTCGGTCGTCGATTGTCCATAAGTTATCTTCATCTTCTACTCTAATGAGATGCAAGGCATATGCATTTTTTGAGTTTATGTTCTCGGATGTATCAGATAAATAAATAACAGGTTCTTTTAATTTGCCATCCTTATTCTTCAAATAGAAATTTAGTTTTATTTTATTCTGCCGCCCTCTTTGTTTAAAAAATTTAATGGTTTGTTCACAATTATATTGATCATCGTCATAAATCAATGCCGTTAACTTTGTTTGGCCCATAAGACCAAATTCAATTTTCCCATAATGTTTAACTTCAACTGTACTCATTGATATCTATGATATTTGCCCAGAGGTTTTCAAATTAATCATCTGTGTTAGTACCCGTTCTGATTTTTTAAGTTTTTGTTTTTTTGAATACTGTTGTAATTTTTTCAGAGCCTCACCATATTGCTCGGCTTCAAATGTATAATATGCCGGTAGTTTAGGTAACAAAAAAGAAGCTAATATTGAATCGGCTATATCGACATCAATTGATTTAGTACCAGAAGGATAGTTTTCTAAAAAACTAAATATTTTATCGATAGTTCTAAATGATATAAAAGATCCACCAGCGACGGCAGCTTCAAAGCTTAATCTGAAAATATTTTCACTAGCCGCATTTTCACCAAATATTCTATTTAGTAATTCGGCATTATTACCATGAGACAGCTTCTTATTTTCAACAATCCGTTTATACAATGTTTCAAAATTGACATCTAGTCTAATAAAAGTTGAACGATCAAGAACTTTTGGACTTAGTGATTTTGATGTCCCATCAGTATTTATCGTCGCAAATATTTTGAAATTTGGAGGTATTGGAAGTTGGTATCTTCCTTCATAATCTACAAGAGATATAGTAGGTTCATCTTGCTCCATTGCTGAAAGAACATCTGATAAATAAAGTTCAGGCTGAGCTATATTGAATTCATCTAGACAAACAACTACTGGCGGAGAATTATCTTTATATAATTCAAAAATCTTTTTAGCTAGCAATAATTGACTAGTGAAATCTGAAACCACCGGTTTGTTAGTGAAATAATTATAACCTCCAAGTAAATTGTCGGGTGCAAGCCATGCCGGAGATACTGGAATATTGATAAATGGATTAATCCCAACTAGCGACTTAATATCAAGCTTGGAATAGATCGCATTTACTAAAATTCTAACAAGGGAGGACTTTCCAACCCCTGGAGGACCTGAAATTACTGTTAATCCAGATTTAGGATTAGTAATTTGAGAAACGCATGATTCTAGAACCTTAAGATCGTACAATCTTTTTTGGGAATTCAATGAGATAATAATAGAATCTAACAGCTCTTGAGAATTAGTATAACCAATTTTAAAAGAGTCACTAAATACAATCTTAGAATATAGTTTCTGATAGATATCTGAATATTGTACAATACTTTCTTCTTTTTGTCTATCCTCTTCAACATTGGACTTTCCATCAATTGTATCTGAGAGTAAATCAATACTTTCTACAATTCTATTCAATCCATTTGAAAAAATTGTATTAGTTTCATTAAAGAATAGAATAATTTCACTGTTTTCTATAATTCCTGTGCTTGTTTCTGATTCTTTGTCTTCACCCTCATCAACTCCAAGTCCTTTATTTCCTTCGTCTTCTGATGCAATCTTTTTGACTTCACCATTATCAACCTCAACTCCACTGCCAACACTCTTATCTGATTCAATCCATTTAGTTCCATCCTCATCTAGTTTGCTATATGTAAAAACATCAAAATCTTCTTCTGGCAACGTTAAATATGGAGAATAGACTCCTACCGAAGTATTAGACATTCCAAAATCTATACAAACAAAAAGATCATTACTTTTATATTCCACTTTAGAATTCGAATTCGATAAATCAATAAATTCATTGGTCCCTTCTTCCTTACTCCACCTATTATTGCCTAAATAAAAGTATGGATGAAAATTAAACTTTAATTTTTCCCAACTTGGTCGCCTTTCTAATTTACAACTAAACTGGACTTTGTTAGATCTAATCTTTCCCTTTGTAAGATTTATCTTACAATCTGGAGTGTCCTGAAAAGAATGATCCAAATCAGTCTTCAAGAAAATTTCAAGCTCATTTGGATAATTTTCCGTAATTATGTCAGTGAAGTTATTACGATCAAGATTTAATTCGAACTGCTTATTTTTTTCGCAATATTCAAATTCTTCTAATGAAAATAGATGACCTTTATTCAATTTCTTTTCTTTGCTCTTTTTCTTCCTCTGTATTTTATATTCATGTTCACTTTTAGGAACAAATTTTCCAATAATACTTGTTGCTGTTTCGATATCATATTTAAATTTGATTTCTGGATTTTGTGCATATATTTGAAAGGCAAGACCCAGTGCTGCAATATTAGATGGATGAATATTATTTTCATTTGAATCAATGAAGTCACAATTTTTAAGAAATGCATTTAATTCAGCATCATTTCCTATTGTTTCTTTGAAGTAACTAAGTTTTGACATTCCGCCAGACAAAAAGACTTTATCAAAATTAAACTCACCCGCTTTTGAAGCCTTCATTGCAGCTTTAATACATTCAAATAATTTAGGTTTTATTTTTCTCCATAATTTTTTAAAGGCCTCTTCAACATCTTCTTTCTTCAAAAAACATTTTTTCCCCTCAATTATAATTGGCCAAACAGTTTTTTCATTCTCTAACAATGCAATTTTCGATTTTTCAATTCTTGAAAGAATTAATAATTTTTTTGACTCAACTTCTAAAATTTTATTTACTTTTAAATTATTTCTTTTAGCTATAATCTTAAATATTTCTTCATCCAAATCAGCTCCACCAATCTCAACACTCTCATATTTGGGATGAACACTTCTTGGGAAATCGCCTTCACTTTGAGTAATTCTTATGATCGCAACATCTGTTGTACTAGCACCAGAATCAATGAGAAGGTAATTATTCCCAGATTTTTTATACTCAACAGCTTTTTCAAATCCAGCATAAAAATAGTAAACGGCATATTGTTCAAGGAAAAACAATTTGCTCTTATCAAGATCATTAAGTTCTATTGCAACATGATTATCCTTCTTTGAATTGATCTCAGTTTTTATATTATCCAGAATTTTTGAAAAATTATTGGAATAATTTATTCTTTTACCGGATTCATATGCGGGTTGAGTGAAAGAGAACTTAATATTTGCATCCTTTGAAATTTTTTCTTTAACGACCTCGATTATATGACTAATAAGGTTAAAGAGATATATTTCTGTAATGTTACCTGGATTTAAGTATTCCTCACCAAAGAGATTTGTTCTTAGCTTTGTTGCATTTTTATTCGCAATAGAACATTTCCACTTTTGCATGTTTTTTGAAAGTAAACTTGGAGATAGTACTAAATCCTTTTTCATGTACTTATAGTAATGTAAGTTCTTTTTTGTAGCATATTCCAGTTTATTGTAAGCTTCTTCTCCAATAAAAAAAGCCGAATACTTATCTAGACTACTAATGTCAGCTGTATGTTGAGACTGAAATACTTCAGTTTTAATAAGAGTTGAGTTGTTGATTTTTAATAATCCGAATTTAGAGTTCATGAACAACCTGAGATATTTATTTGTGAGAATATTTCGCTTACTTATTAATTTGGAAAATATTTTATTTAGTTATCTAATTCTACTTAGCCACTTTACGAAAAGTTATTTTCCTAGTTCGGTTATTATTTTAACCATTGCCAAAGTATCAAGCTTGCAATACTTCAACAAATTCTCTCTTGTTTCTTGGATTCTAATCATATCTGTTTCTTCCAGCAATTGCTCATAAGCAATAGATGCAGATCCACCATCAGCTATACCTAATCCATCATAACTTAATTCCGGAACTAGTGCTGGAAGAACTGCCTTTATTGAATAAGATCCTTTCATCTCGGGAGTATAGTACCATTTTTTCTGGAAGGGAATCATTAAGTCAACTATCCTTTCAATACGTTCTTCTATCTCTTCATTATATTTCGGGAATTCTCTAGCGATGGCACGTAGAATCATTATCTCAAAGGATTTATTATAAACCACGATTTGACCATCTCCCTGTGTATCACTAAGAAGCTGTTCTATAAATGGTATTCTTGGTTCTGAACCAACTTCTGCAAGAAACTCTTTATGTTCAAACTTACTTTTTTCGCTTTCCTGATAGTGAAGACTATATTGAAATGGTATCTGTTGATATGGTTTTGAGTTATCAAATATTGGAATAGCTGGTTGAAAACTTTCAAAATCCATAAAGTATAGTGGGTACTTAATCGTGGATAGAAATTCTTCTATTGATGCCTTGTTAATAATTGTCTCTTTGGTTTTGTAGCTATAGAGCTGTAACTGTTGACTTGCGGGTAACTCTAGACTTTCTGGAATATCATCCATGCTTATTATACCAGTATCATAAAGGTCAAATTTCTTAGTCATATGCATACGATTTATATCAAACACTGAATTTTCTGGAATATGCCGCCAGCAATGCCCCATAAAACTACACTGGTAGGGATCAGTACAATGCATGCCAATCTCTATATCTGGTATTTCTTCTTGATGAATTACTTCCTTGAGTCGTTCAACTTCTTCTGTAATCCAATCTTGATTATCCACAGCATTCGATAAAAGTGACTCTATGTTGAAAAACTGGTCCAGCTCGAAATCTCCATGTCTGACATATTCATTGTTGATATATATTAAAGAGATGTCGTCTATTTCAAGACCAGCGTTACTCATTACATAATACTGAACCGAGATATCACGTATATTAGTTTCTGAGATGGATGTAGAACTCTTCACCTCATAGACCTTCCATTTACTTCCATGCTTAACTATAATATCTGCATAGATGAGAACCTCGTTATACATGAAGGCTGCTTCGTATATTACTTCTGTTCCTTCTTCAATAAGTACTCGAGTATGTTCAATCGCTTTTGCATAAGCTCTCGGACTGGAAGGGCTAGCATCAATACCATTAGGGAATAAGGTTTGTGCTAGTGCGCCAACTTTATGGCCTCTGTTAAATACAGATTGCTGCATTTCAGATATTTTATCTTGCCAATTGTAATGATGTTTATAAAGGTAGAGGTGTTTATCGCACTGTAAGCCTTTTATGAAGGTTGATTTGGAAAGAATGGCTTTGGTTGACATTATTCGAATACTTCCATTAGTAAATTTAAATGTGACCCCCTAACCCAAATTTGTCTTAATAGTTTTAATTGATATTAAGATAAATCCATCTTTAATATAGCTAAATATTTATTTAATTTAAATAACTGCTATTAAAATTAGGTTAGACAATGAATAAAACAAATCTAGTTGCAATTGTAAATAGAAAAGACAGTGATCATTTTTCCAAGCTTGCTAAAGAAAAAGGAGTTACAAAAAGAGATCTTTTCTTGGAAGTTCTCGCTCAGTTTAAAAATCAGATTGCCAGAAAGAAATTTTATGAATTTAAACATTAAAATATTGATAGGTTAAGTGATTCCGGATACTCACTCGTAGTATTTGAAGACACATTTATTGAAATTGAAGAATTACGTGAGAAATTTAACATTGGCAGAAATCGCTTACTAAGAGAGATTATTTGTGAGTATTTAACTTATGAATAATAATTAAAACTAACTTAATATTTAACTATATGGAACCCGCATAAATTTCAAAATTTAAGAGAATATTATTAACTCTTAGGACAGGATCAGGCGGATGCATTTTCTATACTAACTAGTTGATTCTCGACAGCCTCCGGCACCCGCATTATTATTCTTTTGAAAGGACCCGCTCGACTATATTTTTAATATATGAAGTGCTTAACGATTCCACACTTAATTTTTATTATGATTCTTGTAGTCAACTTCACAAAATGATCCGTTTTCATTATAATGGTACAATATTCTCGTTCCAGCTAATCCGTGACGATTACCTTTGTTTTTAACCTCAAAGTAAGATGGATCAACCGGTACTTCCCACCTACCCTCATTATCTTCAATCTTCCAAATAGTACTACCTCTGTCCGCTAAATTACTTATACTAAACCAGAAGTCTGCATCTCTGAGTAGGGCTTTACTATCTGCAGTTTTGCCATCCTCATTCTCTTGGCTCAATACAAAAATTGGAATTCCCAATGTTCCAGCGGCTCTCTTTAGTTTTCTGCTAAGTTCTGCAATCTCAAGATCTCTTCGTTCACTTTTGCCGCTGTTCTCAATCAAGCCAATATAATCGATTACTGCAATATCAATGCTATGTTTTTTCTTCCAAAGTTTTAATTTATTTATAATTCTGCTAATATCTAAGTCAGTATCATTTACGAAAATCTTAGTATCGTGAAACTTTCTCATTGCAGATGCTGCCGTTTCCGACAACGATTCATCTCCATATCTTAGATTACCATCTCGGGTTTTGTTTGCCGGATCTCTTAAGTAACCGTAGCGAGTATTTGTGTTCATACTAATAAATTTCAAATCCATTTCATATTCATTTACTTCCAAGCTAAACCATCCAATTTTCTTTTTTTTTT
>SWCC01010145.1_pt1 | contig 28902 bp, 37 predicted proteins | sample 4692971 | NCBI WGS metagenome assembly SWCC01 (sample SAMN10267277, study PRJNA491770) | bioreactor metagenome | isolation source: DHS bioreactor inoculated with subseafloor sediment | place: Japan: off Shimokita Peninsula | collected 2006-08 | reverse complement strand
TCCGGCTCGCTTTGAGGAGCGAAGTAAAGTTCTTTCGGGGATGTGACGGGAATTTTCCGCGCGCTTTTGAATAAATCAAATATTTTTCTGCTCAGGGGAAAATTTTCCGCGTCTTTTGTGAAATATATTTCAGAGAAGTTCAAGGAATTCATTAAGCAGAGCCGTTTTTTTATCTATTTCCTCAAGAGCTTTTTTCAGATCAGCGGTGTTTTCAAAGCGTATGGTAAGCGAAACTTTTTTCCCCTCAAAATTTTCAGGGTAGAGCAGAGACAGATTTCGGGATAAAGCTAATTTTTTTAAGGCACTCTTTAACTCGTTTTCTTTCGCGGTTAAGGCGGGATAACGCATGATGCGCAGGAGCCGCCGCAGTTTTTCCGTTTTTATTTTTCCCGCACATTCCATGCCGGTAATTTTTTTTACATTTTCGGAATTAATTATTTCAGAGGCGGAAATGCCGTCTCTTTTTGAAATATCCAGAATGTGTTCGGAAAATTCTTTCATAACAGATGTGCTCGCCCGGAGTTCCGCAAGAAAATTGCAGACGGCGCTTCTGTCTTCTTCGCCGAGGAAGCGCAGAGCCGCGGCGGCGCCGTAGCTTATTTTTCCGGCTTTTATTTCATCCTCAAGATCCGGAGGGAAATTAATTACCATAAAATTTTGATATCAGGGCGTGCTTTGCCCATATCCATGGCTTCATTCTTTTCATTGCTCCTGCGCCGACTATCGCGCATTTGCTCCGGAGTTCGGCTTTTGCCTCCGCCGCGCGCCCGGCATCCAGTCCGGATTTTAGAAGTTTTATGATGGCTTTTATTCTGAAACGGTCCATGACAGGTTCGCTTGATGAGAGCTGTCCGGGGTGGCCGCCGCGCTTCACAATCAGCTCCCGGTCTATATAACCCACGCTGTGTTTTGATGTTATTCTAAGCCACATATCGTAATCTTCGCAAACCGGAAGTTTTTCGTCAAATTTTTCAGCATCAAGAATTTCGCTGCGTATCATGGCTGATGAGGGCGATATTATGCACATTTGCAGACATTTGCGGAAAATATTTCCGCCGCTTTTAGCGTGATGTTTTTTCTGATTTTTGTGAATGCCGTTTTTCAGCCATTTTTCGCCGGTGTAACAAAGAGGCAGAGAAGGATTTTTCTTCATAAAATCAATCTGGACGGAAAGTTTGTCTTTCATCCATAAATCGTCCGAATCCAGAAAGCAGATATATTTGCCGTTTGCTGCTTTAATGCCGGCGTTCCGCGCGGCGCTCACGCCGGAGTTTTTCTGATAAATGTATTTGTCCGTTTTTGCCGTAAGAGTTTCACGGCTGCCGTCGGTAGAGCCGTCATCTACAATAATCAGTTCGTAATTGGCGAAGCTCTGCTTTCTGACACTTGCGGCGGCCTCAAGAGCGAAAAACTTTCTGTTGTAGCTTGTTATGATAACGCTGATTTCAGGCATGCTTCGCTTAATTTTTTGAGATCTGTTTTTACGAATTCCATTTTGAAGTCGGTGATGTAGTAGAGAAAACGGGCATCCATTCCCTGCGCGGCAAAAGCGGCGTGAGCGGTTTCCATGTCAACCATGTCAAAACCTTCTTCCGCGAGTTTTTCGAAAATGGTCATTTCCATAAAAAGAGAAGGCAGCGTGTAAATAACTCTTTTTTCTTTTTCTTTTTTTCCGTTCGGCAAAATTGTCCGTTCTCCGCTAAAAGGTCGCGCAGTTTTCCGCGGCAGTTTTCCCGCGCGCAGACTTAGCGCAAATTCCTCAAAAGATGCGCCTCCCGCCCATGTTGAGGGAGAGCAGAAACTGCCGGGGGCCAGGGATTCGCTCACGCTTCCGGCGAATCCGAAAAAAAATATTTTTTTAATTCCCGCTTCTTTCAGAAACAGTATGCAGTCGGCGGCTTTTTCGCCTGTTCCGCAGTCTATAATGCTTAGTTTCCTCCCTCCGCATAGCCCTCGCCAACCCTTCCACCAGCCGCCAGCGGAGAAATGAGAAAGGCCTTTAAGCTTCCCGGAGAGATGACGCGCGAGAATTCCCACGGGTGTCATTATCACTTCACTGCCGCGGGCTTCTTTTCCGAATTTAATCATTGTCAGGCTTCGCCTGCAATTATTGGCCATTATGCATTGTCTGTTTCGCCCGATGGCTTTTTTCTGAGCTTTTTCTTTTCTGACTGCATCCTTTTCAGCAGCAGCACTTTTTCTTTTGCTTTTTTTGAGCGTCTCTTTTTTTGTTTTCTGAGTTTGTGTATTTTTTTCGCTTTTTCGGATGCTTCGCCTTTGACGCGCTCTTCCATTTTATCGGCAAGAATTCTGCGGGCGAAAAAGCGGTTGCTTTCCCTCAATCTTCCGGCGGAACATTTAACCATAATGCCGCTGGGGCTGTGTTTCAGAAACACGCAGGAGGATGTTTTGTTGATTTTTTGGCCGCCATGACCCGAAGCGCGCACGAATTTTTCCTCAATGTCGCTTTCCTTTATGCCGAGTTTTGCAAGCCGCTTTTCAAGAGCTCTGAGTTTATTTGTATTTATCATCAATTTTTTTTTGGGCAATGCAGGATTCGCCTACAAGTAAATTTCCTGACGGAAATTTCTCGCAGGCCGCCCCTCGCGGCGCTCGCCTTGCCTGCGGCAAACTCGCGCATCGCTACGGTCTTCGAATCCTGACACAAGCCAAGCAGTTGGCTTGTTCATTCCCCTTTTTGGGCAATGCAGGATTCGAACCTGCGGCCTCTGCCTTGTAAGGGCAGCGCTCTCACCAGCTGAGCTAATTGCCCGCTATAATTATCTTTTCATTTCATAGGTTGGGCGACCACAAGCCCGCCTGCCGGCGAGGCAGGGGTCGCCCCTACGCGATTTATCAACTCTATAAAAAACATTGTAGAAAATAAAAGCGAAAATTTCCAGAAAGCAAGGGAAAGCAATGGGGACGGTTCCTATTACCGTAATAGGAACCGTCCCCATTACTTACTTGAGAAAACCTCGTTTTTTTGTTAAAAATAGGCATGCTTAGAAAAGAAGTTAAAAATATTATACTCATAGAAGTTGATGCGGATGAAAAGCGCGCGGCGTATTTGCGCGGCCGCGAGGTGCAGGAACTCATTATAGAGAGGAAGGAAGAGCCCTCCAGAATAGGCGATATATACTACGGCAGAGTGTCAGGAGTCAACAACGCCATTCATGCCGCGTTCGCGGATATAGGCGCTGGCAGAAACTGTTTTTTGCCTTTTTCGGATTATCCGGAAGAAATAAAGAAAGGGGCCAGGGTTTTTGTCCAGATCGCGAAAGACGAAATAAAGACAAAGCCGGCAAGGCTCACCGGTTATATATCCGTGCCGGGAAGGTTTCTTATATTTATGCCCAATTCGCACAGGGGCGGAGTTTCCAAAAATATCACGGACAGGAAGGAACGATTCCGTCTGAAAAAAATAATGGGGGAGCTTCAATCCGGCTTCGGCGGCGCGTGGATAGCGAGAACTCAGGCCAGCGGCCGTCCGGAAAAAGAAATAAAAAGCGACGGGAAATTTATTGCTTCGGTGTGGCACCAGATAGAAAAAGAAAAAGTCAAAGATATTAAAACGGGGCAGGTTTACTGCATGCAGGACTTTATCCCGAAAATTCTCAGGGAAATGCTTAACGATAAAACAAATGCCGTTTATGTCGAGCCTGCCGCGGAATTTGAAAAGGCGAAAAGTTATTTGAAGCAGACAGCTCCGGATAGAAAAGCGGTGCTCGCCTCCAATAAAGAAAAGCGCAGTTTGTTTGAGATTTACGGTGTTGAAAAAGTGATAAGGGACCTCACAAAGCCCACTGTCGCGTTGCCGTCGGGCGGTGAGATAGTGATTCAGTCCACCGAGGCGCTCACAGCTATTGATGTAAACAGCAAGGGCTTTAAAAAGAAGGGGTCGGTTGAAGACACATCTTTTTTGACCAACAAAGAAGCGGCTAAGGAGATAATGAGGCAGATAAGACTCAGAAACATAGGCGGTATAATCGTCTGTGATCTTATTGATATGGAAAAGTCTTTACACAGGAAGGGAATTTATGACATAATGAAAGAGGCGGCCTCGTTTGACAGAGCCAAAATTGACATTTTGCCGCTGAACCGCCTGGGACTTGTGGAGATAACAAGGCAGAGGCTGGAGGATAATATCCTTGAAAAGGTGAGCGTTAAGTGTTCTCATTGCGATGGGAGCGGCCGTGTGCTTTCGCCGCGGACGATGCTTATAAGGATAAAGAGGCATTTGATGAAAAACAAAAAGAGCATTCATGGCGTGTCGGTTAATATTTTTGTGCATCCGTCGGTCGCCGATATGTTTACGGAAGATGCCATAGATGCGCTGTCGGAGGCCACGGGCAAAAGGATAAGAATCCGCGCGGATTACAAAATTTCGGAACAGGAATATGAAATCGAATAAAGCGTTTACGCTGGTTGAGCTGATGATAGTCATCAGCATTGTCGGTATGCTGGCCACAATAGCGACGCCCAAGTTCTCGGACATGGTGAGGAAAGCCAGAGAAGCTGTCACAAAAAGCAATCTTGGCGTCCTGAGGTCGGTGACAGCGATTTATTATGCTGACCATAACGGCGTGTGGCCTTATGAGAATACCGATTTGGCGGCTGACGCCTCCGGCGATGGCACTTATAGTTATATTTCCGCTTTAGACAACGGCGCCGCGCTTGCCCCCAAATATGTGAACGCAATTCCTGCGCTGCAGACAGGGCAGCTGATAGCTATTGAGGGGAAAAAGGAAGTTGCGGTAGCGGTTGACGGTGGCAAATTCGATTATGATGCGAGGGTTACCCATGACACTGTGGCCGCGTGGGTTTACTATCAGGGTTTGGGAACATGGTATGTCAATAGTAATGACCCAGACACAAAAGGAGAAGGTATACACTCATGGTAAAAGAAACAGCCTACATTATTGCCGGTGATAAAGATTTTGCTGAAAAGCTGAAGAGTATTCTTAAAGACGATTACATCATAACGGTTTTTGATTCCCCTGAAGGCGCTGTTGATGATATTTTGAAGAAAAAACCTGATGTGATTGTCAGCGAGATGGTTTTCCCGTCTATTGACGGAATTAATTTTGCCGCGGGCTTAAAAGAAAAATGCCTGGAATCGCCGCTGGTTATGTTCACAAAACTGCATCCCACGCCCAGAGTTGCCGAGCTTCTGGAGATAGAGGGCTGTTTTAACAGAGATTTAAGCGATGAGCTGCTTCTGGATAAAATAAAAAGTTTGTCCGGCTGGAAAAAGAGGAAAGTGTCCCCCCCGCAGCTGCCCATAATAACGGAAGGCAGCATAGGAACGGCGGTGAAGAATCTGATGAACGAAGTTTATGAAGAAAAAAGGGACGAGTGCCTCGCCAAAATAGGCGAAAAAGATTTTTCCAGAGCTTTGGAAATAGTGACGTTTTTAAGAAGAGTTTTTCCCACCGACCTGAGGACACAAGGATTGATAAGGGAGATTGTGCATTCAAAAGAGGCGATGAATCCGAAAACGGAGCAGACATCTTTTACGGCTTCGCGCGAAGAGTTAAATAAGCAGTCGCGAGCTGCCCGCAGCGCCGGTGAAGCCGGTAATTTGGCGGCTATGCTGGAATGCGCTAAAAAACTTCTGCTTATGGAAGATGTAAAAAACGGCATAAGGCTGCTGAGGGAAAGTGTTGTTTTTTCCGAAGAAAACCCCTATCTCGCGGAGCGTATTGTGATGAAGAAGGAAGCCCTGCCCGCTTCTGTTCTGGATGTTCTTTGCGCGACTTCTGTTTTTCTGAGCTTTTTCATATATCCTTATATTTTTGCGGGCATGGGTATTTTTTTCGGCCTTGCGGCTTGGATTATGAAGAAAGAAAGAAAAGCCGCCGCCATAGCGGTGCCGATGGCCTTTATTATAATAGCGCTGAATTTATTTCATTTTCCTCTTCTTTCTGATATGATCGCGAAATGGCAGACCCGGGCGGCCTCCAAAAGAGTGCTTAGCGTCACTCCCCAAATTTTTAGGCCCGGAAAAGATACTCTCACCATAAAATACAGAGTGAAGGAAATTTCGCCTGTTATTATTACGGCTTCAACTTCCCGTCAGCGCGCTGAGATTCTTAATAATAAGGAACACAACAAGGGTGTTTTTGAGATACAGTGGAATGGGAAAACAGATGACGGTTCGCTGATAAAAAATAATTTTCGACTGAGTCTTAACGTAGGCGGAAAAACCATAACAGAAAAAATTTATACAGGCGACTGATGCCTTCATATAAAAGAAAACATTTTCTTACGCACAAGAATTATCAGTTCAGATACACGGCTTATATTATAGCGGCCATGATAAGCGTGGCGGCGGCGATATCGGTTCTGACTTTCACTTTGGCGTATCCTCTTCTTTCATCCAGACTTTCGGGCGCCGTTACAAAATCCATTTCAATGGATGTGGCGCGGGGTTTTCTTCTGCCTTACTGGGCGGGCGTTGCGGTGCTGATTGTTATTGCCGCCGCGGCGGGCATTCTTTTTTCGCACAGAATTGTCGGTCCCGTAAACAGGATGGCGGCGCTAATCAGCCTTATGGACGAGGGTGATATTTCAAAAAGGCTTGTCCTCCGGGAAAAAGACGAGTTTCTGCCGCTTGCGGGAGCCATAAACAGGCTTCTGGAAAATTTTTCGGGCACTGTCCGGATTTCACGTGACAATTCCCGTCGTCTCGGAGCCGAACTGGAAGATCTTGAAAAACTGCTCAAAAACAAAAATGCTTTTGAAATCGATATAGAGGATAAAATCTCATCAATAAGCGCCAGGAAAGAAGCCATATACAAAGAGCTCTCCAAATACAAATCCTGAAAATATCATGAAAAAAAAATTGCGCTCATCCCCCCGTCGGAGAATGAAAATAGGTATTTTCGACTCCGGCATAGGCGGTCTGACGGTTTACGGGGCGCTCAAAAAAGAATATCCATTTTGCGATTTTATTTATTTCGCGGATACGGCGCATGTGCCTTACGGCGATAAATCGGAGAAAACAATTATTTCATGCACCGGAAAAATTGTTTCTTTTCTTCTTCGCCAGAAAGCCGATCTGATAGTGTGCGCGTGCAACACGGCTTCTGCCGTGGCGCTCAAGAGCCTGTCTGAAAATTGCCCCGTGCCTATCCACGGGGTTATTGATGCGGCTGTCGCGGAAGCGGCGGCTTTTTCGCGAGTGGCGGTGATAGGAACAAAACTCACGGTGAAAAGCGGCGTGTACGAAAAAAAGCTGAAGAAAATGAACGGAAAAATAAAAGTGAAGTCGCTTGCCGCGCCTCTTTTTGTTCCTATTGTTGAAGAGGGTTGGTCTGGGACGGACGTTTCTGAAAGAGTCGCTGAAATTTATCTTGCTCCCGTGAAGCGTATGCGTCCGGAGGCGCTTATACTTGGATGCACGCATTATCCCATACTAAGAAAAGAAATTGCCGCTTATATGGGCGCGGGCACGCGTCTTGTGGATTCCAGCTCGGTGTCTGATGCGATCGCAGGCCTTGTTTGGAGCTTCGGAGGGCGGGGGAAAAGTTCTTTTTACGTCAGCGACGATCCCATGCATTTTGTTAAAACGGCAAAAAAAATAATGAAAGTATCGGCGGGGAGGGCAAAACTGTGTACAGAATTTTTGTAAAGGGAAGTTTTTCTTCCGCGCATTATCTCAGAAATTATAAAGGCAAGTGCGAAAATCTTCACGGTCACAACTGGGGCGTATGGGCTGCGGTGTCGGCGCCCAAACTTAAAAACGGTATGGTTATGGATTTTAAGGAATTGAAAGAAAAGCTGAAGGACGTGATAGAGCCGCTCGATCATGTTCTGCTTAACGAGTTGCGGGATTTTAAGAAGCTCAATCCCACTTCCGAAAATATAGCTTGTTATATTTTCAAAAAACTGTCGCGTCTTCTGCCTCGCGGTGCGCGTCTTGAAGAGATAAAAATCGCGGAGACGGAAAATAACATAGCCTCTTATTCCCGCCGATGAAAAAGCGCAAAGCGGTCGTTCTTCTTTCCGGAGGCCTTGATTCCTCCACTATTCTTTACTGGGCTGCGGCTCGCGGTTATGAAACGCATTGTCTTATTTTTTCATATAACCAGAGGCATCACGGAGAAATAAGAAACGCCGTGAAAATAGCCGAATGCGCCGGGCGTCCGTACACGATACTGGATATAAAACTGCCGTGGGGAGGGTCAAGCCTTCTCGGAAAAGGCGGGCGTATTCCACGCGGGAAAATATCGTCAAAAAAAATCCCCTCAACTTATGTTCCCGGCAGAAACACGATATTTATTTCATACGCCTTGTCTTTCTGCGAGGCCATGAAAACGGACTTTATTTTTATAGGCGCCAATGCCGTGGATTTTTCGGGTTATCCTGACTGCCGCCCTCGCTACTATAAGGAGTTCAACAGACTTTTGAAACAGGCATCGCTTGGAAAAGTGAGTATAAAAACGCCGCTTCTTAAAAAAAGCAAAAAAGAAATAGTGCTCCTCGCCCGCAAGCTTAAGGTGCCGCTTGAACACACATGGTCATGCTACGGCGGCGGACGCCGTCCCTGCGGGAACTGTGATTCCTGCCTTCTCAGGGCGAAAGGTTTCCGCGAGGCGGGAATAGATGATCCCGCTCAGAAAAAAGGGGACAGGCTACTTTTTAAAAAACGACAAAAAAGAAATTGAGAAAAAAAATTAAAAAACCCGTTGCCGTAAAAGGCAAAATTGCCGAGATATTTTTTTCAATTCAGGGGGAAGGCCTCCACTGCGGAATGCCGTGCTGGTTTGTGAGGTTTTCCGGCTGTGATAAAAATTGTTCATATTGCGATACGCTTTACGCTAAAACAGGCGGCTCTTTTATGACGAGTGAAAAAGTTATCAAGCGGATTGAGGGAAATGCGCCGGTTGTTATAACGGGCGGCGAGCCGACGCTTCAGGGAGAATTCCTCTCGGAGCTTCTGGCAAAACTTAAAGGCCGAATGGTTTTTATCGAAACCGCCGGTTCCAAGCCTCTCGCTGACGCGGATGCTTTTGAACACATTTCTTTTCACGCGGAACTTCCTCTTTCCCCGGATGACAGAAAATTTATAAGAAGCATCAGTGTTCGTCCATTCACGCTGAAAATTGTTGTCACTCACGTCACAAAATTTAAGGATGTTCTCCGCGCGGGGCGCTATCTCGGCAGATTTGATAATTCGTCTATTGTGCTTCAGCCCGTGAGCAAAGGAAAAAAAATTGATAAGGCCGCCCTGCGCAAAGCCCTTCTTTTTGCCGGACGCCTCCAGCGCGTTTACAAAGAAGTGCGTATGCTCCCGCAGATTCACAAGCTCCTTGACCTGAAATAATTGCTCTCTATTGCAAAAAGTCCGTTTTATTTCTAAAAATAGGTTTAATGGAAAGGATGTCACTATATTTCCGGAGAAAGCCTTTACAGACGCAAAAAAAGCTGAACGCGCTTTTATGAGAGAAAGCGCTATGAAAATATAAACGGAGGATAAAATGTTAAAAGATGAAAAACAGAAAAGCTTAGAAGTGGCGCTTGCTGAAATTGAAAAGAAGTTCGGAAAAGGTTCTATAATGAAGCTGGGTGACGAAAAATTTTTCGGCAAAGTCTCCGCCATTCCCACCAAAGCCATGTCTCTTGATATAGCTCTCGGCATAGGGGGCATTCCCTGCGGCCGCATCACAGAAATTTACGGGCCGGAAGGCGGCGGCAAAACGACTCTCGCTCTTCAGATAATAGCCAATGTCCAGAAGGCCGGCGGCACGGCGGCTTTCGTTGACGCTGAACACGCCATGGATCCCGATTACGCTGCAAAAATAGGTGTCAACACAAACGAGCTTTTAATTTCACAGCCGGATTCAGGCGAGCAGGCGCTGCAGATAATAGACACCCTGATAAGAAGCGGTTCCATTGATATCATTGTGCTGGATTCCGTGGCGGCTCTTGTGCCCAAGGCGGAACTTGAAGGGGATATAGGTTCTCCGACGGTGGGTCTTCAGGCCAGGCTCATGTCGCAGAGCCTGAGGCGGCTGGCATCGGCTGTATCCAAATCCAGAACAGCCGCGATTTTCATAAACCAGATAAGAGAGAAGATAGGCATGACTTTCGGTTTCGGCGGCATGACGACCACCCCGGGAGGCAGGGCGCTCAAATTTTATTCGTCCGTCCGTTTGGACATAAGAAGAATAGGGTCAATCAAAAAGAGCAACGACATAATTGGCGCGCGGGTTAAGGTGAAAGTCGCCAAAAACAAAGTCGCGCCGCCTTATAAGGTCTGTGAATTTGACATTTATTTCGGGAAAGGCATTGTTCCCGAATCTTCACTGCTTGATGTGGGTTCCGATCTGGGCTTAATCAAAAAAACGGGCAACACCTATTTTTACGGCGACGTAAAACTGGGAATAGGCCGCGAAAATTGCGTGGAAATGCTGATAGAGGATCAAAAAACTTCCGCCGCGCTTGAAAAAGAAATCAAGGCAATCTGTTTTCCCGAAAAGAAAAAAGACGCCCAAAAAGACGCCAAAAAAGATGCGGATGAAAAGTAAGCCTGTTACAAAAGTCCGATTTTATATCAGTGAGGAATCTTGAATTCAAGACGATATTAGCCAGAGATATATATACCGAAAGCATCCTTAATAAATTGGGCTTAAATGAACGGCAGAAAAGAGCCGTACTTTTTGTAAAGGAAAAAGGCAAAGTAGCAAATAGGGAATACAAAGGAATGTTTGGAATATCTGATAGGATGGCGCTTTTTGATTTAACAGATCTTTGTCAAAAAGGGATTTTTGAAAGAATCGGTAAAACAGGGAGAAGCATAGAATATGTTTTAACCCGAAATAAACCCGAAAAACCCGAAGTAAAGCAGAAATAAATCCGAAATATATGAAACTTCACTTTGATCCGAATCAGCAATTTCAGATTGATGCAAAAGAAATATGAAAAAATATAAGATATTTATAAGCGGGGCGCAGAAGGAGTTAAAGAAAGTGCTGGTTCCAGTAGAAAAAGGAAGAAGTGACGATATAAATTGCGGACTCAATATGCGATTATTGCACGATTTGCACAATTGTTACACGATTAAGGAAATGGTCAAAAGAGATGTAACGGACATATATCAGACATTTATCGGACATGAAATAAGGTTGGCGATTATCTGGTGATTAGCGAGGCGAACAATGGATGATGTGAAAGAAGAGCGCGGCGGCGCGGAGGCAACGGAATTGATGGCTGAATACGGCGATTACTGTGCTTCGGAGAGAGGGCTCTCTGTGCTGACCGTGAAAGCTTATACGAGGGATATCAGAGATTTTTTTTCAACACTTGATATTCCGCTTTCGGATATAGGCGAAAAACACATCACGGTTTTTTTAAGAAAAAAAAGAGCTTCTGTTTCGGCCCGCACTCTGGCGAGAAAAATCTGCGCACTGAGGAGTTTCTGGAAATTTCTGGTGGAGGACGGTCTGGCAAAACGCAATCCTGCTTCGGCTTTGAGGAGTCCCCGTCTTGAAAGCTATCTGCCGGATGTTCTAAGCGTAGAGGAAGCGGAAAGAGTTATATTCCGCATACCGCGCGGAAAAAAAACGTCGCTGCGGAATGTTGCCATAACGGAGGTGCTTTACGGCGCCGGTTTGCGAATAAGCGAGTTGATTTCGCTGAGGGTTAAAGATGTAAATATCAGGGTGGGTTTTCTCAAATGCCTGGGCAAAAGGGGAAAAGAGAGAATTGTGCCCATAGGCGATAAGGCCTGCTCGGCGGTGAAAGCCTTTCTGCTTTTTTCGCCGGCGGAGGAAGGAGATTTTCTTTTCAGGAATCCGTCGGGAGCGTCCTTCAGCCGTATGGGCGTGTGGAAAATAATAAAAAAACTCTGCAGGGCTGCCGGCATTAAAAGGCGCGTTACGCCTCATACCTTCAGGCACAGTTTCGCGACTCACCTTCTCCAGAACGGCGCGGATCTGCGTATTATACAGGAGCTGCTCGGACACGCTCAAATCAGCACAACGCAGATTTACACGCACATTTCCACAAAACGGCTCAGGCAGATACACCGCCGCTTTCATCCCCGCGGGTAAAAGGATACAGGCACGGCCTTATTTCGTATAAATTTATTTGGTATACTCAAAAATAAGATGAAGTGGAGTGAGCAGGGGAGGGGAAATGATATTGTCAAACACAGAAACTATTCCGGGTAAAAAAATTGTTGCGCATTTTGGCGTTGTTTCGGGAAGCACGGTTCGGGCCAAGCACATAGGCAGGGACATCATGGCGTCTCTGAAAAATATTGTCGGCGGCGAACTGAAAGGGTATACCGAGCTTTTGCAGGAATCCCGTGCTCAGTCAACGGATAGAATGATAGAGCAGGCGTCTCAAGCGGGCGCCAACGCAATAGTGAATATCAGATTCGCGACTTCATCCGTGGCGCAGGGCGCGGCTGAACTTTATGTTTACGGAACCGCGGTAAAGGTGGAGTAATAATCATGACAGATCTAATAATATTCGTTCTTTTGATAGCTTTAGGTTATACGGCGGGCAGACGCGCGGAGAGTGCCCATTACAGAAGTATAAAAAAAAGGGAGCGGGAATTTTTAAGCCAGCCGGTAATGACAACGGGGAAATCCATGCAGGGCCCGAATATTGAAAAAGCTGAACTTGTTACGGGAAGCGTTGTCGTTTCACTTGATTATTTCAAAAGATTTTTAGCCGCTTTAAGAAATATTTTCGGCGGAGAAGTCACATCCTATGAAACATTGATCGACAGGGCGCGAAGAGAGGCGATACTGCGTATGAAGGAAAAAGCGAAAGGCGCCGACATTATTTTAAATCTTCGTATTGAGACTTCTTCAATCGGCCAGAACGCAAACCAAAGGAAAACCATCGGTTCTATTGAAGCTCTTGCCTATGGAACGGCGGTGACCCTCAGAAAATAAGTGTCTCCGGAACTGGAAACAGAGAATACGGATTACGGTAATTTGAAATATATTCAGACAGAACTGAAAGGCAATGTGAACATTTCACACACTTCACCGCTGAAGAATTTTTTTATTTTGCTCGGCGGTATAAGCGGAATTATTCTCTCTTTTTATGTTGTTCTCGGCTTTGCCGTGGATATTATAGTTCCCAGGCTGCCCGTCACTTTTGAAAAATCAATGGGCAGAATTTTTCTAAAAAAATTCCGAATCACGGAAACCGATCAGCAAAACCCGCGCCTGCAGAATATTTTAGACCGCCTTTCCGGTGAAATGGAGGATTCCGGATTGAGCTACAAGGTTTATGAGGTTCCTGATAAAAAATTTAACGCGCTCGCTCTTCCCGGGGGAAATATCCTGTTGTTTTCAGGTCTTCTGGACAAAGTTGATTCCGACAGTGAAATTGCTTTTGTTTTGGCTCATGAGCTGGGTCATTACGCGGCCCGGGATCATTTGCGCGGCCTGGGAAGAGGGCTGGTTTTTCTTTTTATGTCTGTTTCTATATCCGGTAATGATAGCGCTCTGACGGGTTTTATCGGCAATTCTCTTGTAAAGGTGGAAATGAAATTTTCTCAGGAACAGGAGAAAGCTGCGGATTTACGGGCTTTGGAATTGTTAAACAAAACTTACGGGGAAGTTAAAGGTGCGGTGGAGTTAATGGAAAAAATTTCCGCGCTGGAAAAGAAAGGCAAATTATTTTACTATTTTGCCACGCATCCACACCCGGAAAAACGGCTGGAATTTATCAGGCAGGAAGTGGAACGAAAAGGGTATGAACTGCGAAAATGAGACAGACGGAACCATGAATAAGCCGGATTCCGGTAAATATTCCTGATAATGAAGTCAGGGTAACTTTCATTTCGCATTTAAATATGATAGAAATAAAGAAATTGAATGGTTGACGGAGGTGTTGTGAGATTTGCGCTGGTTTTTGTGATGATGTTTTCTCTTTTCTCGTGCCGCGGGGAAAACCCCGTCGCCGAGCTTATGACGGAAAAGGGTATTATAGTTTTAAAAATGTTTCCCGAGGAAGCCCCCGAAACCGTTAAAAACTTTATGAAACTGTCAAAAAAAGGTTTTTACGACGGCTTGGCTTTTCACAGGGTTGTGAAGGATGTCATAGTGCAGGGGGGCGATCCATCCGGCAACGGGACAGGCGGGCCGGGCTACACTCTTCCGGCGGAAATATCGTCGTCTCTCAAGCACATCCCCGGCACCGTCGCCATGGCCCGCCGACCCGATAGTGTCAATCCTGACAAAAGATCAAGCGGCAGCCAGTTTTATATATGTCTTTCTTCCGCACCGCGTCTCGACGGGAATTACACGATTTTCGGCGAAGTGACCGAGGGTCTGGACATAGCCGGGCGTATATCAGCGGGGGATAAAATTATAAAGGTGAGGTTAAAATAAAAATGGATTATTTCAATTACGAAGGCTGCGAATTATTCGCCGAGAAAATCCCCATGAGCTTTTTGGCGGAAAAATACGGAACGCCGCTTTATGTATATTCAAAAAAAACTCTTCTCCGCCATATGAGAGAAGTGAAAAGAGCTTTTCGTTCGTCGGGGGCGCTTATATGTTTTGCCTATAAGGCCAACAATAACGGCGCACTGCTTAAACTGATGAATAAGGAAGGCATAGGCGCCGACTGCGTTTCTCTGGGGGAGCTTCTTCTCGCGCGTAAAACGGGTGTTCCCGCCCGTAAAATTGTCATGAACGGTAACGGCAAAACGGATGAAGAAATAAAGCTTGCCGTTAAAATGAAAATAAAAATGATAAATGCCGACAGTGTTGAGGAGCTTCTGAGCATTTCAAGAATAGCCAAAAGCCTGAAAACGAAAGCTCATATAAGTTTCCGCGTAAATCCGGAAATAAAAGTGTCAACACATCCTCACATAGCCACAGGCCTTAAAGAATCCAAGTTCGGGCTGGCTTATGACGACGCTTTCAAGGCTTATAAACTCGCGGCTTCTCTTGCCGACGTGGATGTTTGCGGCATACACATGCACATAGGTTCGCAGATAATGGAAAGCGCGCCTTTCGCTGAGGCGCTTAAAAAACTTGCGGTTTTTTCAAAAAAGCTTAGCGCTTCGGGAATAAAGCTGAAATACATAAACGCCGGCGGTGGTCTGGGCGTTAAATATCACAGCGAAAACCCGGAGTCTTTGAACAAATATGCCGCGGTCATAAAAAAATACGCTTCAAAGATCGCTCCGGAAATTATAATTGAGCCCGGCCGCATGCTTATGGCCAACACGGCTGTTTTGCTGATGAGGGTCATACTGAATAAGACTTCGGGGCGCAAAAGTTTCATAGTCGCCGACGGCGGCATGAATGATATTATGCGTCCCAGCATATACGGCGCATATCATGAAGTGCAGCCCGTGAAGATTTTCCACGAAAGGAAAAAGAAGTATTATGATATAGTCGGGCCGATTTGCGAATCAGGGGATGTGCTGGCGAGGAAGAGGCTGATGGGGAATATGTATGCGGGAGAGCTTCTTGCTCTGCGCGGCGCCGGGGCTTACGGATATTCCATGAGTTCCAATTATAATCTGCGCGCAAGACCCGCGGAAGTGCTTGTTGACGGTGATAGCGCCGCTCTTATCAGAAAACGTGAAGATATCAAAAATCTGATATGAGACGGCGGAAAAAATACAGAATTATGGGAGGGAAATATGGAATTTAAAGGTGCGTGGACTGCGCTTGTGACGCCGTTTAAAGAAGACGGCGGTATTGACTGGGACGGTTTTGAAAAAAATGTGGATTTCCAGATAAAAGAAGGAATATCGGGGCTTCTGCCAATGGGCACGACGGGAGAGTCCCCGACGGTGAGCCATGAAGAGCACGGGGAGATTAACAAAAAAGTTTTTGACTATGCCGCGGGGCGCTGTGGAATTCTGGCCGGCTGCGGCTCCAATTCCACGGAAGAATCAATCAAATCCGTAAGAGCCGCCGCGGAAGCCGGAATAAAGGCCGCGCTTATAATAGACTGCTATTACAACGGCCCGTCCTCTTTTGAGCTGATGACCCGTCACTACGGCCGTATAGCCGAAACTTTTCCGGACATTGAATTTGTTCCTTACATTATTCCAGGCAGAACGGGCTGTGAAATGTCCGCTTATGACCTGGCGCTTCTCGGTGAAAAATATTCCAACATAAACGCCGTGAAAGAGGCTACGGGAAATATAGAAAGAATGGAGGTTGAAGGGCGCGTGCTTCCGGAGGGTTTCGTTATTTTGTCGGGCGATGACGGTATAACATTTGAGATGATGGCTTCCCCGAAAATAAAAGCAAAGGGTGTAATATCCGTTTTAACCAACTTAGTGCCGGCGGCTATAAGCAAAATGTGCGCGGCGTCTCTTTCCGGCAGATACGGTGAGGCCGAAGAAATAAATCACAAACTGAAACCGCTTTTTGATGTTATCACGGTCAAAACCACGCGTGTGGAAGAGATAAAAGGCGTGCAGTACAAAGTGACGGATAAATTTCGCAATCCGGTGCCCGTAAAAACGCTTATGAACGCTTTGGGTATTCCCTCGGGAACTGTCAGGGCGCCGCTGGGCTTGATGACACCGGCGGGTGTTTTGACTCTCCGTTCGGCGCTTAAAAGCGTGTGGCTGCTCAGCCCCGAAATACTGAAACCGGTGCAGGAGTTTTACGGAACGGATATAGAAAAAGTTATTGCCGATGATTCCGTGTGGGACGCGCTTTCAGCATAGGAGGAATAAAAATGATAAAGGTTTGTATAGCCGGCTCATCCGGAAAAATGGGAAAAGCTCTTGCGGATGTTGTGCTCGTAACGGAAGGAATAGAGCTCGGCGCTCTTCTTGAGAAAGCGGATTCCCCCGATATAGGAAAAATTATTAACGGGATTAAAGTGAGTTCGGATCCGAAGGACGCTTTATCTGTCTGCGGCTGTCTCATTGATTTTACTTCTCCCGCGGCGACGCTTGAGCATCTTTCGGGCTTTGAAGGAGCCGCCGTCATAGGCACAACAGGTTTTACGGGAGCTCAGGCGGATGAAATCAAAAAGTATGCCGAAAAATTCCCCGTGGTTTTTGCTCCGAACATGAGCAAGGGTGTTAATCTTTTTTTCTCACTGGTTCGCCGCACGACGGAAAAGCTGAAAGATTACGATATTGAAATAGTGGAAGCGCATCACAATAAAAAAAAGGACGCTCCGTCGGGAACGGCGCTGAAACTGGCCGAAGAAATAAAAAGCGTTCGCGAACTTCATGATGTTTACGGAAGGCAGGGGATGACGGGCGCGCGAAAAAAGAATGAAATTGGCATTCATTCGGTCAGGGCGGGAGATATTGTGGGCGAGCACAGCGTGATATTCGCGGGCCCCGGAGAATGTTTTGAGATTTCACACAGGGCTTATTCAAGAAACTGTTTTGCAGAAGGCGCCGTTGCCGCGGCCCTGTGGCTTGAAGGTGAAAAACCCGGCCTTTACGGCATGGGGGAGGTACTGGACTTATGAAAAATTCTATTTTTTTTCTTTGTGCTGTTTTTGTTTTTTCTTCCTGCGCGTCTTTGCGTATTCCTCTTTCCGCGATCAGATCTTCCGGCGGCGAAGAGCTTGCCGCTGCCATAGCCTCCGGCAGAGATGTCAACGCCCGGTATCCCGGAGGGATTTCACCTCTCATGGAAGCTTCTTACAGAAATCTCAGCGAGATAGCGGCTGTTCTTATAGCTTCGGGAGCAAACACGGAAGCGCGGGATAAAGACGGCTTTACGGCTCTTATGTACGCCGCCGCGGGAAACTCCGTTTCCTGTGCGGAGCTTCTTATAAACAAAGGAGCCGACACGGAAGCGCGGGAATATCTGACGGGAAAAACGGCGCTTTTTTTCGCCGCGGAAAATAATTCAGCGATAATGGTTAAACTTCTTTTTTCATCCTACGCCGGCAAAGAAGCCGTTTTTGACGGGGGCGTTACAGCTTTGATGTATTCTTCAGCGCTCGGCGCCTCTGCCGCCTGCGGAGAGCTTATAAGACACGGCGCGGATATAAAAAAAAGAGATGATCTCGGAAGAGACGCTCTTTTTCACGCGGTTAAGAATAATGTCCTTGAAACAGCAAAGCTGCTTATAAAATCAGGCGCCGATGTGAATGCGGAATATGATCGCCGGCTTCTGCATATAGCCGCTGCGGAAAACAATATTGATATGATTAAACTGCTTGCGGTATCAGGCGCCGACACCGCCTTAAAAGATAAGCGGGATTTCAGCCCTTTCGGAGAAGCGGTCAGAGCGGGTTCTCTTGAGGCCGCTTCGTTTTTTCTTGATTCCGGTTCAGGGGCGAATGAAAAACAGGATGATCTGACGCCTCTTATGATTGCCGCTAAAAACAATGATTTAAAAATGACGACGCTGCTTGCTGAAAATATGGCTGATGTTAACATCGCTTCATCCGACGGGACAACGGCTCTTTTTTACGCGGCCGGGCGGGTGTCTCCCGCCATCGCGGAATTTCTGATAAGCGTGGGCGCGGATGTCAACTCCGCGGATTCAAAAGGATGGACGCCGCTTATGCTGGCCGTTTCAGAGAACAATTTAGAAACTGCGGGCCTTCTTATAAAAAGCGGAGCTGATGTAAACGCTAAAAATGCCGAATTACTGAATGCTCTGGAAATCGCAAAATACAAAAGAAATGATAAAATGATATCCATGCTTAAATTCTCCGGTGCGCGGGAATACTGAACCCATTCCTAGTTACAAAGAATGGGTTAGCCGCTTTCGTTTTTTTGTATGCCGGTAATTAAAAATATCCGGGATTTATCATCTTCCGGCCGCGCTTATTTTCTCCGGGGGCTTCTTAAAAAACACGACAAAATTTTCGCAGTGTTTGAGGATTCCGGCGATGCGGAGGCCGTGTATAATGATCTCCGCGCGCTCGGTGTGAAAACCGCCGGACTTTTCAGTGAGAATGATTCATTAAGAGCCGGGGCGCTAACGTCTGTTTCCCGCACGGGGAAAAATATTATTATAAGCGACGCCGTTTCCGCAGGAACGGGAGTTCCTTCACGGGGCGATTTCGCGCAAAGCTTCAGGATTTCACGGGACACGGAGCTGTCGCCGCAGAGAACGGTGAAAAAACTTTCGGGCATGGGTTTTGAGAAAAGCGATTTTGTTTTTGACAAAGGAAAGTTTTCTTTGAGGGGCGGCGTGCTGGATTTATGGGATTTTGCCTCCGGGCTGCCCGTCAGAATCCGTTTCGGGGTGACGAAAGCGGAAAGCATAAATTTTTTTGATCCTGCGACTCAGCTCAGCGCGCGGAGTATATCAGGTCTTTCCATTGTCCGCAGCCCGAGAGGCAATGGAAAACTTTTATCTTTTATAGGAAAAGAGTATGTCATGGTGAGGGCGGACAGCGCTTCTTTCGAGGGCGGCGAAAAGGCGGCATATGTTTTTTCCCACGATGGCGCCGACACCGGAATAAGAAGAGCTCCTGTTTACAGCGCCAGAATGGATTTCCTGATAAAAGACCTGAAAGGTTTTGCCGGAGAAGGTTTTAGAATAAAAATATTCTGCGCCGGAAACGACGCCCGGACATATCTCGAGGAAGAGATCTCTTACCGTTGCGGTATACCGGCTGAATATATAAAGGGTGAAATCTCCGGCGGTTTTCTTTCCCGGCCTGATAAATTGGTTTGTCTTAAAAGCGGTGAGATACTGGGATTCGGAGGAAGGCTCAGCGCTCCCGTGCCTCAGCCGGTGTCAGAAAAATTTACGGCAGAGACGGTTTACAGCAAGGGCGATGTTGTTGTTCACGAGGATTACGGCATAGGCAGATTTATAAAATTGGCCGAGTTTGAAATAAAAGGTAAGCCCGTGGATTATGTGTCCATAGCTTATGCCGACGGCACGGCGCATATACCGGCGGAGGGATTTTCGATGTTTCACCGCTGGAAGGCGCCCCGGGGCGTAAAACCGGTCATATCCAGACTCGGCGCCGACGATTTTAAAATAAGAAAAGCGAAAGTTTATAAAAATGTTTTCAGTATGGCCCGTGAAATTATGGAAACCGGCGCGCGCAGAAAAATGATAAAAGGTATTTCGTTTAAAACTTCGGCCGCCGAAAAAGATTTTATTCTCCGTTTCCCATATGAAGAAACCCCCGACCAGCGTGTCGCGTCGCGGAGGATATTATCGGAAATGGAAAAACCCGTTCCCATGGAGCACCTTCTCTGCGGGGATGTGGGATACGGTAAAACGGAGATTGCCATGAGGGCCGCTTTCAGGAGCTGCTGGGGCGGCTGTCAGGTTGTGTGTGTGGTGCCCACGACCGTGCTTGCCCAGCAGCAGTATTATGTTTTCCGCGAGCGCTTCAAGGGCTTTCCCGTAGAGATAGACATGCTTTCAAGGTTCAGCGCTTCCCGCCGCGGGGAGGTTTTATCCCGCGTTGCCTCCGGACGCACCGATATACTGATAGCCACGCATGCGGCTTTTTCCAAAAAGCTTGTTTTCGCGAAACTCGGTCTTGCCGTGATAGATGAGGAGCACCGTTTCGGCGTCAGGCAGAAAGAGATGCTGAAAAATAAATATCCTTCAGCCGATATTCTTATGATGTCGGCAACGCCCATCCCCAGAACCCTTTCAATGTCGCTTTCCGGCATCCTTTCTTTTTCAATAATAGAAAGCCCGCCGCCGGGCAGAATGCGCGTTGAGACTTTTACGGGCGCCTACAGCGTCAGGCTGCTTAAAGAAGCTGTCAGACGTGAGATATCGCGCGGCGGCCAGATTTTTTATGTCTATAACAGAATTTCGGGCATCAGCAATCTGCGCGAAGAATTTATGAAAATGTTTCCTGATCTCAAGGTGGCTCTCGCGCATGCCGGAATGTCTTCACAGAAGCTCTCTGCTGTGATGAGGGATTTCGCAAACGGTTTATATGATGTTCTTATTTCCACGGTAATAATCCAGTCGGGTCTGGATATAAGTAATGTTAACACACTCATAATAAGAAAATCGCAGCTTCTGGGGCTTTCTCAGATGTATCAGCTCAGGGGCAGAGTGGGCAGGGGCGTTAAAAGGGCGTACTGCTACTTTTTCTATGACAGCGAGGTGAAGAAGAATTCCAGAAAGCGCTTTGAATTTCTCAGGGATTATGACGCTCTTTCTTCGGGGCTGAAAATAGCCATGAGCGATCTGGAGCTGCGGGGCGCGGGGAACATTTTCGGATCACAGCAGCACGGTTATATTAAGGATGTGGGATCGGAGCTTTATTTCAAACTGCTTGAAAAGGCGGTGGGACAACTTAAAGGAGAAGCGGAAGAAGAAGAGTGCCGCATAAGTTTTTTCTCAGGCGGAAGATATATTCCGGAAAACTATGTGTCTTCGCTTGAGGAACGTTTCAGGCTGCTTATGAGGCTGTCAAGAATTAACAGTACAGAGCAGCTTGATATTTACAGTGAAGAACTTTTTGACCGTTTCGGCAAATATCCTGAAGAGGTAAAAAAACTTATAGAATCCGCCAAACTGAAAATCGCCGCGACCGCCTCCGGCATAAGCGGCATAGAAGAAACAGCCAGCGGATTTAATGTGACAAAAAGCGGCCGCCGCGTTTTTTACGCCTTGTCACTGGCGGATTTAATAAAAAAATTGATGGGAGCAAAAAAGCCGGGTTTAAAAATGAAATTTGAAAAAAATAAATTTTCCTGCCCACCCCCCCCTTTTTTTTTAAGGAGGAATTTTTACTTTAATTATCTGCTCACCTTCCTGAACAACCAAGAATAGCGAGTTGTCCGGAAAATATAGAATAAAGCAATACATACTAAAACGGATGAATAGAGAATACCACTTGACAACAAAAAGCAATAGATGTAAAATCACGTTGGAAGTTACCTAAATGCAAAAAGAAATAATGAATGTTCCCGAGTTGGCAGAATATATAGGTGTCAGCAGATCAAAGATATATAAGCTGATAAGGGACAAAAACATTCCCGCTTCAAAAATAGGCAGGCAGTATAAGTTTTCAAAACAGGTAATCGATTCGTGGCTGAAAGAGAATATTATTACATCTCCTTTGAAAGAGCCTCTTTTTCAGCCGAAAAAAAATGTCGTTAAAGGGGGTGAGAATAATGGCAAAGAAGAAAGTTGTGAAAAAAAAGAAAGTGGTGAAGAAAGCCGCTAAGAAGGTTGTGAAGAAGAAAGTGGCGAAGAAAAAAATAGTGAAGAAAGTCACAAAAAAGAAAGTGGTAAAGAAAGCCGCTAAGAAAAAAGTTGTGAAAAAGAAAGTCGCGAAGAAAAAAGTCGCGAAGAAGAAAAAGTAAGGAGGCTATCTAGTATGGCTCAGAAAATTGTTAAGCTTGGTTTGAAGAGAGAAAAGAACCATCTTTATTACATCGGTAAAGACGGAAACGTTTGGGCTGCTCCGATGGCGCGCGCAGGAAAAAAGGGCGGAAAAGCCAAAAAAGTCGCTGATGCCGGCGTGAAAAAAGAGAAAGGTTTTCTTTATTTTCTTGACAAAAACGGTGACGTAGCAAAAGCTAAAATGTCCCGCGGCGGCAAGAAAAAGAAAAAAGCGGCTAAAAAGAAAGTTGTGAAAAAGAAAAAAGCCGTGAAAAAGAAAAAAGCCGTGAAAAAGAAAAAAGCCGTGAAAAAGAAAGTGGTGAAGAAAGCCGCTAAGAAAAAAGTCGTGAAAAAGAAAGTCGCGAAGAAAAAGAAGAAATAGTTTTCTTTTGGCCGCGCCTTTCCCGATCACATGTCGGGATAGGCGCGGTTTTTTTTATGTCTAAAAAAATTCCAAAGAGTCCTTCGCGGGCAGAGCCGCGGAATTTCAGATGATGTGAATCTACCTGATTTTACAGATGTCAGGAAAACGGAGTTTGTGGGCACTGCTGTCTATCAGTGTTTTTGCTCTTTTTTTCCTGTCGGGTTTCAGCGAGGACGGGATTTTTCCCGTGCGGGCTATTTTATCCAGAACATCATAGGTCAAACCTATTTCTTTTTCGTCGCTTTGTCCCGGCCAAAGCCCCGCGCTGGGAACTTTGTTAATTATTGATTCAGGGATATTGAGTTTAACGGCGAGGTCTTTTACCTGACATTTAAGAAGATTTCCCAGCGGCAGTACATCGGCAGCGCCGTCTCCGTGTTTTGTGAAATATCCGAATTTCAGTTCTGTTTTGTTTGAAGTGCCGGCGACAAGATAATTTCTGCAGTTGGCGAAATAATAAATAACCGTCATTCTGAGACGCGCTTTCAGATTGCCTCTGGAAGCTTTAGCGCTTTTAATTGCACACTCGCGCAGTGACAGCCGGTAAATTTCCGTAATGTCTATTGTGCGGCAGGGGATTTTGAATTTGCGCGCGAATTTTTTTGCGTCATCAATGTCCTCTTTGAGCGATTCGCACGGCAGAATGAGAGCCAGCGTTTTTCCGCGCGAAGCGCGATGTGCCAGAACAGCCGTCACGGCGGAATCAATTCCGCCGCTTAATCCAAGCGTGAAACCCTTGCAGCGCGAGCTTTTGAGCTTCTTCTTCAGGAAGCTTATTATCTTTTTTTCCATGAGACTTTAATTTTACATTAAATTTTGCTAAAATCAAATATATTAAGTACAGGGTAATCCTGGTAATCCTGTATCCGCAACATAAAAATATGGATAAAATACTGATTGTTGAAGATAACCCCGACGGTGCCGAAGTGCTTAAGGACATACTGTCTGCGGAGGGTTATATCTGTGATATCGCGCCCGACGGCGTCTCTGCCGAGATGAAAGCCTCAATGAACGATTACGGGCTGATTCTGCTTGACATAATGCTGCCTGACAAAAGCGGTTTTGAGCTGCTGGAGAAATTTAAAACTGATTCATCCACTTCCCTGACGCCGGTTATTATGCTGACTGCGCTCAATGACACTCAGTCGCGAATTAAGGGATACAACCTCGGCTGCAACGATTTTATTTCAAAGCCCTACAATCATTACGAGCTTATGGCGAGAGTAAAAAATCATATAAGACTGAAAAATGCCCTTTCCGATCTGGAGGATACCAATAATGTTCTTTACACTCTTGCCTCGGCGATAGAGGCGAAAGACCTCTACACCCGCGGGCACTCAAACAGGGTGAGTAATTACTGTTATAATCTCGCGCGGGAACTCGGCTGGAGCGAAAGCGAGTGCATAGGAATAAAGCGCGCGGGTCTTCTGCACGACATAGGCAAGATAGGCGTCCCCGATTTTATACTGACAAAAAACGGCCGCCTGACACCTGAGGAATATAAAATAATAAAAACTCATCCTGTTCTCAGTGCCGAGATCTGCTCGTCGCTGACAAAACTTAAGGATGTGATACCCACCATAAAATATCATCATGAGCGTTATGACGGAGAGGGCTATCCCGGCGGGCTGGCGGGTTCCGCCATACCTCTGGGCGCGCGTATTATGGCTGTTTGCGATTCATGGGACGCAATGACTTCGAACAGGGCATACAGAAAAAAAATAAACAAATCCAAGGTTATTGAAATACTGGAGGAATGCTCCGGCAAACAGTGGGATCCCGAAATTGTGAAAGCCTTTATCCGTTTTTTGAAAAATAATCCCGAATAATTTTTTCCGCCGCAGGATTTATTTTCACGGCTTTTCTGAATTCCGAATCCGAGAGTTCTTTTTTTCCGCGCCAGCGGTAGATTGCCCCCAGCAGAAGATGAGCGTTGTAATCTTTGCTTATGTCATAGACATATATGGAAGACCCGCAGATTTTGGCGGGCTTTTTTGAAAGGAAATATGAGAAGGGTTTTGTTTTTCCGTAATTGCCGAAATATATGCCCTGCAGATTTGTAGCGCTTACGGCGAAATATTCTTTCTCCGTATTTTCGGGATTGATAATTTCTTCGGCGCCGCGCCATGGTGTGCTCATCAGGCATCCCTGATACCGGATGCCGTAGTATCGGGGCGAGCCCGAACCGAAATACGAAAGAACAAGGGTCGGCTTTCCTTCTTTTTTCCACCACTGCGCGAATTGTTTTAAGCCCTGTCCCCAGTCCAGATTTGAATCGCCGAGGTATTTTATACCCTGCCGCGGTCCGCCGAGGACAAAATTGAAATGTGATATGTAGTCGGGGAAAATCAGCAGATTTTCAAAAAGAGCGAGCGCCGCCATTGCCGCCAGAGCGGGGCCTTTCAGAAGCCGTGCCGCGCGCGAGAAAAAAAGAAAAGCAAAAGGCCATAAAAGGAGCGTGTGACGTATGCCTATATTGAGATTGCTCTTCATCATAAAAATCAAAAAAGCCGCGGAAGGTAGTATAAAAAACAGTTCGTCCCTGCTTATTTTTGCGGTTTTCGAGCTTACGATTGATATGGCCGAAAGAACAATTCCCGCGAGAGTGCTTTTTACCAGAATAGCCAGAGGAAAATAGTATGGCCAGCCTTTTACGGAATACATTCCGAGCAGGTAGGCGCTGTGACCGCGCCGGGAATGGGCAAAGCTGTAAGCTATACCCTTGAGATATGTTTCGGGCAGAAAAGATATTTTTGAAACGAGCTTTAATGCTTCGCGTATAAAAACAGACAGAGGGTTGAGTTCATCTCCCTTGAAAAAATTCCCGCACACGGGTTCAGTAAAAAGGTAGGATAGATTTATCATGAAAACTATTATGGGAATCTGCAAGAAAAAATGCGCGAGAAATTTTTTTCTGTTTCCGGCAAGAAAAAAAGCGCTCAGGTGAAAAGCCGTGAAATAAAATATGACGGTGTGTTTGGATGCCAGGGCAAGAGACCATAATAACGCCGAGGGCACAAGGTTTTTCAAATTCTGTTTCTTCGTGTATTTCCACAAAAAAAATGCGGCCATTACGGAAAAGGCGGCGCTTCCGAAATCCGTTGTCACAAGCCGCGCGTGTGCGAGGATGTTTGGGGACAGCGCCAGCATAAGAGCTGCCAGATTCGCGGCTTTTTCATCGTAGAGTTCCCGGGCCCAGAGGTGAATTATAATTATGAGAGGTATTCCCAGAAGAAGCAGAAGAGCGCGGCCGGTAAATAAAAGGCGTTCCGTTTCGCTGGCGTTTGTGAAAAACACTTTGTGGGCGAAGATAAAATCTTTTCGCGGCGACCATGCGTTTAAGCGTATTTCATTTTTCGTTCTCACCAGAGACCCCGCTCCGGGAAGAACGGCTTTCGCAAAATAAGAAGAAAATCCCGCAATGTATTTTAAAAGAGGCGGATGTTCTATTCCGAATCTGAAATTGTGAAATTTGTGATAGGCAATGCCGTTGGCAAGATGAAGAGTTTCATCATAGGTGAAGGATTTTTTCAGAACGCTTGATGCTCCGAGGAGAACAAATACCGCTATGGAAATAGCGAGGGGAAGGGAAGATGTTTTTGATTTTTTGGAATTTTTCATTTTAAGAGAAGATATAAAGCATCACGTTTCCGGCGATTATGATGACCGCGGCCGCAAGCCGCCTGAATCGTTCTTTTTCTTTGAAAAGCAGGAGGCCGACAACCACCGAAATGAGTATGCCTGACCGTTTTATCGCTATCAGGTACGACACTCTCGGCGTCACTGCCAGAGCGGCCATGTGCGTCATAAAAAGCCCGGCGTTTAATATGCCGCACACGAAAAGATATTTCAGCTCCCTTAATTTTATTTTTATTTTAAACAGAAGAGGAAGCAGTATTAATGTTATAAATGATAACTCGATAAAAGGGTAGATGGCGACGGAAGACCGCCTGAGCGCGTTCCTGTCAGCGCTCGCAACGAAAGACCAGATAATTATGGTCAGCAATGCCCAGCGCACGCCTTTTTCACGGGCTATCATTTTGATAGGCGCGGTAAGATTTCTGCCGGAGGCAAGCACGTAACATCCGATTACGATTATTAACATGGAAAGTAATGCCGTCGCCGAAGGAAATTCTTTCAGCATCAGCGCGCTTACGGGAATTACAAGCAGCGGAGACAGGGCCAGGACAGGCATCACCAGAGAGGCCTCCGAATATTTCAGGGCCTTGATGCTGCAATAAAAACCGGCGAGCCCCCCCGTTGACGTCAGTATCGTCCATTGCCAGAAACCCGGCTGTATCGCGCCGAAGCCTTCTTTTATCGCCGGCACCATCAGGAACGGCAGGGCAAAGGCGAAATAAGAGAAGAGTATCGCCTCTGTCGAGCTGATTTTTTTTAGATGCAGGTAGCGGACATAAACGCCCTGCACCCCGAAAAATATTGCGCACAAGCCTGAAATTGTTATCCAATGCATGGATAATATTAACAAAAATCCCGCCGAAAGAGAAAAGCCCCCGTATTCCCGCCCTTTTGTAAGAATGGTAGCATTTCATAATCCCGATTATTGCTACACATTCCAACAGAAAGATACACTTTTTAGCTATGAATTATGCTGTCATTTGGTATAATATCAATATGAATATCAGACAAAATGTAGGGCAGTTGAAAAAGTTAGTCAATAAGCATGCCCTACGGAGATTCAGCGGCGGAGGGTCAATGAACGTCCCCATTTGCATATTTATGAAAATATTATGGGAGAAAAAATGGAAGCAATAGCATCATTTATAGGCGGTATTTTAGGAAAATTTACTGGAATTTATTGTCTTTCTATTTTTTTGAACTTCTTGTTAAAGAAAATAACGAAAAGCGATAATGTTAAACAAAGAATAATTGCTACAGCCGTATCGGTAATTATCTTTATTATTATTCCCACTTGGGTTACGAGAACAACAACGGATTTTAATGCATTGATAGGTTGGAACGTCATTGCTATTGTTTGCTGGTTAATTATTAACTCATTTTTTGTTTTAAAATTTAGATTTAAAGATTTTTTTATTACTTTATTGGTTGGATGCGTATTTTGGTTTATTGGCAGTTTATTAATTGGACTTTTATTGGTAATTTTTGAAATTACTTTAAATAATAATTTAGATAATTTAGCGGGAGTAATTATTCTTGGAATATCATTTATAGTTTCTTCTGTTATAATTTACAAAAAAAAACTAAAAGCTTGAAAAAATGACGAACACGACATTCCAAACAATAATTAGTCTCCCAATCTGCTTTATTCTTGCATCGGTATGGCGACCTACAAAATATTTTTTGTTAAATATGTTCATAATTTTAGCCATGACCTTTTTAGTGAGTTCAGTTATTACTGCATTTTCTTCGATATATAAGAGGCTTAAAAAAGATTAAAAATATTCAAAACTGATGACGGCCGCCTGGGAAAATTCCATTGAAGAAGTTAAACGGCTCATTGAACAGGGAGCCGATGTCAGCAAAAAAGCTGTTGAAAGGTTAAAAAGTAGAAAAATCGGAGGTATGTATGCTTAAAATTCTTAAAATCAAGGGACAAGAGGCAGGCGATTATTTTAATATTGTCTGTGAGAAATGTGGGCAACCCACCAAAAATGAATATTTAGGATGGGATCCATCTGTTCCGCATTTCAAAGCAACATGTGAAAAATGTGGAACCACTGGAATACGGAAGTTGGATTCAGCATCCTGGGTAGGTTTACCATATAAATCGCACAAAAAAATAAATAAATAAAATTTTGTATTGGGTAAAATTTTTAAAGGCATTTAATTAAAATGAGGATAAATGAAAAAAAGTTTTTTTTATACGGTATCTTTTTTGTTTTTAGTAGTGTAATATTATCAGGATGCGGATTAGCTATTATGGATGCTCATAGGAAAGACAAGCTGACGAATCTCCGTAAAAATATGTCATCAACACAAGTTAAGAAAATAATGGGGCAACCCAGTGTAAAATCCGAAGGGGTTAAAAATGGAAACATTAGGAAAACGGTGACGGTTCTGATACTTTCTGGGCATAGTCACTCTTTCTGTTCAAAACCGCAACAATAATTTCACTATAAAAAAGCTGTATATCTTGGAGAATACTGGCTAATTTCCGCAGTTCTTGCTTTGAGTTAGACGCTCATTTGGTATAATCTATCATATGAAGGAACACAAATGAGTTTAGAACCTGAAAAAAAAGATAAT
>SWCC01005052.1_pt1 | contig 29388 bp, 34 predicted proteins | sample 4692971 | NCBI WGS metagenome assembly SWCC01 (sample SAMN10267277, study PRJNA491770) | bioreactor metagenome | isolation source: DHS bioreactor inoculated with subseafloor sediment | place: Japan: off Shimokita Peninsula | collected 2006-08 | reverse complement strand
CGGCGGAAAATTCGCCTTGCAAATCTCCCCGACCCACTCGGCGAGCGGGTGCCCCGCCTCTTTTGCAAAGAGGGGAACTTAATTAAACGCAGGCTAATCCTTCGACTTCGCTCAGGACAGGCACCTGCGGCTACCAAAAACTTTCCCGTTTCACTTTCATTGTACTTTACGTTTGCGACATTTATGCGACTTTTTTGCGACAAAATTGCGACAAAATAATTTGAGAAAAAAATGGGCAAAGGAAAATGGGGACAGACAAGCGCGAACTCCCCGACGTGGCATCTTCGGCGCTCTTCTATAAGAAAGCGGCAATTTTTTATTTACGGTATTTCGCGCGCGTCAGGTTATAGATTTTTTCCAGTTTTTCGCGGGCCCTACGCCGGTATTCGGGATCTCTTGAATCAATATTCATCGCCAGCACCCTCGCGGCGTTTCTGTAATCGCCCAGTTTCATGTATATCTCGCCCAGAATGTTTTTTACCATATCCGGACAATCAGGATACCTTATGGCCTTTTCCAAGTAAATTGTTGACGCGGCCATGCCCTTCTCCTTTCTCACGGCTATGGCCGAAAGATAAAGGTTTGACTGATAAAAAACGGGCGTGTCCAGTTTCTGAGCGTCCCAGAAATCTATTGCATCCGTCAGAAGAAATATGGCTTCGTTTTCCCTGTTCTGCACCCATGCCAAAGCCGCTGCCGTAAAAGTGACGGCAAACTCAAAATTTCTATCCAGCCGTGCGCATCTGAGAGCATAAGAGAAAAGTTTATCATAACGCACAAGCCCCGTTCCAAAACCTTCGCCCGGAGAAAGTTTCGCACCCTCGGCGATCTCTTCTTCATGGATGCTGCCGTAATACTGCAGAGTCTGTATAAAAACAATATCCGCGGCAATTCGGCGGTGACCGAAAAGGACAAGCCAGAAATCGCTGTATCGCCCCACTTCAGAAAAATCTTTTGAAAACACAGGCGTGTTTCTGAAAGCAAAATGCCTTTGCGCCTGATTCTGCATCAGAATGCTGGCTATAAAAAAAACGGCAAAAAGCGCGGGCTTCACCCAGCCGGATGTTATTTTTGTCTTATTGTAAAGCACCTTACCTCAGAATTCTTTTTTGTCAAACACCGCCGAGGCCAGCCACATGACAGAAAAAGCGTAAAAAAAGGCGTAAAGAACAGCCGGCAGATAACCCGCCTGCGCCATAAAACGCCCCGCCATATAATCGGTCATATTGAGCAGAGTGTAATTCGGAAACACCCATTTAAAAATCCTCACCAGCGTCACCATAACAGGACTCATTTCATCAAGCAGAAACTCTACTTCTCCCAGCGAATGACCGGTTATCCACACGAGAAATGAAAAGATAAAGGCCGAGGCCTGACTCGTCGAGGCAAGCGATATAAGAATCGTCACCGCCGTTATCATCATTATTTTGAGAAAGATAAAAAAATAGGACATGAAATAAAAGCCGTCAAATTGCGCGTATTTCACCAAAAGCAGCAAAGTCAGAAGCAGCCCCATGGCCGCTATTTCCAAAGCCGTTGAAAGAACTATGCCAAGAAATCGCCCGAATATGTATTCGCTTCTTTTCACCGGCCTTGTCAGAGGAAGATATATGGTTTTGTCCCTGGCCTCGACAAAAGCCACTTTCACCGCGAAAAAAAGAGCTGTTAAAAAAGAGAAGAACTGCACAGCGCCCATCCCTATGTCCCTGATCGCCCGTATTTCCACAACTTCCGAAAGCCGCGAAAAAACAAAGGCCGACACAAACACAAATGCTATAAAGACAAGCGACAGCGAGAAAGACCTGCTCCTCGCGTTTTCAATGAGCGTGTATTTGGCCACATTATAAACAGCTTTCATAAAACAGCCTCCAAAAATTCCTTTTCCAGAAAACCTTTTTTCACAGGAACAACTTTTGCCAGATGCCCGTCCTTCAAAATTCCCGCCCGACGGGCTATCTTTTCAGTCTCGGCAATCAGATGTGAAGTCATAATTATTGTTTTACCGTCAGCATTGAGCTTTTCTATATACTGCCTCATCTGTGATATACCGACGGGGTCAAGCCCCGAGTAAGGCTCGTCAAGTATTAAAAGTTCAGGATCGTGAATAAGCGCCTGAGCCAGAAGTATGCGCTGCTGCATACCTTTTGAGCACTCGCCTATTTTCCTATCTATAAAATCTCCGAGCGACAGAAAATCGCATAACCTGTCTTCGGCGCGCCGGCGCTGTGAAGCTCCAAGACCTGAAAGGATGCCCATAAGATTAAAAAGTTCACGGCCCGTGAGATACGGAAAAAGATAGGGGCTCTCGGACACATAACCGACCCGGCTTATAACTTCGGGCGAGGGCTTTTCGCTAAGCACTTTTATTTCACCCGTATCCGGGAAAATCAGATTCAGCGCCAGCTTCACCGCCGTCGTTTTTCCCGCCCCGTTGAGACCGAGAAGGCAGAAAATTTCGCCCTTGTTCACATCAAGAGAAAAATTTGTCAGAGCGGCGGTTTTTGATGTTTTGAAAAAATGATTTTTCCTGTAAATTTTGACAATGTCTTTAAATTCAAGAGCCTTTTCAGCGTTTTCCATTTTGCCTCTCAAATCTCATTTTTTATTCCCAGAAACATTCTCCATTTTTGTGAGGGCGTGTTTCGCCGCGCGCTCCTGAGCATTTTTTTTGTTGGAACCTTCGCCCGAACCGCGGACTTCTCCGTTAAATTCCACTTCTATGACAAAGTGTTTTTTATGAGGCAGACCTTCCTCGCTCACAACATTGTATTGAGGAAGAATCCCTGATTTTTTCTGCACAATCTGCTGCAGACGGCTTTTTGCATCAAGTTTGTCCGAAGCCTGTTCTATATCAAAGAACTTTTCTATAAAAGCCCCCGCGCTGTCCCAGCCTTTATCCATATACACCGCCCCCAGCAGCGCTTCAAAAGTGTCGGCGAGAACCGACGTTTGTTCGGACGGGTCACCCTCAAAGGAATCCCCCACTTTTAGTATTTCCTGGAGGCCCAGTTCTTTGGCGAGTTTTGCCAGACGTCTGGTATTCACCAGGTAAGAGCGCATTCTCGTCAGCGCCCCCTCTGCAGCGTCAGGAAATATATGGAAAAGCCTTACAGAGATATAGAGATTGAGGACAGAATCACCCAAAAATTCCAGCCTCTCATTGGACGTGCTCAAATCCCCGCCCTGAAAGGCTAGTGTTTTGTGAGTAAAGGCTTTTGAAAAAAGCCTGCTGTCCCCTATCTCAAAACCTATTATACCGCTGATTTTTCCTAAATCGGATTTTTTCACTCCGTTAAACCGCTTTCCGAAAAAAACTTTACGAACAGTTTTTTCGGTTTATCCGCACTTATCCGCGGAATTAGCCGTTCCCTTTCAGGAAACTTTAGATTTAACGTAATCTATGGCTTTGCCGACGGTGTCAAGTTTCTGAGCTTCGTCATCGGCGATTTCAAGACCAAATTCGTCTTCAAGCGCCATCACAAGCTCAACCTGATCCAGTGAATCGGCTCCGAGATCATTAATAAAATTCGCCTCAGGCATAATTTTATCCATATCCGCTCTTAACCTTTCCGCGATAATCGATTTCACTTTTTCTTCAACATTCTGTTCTGCCATCTCTCCTCCTTAAACTATCCTTGCCCGCCTGCCTACCGGCAGGCGGATCTGCAACTTTCATTTTCTTCCACCACTTCACCATTCCGCATTTCGCGGAGCTGCGCACTTTCCTGCGCTATCCGTTATCAACCCTCATCGGCGGTATTAAACATTCCGCTAACGGCGGCCTAACACCACTGTCTTTAATCAAATATCCGCTGAGAATTTCCTAACGGGTTTTACTTAATTTCTATCATGGTCATGGCATCCGCCTCACCCTGTTTTGCCGTGATTGTGACAACACCGGGAGCCAGACACTTCATCGTGACCTTCTTTCCTTTTTTGCTGTTTAATTTAGCTGAAACAGTACTATCAATCGACCATTCGGGTTTGACTGCGCCCGGCCTTTTTATTACGGCAGACCGCGAATCGTAACCTTTTGCCGTAAACGTCACAACATCACCCACACTTCCTCTCGTGGGTCCCGTTATAACCAGACTCGCCACGCCGCCGGTTATAATTCCGCCGCCCACGCCTGTTTTTCCTCTCGTTTTTTCGGCAATAAACGCGCATCCCGAAAACACCACAACAACAAACATCAACGCACTGGCAACAGCAATTTTCTTACTCATTTTTTCAGCCTCCTGTTTTCAACTTCCATCTTTCAGCTTACAACAGCCCCTTACATCACCATGCCGCCGTCAATTCTGACAACCTGGCCGGTTATATAAGCGGACTCATCAGAGCACAAAAAACACACCAGATTTGCCACATCTTCCGGCTCACCCAGCCTTTTCAAAGGTATGGCTTCAAGCATTTTGCCTTTCACATCCTCAGAAAGCTTGTCCGTCATCGCCGTACTTATAAAACCCGGCGCCACGGCGTTCGCTCTCACCCCTCGAGAGGAGAACTCTTTCGCGAGCGTTTTTGTCAGAGCTATTATACCGCCCTTTGAAGCGGCGTAATTCGCCTGGCCCGCGTTGCCCATCTGCCCTATGATGGATGCGACATTCACTATAACACCACCTGTTCTCATCATGGAGCGGGCAACAGCTTTCGAGCAATTAAATACACTTTTCAGGTTTATGTCAAGAACCATATCCCAGTCTTTTTCAGACATACGCAAGACCAGACCGTCTCTTGTTATGCCGGCGTTGTTGACGAGAATGTCCACTCCGCCGTGTTTTTCTATGACAGATTTCATCTTTTCGGCGACCTGTGCGAAATCGGACACATCCATCGCGACATAATCACTTTTGAGGCCGCTGCTTTTAAGTTTTTCGGATGCCGCTTTCGCCGCATCTTCGGCAATATCGGCTATCACTACGAGAGCGCCTTCCGCGGCAAGTTTCCCGGCGATTGCAAAGCCTATTCCCTGGGCGCTGCCCGTCACCAAAGCCGTTTTATTATCAAATTTCATTTTGCCTCCTTCATTATGCAATCACGACAGACGGTATCCGGAGCGGCCCATATGAGTGAGGGGTTTTGCATAGTTCCCGAAACGAATAGGGAGCGAACCGCATACGTGAGCGTCCGTCTACGGATATCTCTGCCGTGATTGTTTACCGTAAAATCACGCTTATTCATTTATTAAGGTCATTGCGCTTAGCACCTGCGAATCGGGAGATATATTTTTTATCATGGACGAGAGAATGCTTTTTTCGGCGCACTCAATAAACATCTCCGTCCCGTGCGAAGCCATATATTCTACCGACGCCACCCACTGCACGGGAGAGGCCATCTGCTTTTTGAGCGCGGAGACTATTTCACCCGAAGTTTTTCCCGCGGTCGCAGTAGAATTGGACACAAGCGGAAATTCCGGGTCGGAAAAATAAAATTTATCCAGCTCTCCCGTAAACAGCTCCTGCGATTTCCTCATCAGAAAAGAATGGAAAGGCCCCGCCGTGCGCAGCGGAATTATTCTGCCCTTACCCTTCGCCGCGATCTTAAAGGCCTCAATCCCCTCGGATGCTCCGGATATGACCGTCTGCTTTCTTGAATTAAAATTAACTGCCTCGACAAGCTTTCCGCTTTCCGTTATGCTGCGGCAAAGCTCGGATATATCAAGCGTTCTCATTCCTATGACCGCGGCCATTGCGCCTTTCGGACAGTTTTCTTCCATAATTCTGCCGCGTAAAGCGACAAGTTTGAGCGAATCCTCAAAGGAAAGGGCGCCGCTGGCGCACAAAGCGCAGTATTCGCCAAGACTGTGACCCGCGGCAAAGATAGGTTTTTCACCCATCGCGTCTTTTATAACATCGTAAACCATCATGTTTGAAACAAAAACGGCAAGCTGCGTTATTGAAATCCTGTTCAATTCGTCAGCGGGACCTTCAAACATTATTTTCTTTAGCGGCATGCCGAGAATCTCACAGGCATAATTCAAAGTGTGAGAGGCCTGAGGACAGCGTTCATATGTGGCTTTTGACATTCCTATTCCCTGAACGCCCTGCCCTGGAAAAACAACAGCGTAATTTTTAATCATTTAAGCCCTCCGCCACGGCAGACTTGAAATTTTCCCACTGACAGCGTCATAAATTCAAAACAGCCACATATTTGTTTATTTCCGCGGCAATCTTTTTGTTTATCCCCAGATCTATTTCAGCCTCGCCGGCTATAATGGCGTTCATTATGGCTTTTTCATTCGCTCTGCCGTGAGTGACAAGAACGCTCTCTTTAAGTCCCAGCAGATATGTCGCGCCGTATTCGGTGTAATCGAACTTCACAAAAATCTTTTTCATAACTCTCTTGGCTATTTTCCCGAAAACTTTTAAACGCGAACCCGAATTTATGCCGTGCTTCAGGGCCGAGCCGAAACCTTCCGCGAATTTCAATATTATATTTCCCACAAAACCGTCGCAAACTATGCAGTCGCAAGCGCCGTCGAGAATATCGTTCCCCTCTATGTTCCCTATGAAATTAAGCTCCGTTTCAGACAGCGCTTTATTGGCGGCCACAACCGCATCCGTTCCCTTCCCGGGTTCGCTGCCGTTTGAGAGAAGGCCTATTCTGGGATTGGATTTTTTTAAAATCAGTTCCGCGCAGATGCTGCCCATGACGGCAAACTGGCAAAGCTGCTGCCAGGCGCAGCTGGTGTTGGCCCCGGCGTCAAGCAGAACAAAGGGATGTTTTATTCCCGGCGTCACGACGGCTATGGCCGGCCGTATAATTCCGGGAATTCTTTCAAGAACCATCACCGCCGCCGTCATAACCGCGCCCGAATTTCCCGCGCTTATGAAAACCGAATCCTCTCTTTCTTTCGTGAATCTCATTCCCACCATCAGACTTGAATCAGGATGTTTCCGGCACGCCACAACAGGCTTGGCGTCCATCTTAATCACTTCGGACGCATGCAGAAGATGAAGCCGGGGATGGGTAAAACCGTCAAGAACTTTCTCTATCTCGTCTTTTTTGCCGGTTAAATATATGTCTGATTTTACTTCCTCAAGCGCCGCGATAGCGCCGGCGACCTGAGCATCGGGAGCGTTATCTCCCCCCATGGCGTCAAGAATTATATCAGGCATTTTCTTTTACTCTTTTAGCTTCTCTGATTTCTTCTTTTGTCGTAATAATTTTTTTGTCTTTATAAAACCCGCAGTACTGACATACCATGTGGGGCTTTATCAGCTTTCTGCACTGAGGGCATCTCACAAGAGACACATCTCCGCTGTTCATCCAGCTTGCCCGGCGCCGACGCTGTTTTGCCTTAGAAGTCTTCCTTTTAGGATTTGCCATTTTATTTCCTCCCGACTTGACAATGTCAAGTCATTTTATCCGCAAGTCTGCTTATCATCAGCTCCTCATCCGTCGCTATGACAAAGACTTTTACCGGCGACGAAGGCGCACTTATTTCGCCTTCTCTGCCCGAAATCATACCCCTGTTCAAAACAGGGTCGGTTATTATTCCAATATTTTCCATATTTTTCAAGACCTCCGCGCGCATGGGGAAAGAATTTTCCCCCACTCCGGCGGTGAAAACAACGGCATCCGCGCCGTTGAGCAGCGATATGTAAGCGCCTATGTATTTTTTTATTTTGTGGCAATACATTTTAAAGGCGAGAGCCGCTCTTTTGTTTCCTGAAGCTCCGGCTTTGATTATATCCCTCATATCGTTTGAGATACCGCTGACGCCCATCAGGCCGCTCTGTCTGTTCAAAATCGTGTCCATGTCATGCATGGACAGCTCTTCGCACATCATTATGTGAAGCACCGCCGCGGGATCAATGTCTCCGGATCGGGTGCCCATCATAACGCCTTCCAGCGGTGTATAGCCCATGGAAGTGTCAACGCATTTCCCGAATTTAACGGCGGCAAGAGACGCGCCGTTTCCCAGATGACAGGTTACAAGCTTTGTTTTTGACAGCGGTTTTTTGAGCATTTTTGCGGCCTGTATGGAAACATACTGATGGGACGTGCCGTGAAAACCGTATTTTCTCACAAGATATTTCGTGTAATATCTGTAGGGCAAAGCATACATATACGCGAAATCCGGAATTGTCTGGTGGAAAGCCGTGTCAAAAACCGCCACATTCGGCACACCGGGGAGACTTTTCTCGGCGGCAATTATGCCTTCAAAATTAAAAGGATTGTGCAGCGGCGCAAGCTCAAACGTCACTTCTTTCAGATATTTTTTCACCTCATTATTCACAACGACAGGCGCGGAATATTTTCCGCCGTGAACAACCCTGTGGCCGACGGCTTTCAGCTGCTTTATAGCGAAACCGCCCTCCCCCAGGAGTCTGTCAAGAACCATGCTTATCGCGGCGCTGTGATTTTTCACTTCCCCGGTGATATTTTCCATATTTTTGCCGTTGCAGGCCTTATGGGTTATCACGGCATCCGGAGCGCCTATTCTCTCGACGAGACCTCCCGTCAGGCAGATCTCCGTGCCGGATTTGAACACTTTGTACTTCAGCGACGATGAGCCGCAGTTAAGAATTAAATTTATCGCCGCGCGGGATGACTTCATTTGATCACAGGATAATCAATATATTTCCGGGCTTTTATTTCCGGCGGCTTGAAGAAAAAAGGGATTTCCCTTTTTGCCGAAGAAAGAGAGTCGCTGGCGTGCACCGCATTGTGCCTGCCGTCACGGGCGTATTTCTTTCTTATGGTGCCGGGCGCGGCTTCCGCGGGATTTGTTTTTCCGACAATAGAGCGCAGTTTTTCTACGGCATCCTCTCTCTCAAGAACCATGGCTATAACTGGATTGGACTTCATAAATTTTACAAGAGGCCCGTAAAAATGCTTGCCTTTGTGCTCGGCATAGAACTTTGAAGCAAGGTCAGAAGTGAAACGCGTCATCTTCATGGCGCGAATTGTAAAGCCTTTTTTCAGAACAATATCTACTATCTTCCCCGACTGATTTTCGCACACCGCGTCCGGCTTAATTATAAAAAGTGTTTTTTCCATAAGATTTTACCCGCTGTTTTTAGCATATTATTTTCTTTTTTGCAAAGGGGGGTCAGGTCCCTCTTACCCTCTTATTATTCAAATATTTCAACCGGCATGCCTTCCGAGACAAGTTCAAAAAGTTCAATGACGCCGGCGTTTTTCATTCTGACGCAGCCGTGCGACGCGGGACGGCCTATAAGACCTTCCTCCGGCGTGCCGTGTATGTAAATGCGCCGGCTGAGAGAATCCCTGTTTCCGCCTTTGTTCACGCCTTTTTCCATGCCCTCAAGAACCATAACTCTCGTCGTTACAAAATCTTCCGGCACATCAACGGCGTCTTTATGAATAACAGCTTTTCTTCCCGTATTTATAAGCGATTTGAATATAATGCCCTCTTCCGCCCCGGCGCCGGTTTTTTTATATATCCTGTGAGTTCCCGTCGGCGTCATATCGCTCCCCCGCTGTGCGCCAACGCCGTATCTGGAAGTGGAGACGGGAAAACTTTTCCGCGCGATACCGCCGTCAATAAAATAAAGTTTCTGCTCGGAAATGCTTACCGCGATGCCCGAAACAACGGTTTTGCCGAACACTTTTCTCCATTTTTTAAGGCATTTAACCGTCAAAAAATTGTCGGATACCGCTGAAAAACCGGCGGGATTTTCAGCAATCCCCGTCATTGGCACAAAACGCACGGCAATAATATCCCTGACGCTAAATTTGCCGTTTTTCTTTTCTCCGAGCTTGAGATTTTGAAAACCTTCTCCCACCGGTATAACGAGACGGCCGCCTTCCTTGAGCTGCTCAATAAGAGGAGCCGGTATCTCATCAGGCGCGCATGTCACTATTATCCCGTCGTAGGGAGCGTGTTCTTTCCAACCGAGAAAGCCGTCGCCTGTCTTCAATCTTATATTTTTATATCCCAGTTCTTTCAGCACAGCTTCTGCCCGTTCCGTAAGGTCCGGTATTATCTCCACCGAATAAACTTCCTTTACAATTTCACCGAGAACCGCGGACTGATAACCGCTTCCGGTGCCTATCTCAAGTATTCTGTCGCCGGATGAGGGGCAAAGAAGTTCACTCATGAGACCGACAATGTAAGGCTGCGATATGGTCTGGCCGCATCCTATGGGCAAAGGATAATCATTGTATGAGGAAGATGCGTATTCTTCGTCAACAAAAAGATGACGCGGCACTTTCTCCATCGCATCCAGAACCGCGGGGTCTGTCACGCCGCGCGCGGCAATCTGTTCCCTGACCATCTTATTTCTCATCACGGAAAAATCATCCTCCTTGCGGCATCCAGACGCAAAAGCCGCCCAAACAAATAAACAAATTGTTAAAGAGGCAATCTCATGCGGCCGGCTCAAAACACGTTTGAAAAAACTTTTCACTCCTTTTTCTTCAAATTCATTTAACGACAGTAAATAGGAACCATCCCCATTACCCCGCGATGATTTCAGCAAGGCGCTCCCCGACATCGGATGTGCTTGCCGTACCTCCGAAATCGTATGTGAGGGTATTCCCTTCTTTTATGAGCTGCCTGACGGCATTTTCTATTTTTTCGCAAGCGGCTTTTTCGCCTATATGATTGAGCATCAAAGCGCTTGAAAGAATCATGGATATCGGATTTATGCGGTTTTTCCCGGCGTGCTTAGGCGCGGAACCGTGAGTCGGCTCAAAGACGGCCATGTCGTCGCCTATGTTAGCCCCTGGAGCTATTCCCAGACCGCCGACGAGACCCGCGCAGAGGTCGGATATTATGTCACCGTAAAGATTGGGCAAAACCATCACATCGTAAAGCTGAGGTTTTTTGACAAGCTGCATCGTCATGTTGTCCACTATCCTGTCCTCCGACTCTATGGAAGGATACTCCGCGGCAACCTTGCGGAAAACATCAAGAAAAATTCCGTCGCTGTATTTCATTATGTTGGCCTTGTGAACGCCTGTGACTTTTTTTCTGCCGTTTTTTACGGCGTAATCAAAAGCAAACTTTATTATGCGCGTTGACGCCTCTTCGGAAATGGGCTTTATGGATATCCCCGTGTTTTCGGAAAATGTGCTGCCGGTCAGTTCCGCCAGTTTCTGTATTTTCGGATCGCCCTTTTCAAATTCTATTCCCGCATAAAGATCCTCGGTGTTTTCTCTGACAACAACAAGATCCAGCTCGGGAAAAGGCACATCCTTTATACCGTAGCTTTTGCATGGCCTGAGGCACGCGTAAAGATTGAGCGTTTTTCTTATGTGAACATTCACGCTTCTGAAACCGCCCCCGACGGGTGTGGTTATGGGGCCTTTGAGCGCGACTTTGTTTTTCCTTATGCTTTCAAGCGTTTCATCGGGAATGGGCGTGCCGTATTTTTCCATCACATTTTCGCCCGCGGGCATTTCTTCCCACTCAATTTCCGCGCCTGTGGCGGCGATCACTTTTTTCGCCGCTTCCGTTATCTCCGGGCCTATACCGTCGCCCGGGAGAAGAGTTATTCTGTGTTTCATAATCCGCCTTTCTCCTTAATATAATTCACAAGCCCGCCGGCATTTAAGATGGCTATCATCTTTTCCGGCAGCTCGGGAAATTCCTGCTCCGTTCCCTTCGTCAGATTCCTCACAACCCCCGCTTTGAGATTAACCTCAACTTCATCTCCTGCTTCAAAACCCGAAGTGTCTATCTCTATGGCGGGAAGCCCTATGTTTATGCAGTTTCTGAAAAATATTCTCGCGAATTTTTTCGCTATCACGCAGGAAGCTCCCGCGAGTTTTATCACTATAGCCGCGTGCTCCCTCGACGAGCCGCAGCCGAAATTTTCACCCGCCGCGACGATGTCGCCTTTTTTCATGTTTTTGACAAAATCCTTATCGGCGTCCTCAAGCGCGTGCCTGGCAAGCTCCGGCAGATTCCCTCTGAGATGATAATATCTGCCCGGACATATAAGATCCGTTGAAACACTGTCTCCAAATAAATGAATTTTTCCCTTTATCATAAAAACTCCCTCGGGTCCGTTATTTTGCCCGCGATGGCTGTGGCGGCGGCAGTCAGAGGCGAGCCCAGATAAACAAAAGATTCGGGATTGCCCATTCTCCCCTTAAAATTCCTGTTGGCCGTTGAAAAAGCCGTTGCCCCGTCGGCGAGTATTCCCGCGTGCACGCCGCAGCAGGGCCCGCATCCCGGAGGAATTATACTCGCTCCCAGATCCACGAATTTCTTAAACATCGGGCTTTCCGAAAGTTTTTTGAGCACCGTGTTTGAAGCCGGCGCTATTATGAGATTCGTTTTTATGCTGTCGGCTTTTTTAAGAATTTCATAAGCCGCTTCAAAATCGGAAAAGCGCCCGTTCGTGCAGGTGCCGATCATAACGACATCCACTTTCACATCACCCAGCTCCGACACAGGCGAAACATTGTCAACCTGATGCGGACAGGCCGCCATGGGGACGAGCTTACTCATATCCTCAATAAGCTTGTTTTCATAATCATCGCCGGAAGCCGCAGGAAGCTCCCTGTAATCGCCCGCTCTTCCGCGGGAAACAAGATATTCCCTCACGACTTCGTCGGCGGGAAAGATGCCCGTTTTCGCGCCGGCCTCTATGGTCATGTTGGCTATGGTAAAGCGTCCGTCCATGGAAAGATTTTTCAGGCCCTCGCCGAAAAATTCCATAACCTTGTATGTGGCTCCGGCTGAACCTATTTTTCCTATGATGTTAATTATGACATCTTTGGCCGTCACGCCTTTTTTCAGTTTTCCTTTTATTTCAATGCCCAGGCTTTCGGGCACCTTCAGCCACACCGAGCCCGTCGCCATGGCCGAGGCCACATCCGTTGAACCGAAGCCCGCCGCGAAAGCGCCCAGCGCTCCGGATGTGGGGGTGTGGGAATCCGCTCCCACTATCACATCGTAAGGCGAAGAAAATTCCTCAATCATCATCTGATGGCACACGCCCCTCATTATGCAGTGAGCGCCGTGATCAGATGCAAAATCTCTTATTTTTTTATGAGCGTTTGCGAGCTCCGCTCTAGGCGGCGGCACCGCGTGATCTATAAAGAAATAGCACTTCGATGGATTTTTAAGCCCTATGCCGAGGCTGTTTATTCCGTCTATGGAAAGCGGCCCCGTGCCGTCCTGGCAAAAAGCCCTGTCAACGGGCATGATCACTATTTCACCCGTCCTCACTTCTTTTCCGGTCTTCGATGAGATAATTTTTTTAACTAATGTTTCAGCCATTTTTTCAGCACCTTTACCGGAACCTCTTTTACAACGGTTTTTCCGGCCCCTTTTAATAATACAAATACAGGTTCCCTGTCAATCACTTTCTTGTCGGAAAGAACAAACTTCAAAAGTTTCGCGGCGTCTATCTTTATTTTCCTAAAACCCGCACGTTTTATCAGCGAAAGAGCTTTTTCGCGTTCGGTCTCCGGACACAAGCCGAGAAAAAAGCTCAGCTCCACAGCGTCTATCATACCTGATGCGACGGCCTCACCGTGCTTAACAAGACGATAGGATGAAGCCGTTTCTATGGCGTGGCCCATGGTGTGGCCCAAATTAAGCACGCGCCGCAGACCCCCTTCGCGGTAATCCTTTTTCACAATATCCTCTTTTATTTTCACAGATCTTTTTATCACATCCGTCAGAAATTTTCCGTCGGGGGATTTTATTTTATCCGCCCTGGACGATAAAAACTTGTTGAAGTTTTTATCCAGCAAAGCGTATTTGACGATTTCTCCAAAACCGTTTCTCATTTCTTCCGCCGGTAAAGTGCTCAGAAAATCGGTGCTGATGATAACAGCCAGCGGCATCTTGAAAGCCCCCGCGAGGTTTTTTCCCTCTTTTAGATCCACGCCTGTCTTTCCGCCTATTGAGGCGTCAACCATAGCCAGAAGGGAAGTCGGTACCTGTATAAAATCTATTCCCCTCAAAAAGGTGGCGGCAAAAAAACCCGTTATGTCTCCGACAACCCCGCCGCCCAGAGCCAAAGCGAAGCATTTTCTCGTTATGCCCTTTTTGACGGCCGCGGAATAGAGTTTCTCCAGAGATTTGAGATTTTTATAACGTTCCCCGTCGCGAAGCACAGCGATGTGCACGTCTATCCCTCTTTTTTTCAGAGAGTTCGAAACGCGCTTAGCGTAGAGTTTCCCCACCTTCGTGTTTGTCACAAGCAGGCATCTTCGCACATGATCGCGTAAAAGCGGAGAAACAATTTTCCCCACATCAAGTTTCCGTCCTATTACAGTTTTATGCATATTTCACCGTCCTTTTTATCTTTAATTTTTTTATTATTTCGGCGCATATTTCCTCCGTTTTTTTTCCGGCAGTCTCAATGCAAAGATCGCAGTCAGAATAAAGTTTTTTCCGTTTGCCGTATATTCTTCTCAATTCCACGAGGGGATCTTCCACATTAATGAGAGGCCTGTGCTTCTCTTTTTTAATTCTCTCAAAAAGAACTTCGGGCTTGGCTTTAAGATACACAACTTTCCCGTTTTTTCTCAAATCTTCTATATTGCCGCGGTTAAGAACTATTCCGCCGCCTGTTGAAATTACAAGCCCGTCTAAAAGGCAAACGCATTTGACGAGATCTCTTTCCATTTTGCGGAATACGGCCTCACCATCGTCGGCGAATATATCTTTTATCTTTTTTTTCGCGGTTTTTTCTATCTGCCCGTCCATATCAAAAAATCTCATGCCTAACTTTTCGGCGAGAATTTTCCCGACGACAGTCTTTCCCGACCCCATCATTCCCGTGAGCGCTATATTCATTGTTTACAAATTTTTCTGCGAGGAAGGCCGCCAGTATTCCTTTATTCTTTCGCAGTATGTTTTGAAGTTCATAAGAAGATCTTCCATGCAGTCGCCGCCCAGCTTATCCATAACGGCGTTGGCCGTTTCTATCGCTATGACAGCCTCTCCTATGACTCCCGCCGCGGGAACGACGCACACATCGCTCCTGACAATCTGAGCGTCCACATTCTGTTTCGTCTTTATGTCCGCTGATTTGAGAGGATGCATAAGAGACGGTATGGGCTTTATGGCCGCGCGAATGAAAACAGGCATACCGTTTGAAACGCCTCCCTCCACTCCTCCGGCATTATTTGTTTTTCTGTAGAAAGAAAGGTTTTCGTCGTAGTAAATGGGATCATGCACTTTTGAGCCCGGAAGAGTCGCCATGCGGAAACCGCGGCCTATTTCAACGCCCTTCACCGCAGGTACCGCCATAAGAGCTTTAGCGAAACGCCCGTCAAGACGGTTCTCCCACACATCATAACTTCCGAATCCGGGAGGCAGACCCCATATGACAACGGTGAAAACCCCGCCCAAAGTGTCGCCATCGTCTTTCGCCTTGTCAATGGCTTTTATCATTTCTTTTTCGGTTTCATCATCCAGACATCGCACCGCGGAAGACGCCGTTTTGCGCACGACATCGTCGTAATTGTATTTAACGGCTTGGCCGCGTATGCCGCCTATTTCTTTTGTGAAAGAATGAATTCTTATGCCCAGCTCGCTCAGAAGTTTTATGCACACGCTTCCGGCCGCCACTCGCGCGGCAGTCTCTCTGGCGCTGGCCCTTTCAAGAATATCCCGAAGATCCTCTCTGCCGTATTTTATCAGGCCCGCCAGATCGGCGTGTCCCGGGCGGGGTTTTGTCAAAACAAATTCTTCAGACTTGTCCTCGGCTTTTTCGGACATTATGCTTCCCCAGTTTTCCCAGTCTTTATTCTCTATGAAAAAGGAAACGGGCGAACCTATTGTCTCACCCCACCTCACGCCCGATATCACCCGGACATGATCTTTTTCTATGGTCTTCATCCTCTCGCCGCGGCCGTATCCTGTCTGCCGGCGCGCGAGATGAAAATCTATATCCGACGTCTGTAATTCAAGACCCGCCGGAATACCGCTTATAATAATGTTGTAGCCCCGCCCGTGCGATTCACCCGCTGTTTTATACTCAATCATATTTCCCTCCTTCCTTTCACTTCCCAATGGCCGTCTTTTGCTCCGCCAATACGCTCAATAAACCCTTTTCCTTTTAAATATTTGATGTTATTTTCTATGGCGGTATTACTGATACCTATCAATTTGCTTAATTCAGAAATTGAAACCAGCTGATTGCTCCTCATCAATTTAATAATTTTTCGCCTCTTATCACCCAACTTATCACCCAACTTATCCGACGGAGCTTTCACCTCTCTTCTATATATTTCCACAATAAATCCGGACAAATCATATTTATATTCAGGAACAGGCAGCTTAGCTTTAATGCACTCGCTGATGATTTTTAAAGTCCCGCGCCCCCATGCTTCTATTAAACCCGCGCGAAAAAATGTATTTGCGATATCGGGGTTATAGGGGATTGACGGATGTTTATGGCTCAGCTTTTTAACAGTCCAGTTCGCCGGCAATTGTCCCACATTCCAAAAAATAATTTTATTGCTGTAAACGCTAATTTGAATAGGCGCGCCGCTGCTATAGTCCTTATTGGGAATATCTTCCAAAAGTTTCCCCGCATTAGAAATCCCGGTTATTATCCCTTTATCATTTTTACCGATAAAAAGCTTTCCGCCCTGAGCGTTGGCAAACCCGCATATCCATTTCAGATATTCATCACGCCAGTTTTGTTTGTATTCAATGTTTTGATTTTCTCTCATTTTACATCTTTTCCCGCTTATGTTTTGCTAAAAAAACATCCTATTCACTTTTACCAACCGCTATATTTTTCATCAGTTCTACAGGCGCTTTTTCCCCCGTCCAGAAACAGAAGGAATCCGCCGCCTGATAAACAAGCATATTAAGACCGTTCTGCCTGAGAAGCCCCTTCTGCGCCGCCGCTTTAAGAAGAGGCGTTTCCCTGTTGTAAATACATTCAAAAACATAAAGACCGTCATGCAGGAAATCCGCGGGAACGGGAATCCTCTCGTCCGTCATACCCAGGGGCGTCGCGTTTATAAGGATATCGCAGTTTTTGAGTTCAGAAAAAGCGGAGCTGACCGAAACCGGCAAGGCGGGAGCGAATTTGTTCAGCCGTTTTCTTAGCTTACCGGCTTTTTCCCCGTCAATGTCTTTGAGAAAAATTTTCCGCGCCCCGGCATCAGCCAGAGCAAAAGCCGCCGCTTTCGCGGCTCCGCCGCAGCCGACGATAAAAACGCTTCTGTCGTGCGGATTGATGTCTTCCTTCAGGGCCTTGAGAAAGCCCGAAGCGTCAGTGTTGGTTCCCGTCCATTTTCCTTTTTCCTTCTTCGCGCAATTTACGGCGCCCACGCTTGAGGCGATAGAATCTATTCCGTCGAGATGGTTCAAAATTTTCTCTTTATGAGGATAGGTTATGTTGAAACCGTCAAGTTCCGCTTTAAGTTTTTCAATATCATCCGCGAAACTTTCCGGCTTCACCGGATACAAATCGTAGCGCCACGGCAGAGAAAGCTCTTTGAAAGCGCCGTTGTGAATCGCCGGCGACAGCGAGTGCTTCACCGGCCATCCCACAAGCCCCGTTTTTTTTATTTTTGCGTTATCCACTTTTATTCTCCGGACACCTGTATATCGCCCACAAGAAGCGACGGGCTGCCTTTCGCGGAATAAAATTTAAGGTCATTTCCCACGCCTTTTATGCTGTGCAGGAAATCCAGAAGACCGCCGGAGACGGTTATGCCCCTGACGTTTTTAATTATTTTCCCGTTTCTGTAAAGCCTCCCGCGCGCGCCGAATGAAAAGCGCGCCGTCTGAGGATCCACAAGATGCGTGCCTATTATCTCATCCACCCGCAGAATATCGCCTTCCCCGAGAAGAGAGGATATTTCGTCTTTACCGTTTTCTATGAAAAGATTGAAAAAGCCCGGTTGCGGAAGGCTTGACACTCCCCGCACGGCGCTGCCTGTGGATTTTCTGCCGAGGAGTCCTGCCGTCCGGAAATCCGTAAGAAATTCCCCGAAAACGCCTTTATCAATAATTTTGTGCCGCCTCGTGAAAGAGCCTTCGCTGTCGAAAGGCATGCTTCCGCTGAGGCGGGGAATTGTTCCGTCATCTATAACCGTCAGAAGTTTTGAAGCAACGGAAGAACCCTCTTTCCATGAAAGCGGCACCCTTCCCTCGAGAAACTCGTCCGCGCAGAACCAGCCCTCTATTATTGAAAGAAAAACACAGGCCGTCTGAGCGGGGAGAAAAACGCTCATTCTGCCGGAATCAAGCGCCACAGCGCCGAACTGACTGACGGCGTCATCAACAGCCTCGTCTATTATTCTTTTCCTGTTTATGTCTTCGCGAAAGCAGCCGCTGTTATAGCTTCCGCCCATCTGCACTTCCTCTCCGGATTCGGCGACAAGAAACAACCCCTCGGAAAAACCTGTTTTTTCCGTCTCAACACTTTTCCCCGAAGAATTGGCTATGGAAAGTTTTGAAGAACCCCCGGAGAACGATGCGCTGAGGCATTTTTTTATTCTGGAATCACGCGCGCGCGCTTCTTTTTCCATGGATTTAAGATCTTCCCAGATTGCGGCGCTGTCAAAAGTCAGCCCTTTTTTGTCATAAATATCAACAGGGGGCGGAGCGCTTTCATCAGAGAGAGCTATCTGCCAGCCCCACGGCCCCGCGTCAAATTTCATTCTTTCCGCTTCCGACGCCATAGCCGGAAGAGAGTCTCTGTCATTCGTCCAGGAAAATCCCATCTTACCTTTTTTAAGAATTCTTAAGGATGCCGCAAAACCCGACAGGCTCTCTTTCTCTTCCTCGGGTTCGCCGTTCATTAAAGAATAAGAACTTCCTTTTTTTTCGACAATAAAAAGTTCTCTTGATTCTTCCGCCCCCGCAAGGAGCAGTTTTTCTCTTTCATCCATGAAGAATCAGAAAAAACAGATATAGCGAAATAAGCAGACAGGCGACGCCCACTCTTCTTTTGTAGTGGAGCACATAGGAATCGTTGAAGATAAAGAAGTTGATGAAAGCGTGTATCTTTATGACAATATCTTCCCTGTACAGGTAACCGGCAGACAGCACAAGAAAAAAAACGGCAAGCAGAAAAATTATAAATTCCATGAGGAAATTATATAACAAGCCCCCGCCCGCTGTCAATTTTTCAAAATTATTGAGGACTACAAATGTAATGTCCCATACAGCAGAACAATTGCCCTTAGACGAAAGAATGCGGGATAGAACATTAGTTATCTCGTCCTCAATAATACCACAAGGAAACCGGCGGTTATCAGAAGACAAATTCTGCTAAACAGCCATCCGTATTTTGTGTAGAATGTGCCGCCTTTTCTAAGGCGGACATCAGCGGTCAGTATTCCGGGTTTATTAAACTCCAGTGCCCTGATTATTCTTCCGGCAGGGTCAATGATTTGCGATATGCCTGATGACGCAGCTCTGGCAATCCAGAGATTTGCCTCCACCGCTCTCATGGGACTCATTGCAGAATGCTGCAAATGCTGTATTCTGCCGTAGGATACAGGGTCGATATTAGGCACGAGAATGACCTGCGCTCCCTGATTCGCGAGTTTGCGCGTACCGTCCTCAAAATCAAGGTCATAACATATTTGTATACCAAGCCTTCCAACCGGAGTTTCAACATGCCTCACCCCTGAAGATGCTTTCACGCGGCTTTCAATAATCGGAATAGGGTGATGTTTGTCATAACGTCCGAAGATGCCGCATCTGCCGTTTATGACCAGAGCAAAGTTCTCAACCGTCTTTTCATTTTTTTCAATGGCTTTTCCTCCGCGGCTTGTCGTGGCGCCTATAACCCTGACTTTATTCCCGCTTTCCGGATTAAGCCGCATTAAACCAAGCGCACGCATATCTTCCTGCATCGTAACCGAATATTCCGGCCAGACGATTATATCCGCCCCCTGCTCTATTGCCTCAGCCTCCTTTGCCAGCAGCTTCTGAAGATCAAAAGATTCATCCTGGATAACCGATACCTTTTTTACTTCTCCTTTACCGTATGAAATAGTCAATGTCCTGTTATATCCCCATAACCAGAAAATGACCGGCAGAAAGATTCCCGCAAGAATGTATCTTCTTCCTTTCTTTATGCCGGTAACCATCAATCCCGACGACAGGACAATCATAAAAGATATACCGTATGTCCCCCACACGGATGCCGTTTGAAGTATGGGATTGTCTGTCTGTGAAAAACCAAGACCCATCCAGGTGAATTCAAGAAACCATCTCTCAGAACGGAAATACTCAACGCCTGTCCAGAAAACAGGAGCGGCAACAAGCCACCCGATAAAAATACCCCACTTCTCCAGCGCAATTTTTGTAAGCACCATAGATATGACGATAAATAACGCAAGTATGCAGATAAGTCCCATGCCCATCGGCCCGAATAGACGGAAAAACCATTTCAATGTTGCCAGATAAAAAATCAGACCGGCAAAACCGCTTATATCTGATACCTGATGTATGCTTTCAGCTTCATTTACCGCATAAAAAAGAGGGATAAGAGATATCCATGCAAGCGCCCCCAAAGAAGCAGGAGGAAAACACAAACTCAGAAGTATTCCTGACAGGCCGGCAAGTATTAAAAGAAACGCGGATTTCCGCAATTCCTTTTTGTCATTCATTGTCTGCTCTTTGTTTATTCACTGTCATAGATTAAATTATACCACTATCTCCACTTAATTCAAACCGGAAAAGTGTAGGTGCCGGATTCCACACGGAAGATGGCTTGTTTTTTCTCCAACGGCTTTTCTTCTTTTCCTCCAAAAGAAACCAATCTAACAAACCTATATTTTTTCCGGGCGGGGGCGATGTCCCTTCCTATTTCCCGGAAATGCGGCGCGCGCACGCGCGCACATTGCAAAACGTCATGCTTTTATGTAAAATGCGAATTATGTGGCGTAAGATAAGAGGGGGCTGTCCCCCTTACGGACACATTACGGACTAAGGTCGTAGATGGGGACTGTCCCCGTCTGTATAATGGAGGAAACAGAATGAATGCAGATGAAAGAACAGTAGATTTACTGAAAGAGATTGCCGAAAAGCACTCGCTTGATAAACTCGCCGCGGTGCTCGACGACAAGAACACAATTTTGTTCAAAACAGACATATTTATCTGCCTGCGGGATACGGTTAAAGCCGCCGAAAGCGGTGAAAAGGTTCTTGAAACGCTGAAAGAAGCAAAGAACGTTTACAAATCGCCCATTTACGCGGTAAACCCCGCAAAAGGCGAATTTCTGATCAAGTCCGCGCCCGATTTCGGCAAAGCCGTTTCGGACATGGAAAAATATTCCTTCTGCTTCAAGCTGAGCCCCTACCACATAATCAACACATTTCTGGCCGTGATAGAAGCGCAGATAACGGGCATGAATCTTGACGAACTTTATTCCAAAGCGGAAAAGCACATAGAGGCTTCCATAGAGGATGCGCTCAAAAACAATCCCAACTGGAACAGAGACACCCTTACCGTCAAGCAGCCCAAACTGGTAATGCCTGTCGGCGCCGCAGGCTGCGGGAAATCCACTTTCTACAGAGAGCTTCCCAATGTCGTTAATTTTTCCTGCGACAATGTGCGCTATCTCCTTTTTAAAAATTTCGGCCCCTGCTTCAGCTCATGGGAAAGCGGCCTTGCATGGTGGGTCGTCAACCGCCTCACCGACACATATCTTTCCAAGGGTTATAACGTTTTCTACAACGGCGTGAACACCGATCTCGAATACCGTTCGCCCATAACCATGGAAGACCCCGACCCTCTTTTCGCGGGAATGCCTTACGATGTGAAACTCGTTTATTTTGAACCGCCGGTGAAACTCAGCGACGACGAACTCGTCCAGCTGAAAGCAATAAACCTCTGGTCTCAGAAAATAGAAGACATGGACATGACCTCCCTTTCTCCGAATGTCAGATCAATAATGGATCTCATCAAGGGAAATTATATGAGAACGCTCGCCCGCACCAAGGACATATCCGAAGGGAAAACCGAGCAGAATTCTTTTGACATTCTCTACGCCGTTCCGGCGGCCATTGTGAAGCTTTTTGTGGAACAGTCCTTTGACGTGCCCAAGGGCGAAAATGTCACGGTTATACCGCGCATAGAAATACCCGACGACGCCGAAAGAACAGCTTTTTACAGGGAACACGCCGCCAAAGTCCTTTCCACGTAGGGGCGACCCTTGCGGTCGCCTTTTTAAAAAAGTAAAAAAGGGGACACCCTTAATTTTTTACTAATGGACGTCGCTGTATTTCTACTGTCAGGATTTGTTTTCTATAAAGATATTGAATTCGGGCGGATAGACAAAATGTTTTTTCACACCGCATGATTCGGCGGCTTTCACGACGGCATTTCTGTATTTTTCGGGAAAACCCGCGGGAAGTTTTATGGCTATGTCTATTTTGCCTATGGTACGCGTCTCTTTGTTTTTTTTGCAGACCATTGTCATTTTCAAACCTTCGCTGCTTATATCCCGCCTGTTGCAGAAAACCATCACATAATATCCCGTGCAGGAAGCTATTGACGAAAGAAACAGATCATACGGCGACGGCGCGGAATTTTCGCCGCCGTCTTCAAGGGGCTGATCAGATTGTATTCTAAAGCCGTGATACAGCACATCCACCTTCTTTCCGCCCGGAAAATCAATATCTAATTTCATAATTTTTTGTTTCCTTTTTTTGTTTAAGATGCTGTCTCCATGGCCTTCATCTCTTTTTCTACTTCTTTCATCACAAATAATCTTAACAGCGCCTGGTATGATAAATCTTTTTTGTGTGCCAAAAATTTCAGCCGCTCAATTAACCAATTCGGTAATTTTACAGGAATTGATCTGGACGTTGGTTTCAAATTCGGAAAAACCACTCTCTTTGCTTTACTCCAATCGAGATAATCTGTTGAATCATGCGTATCCCAAAATTTTATCTCATCGTCTTTTGTTTTAAATTTCGGAATTTTTTTAAGCTGCTTCATGATAAGCTCTCCTTTCTTTTCTGCTGGCGTCCCTCGCCGTAATCACTCTGATTTTCTTATTGTGAATAGTAAACACAATAAACAATAATCTTTTTGTATTCGTCTTACCCATAGCTTGATATCTTGCTTCTGACCGGGAATGTTTAATATCCGGCTTGAGCATAAGAAGCATATTAAAAAAAACTTCTTCGGACTCGGCGGGATTTATTTCATGTCTATTCTCTATTTTTTCAACGTTGTGTTTATCCCACTCAAATTTCACCGGCAATGATAATATTTCCATGGTATAAGAAACTTATACCAAAATTCACTTAATTTTGTCAATAGTAAATTTCCGTTTGCATATTGAAATCAAAAAAATTATAATGAGCGGAAGGAGATTGTCCATTAAATGAAAAAAAGCATTTGTGAAATAAACGAGAAAATACTTCGGAAAAAAGCCGTCGTTCTCACCGCCGTGGAAATGGTGTAAGATGTAAAGGAACACGGCGTGAAAAAAGCCGCGCGCGATGTTGATGTGGTAACCACCGGCACCTTCGGGCCTATGTGCTCTTCGGGAATTTATTTTAACATACCCAAAACAAGCCCCAAGATAAAACTCGGCGGCGGCGAGGTGACGCTGAACAAAGTGCCCGCTTACGCGGCCTACGCCGCGAGAGACGTTTTCCTCGGAGCGACCGCCCTGCCGCATTATGAGAAAAACAGGCCGCGTCCTATAAATTTCAAATACGGCGGAGCCGGAGTTATAGAGGATCTGGTGAGGGGAAAAAGCGTTCTCCTTGAAGCCACCGCTTATGGAACAGACTGCTACCCCGCGACAAGCCTCAGAAAAAGTTTTAAACTCGCGGATTTCACAGACGCCGTTTTGTTCAACCCGCGCAACTGCTACCAGAACTATAATGTCGCCGTCAACAAATCGAACAAAACAATATACACATACATGGGAATTCTCAAACCCGATATGGGAAACGTCTCTTATTCTTCCGCGGGAACTCTCAGTCCCCTGCTCAACGATCCCGAGCTTAAAACCATAGGCATAGGAACGCGTGTTTTTATAGCGGGATGCGAAGGGTATATCGTCTGGCACGGCACACAGCACACGACGGCCGTTAAAAAGAAAAACGGTTTTCCGGTTGGCGGAGCGGCAAACATAGCGCTCATTTGCGATCTTAAAAAAACATCGCCCGATTTTCTCAGAGCCGCCTACATAACGGGCTACGGCGTTTCTCTCTCGGTGGGGGTGGGCATACCAATTCCCGTTCTGGACGAAAGCATAGCGCGCGCCGCGGGAAAAGACGACGATAAAATATTCGCACCCGTGATAGATTATTCAACAGATTATCCCTACGGAAAGGAAAAAACTATAGCAATCGTCAGTTACAGAGAACTCAGAAGCGGAAGCATTAAACTGGGAAAAAAAGAAATCCCGTCCTTCTCATGGTCAAGTCGCCGCAAAGCGCAGGAAATTTCTGAAATACTCAGGAAAAAAATTCTATCCGGGAGCTTTCTGCTCGGCGAGCCCACGGCGCCGCTTCCCGGAGCAGCGTCAGCGTCCGCCTCCGGCGTGAGGAGAATAAAGTAATGGCTAAAAAAAGACTGGTGCTCAAATTCTCTCCCCAGATAGTGAACCAGCCGCTGATATCCACTCTCTCAAAAGAATACGACATATCTTTTAATATCCTCAAGGCATCCATATCTCAGAACAAAGTCGGAATGATGATTCTTGAACTGGAAGGAAATAAAAAAAACATTGACGCCGCCTGCCGCTTTTTTAAAAAGAGCGGCGTGACTTTTCAGCGTCTCGGAGAAGACATTAAGATGGACGAGAAAAAATGCGTTTCCTGCGGTGTGTGCATAGGCTACTGCCCTTCCGGCGCGTTTTCTTTTGACGAAAAAAACAAAGTTATATTTGATTCAAAAAAATGCATTGCCTGTGAGTTCTGCATAAAGCACTGCCCATACAACGCGATGACCCTGAAATACTGATTCAGTGAAAATCCCCGGCATCGGAGAAAACCATTTCTACCGCCCTCGTACGCGTGTAAAAAATAACTTCACTCTCAAATACCGCCATTGCAGCATAGCCGTCAGCAGCGACGCAGATGTGGAAAAAGAATGCCGCGAAAATCTTCCCCTGATTTACGGTGAGGTCGAAAATCGTGTTCTCTCCGACGCTGTCTTCGCGGAATCCCTGATACCCGTCAACGGCAATGAAAACGATACGCCCATAATAAAACAAATGATTGAAGCCGGGAAAAAAGCCGGCACAGGCCCCATGGCGGCTGTCGCCGGATCCATTGCTGAAGCTTTGTTCCGTTCTGTAAAAACTCCCTTTAACACCTTAATCATAGAAAACGGCGGCGACATTTTCGCCTCTTCCCGGGAAGATCTGATATGCGGACTTTACACGGGAAGCTCTTTTGACAAATTTGCTCTGAAAATAAAAAAATCTCTTCTGCCCTGCGGCATATCAAGCTCGTCGGCAAAAATAGGACATTCTCTGAGTTTCGGCAAAGCTCTGCTTGCAGTTGTAATATCACCGTCGGGGGCTCTCTCCGACACCTTCGCCACGGCTCTGGCAAACAGCGTGCAGTCGGAAAAGGATCTGGAAAACGCCGTGAATTTCTGCGCCGCCGGAAACCGTATAACGGGCTGCGCCGCCATCATAAATGACAAAATAGCTTTTGCCGGCGATATAGAATTTACAGAACTTTCGTAATCGGGATTATCTCAATAAAGGGCGGGGACAAGCCCGCCACAGCGCACTTTCAGCATCGACGTATATCAAGCGAAGCGCTTGCAATTATTGCCTCTATCGTGATTGCTTTATTTTTGAGCTGACTCTTTGAATATATCGGTTTCGTTTTCGAAAAACTTGTTGTTTTGATTTAAGAATGCCACACGCGTTTTAATAGCCGTGGTATTGGCGAGAAAGCTATTACTCTTAAACACCGCGGAGCCTGCGGTAATTTTCGCTCCTGCGTCGTTTTTGCTGATGAGATTATTTTCCGCGCTCACAGCTCCGCCGGCAACATTTATCCCGCAGTTGTTTGCGCTGATAACACTTAATGAAACACTGCAAACCGTGCCCAGCGATGCCGAAACGGCTTTTCCGTTGCCGGTTAACCGGCATTTTTTAACATCCATAACGCTTTCGCCATACGAAGCGGTTCCCGCGCGGCAGTTTTCCAGAAGACAGTTATCCAGAAACACCGCGCTTTTATCAAAAATCCCGAAAGCCGTATCGGCATTTTTTACTGACACTCCGCTAAAAGCGCCTTCCGCATTTTTAACAAACATAAAGCCGCCCCAGGCGGGGTCAGGACCTGATCCCGTTATAACTATGCCTTCTCCCATCCCCGACGGATGAAGCGCCCGCCCCGGCGGATGCTGAAAGTGCGCCGTGGCGTGAAACACTCCGGCCTTGATCTTGCCTTCAACAATAATATCCACGAGACCTGTTCTTGTCATCTCACTGCGGACACCCGACATATCCCTGAAAAAAACAAAATCTTTCTCCGAGGGTTTAACCACAATATTTGTTCCTGATTTTATGCGCAGACACACACCCTCTTTTATGAGAAGATCTCCTGATAATTCTATTTTCCCGCCCCAAACCTCGTTTTCGGATATGACACCGCTAAGCGTAGGCGACGCCGTGAGAGCGTATTCGCGGTCCGCGCCGTTTTTCATATAACTGTTGCCCTTACCTTCGCTTTCTGCTGAGGCGCCCATTAAAACAGCCGAGGTATTTTTCATAAATGCGTTTTTATTTATTTCCGCGAAAGAAGAGCCTTTCAATTTTATGGCGGAATTGTTTTTGACAAATGTGTTAAGGGATATTTTGCCCGATGATTTCTCGAAAAACACAAAACCGTTTGTGTTTTCTCTCACCGACGAGTCGGCGCAATCCGGCCTCGCCGCGCCATAGGCTGCAAAAGCCGTTTTATTTTTTTCAAACACGCAGTTTCTGAAAAACGGCGCGGCATGGCCTCTCATGCCCGCCCCTGTCCCGCAGGATGTAAAAGCACAGCCGGTGAAAAAAGGTCTCGCCGAATCGTAAATCAAAACGGCATAGCGGCAATTGGAAAAACGGCAGTCCTTAAAAGACGGTCGCGCGCCGTCGGAAATCACACAGCCTGCGAAAAAATCCTCAAAAACGGCGTTTTTGAATTTCGCGGAGTTTTCGTCCCCTATAAAAAAACCCGTGCCGCGGCCGTTAAATACGATATTTTCAAGAGAGGATGAAGCGCCTCTGCCCGACATTATGATACTGCCAAAAGCTCCGTGAGCGGCAAAAACAACGGGTTTATCCGGGGAACCCGCGACAATAATATTGCCCTCGATGATTATGTCGCACAAAGCGTCGGAGCTGATTTTTCTTTTTCCGTCAGGCGTTTCCGCGTAAAAATCAATATCCCTGACGGATACCGACGACACAAATATTTTTGTTCCCTCTTCTATCCTGAGAGTGGCACCGAAAGGAACGAGAAAATCCTCCTTTATTTCAACCATACCCCGCCAGAGCACACCTTCGTTGCCGGCGGGCAAAGGTTTTGTTTCATATTTTTCGAGACTGTCAATATCCGTGCCGTTGGCGTGAAAAAGATTTTCTTTAAGGTCTGCTTTGGCGGCGTCTTTTACGTGGAGGCCTTTGCTGTTGAGCGTAATTTCACAGCCCGATAATCTGACGCGGCTCCGGTGACGGGCCATAACCCCCGCCTGTCTGTTTGAAAATATCATGCTTTTTTCCGCCTGAACGCGGCCTCTGTCGTAAAGTTCTATGCCTGAAGTGGCGTGAGCGCTTATTTTCGAATTTTTGATTTTAACGGTCGCGTCATTGGCGCTTATGAGCCCTATCCCGCAGTTTTTAATCTCAACTTTATCCAGAAAAACTTGCGACAAATCGCAGGCAAGAACTCCATATACAGCGTCGCTTATTTTAGCGCCTTTGAGAGAAACACTGCCCTTTTCCGAGACAACAATCCCGCCCCACCTTATCCCGCCCTGGCCGCCTTTATCGTCCAGCTTCCCTATCACGGTGGTGAGGCCTTTCCCGTATTCAGCTTCAAAAAAGCCTTCAACTATTATAACCGGCTTGCCCGTTATGGCGGCGTCTATATTTCTTTTGCCTATGCGTTTCGTGTATTTCAGCGCAAACTTTTCACCAACCGGAATTATTTCCGTTCCCGGCAAAATCCGCACACGGGCGCCTTCTCTGATTATGCAGTCTCCCTGAAGATAAACTTTGCCGGAAAAAACCCTGTCTGATGTAATTTCCGGCGGAAATACGGCCGCGTTTACGGTACACACGCACAAAAAAACAATAAACAATTGTTGACGGAAAAACGTCATTCCTTTGTATAAAAATCTATGGTCGTCACGCCGTAAACTTTGGTTCTGAAAGGCTTTTGCGGAAAAGCGAAATCGCATCCCGTCCGGTGCTGGCAGACGGCAATTCCTCCGGACTCAAGCGCTTTGAAAACGCAGCTCATAAAATTTTTATCCAGAATGAGCGGATACGGGGGTCCCATAAAAATAATGCCGAATTTAGAAGATGTGTTTTCCAGATAGTTTTGAGCTTCGCTTGTAACAATGCTGTACTCCCCCGAAGCGACGCCCGCGCTCTCAAAATTTTTTCTTATAAGCGAGGCGATGCGCGGACTCTTTTCCACAAACACGGCATTCGCCGCGCCTCTTGAAAGAGCTTCCAGACCGACGGAACCCGTGCCGGCGAAAAGGTCAAGAAATTTCACCCCGCCTATAAAAGGACGCAGAATATCAAAAAGGGATTTTTTGCTTAAACCCGTCAGCGGGCGCACACCGTCGGGGCATTCAAGCCTGCGGCCCTTGTATTTGCCCGCCATAACGGAAAGAAAAGATCGACCGTGTTTTTTCATTTTCCGTTTTGACCGTATGTCAGATAGGCTTCTATAAAGCCGTCTATATCGCCGTCCATGACAGCGTTTATATTACCCGTCTCATGGCCGGTCCGGAGATCTTTGGCCATCTGATAGGGCATAAAAACGTAAGAGCGTATCTGATGCCCCCATCCTATCTGCCCCATGCCGTCATAATGGCGCTTCGTCTGATCCCTTCGCTTGTCTTCTTCCAGCACCGCGAGCTTGGCCTTAAGAAGTTTCATCGCCATGGCTTTGTTCTGATGCTGACTGCGCTCGTTCTGACAGGCAACGACCGCCCCCGTCGGCAGATGCGTCAGGCGCACGGCGGAATCCGTTTTATTGACGTGCTGACCGCCCGCGCCTGAAGCGCGGTATGTGTCTATTTTCAAATCCGCGTCTTTGATCTCTATCTCTGTGTCCTCGCCCAACTCGGGTATGACATCGCATGAGGCGAAAGATGTGTGACGCCTTTTATTTGAATCAAAAGGCGAAATTCTTACAAGCCTGTGAACGCCCGTTTCAGATTTAAGATAGCCGTAAGCGAAGCACCCGTTAATTTCAAAAGTGACACTCTTTAGCCCCGCCTCGTCGCCGGCAATCATGTCTACAATTTTAACTCC
>SWCC01000781.1_pt1 | contig 29815 bp, 29 predicted proteins | sample 4692971 | NCBI WGS metagenome assembly SWCC01 (sample SAMN10267277, study PRJNA491770) | bioreactor metagenome | isolation source: DHS bioreactor inoculated with subseafloor sediment | place: Japan: off Shimokita Peninsula | collected 2006-08 | reverse complement strand
GCGATCCGGCGACATCTGGGTCAAGGGCTCGCGGCAGTTCCGCGACTTTGACGACTACCTGCTGCCGGCAGAGAGGTTCGCCGCGCTCAAGCATGCGCAGGCTCTGCCCCTGGCGATCAACCCGAACAGCAACCAGTACCTGGAAGAGCGCTTGCAGCTGCTGGACGAGCAGCTGGCCACCGTCACCCGCCTGGCCAAGGACAACGAGCTGCCCGATGCCATCCTCACCGAGTCGGGGCTGAAGATCACCCCACTGGATTCCGCGGTGCCCAATACCGCGCAGGCGCTGATCGACCAGACCAGCCAGTTGCTGCCGCGCATCAAGATCACCGAACTGCTGATGGACGTGGACGACTGGACGGGCTTCAGCCGCCACTTCACCCACCTGAAGGACGGTGCCGAGGCCAAAGACCGGACATTGCTGCTGTCAGCGATCCTGGGCGATGCGATCAACCTCGGGCTGACCAAGATGGCCGAGTCGAGCCCCGGCCTGACCTACGCCAAGCTATCCTGGCTGCAAGCCTGGCACATCCGAGACGAAACCTACTCGGCGGCCCTAGCCGAGCTGGTCAACCACCAGTACCGTCATACCTTCGCCGCTCACTGGGGCGACGGAACGACCTCTTCTTCCGATGGCCAGCGCTTCCGGGCGGGCGGTCGGGGTGAAAGCACCGGGCACGTCAACCCGAAGTACGGCAGCGAGCCGGGGCGGCTGTTCTACACCCATATTTCCGACCAGTACGCACCGTTCAGCACCCGCGTGGTGAATGTCGGCGTGCGCGATTCCACCTATGTGCTTGACGGCTTGCTGTACCACGAGTCCGACCTACGGATTGAGGAGCACTACACCGACACGGCTGGCTTCACCGATCACGTCTTCGCCCTGATGCACCTGCTGGGCTTCCGCTTCGCACCGCGCATCCGCGACCTCGGCGAAACCAAGCTGTATGTTCCGAATAGCGTCCAGGACTACCCGACATTGCGCCCAATGGTTGGCGGCACCCTGAACATCAAGCATGTCCGCGCCCACTGGGACGACATCCTGCGCCTGGCCAGCTCGATCAAGCAGGGCACCGTCACTGCCTCGCTGATGCTGCGCAAGCTCGGCAGCTACCCGCGCCAGAACGGTCTGGCCGTGGCCTTGCGCGAACTGGGCCGGATTGAGCGCACACTGTTCATCCTCGACTGGCTGCAAAGCGTAGAGCTACGTCGCCGCGTGCATGCCGGACTGAACAAGGGCGAGGCGCGCAACTCCCTGGCCAGGGCGGTGTTCTTCAACCGCCTCGGCGAAATCAGGGATCGGAGCTTCGAGCAGCAGCGCTACCGGGCCAGCGGTCTCAACCTGGTGACGGCCGCCATCGTGCTGTGGAACACGGTGTACTTGGAACGCGCCACCCAGGCGATGAGCGAAGCGGGGAAGTCGGTGGATAGCGAGCTGCTGCAATACCTGTCGCCGCTGGGGTGGGAGCACATCAACCTGACCGGCGATTATGTCTGGCGGCAGAGCCGCAGGCTGGAGGACGGGAAGTTTCGGCCGCTAAGGCTGCCCGGAAAACCTTAACGTACGATTTTTTCCGTTTTCTCTATTCGCCCCTAGGATGGGGAAGCGGACTGCAGGTCGAGCTCCTTGCGCTCTTCCTTCGCCAGGATCGCCCGATCGCGCACCACGGCTGCAGCCTGCAGAGCAAGCTCCAGATTGTCCGAGGCCTCTTCCTCAACGGTGCGCCGGTAGACCGGACTCGCATCCATGCCATCCAGGATGACCTGCAGCATGTCTTGCTCAAGCGGTGAACCGGTGAATCCGTAGTATTGAACCAGGTGCTTCTTGGCCAGCGCATAGGCACTGTTATCGCGGCGCATCTGGTCGCTGATCTTCTCCAGTTTGATGATGGAGTCGTTGAACTGGTCGATTTCCTTTAAGGCATCGAGATCATCCTCATCGTGTTCTTGTGTCGCCTGTGCCTGCAATTCGGCGACCTTCGCCTCGATCTCGGCCGACTGAGGGCCGGTCCGAAGCGGGGTAGTAGGATTCGGGTTGATCCAGACGGGCTCTTGCGCTGGGGTGCGGTCATTTCGCATGGCGTCGGTCTCCTGACCTTGGGTTGGCAACACGTTGGCGGCAGGTAGCTGAGCGCTGTCCTGCAGATATTGGGAAATCTTCACGTAGTCCTCTCGACCGAAGATGGTCTGGATCTCAGCGAGGCGCTCCGCTTCACAGCGGAACAGCTCGCAGATGTCCGAAGGCGAACCCTGGGACAGCATGCGAGGCACTTCGACGGCAGGGTTGTCGCCGGCGAGGTCGGCATCGAGTGGCGCGGGCACATACAGGCGCCGGCCGTAGCGCAGTGCGGCTTTTGCAGTGTGCATGCTCCCACCGTCTGGCTTGCTCTGAACCATGACAACGGCCTGGCTCAATCCAGCCTGGATTCGGTCTCTTTCGAACAGGCGTCTTGGCACGAGCGGAGTACCGAAGGGGTATTCGCTGACCAGGGCGCCGCCTTGGGCCAGGATCCGCTCAGCAAGCGCCGCGTGCTCGCGTGGGTAGATGGTTTGCAACCCATGCCCGAGCACCGCAACGGTGTGCCCGCCGGCATCGAGCGCGGCGACATGCGCCGCAGCATCGATACCTACGGCCAGGCCGCTCACAATGGATACGCCAGAGGAGGCGAAGTGGCCCGCGATCTTGCTTGCCACAACAGAGCCCCGCGGGGTTGGTGCGCGTGTCCCGATTACAGCGAGGGTGTTCTGCAGGGGCAGCGTACCTTTCACGTAGAGAAAGAACGGAGCGTCTGCGGCCATCCCCAGCAAAGCTGGGTAGCCAGGCCCGCCATGGGTGAACAGCTGAACGCCCGCTTTGGTGGCTTGCTCGCGATCGGACTCAGCTGCTCGCATTGCTGCTTCCCACGCTCCGGCCTCAGCCAGCGCGCGTGCAATACGCGGGTCGATCGCGGACAGCTCAGCAACATCCATAGACTCAATACCGTCTTGGGCTGCAGCTTTGCGCAGCGTTGCAGCGCCGACGCCTGGAAGCCAGCCGAGGGCGATTAGAGTGGTCAATCGATCAGTCATGGGGCAGAACCTCTTCCAGATAGGATTGCCGACGGCCAGAGGGGTACTCAGAAACACCGTCGCGAGGAAACTCAGCGCTCAGCTGCCGATGCAGCCCCAAAAGCTCAGCCAGGCTGCCAATGGCGATGAATTTCACTTCCTCTGGGTCGACGAGCGACTCTCGCAACGCGATGTAGCCTCGGTCGACACAGGCGACCTCGGCACTGCAGCCGCCGCTGTCCAGGTGGAAGAAGTGCTCCTTTGCGCCCTTGGCCACCTGATCAGTGCCGGTGATCGCGAAGAGGCAGACAGATTCCGGTTGCGTCGTGCTCATTTGCCAGAAGCGCTCCGTAGTGACAGGCTTATCGAGGTCCCTCTGGATCTGCAGGAGAGAGTGTGAGGAAAGACGAATTGCGTGAGCTTCTGGAGAAGCGCACGAAAATTTTCGAAGATGTTTACGGTGGATCGGTAACCACTTATGCAGCAGAGCCCGCGCCAGAGCGTAAGCCCTGGCGGAAGAGGCCCAGCTTGCTCGATGAGGCCTTTCAGGCCGAAATCGACAAGGAAGAGCAGCGCCAAGCATCGCTGCCTGAGCCGTAGAAAGACGGCCGGCTTCACGCCGCCGCCTTGCGCTTGAGGAATTGCTCGGCCAGCGCCTGGATCCGGGACTTATCGGAATGCCGCTGGGTGAGCGGAGCGTTCGGATCGACGATGCCGGAGGACTGAGACGCCTTGAGACCGAGTAACTCGACCATAGGCGGGTCGGACCCGTCATCGCTGTTGAGGTAGATGGCCGTTACCTGCTCTTCCTGACCTTCCCGCTCCAACCGTCCAATCACCTGCTCATGAATTTTCGGCGACCAATCAAGCTCCCCGAAGATAATCGTCGAACAGCGGTACTGCAGCCCGTCCAGTCCAGCGCCGGAGCGCAAGCTCATGATGAACAGGTTGGTCTTGCCCGAGACGAAGGCCTCTTTGGCTTCGTTTTTCTGCTTGTCACTCTCACTCCCGGTGTACATCACCGGATTGAAGTCGGCCAACTCCCGGAGCCAGATGTCGTAGACATCGCGGTGCCAGCCCATCAGCATGACGGGTACGTCGGCTTCCAAGAGCAGCCTGGCGTACTGAGCCACAAAGCGCGCCTTGGCCACGCCTGTGATCCGACGCATGAGCAAGTCGAGTTCCCGACCAGCGCGACCGCGCTCCATGAAGGAGCCCTCCGTCGTCCTGATGGCCAACTGGCGGGCCAGTTGCTCGACCGACCGAAGCGTCTCCGAATCGGAACCAACTTCTTCGACGATCACATTGAGCGGTGGCATCTGCTGGCCAACGTCGCGCTTGGTCCGACGCAGGAAGACCTTCTGCTCACGAAGATAGGTGCCGAGGGCTTGAGGGTCTTTGACCTTCTTGTCGCCATCTGTCCACTCGCGCATGAACTCCTCGTGGTTGCCGAGTAACGCGGGATCAACCGCCTGCATAATGTTCCAGAGCTCGACGCCGTAGTTGTAGATCGGGGTCGCAGACAGCCCAAGCCGGTACTGCACGCTGTTGGCCAGGGCATGAGCGGCTTGGCCCTTGCCACTCTGGGCGCCAGTTCGGAGCTCCTGGATCTCATCGAAGATGGCAGCCTTGAAAAAGCCGTCCTGGAAGGTGTCGATCCAGCCGAGCAGCTGGCTGTACTTGAAGATGTAGACATCCGCCGGCGGCAGGTCATACGGCCGGGTGCCCTTGATGCAGTGGATGGTCAGCTCAGTGAAGCCACCAAGCTTCTCGGCCCACTGCCGTTGCAGGTGGGTCTGAACAACGACCGCTGCAGGTCGGGTCTCCATGTGCAGGATCAGAGCTGCGGCCGTGTAGGTTTTTCCAAGCCCTACGTCGTCGCCCAGGAGCAGCGACTTGCGCGCGAGCGTGAGGTCGACCGCTTGGCTCTGGTAGTGCCGGATCACGCAACCGGGACGCAGGCCGACAGTTTCGGAGGGGCTGTATTCGGGACGGAGGATCTCCTCCATCCGAGCCTGCTCTCGCTCGAAACTTTGCCTTCCCCAATCCAGCGCCGCGGCATCTGCCGGCGAGATGGTCAACGGGTAGCGAGTCGTGAACCAGGAAAGATCTGCGCAATGGGCAAGATCATTGGGGAAGAAGTATTCCTCGGTGACCCACTTCGGAATGCGCGGGAAGAGTTGCTTGAGACGGATCGCCACATGCGGCGCGACGCCACGCATGACCCACTGGGAACCATCCACCAGGGCGAGGTGGCCATAGCTTCGATTCATAGCCAGCCACCTCCCATGGAAACAACGGCAGCCGGCTTACCGTTGATCGCCGAGGGCAGCCCCATAGCGGTCCCTGTCATCAGCAGCAGACAGTCGACGCTGCCATGTTCCGCGTAACGCTCCAGCTGCCGGAAGATGGCTTTGCGCTGCGCCCGGGTCTTCAACTCCAGCGCGACGGTGATCCCCTCGACCTTCACGAGGAAATCCGGGATATCGCTCTTCGACAGAGGCTTTTCGCGCTCGAACTCAAGGCCTGCAGCCTGCAAGGCTGATTCGAGGTCGGCCTGGGCGCGTTTCTCCAGCGCCATATCCAGGCGCAGCCTGGAACAGAAGTCCCCCAGCTTGGCCAGGGCACGCTCTTGCGGTGAGTAGGTTTTCTCGGTGTTCATGGGTGTCCCGGCCCTCAGTGCTTGGTCTTTCCTTCAGCCATCAGTGCGGCGATCTCCTCAGGCGGGACCGCAACAAGCTGGACGCCAAACGGTAAGGAACCGGTTCCTTCGAGGAAGGCCAACAGCATGTCGAGCTGTTGCGCCTGAGAGTCTGGAAGGGTTTCTAGCAGTCGCTGGCAGCGCTGCAGCGTGTGGACGCGCCGACGCATGTTCTCGTACTGGCCGCGAACATCGGCATGCCGCTGCTTGAGATCCTCGTTGCTGCATGCCTCCAGCTCTCGGCGGTCTTCTTCAACCAGGTGGTAGATCGTGGGTTCCTTGTGCGAGCACCCAACGGTGCCGCTTCGGGCCCACATCGTCCGCGGGGTCATTTGGGATGCCAGTCCGAGGAAGTTCAGGCCAATGGCCAGAATCTGGTCACGCTGGATGTAGAAGGATCGATCCTCAATGGGGCCAACACCGCCTGACGCGTTCTTGCCACGGATGACCACATTTACGGTGTCGAACATCGGGTCCTGAGCATCGGCGATATAGCCGGAACCACCCTCGACGGTGACGAACTTGTTGCCGATCGCGAACTTGAGGTGCACATCGCGCTTAGCCATTGGCTTGCTCCGAATCCAGGGTGGTGGGGTAACCATCGAACAGCTGGCCGTCCAGCAGGCGTCCAGCGGCTTGCTTGCCTACGCGCAGCATGGGCAGCGCACCATCGGCGGTTGTGGGGCCTTCAAAGCAGTGCACGGTGCCATTCTTCGCCACGATGAAGGCGGGGACCCGTTGGGCGCGGCCCATGGCAGTAGAGAACTCCTCCCCGTCAAGTGGCGGACGCCATTCGCCCCACTGCTTGAACAGGAACGGCACGCCATTGGCGCTGCATTGATCGCGCAGGGCGACAACCCAGTTCGGGTTCATCGGACGCGCATCGCGTCCAGACTCACCACCAACCACCACCCAGTCGATGCGCTGCAGGCCTGCGTGGCTGGGGTTTTCTCGGGCCATATCCGTGCACCCGCCGCATCGGCACAGGATGTCGCCCGCCGGCGTCGCCAAAAGATCGACCGGGCCAAGCAGCGGCTCCATCGACAGCCAACGAACGGCCGCCGGCGATTGGAGCAGCAGCGGGATGCGCTCGTTAGCGGTTTCCTGATTTTCAACAGAGACGCCCAGCCAGACGTTCTTCACGGGCCAACTGCTGCGATCGGCCTCACTGGGGCGGCGGGGGCGGAGGCCGAAGCTACCGCGCAAGGCATCCAGGGAGTGGCGCAGGATGTCGGAGACACCATCCGCGCCGCGGCAGTTTTCGACTGCGCGCTCCCACGAGAAATTGCAGAGGTAGTCCTTCATGCGCTGGGGGCGCTTAGTCAGCACCTGAAAGGTGTGCTGAGCGGCCAGCGCCATAACGACGAAGATGCGGTCAATGGCCTGTTCCGAGACATTCTCGTGGAACAGGTCCGACATGCTGTTGACGAAGATCAGGCGACTTTTTTGCCAGCGCAGCGGTTGATCGAGAACGCTGTCGACCGTCTTGATAGCGCCGTTCCACTGGCCCCCTTTAGCCAGCAGGCCGTCATAGGCCCCATTGCCTTCCGGCACCTGGCGGCCGCGATCCATTGCAATGACTCGCGCCGCCACATTTTCGGCGTAGCAGTACCGGCAGCCTTCACTTACACGCGAGCAACCGCGGATAGGATTCCAGGTTGCATCAGTCCATTCGATGTTCGTCTTATCAGCCATGGCTCACCATCGGAATATGCCAACATATAGCCGATAGTAAAGCACGATGATTTACAAAATGCGATATGTTTTGACGCTAGATTGAATCTTCTACAGCCTGAGCATCAGCCTTCCATGCCCGCACTTCAGGATCTCCAAAGCCGTAGCAGCAAGGGGGTTCGACTTTGCTCTTGAAGCCGCCGAGCCAGAAAAAGCCTCCGTGCCTGGTTGCTCCGCAGACGTTGCATTCACGCCAGCGGCCGAAACCAGGGGCACTTGTCCAGCGGAAGCTGTGCTTGCGTGCCGCAGCAGGAGCCAGGTCAGGAGAAGGGGATGTCACGGCCGGTTATCCGCGCCGCAGTTAGGGCAGTCCTGATAAACCTGAACCTGACTCAAGAAGCGGCCGCAACCTGCGCAGTTCGATAGGTAGCGGCGCAAGCGCTGCCGTTTGATTTTCGGCAGTTTCAGGTTCACGCCCCGCAAGGCCTCGCGATGATTCATGGAGCTCACCGAAATCAGGCGCCGGGCCTTGCCTTCAATGTAAGAGGCCTCCATCGGAGTGATGTGGAACTCGTCCGCGAGCAGATCGCTGATCTCCTCACGGGTGAAGGTTCTGGCCTTGCCGAGGTCACTGGACCGCGAGAGGCTCCTGGTGAGCCAGATCAGATCGTTTCCGTTCCAATCCCCTTCGATGAAAGCGTAGAACGCTTCACCCTCGGCGCCCTCGTTCTTGTGCACGGTCTGGCAATCCACGCCACGATGCGCGCGCTCATCGATGTATGCCGCCGGCCAGGGCAGATCCGTTTCACGGCTCTCGAACTGCTTTAGGGCACGCTCGCGCGTGAAAAGCTCCGCGCGATCGAGGCTGGTGGTGTAACCCGCTCCGTCCTTTGCCCACCACATTGCGCCCGTCCCGACATTGCTGCGGCTGTCCTGCAGGTAGAAAAAGTCAGACATCGGTGTTCACCTGGTAGTCGATATCGAAGAGGCCAAGACGGCCCTTGCACGGCATGAATGGAAGAGGGGTAGCTTCGCTCATCTCCCACCCATATTTCCCGGAAAACCACGGCGAGTCGCTTTCATCTACGCAGCCGGTGACGGTGACCCGTCCTACGACGCCGCCACGCTCCAGCGCAGAAAACTCAGGGAGCTCAACGCCAAGTTTGTTGCACAACGAAAGCGCTTCGGCGTATTCGTCCTTCGTCATGCCTTGGGATGCATGGATCAGCAGATCACCACGGTAGCCGGTCTTCCAGGAGCGGTTTTCTATGGGCTTGTGGCGATGGACAATCAACCAAGCCCAAGGCTGCCGAACGCTGAGCACCTTCATGCGATAGCCTCCTGCTGCAGGGTGGCGGCAGGCTCCGCAGGGGCAGAGACCAGCCCGAGACGAACTCCAGCCGCGCGGATGAGCAGGATGTCTTCTTCGTAACCCCAGGGGTTGTTGAAACCGTTGTCCATCACCGGCTGGAAGTAGCCATGGCGAAGGCGGGAGCCAGCCAGCACATGCCGGCCGATGGACTGCAGCAGTCCCTTGAGCGTTCCTCCATGCGAGAATCCAGCCCAGTCTCCCTCCTTCGAGATGTTGATCCGCTGTCCGGTGTAATCGTCATGGAACCAAACGATCGTGCCCCGCGGATTCAGGCTGAGGAAGCCGTTATGGCCAGCCCCTCTATCTCGGAAGAAGTGGCGCCCACAGCTAGCGATCACCTGGATGAATTCGTTCGCCGCGTTGCAGCGTTGTGCGCGCATCTGCAGCGCAGTTTGCTTCTTGCCGTCGTGCACGCTGGTCATCCGTTCGCTCCTTCTTTCACCCACCGGCGAACCTTGAGTTCGCACCCAGAAATCAACGCAACACCATTGGCCATGCCAATGTGCGTGGCGCGGCGCTTGCAGCCACAACCGCACCGCCGGCGCGACGTAGACGCCACCGGCTCCGCGTAGCGGATATGCCCCGGTAGCCCGCCTACTTGCCCCCAGCCACTCGTTCCGCCGCGCATGGCGGCAGAACGGGCAGCGGGGGAGAGGTCGTTGAGGTTCATGCTGCGATCCTCGACAGTTGGCGCGCCTTCCAAGGGTCGTTGCGGCGGGCGATTGCTGCCATCGTCCCAGGGCTGACGCTGTTGCCGCACATGTGCACCTGTTCGGTTTTCGTGAAGCGCCGGCCGTCATGGCCGTGCTCGATGACGTAGCAGTCAGGGAACCCTTGGGCCCTGTACAACTCGCGCGGCTTGAGCATCCGCAGGCAGATATCAACGATGATGAAGGGGGTGCCATCAATCCATACCGTGACCCGAGCAAGCTTGGCTGAAACGCTTTCGTCGGCGCCGGCATCCTCTCCCTCCAGGTAGCGGCCCAGGAAGTCAGCACACCAGAGCGCTCCGTCCAAATGTTCGGCGCTGAGCCCTGCATCAACCAGATCTGCAGTTACCAAGGCGTGGTGCTCGGCGCCGGTCTGAGTGCCCATGGGCGCGTCCACGCTGCTACCGGTAGATCCTTTGCGCAGAGTTACCAGATTGGCGGTCACCAGCTGCTGCTGACTGCCTGTGCGGGTTACTGCGCTGATCGGCGCATCTACAGGGCGGCTGTGGGTGACGTTGTAGCCACCATTTGCCTGGGCCAAGAATGCGGTAGCGAGTCCGTGGTGCTGGCCTCCGGCGCTTACGACGTGCAGCGGATGCTCTACAGGCCGAGAGTCACAGTTCCCTCTGAAATGGACCAAACTCGCTGAAGCCAGAGCGAAGGACCCACCCCTCGGCCAAGCAGTAATCGTATTGAGCGGCTTGTCCGAAGGGAGCACCGCCTCCCGAGACCAATTGGCGATCGGAACGATGAAGGGTTTACCGCGGCCCAGCACCTCCTTCTTCATGCCTTTGGCGATTCTGCGATTGGTCGCTTCAGCCAGAGGCTTTTTCCTGTTGCGGATGGACTGCCCCAGATCGCTCCAATCAATGCATTCCGCAGCAGTCCGATAGGGCTTCAGCCCCTTCTCTGGCGACTCGGCATGAGTCTTCTCCGGCTTCAGGGGTTCATACCCGTCCGCCGTGGCCACCAGATACAGGCGTTCCCGCGTAGTGGGATCGCCGTAGTCGCAATTTTTCTCGACCCAGTAGTCCACCTGGTAGCCCAGGCCGCGCAGAGCATCGAGGAAGCGACGCCAGGTACTCCCTTTGCGCTTCGGGTCAGGGATCAGGAACTGCTCGTGACGAGGCACTCGTTCACCACGCTCAGCCACGGTGCCATCGAGCCGAACAACGCGGCCGGTCGCTGCATCTCGCTTCGCGACCAGGGGGCCCCAGGCCTGGATCTGCTTAACGTTCTCCAGGCTAACCAGCCAAGGTCCTTGCCCTCGCTTGCGCAGCATGCCTGCCCACTTGATCACCACCCAGGACAGGTCGCGGATTTCCTTCTTCCGAGGCTGCCCACCGGCGGCCTGGCTGTGGTGGGTACAATCTGGGGAGGCGTGCAGCCATCCGACAATTCGCTTCATCACAGCAGCCAGTGGATCCACGGCCCAAACATCATTCTGCAGATGCTTGGCGTGCGGATGGTTTGCCGTGTGCATGCTGATTGCAGCCGGGTTGTGGTTGATGGCGATGGCCACCTGACGGCCAAGGCCGATTTCGAGCCCGGTACTTGCGCCGCCACCCCCGGCGAACAGATCCACGATGATGGCGTCATCCGAATCGTCCAAGGCAAGGCCATACTGGGTGTTGAAGTCGAGCGGAGCGGGCTTCTTCAGCGAGGTCATAAGGATTTTCCTTGTCAGACGAACAGCAACGGCTGCGCCGAAGCGGCGGTTACTTGATTTGCGGGAAGTTGAATGGGTTTAGCCGGTGTGCTGGCAGCCTTCAGCGCAAGGAGTTCGTCATATCGATCGAGCACTGAGTAATGATCAAGAAACCCAGCATCGAGGCCGACCGCACGGGCGACGGTGAGGCGAACATCAGCGATGATCATCGCTTCGTTTAACGTGGGCCTGCGGATGGGCCAACCTTTCTGGTATTCGAGCTCAACCGGAATACGAGCTTCAGCTGCCTCTCGGATCTCGCAGGCCTCTTTGGCCAGCGCTAGCCGGTCGGTTAGCTCGTTGTCCAGCAGATGCGGCGCTACGTCACCCAGCCATTTCTTTGATTGAAAAGCAAAGGTAGAGGTGGCCTCTAACCAGACCATCGAACGGTAAACATCATGGTTGTCGTGGCAGGTGGTCGAGGCGATCAAGTCAGGCATCGATGACATGATGCAGAACACGCAGCTGACTCGGGTCATCCCATACCTGATGTATGCCTCGTGTAGCTTGATACCCCGGCGAGCAACCGCTGCTTTTACCTGATCGATATCCCACTCAATGATCGAGTTCCAGGTGACGCTGCTGATCCCCTTCTGCGCCAGTCGCGGGTCTTCTTTAGCGATAGCTGCCAATCGGCGACCAGCGCTCTCCTGTCGACGGATACCCGTGACGTTGATGATCTCCTGGCCCTTGAAGCGCTTCTTCAGGTAGCTGGCAATGACGGCCGACTTCAACTCCGATGTGCAGAAACGCATGCTCGGAGTGCTCCAGGGAAGGATCAGCTTCACGCACGAGAGGCTGTTGTATCGGGCTACATTGTTCTCCCATCGAGTGTCCCAGCGCTCCATCATCCCGCCAGCGGCGCGGCGCACTGTTACCAGCTCCCAACCCAAGGTGTCGGCCAGAATCTGGCACTTCTCCTGGCTCTGCCGCCACTCGACAGATCCGAGGTCTGCATGAATGAGCAGGCGCGGGCCGGTGTGGCCGATTGAGTCAAGATGCTCAGAAGTGGCGATCGCGCATGCGTCACTGTCCTTGCCTCCGCTGACTCCAATAGCGACTACAGCATTGCGAGCAAGCATCGCTTCGACCTGAGGCGTAACCGCAACTACAGGTCTGTCTGTGGTGATCAGCGGGGGAGCGCCTTCGGAGAAGATATCGATCTGCCGACTCATGCCTGCTGCCCCCAAGCGGTGGAGGTGAGCAGCGGCTCTGCGCAGTCGGGCGCGACCTCTTCAAGCTGCAGGCCCAGCTGCTCTTCAAGATCTGCGCAGGGCGCGTTCGCCTGGTTCGCCGCGATATCCATCGCGCTGCCGAGGGCATAGCCTCGGCGGAGCTTCTGCGACCATAGGCCCATGATGTGCGCCGGCGTATACCAGTGCTCGCGTTCTTCCAACGCCAGGGTATTACCGAGGATCACGACTGCAGGGATGTGGAGCAGGCTGAGTTGGACATAGGCCATGTGCACCGCGCGGGAGTCGACATCCTGCGCGGTGACATGCATGCACTGCTGGTAGTTCACGCCGCGCTCTTGCATGGCTTCAGCCATGGCAATAACCATCGCGCCGGCGCCGCAGGCCGGCTCGCTCACCCGAATGAACCCTTGTTTTTCGATCAGCCCATCCAGGTGGCCAGCACCATCAATCTGCAGGCGCGCCATCAAGGCGCAGACGTGATAGGGCGTGAAGAACTGGCCGCGCGCGGCGTTGTGCAACTCCAACTCACCGAATACGCGACCCAGCACGTCATCGGGGCCGTACTCCAGCGCGGAGGTGAGCTCGGCGAGCATCTGCGGGAAGCGAGCAACTTCGTCCGGTTCATAGCGCTTGACGATGGACATGTAGCGTTTTTCGCGCTGCTCGGCCTGCGCCCAATCCACAGCATTAGCGAGGGACAGCGCCGCCATCTCGATGAAGTCACCGAAGACATCCCAGAGATTCCGGCGACGGCTGTTCGCCTCCAGAAGCTTGATCAGCTGCTTGCGGTGTTCTGCTGGATTGCTGGGTTGGTTCTTCTTCGGCGCTCGCATAACTGCCTCGGTGTGTGCGTTTATGATTGCTAAACTATAACTTGCTTGTTTTTGTGTCAACGATGAAAATTAAGCACAGAAGCTAGCGATCGCCAATTCCGAGGCGCGCTACATGCTTTGAATCTGTAATGTGCAATATAGAAAATGGCGGGGAGGTGGACGGGTGAAATTCAAAAGACCGACAGAGGAGGCGTACGAGGAGCTACAGGCTGCCTACGACTACTACAACGACCATCTCTTCGAGGCGCTGCTGCCGCCGTGCCTGATCACCTTTCAGCGCGAGAAGCGCTCCATGGGGTATTTCTCCAAGTCGCGCTTCATCCGTCGCGACGGCGTTCAAACCGACGAGATTGCGATGAATCCGGACTTCTTCGCGGTCGTGCCGCTAGTCGAGATACTGCAGACCCTGGTACATGAGATGGCCCACCTCTGGCAGGCCCACTTCGGCACCCCAAGTCGAGCCTGCTACCACAATCGCGAGTGGGCCCTGAAGATGGAGCACATTGGCCTGATGCCTTCGGATACCGGCCAGCCTGGTGGGAAGAAGGTCGGCCAGAGCATGAACGACTACGTGATCCCGGGCGGCCGTTTCGACAAGGTGACCAGGCAGCTGCTTGAGCGCGGCTTTGCAATCTCCTGGATGGATAGATACCCCTCGCCCTATCAGCCGCCCAGTCAGCCCGCACAAGCCTTCGCGCCCATCGGCGCGCCGCATACGGAGCAGGGCGATGAAGCGGGCGGCCACGCCACCGCGCGACTCGAAGCTGCCTTGCAGATTCCTGCCGCGAACGGTCTCGATGTCTCGATCCGCGAGGCTGGCGACAAGAGCAACCGGGTGAAGTATTCGTGCCCAGGCTGCAAAGCCAACGTATGGGGGAAGCCGGGACTGAAGCTGATTTGTGAGCCGTGCGAGATGCGCCTGGAGTGAGCGCTCACAGAGGTGCTGATCCTTGACAAGTTCTGATTAACAGAACCATTATTCGCGCGACGAACTGACGCTGCCAAGGAGCACTTGCGTGGTATCCGTACATGAGACCCTGAACCCGTCAGGACCTGGCCAGCAAGATGCGTTCACCGAGTGGATGCGCGGACCCGAAGCGCGATTTGTCGGCGCCAAGCGGCTGCCAGATGGCACCTACGCTGGCGTGCTGCCGCTCATGTTCACCTACGCCATTTGCCTGGGCGTCACCTACGAGCAGGCGTACCAGAAGCGGTTTTGCTACGAAGACACCCCCGCATGCCTCCACGAGTACAACAAGCTGACTTCGTTCGGAGATGAGCCTGAAGGGTGGGTTGCCCGGCGGCCGCTGGCATAGAAGAGAGAGACTGAGGATCGAAGCATGTCGCGTAAAAGCAAGTACGGAAACATGCCGCCGGCGCCGGAGTATCGGGCGCGGGTTAGGGGCGATGCCGGTGTGTATAAGGTGTGGGGAGTCGACTGGCTCAACCATAAGGTTCTGCTGGATCGCGCAGGCCTTGAATGGACGCCGATCAAGAACGTGGCGTTCGAGCCCTTGCCAGAAGAGGCCGCCAAGCAGCTTCTAAGGGCAGAAGAGCTTCGCCAAGCGCAGGGCTTCTCTGCCGATGTCGTCATCTCCGCCGGCACCGGCGAGAAACAGTCCACCTCAGAGGAGTAAGGCGATGGCCATCAGCGCTTCTCGCATTTCTGGTCTTACCGGGCCCGTTTCAGCTGAAGACTATGTGTTTCGCCTCCTGATGGATCGAGCAATTTCGAAGCTGGATCGTACGGACGTTGATTACGTGCTTCGCAACGCCAGCCGGGCGCTTTCCGAGGCCGGCCGCTGGACGGACGATGTACGCATTGAGGTCAATACTAAGCGCCCCGTGAAGGCAAGCATGCAATGCATCCGCATGCTGCACGGCGTGCCATCGCCCCGGATGTGGTCCGCCCGAACAACCACGTTCCCACAGATGGCAGCCAAGGATGCGCTCTATTTCTTCGAGCCGAACGAAGTCAAACGGCGTGAGCTTCTGCTTGCTGCCATCCCCGAAATAGGCAGTGATGACGCCCTCGCTGAATGGCTTGTGTCGTTCAGCAGCACACGCTTTGAAAAGCAGCTGGTCCAGGCGCTGGTTGCTCATCAGCAGGCCCCGACTCACCAGCGCTGGATGGGTAGCAATCCGTCAATGGTGTACCGCCATATCGCTCTGATCGGAGCTGAGATCGATCGGCTCGCATGGTTTACTGGGCAACGCTCAATGACGGTGGCCAATGCAGCGCCCGTGTGGCGGCCGTAAAGAACCAAGGAATTACAGCGCAACGCTCCACGCAATCCCTCCCTACCACCAGAGGCAATCATGATCGCAACTTCCAGCTACCTGACTGACGCAGCCGAAATCTTGACGGCCCTGGGTGTTCATCAGGTATCACCAGGGGTATGGGCGTTTACCGACATCCAAACGGCCAGCGGAGCCTACATTCACCACTCGCAGCAGCCGGTCGCACTGGCGGCGTACGCCGCGGTCAACACTACGTTCGCGGCCGGCCGGTTCCCAGGCTACGCCCTGGTGAACCTGGTCGACAAAGTACCGAGCATGGATTACGCGGAGTACGCGGCATTAGCCATGGTGTGCGGCGCGCCGATGCCCTCTTTTGAAGGGGCTGACGCGCGCGCTCGCATATTCGGTAAGGCCGCCTGGGATATCGTCGAGAAGTACGAACTTCAGGGGTGTTTCGAGAGACACAACCAGCAGCACCCAGGTAACGGCGATCATTACAACATGCGACCTCGCGGCTACGACTGGGCAGGGAGTTGGGATGCGGTCCCAGCCGAACTCAAGGCTATGCGCAAGTCCTATCGAGCAATGTCGCCACTCCAGCAGGTTATGACGCTGACGATCCTCCACCTGTACAGCCAGGGCCCGGACAAGTTCTTCCTGACTGGCGGCTGCCCAACGAAGATCCACGCTGCCGACGCGATGAGCGTACTTCGGGCACATGCGGCACTGCCCGATTGGGGCCAGCTGGTGACGAACTACGCCGGATGGTGACGGAGATCCCGAATTGAACTTAGATGACAACGAACCCCTGCCTACACCCGAGATCATCGACAACGAGGTTCGGATCACCTCATTGCCTGAGGCTTGGCAGAAACGCTTCTGGGATGAGACAAGTGCGATCACCATGCGGCGCGCCGGCTGGGTGCCGCTCGATAACTGGATGGCGTTCGCGGAGCGCCATCAAATCCTAGAAACCTCCAACTCATACCCAGCCATGGACTCTTGAGAAATCGCGCGCTGGAGCCTTATCAGCCGCTGCGCGGCTGGGTTCTCCTGCCGGCGTAACCATAGACGCGCTTCGCTCTGGCCCTCGTAGTCTTGAGGCTTATCGCTGCCTGCCGCGGCAATGTCAGCGATAGACGCCTCTGACGGCACAATGATCGCACAGGCCTTAGGCTGAACCAGGCTGTTGCGGATTCCTTGAGGATCGAAGTCTGGAAAGCAGATCACCTCGGCAACATAGGCCAGGGCCTGCGTCACAGCAGCTGGTGTGACCTGCGGACTTCCGCGAAAGAGCATTGGCAACCCAGCAATATCATCAGGCCACCGATACCGCGGCAGGCTGTACATAACAGCCAGGTTCTCGACGAGAACGATGCGACTGATACCTGCAAGCTCATCGGACGGAACATTCAGAGTTGCTCCGGGAGGGAGCCGGTAGCAGCCGCTATGCAGTACAAGCTCACCCGTGGCAGATCCCAGCATTACGATGCCGCTGCTAGCACGAGCGCCACCAACCTTCTCGTCGCGAAACTGGCTCTGCTGGAGGCGATCGCCGCCGAGACGGGCCACGTCGTCGAGCAGAGGATCAAAGTTCATAGTCATGATGAGCAGCCGGCGCAGATGCTGGTGATCCTGGTCACTCAGCGCTAGCTGCCGCCCCTGCAGGCGACCGATACCGTGCTGCAGGTTCAGCGTCTTCCAGGTCTCATTGAGGGCGACCTTATCCTCTGCGCGACGAACAGTGCGAGAGATCATCACTATGGTCTGTTTTTTGGTCAGCATGGCTACCTGTGCGTCCCAATTCGCTGCAGGGTAAGGTCGGTCACAACACGATGCGCAGACGCGGGGGAGAAGGGCTTGATAGCCGGGACAACCTGGTAATTGAGTCGCCTACCTTGAGTGCGCTTGATGGCCGCCTGCAGTGTCACGTACTCATCCAACGCATACAGCCAGATGCCCAGCTCGACAGAATCATCACCATGGCGCACCCAGTAGTCAGCGGCTGACTGCGCTTCTCCACTTTCGATCAGCGCCCTCAGCATGGACTCCAAGTGCACCTTTGCGAATGGCGGCGCCATCGCCGTAGGATCTTCCTGCCCAGGCGGCACATTGATGGCCTCCCGATTTGGGCCGTCGATCACGGCCGCCGGCCGGCTTTTGGGCTGAGGAAGGTCAGCGATCAGTGCTTCGAGGATCGAGAAAGCTTCAGTTTGGCTCTCACTGGCATAGGGCACGCCGGTGATGGTGAGTGGCCGAGCAGGTAGCCACTGAGCGGCATCTGCGCGCTCAAGCAGGGGGGAAAGATCAATGCTGTTGCCTGACTGGATAAACAGGTCTACCGCATTGACCACCTGCCGCTGGCGGTTACGCTTACGAACGATCGACTGCAGGTTGTTGAGCCGGGAGATCATGCCGTCGAGAGCCTGACGGTTTCTTGATACAGCACCCAGCATGCTGTCGATCAGCAACCGGTGGAGCGCACGGTCACCACGCGCCAGGGGGCGCAGCCCACTGTCCGAGAACATCGACAGCTTCTGGTGCAAGCGCTTGAGGCGATTGAGCACGTTACTGATTTCAGCCAGGCGGTCGCTCAGCCGCTGGGAATAGCCATATCCGCTCTCAAGGAAGGCGCGCGTCGAACTGGCCTCATTACGAAGGTGCGTGGCGACCTGCCGGGCGGCGTAAGCCAGACGCTTGTAGTGACGCTCCATGTCATCCAAGGCGCCATCTTGCTTGGCAGAGTGATAGGCCTCGCAGAGTTGGGTGATGGAGATCAGGCTTTCCTCAAGGTCCGGCGCAGCGCGCTCAAAGCCTTGCAGTGATATCTGTGCGCCGAGATCAAGCAGCAATCCACTGAGACGCAGCATGTCATTGTCTTCGTCCACCAGGCGCTTCTGCAGCAGCCACGAAAGCCCCTTGCTCATCCTGTCGGGCATCGGCATGCCGCTTTCGTCCATCAAGGCCATGGACTCCAGTATCTCAGCGTTGGCTTTGAGGTGTTCCCCAGTAAGCGTCCAGCCAAGTCACCTTCCGAGTTCCGGCATTAAGGGCGATGGTGTCCGCGTATTTTTAAGCGGACGCGATAGCCCTTATCGCCGGGATTTCCATGCGCCAACGAAGCTCTTACCCCCAACCGTTCAAGGCTCAGGTTGTTCAGGAGTGCCTGCAACCCGGTGCGACCGTCTCCAGCGTTGCCATCAGCCACGGCATCAACGCCAACGTCATTCGCAAGTGGCTACCGCTTTACCGAAACCAGCTGTCAGCAGCGTTGCCGGCGTTCGTTCCAGTGAGGGCTACGCCCAAACGGCCAACTGAAGCATCGGTGATTATCGAGCTACCGCTTGGCGAGCAATCGATCACGGTGAAATGGCCGGCCTCCGATCCGGAAGGCTGCGCCCGCTTTGTCCGTGGGCTTGCCCCGTGATTCGAGTCGATGCCATCTGGCTCGCCACCGAACCGATGGACATGCGTGCTGGTACTGAAACCGCGTTAGCACGCGTAGTGGCGGTGTTCGGTGCAGCGAAGCCGCACTGCGCCTATCTCTTCGCCAATCGCCGCGCCAACCGCATGAAAGTCCTGGTGCACGACGGTGTCGGGATCTGGTTGGCCGCGCGGCGATTGCACCAGGGCAAGTTCCACTGGCCGGGCATCCGGCACGGTTCGGAGGTCGAACTCGACACCGAGCAACTTCAGGCGTTGGTACTGGGGCTACCCTGGCAGCGGATCGGCGCCGCCGGCGCGATCACAGTGCTGTAGCGCCGGCCATTAGCCCATCGGGGTATCTGCGCTGACCGCCTGCCCTGGCACAATCAGCGACATGACCTCCTCGCCCAATCTCGACCAACTGACACCTGAGCAACTGCGCGCATTGGCCGCGCAACTGCTCACGCAGGTCGATGCGATGGGCAAAAAGATCCACCGCGATCAAACCATCATCGAGCAGCTCACCCACGAAATCGCCATTCTCAAGCGGCACAAGTTTGCCAAGCGCAGCGAGCAGCTGAGCCCTGACCAGGGCAGCCTGCTGGATGACCTGCTCGAGACCGACATCGCCGCCATTGAGGCGGAGTTGAAAGCCGTCAATCCCCCGACTGCTTCAGCCGAACCCCGCCAACAACCCAAGCGTACAGCGCTGCCAGCACAATTTCCGCGCACCGTGATCCATCACGAGCCGGAGAACACCCAGTGCGCCTGTGGCTGCCAGCTGCAACGCATTGGCGAAGACGTCAGCGAAAAGCTGGATTACACGCCGGGTGTGTTCACCGTCGAACAGCACGTGCGTGGTAAATGGGCCTGCCGCCAGTGCGAAACACTGATCCAGGCGCCGGTGCCGGCCCAGGTGATTGACAAGGGCATCCCCACCGCCGGCCTGCTGGCTCACGTGATGGTGGCCAAGTTCGCCGACCATCTGCCGCTGTACCGGCAAGAGAAAATCTTTGGCCGTGCTGGCCTGGCCATCGCTCGCTCGACACTGGCGCAGTGGGTCGGGCAAACCGGCGTGCAGCTTCAGCCGTTGGTCGATGCCCTGCGCGAAGCCGTGCTGGCCCAGCGCGTGATCCACGCCGATGAAACCCCAGTGCAAATGCTCGCGCCGGGCGAGAAGAAAACCCATCGGGCTTACGTGTGGGCCTACAGCACCACCCCCTTTGCTGATCTCAGGGCGGTGGTGTACGACTTCAGCCCCAGTCGTGCGGGCGAACATGCGCGCCACTTCCTTGGTCAGTGGAATGGCAAGCTGGTCTGCGACGACTTCGCGGGCTACAAGGCCAGCTTCGAGCAGGGCATCACCGAAATTGGCTGCATGGCTCACGCCCGCCGCAAGTTCTTCGATCTTCACGCGGCGAACAAAAGCCAGTTGGCCGAACAGGCACTGCACTCAATTGCCGGCCTGTACGAAATCGAACGGCAAGCGCGCGACTTGAGCGATGAAGATCGCTGGCGAATACGGCAGGAAAAAGCGGCTCCCATCCTCGCCACACTGTATGCCTGGATGCTCGCCCAGCGCGACCTCGTGCCCGAGGGCTCGGCCATCGCCAAAGCCCTGGATTACAGCCTCAAACGCTGGGCAGCGCTGACGCGCTACCTGAATGACGGCGCTGTGCCTATCGACAACAATTGGGTCGAGAACCAGATCCGGCCGTGGGCACTGGGGCGCTCGAACTGGCTGTTTGCCGGCTCACTGCGCAGCGGCAAGCGGGCGGCGGCGATCATGAGTTTGATCCAGTCGGCGCGGATGAATGGGCATGATCCGTATGCCTATTTGAAAGATGTGCTGACGCGGTTGCCGACGCAGCGGGCGAGTGAGATCGAGCAATTGCTGCCGCATCGGTGGGGCCTGCCTAACCCACGCTAGCTGAGTTGGGCAGACGCTTAACAGTGCGGAATAGGATGCATCCCGTGGAACAAGCGTGAGGGCTTAGCGAGGCGATGTGCCCATGTGCTGCTGATGCTGCATCATCTGATCCATCATCATCTGCTGCATGCCCATGTACCTGTCCATCATGTACTGATGCTGCCTCATCTGCTCAGGTGTCATCTGGGAGTAGTGACCTCCCATTTGACCCCAGCCCATCATGTGACCATCTCCCATCATCTGGCCGTTGCCCATCATGTGGCCGCCCATCATGTGGCCGCCCATCATGCCACCCGCGCAACACCCCATCATCCCGCCATCCCACATCCCATTCATCATGTGCATGCCTTGTTGCATCATGGCTTGGTGCTCTTGCATCAGCTTCTGACGCTGTGCTGGTTCGGTGGCCTTCTGAATTTGGCTCATTTGCTCCTGCATTCTTTTGAGGTTTTCTTGTGCCTTTGCCATCTCCTGGTCGAATTGCTCAACGCTCATCGGTTGCTGTTGGGCCGGTTTAGCAGCGGTAGAGTCCTGCTGCGCGGAGGCTAACGCGGGAAAAAGCGCTGCCGCTAAAGCGAAGGCGGCGAGTCGGGATGCTTTCATCTTCTGTTCCTTGCAGCTGGTGGTTGATCGAGGGTGAGTCACTGCCTTCCAATATAGTCCTCGGTTCTGGGCATAACCTGATTGGGATCAATGGTTGACCCTGTACCTGTTACAGGGTGTATTCAGGCTGCCTACTGGTGAGGAGGTGAGGGAGATGAGTTGTGACAAGGCTTGTGGTTGTGCGAATGGCGCTGCACCGTCGAATCAGGTGTCCACCCCAAGCAATGGGGCTGCGTGGGTCAGTGAGTTTTCTGTACCCAAGATGGACTGTCCTTCTGAAGAGCGCATGATTCGCTTGGCCTTGGAGGGGCGGGAAGGTATCGAGTCGTTATCCTTTGATCTCAGTCAGCGGCGTGTTCACGTATATCACTCGGGGGCGATAGATCTGCACGCTAACAAGCTCGACTCCTTGGGGTTGGGCTCGATCCTGATAGGGACTCGGGCTTGTGCAGCAGACGAGGTCGCGCAGAGGGGGCAGGCTGACGTCCAGGAGGCCTTAGGCGAGTCCAGGGTGCTTAAAGCCTTGTTGGCTATCAACGCTCTTATGTTTGTGGCCGAGCTGGCTCTTGGGGTTATTGCTGAGTCCGCAGGCTTGATTGCGGATTCGCTGGATATGTTCGCAGATGCCGCTGTCTATGGCCTTGCCTTCTATGCCGTTGGGCGGAGCAAGGGGCTACAGCTTAAGGCCGCGCATTTGTCGGGCTTTCTACAAATAGCGCTCGCGTTGGGCGTTTTACTGGAAGTTGTGCGCAGATTTATCTTCGGCAGTGAACCTGAGTCGCTGTTGATGATGGGGGTTGGCTTAGTTGCCCTTGTTGCCAATGTTGGCTGCTTGCTATTGATAGCAAGGCACCGGGATGGCGGGGCTCATATGCGGGCAAGCTGGATATTTTCAGCAAACGATGTATTAGCCAACCTTGGGGTGATTGTTGCTGGCTTGCTGGTGATGATTACAGGTTCTCCCTATCCAGACCTGATCATTGGTTTTGCTGTAGGGCTGCTTGTCCTCAACGGCGGGCGGCAAATTCTTGCCATGAAGGATTGATGACCATGCTCAATAAGGGCTATCGCGTCCGATTAAGAAAACGCGGACACCGTCGGCCTTAATGCTGGAGTTCGGAAGGTGACTTGGCTGGACGCTTACGTTCCCCAAGCCTGATCCAGTCTTCAGCCTTCAAGATCGAGCCCTCCCTGCTCGTTGCCGGCGGCGTCCGGCTCATCAGGCAGAGGCGACAACTGGTGGTACTCGGCAATCCACCCCAGCAGCTTGTAGATGTACTCCATTTTGCCGGTTGCCACGTAGTTAGCCGATTCGCTGCTGCGTTTGGCCAGGTAGCCGGCGTCGGCCAGCGCCTTGAGAACAAGCGTCAGGCGATCCTTGTTGTCCTTCCCGTTCTTCGACTTGCTGAAAAAGTCGTGGCCGCTGAGGTCACGCAGCTGGTCGCGGTAGGTGACATGGCACTCAATGGCATCGAGCAGGTCGACAAAGGAAATAGTGTCGCCCGGCGCGATACAGGCATCAGAGCGCCCCGCCTGGCTAAACAGGCGAATGAACTCCAAGCAAGGCTTGAGCTGATCGCGGATCACGACCAGCTGTGCTACAGCCGCTGCACGGTCACCTGGATGCAGGAGGTCAACATAACGAGCGAAGTAGGTGGTGGGAGCCCCTTCTTCCCCGAGGGTCCCAAGCGTGCGACCGAGAGGAGCCAGCGCTGCACGTACTTCCTCCGCAACACCCTGATTACTTATCGCCCGGAAGATCTCTGGAGTGGCGTAAGGGCAGATGAATGCGCCTTCAAGCAGAGGCTCGATGATAGACCGATGAATACTCATTGAACGGCAACCTCTTCTGCATCGACGGCAGTAGTCTCCACCGGGTTAGGATCAGCCAGCATGGCGTCAAGCTCGTCCAGGTCGCTATCCGCATCAGCGGTGTACTCCTTGACGATGATATCCCGGTGATCGGCGGTCTTGCCGCGCTTCTGAAGCGTGTACCTGTTCGGGAACTGGCGAAGCAGTTCGGGCGCTCCGCCCGGGAAGCAGGCCAGCATCGATATGCCGCGCGAATTGAAGTAGTCGACCATCCCGATGTAGTTCTTGGCCTCCAGCTCCAATGCTTCGTCGATGGGTATCGACATCTGGAAGTCAGCGTCACGCCGCAGAAGCTCAAACAGCGAGACATAGATCATCGTGACGATGATTTTCGTGACCCCGGTACTGCTGACGCTCACCAGTTCAGAGTTGTTGTTGGCCACCTTGGTCCGGCCCTGCTCGCGGCATGTCACGCTTACGCTGAAGCAGTCAGACAGCTTGGCGGTCAGCGCGCCTTCTCTGATATGCCGCTCCAGCTTGCGCAGCGCCTCCATGAAGCCCGCCGTAGGCAGGACGTTTTCACCCATCGCAGCCCAACGGCGGTACTGCTGCTGGTAGTCCTCAAGGGCACCCCAGAAGGAAAGATCGCGAATGCGAGATTCGACCTTGAACTCGATGGATTGAACCTGCTCGAACGTACGAGCCTGCTGGAACGCGCCGTCGCGCTCGGCACCGCCAAGCACGTCTGCTGCCTTGGCCGTAGCCTCGCGACCAATCTTGGCGATCTTACTGTGCAGGTCCCTCAAGGCTTCATGTCGATCAGAGAGATCTCGGGACAGGTTATCCGCCTGCATGATGAGTTGGACCTTTTGATCCGGATGCGATTGTTCGAGGTATTCGAGCAGCATCGGGGCGGCCTCCAGCCAAGCATTCTCCGCATCACCGCTGGCGTTCAGCGCCTGCGTGGTTATCTGCTCAATCATGGCACCTTGCGGCGTCCGCCCCAGTCCCCGATCAGGGAAGATCGCGCGGATGGTGCGGTAGCGATCCCTGGCCCCGCGCTGCAGCGTGCTGCGGGTCATCTGCAGCTGCCGGACCCGCTCCTCGATATCAGAGGCAGTCACCCCGGACATGATCTCGCCGGCGAGCGGCGTGATGTCTATCAGGCGACCCATGGCCAAGGTGAGTGTTTGCAGCCGCTGATTGTCCTCAGCTGCTGCCTTGATATGCTGCGATCGCTGGCTGCTAATAGACTGAAGCTTGGCATTGAACTCATCGACAAACTCCTTCAGTAATCGCTCAAGACGCTCCACATTGGCCGAGTGTTTCTCTACGGCCTGGATCCGATCTGGCAGCTGGGGGAGGGTGTCACGAACCCAGGCAAGGTAACTCTCGACCTCAGGCCGGTATGAGCGGAGCTTGTTGATCTTGCTCGCAAGGGCGTTGACCTCTGCCTCGATACGAATGACTTCGGCAGGGTCTATGCCCTGGGCACGCAAACTGCTGGCCTTATCTGCATCGATTTGCTTCAGCTCGTCTGACAGGGTTTGCTTGAGTCGGCCGAGGGTCTCCGTCAGCCGCGCATCAACCGCGTTACGCTCTTCGAGCAGCGCTGCGATCGCCTGCTGGCCGCTAGTGCGCATATTGCCCAAATGACGTTTGTGCTCGTTCTGCAGATTGGTCAGCTTCTGCTGCTCAGTCTTGCGGGCGGAGAGGGCGATCTCCAAGCGTTCAGCTTGAGCAGCCTTCGCTTCGGCGTGATCAGCCTCTGCGCTTGCGATCACACCTTCGAGGGCCGCCTCGCGAGATTCGTATTCACCCTGTGCCTTGGACGTTGCGCTTCTTGCCTCAGCCTTGGCTGTTTCGAGCTTGCGCTTGCGCTCGTCGAGTCCACGACTCTTGCGTTCCAGTCCCTCCATGTCCTCAGTGAGGCCTTGGCGAACGGCGTTCAACTCAGCAATCTTAGCCTCCAACTCTGGAGTGCTGGTGGCCACGGTAGTGGGCAGGTGAGCCAAGTCCAGCTGCACGCCATAAAGATCGGAAGACGCATCCTCGTTCAAAGCAGGATTGAGGTCCGACCGCATGAGAATGCTGGCCGGGACCAAGCGGGCGATGTTGTCAGCCCAGTCGGGGTGATTGGCACGCAGGAAGCCCAGAAGGGTTTCGGCGCCGGCGTTGAGCATCTGCCGGAGGCTTTCAATCTCGGCGGCGATCTCATCGCGCTTTCGCTTCAGGCTCCCGTGCTGCCTGGCCAGCTCGTCCTGCTCCTCCTTCAGGGTTCGCTCATCGCGCGCCAACTGCTCTTCTGCCGCCCGGCAAGCATCGACAACCTTGCGCTGAGTTGAAGCTGACGCACGAGCCTGATCGATACCGGCCTGGGCCTGTGGCGAGGTGCGCATGGAGTTGAGATGACTCATCTGAGTATCTTCAACGGTGTAGCGGGTATTGCTCTCAGCCACCCTGGTGCGTTGTTCTTCGGCCTCGGCCTCCTGCTCCTGGATGATGGCCTGCTCTTGCTCAATATTGGCCTCGCGCCGGCGCTCCAGCCGGCTATCAATTTCCTTGCGAGTGTCGTCCGCCCAGATCCGAGCTGAGCGCTCCTGATCGGCCGCGGAATCCTTCACGCCTTGCGCGCGCCGCGTATAGAGGTCGTGGATATCCTGGCCAGCCTTCTTCAGCTGCTGAAGATGACGCTCTTTCGACTCCTGCTCGCGATTCAACGCTTCCAGCGTCTCAAACTCGCTGCGGATCTTCTCGATGCCGCGAGTCTCATAACTGGTACGCTGGCGAGTGATCTGGTCAACGGCCTCTTGCGCAGAGCGCAGGTTGGCGCGTGCTTCGCCGAGAGCATCTTCTTGCACCTTGCGCTGAGCGGCGGTGCTTGCGCGAAGGTCTTCCTCCTCGCGATCGAGTCCACTGAGCCGTTGGCTTCGTTGCTCCTGCTGCGCCTTGATTTCTCTGGTCATCTGGAGCGCATGGTGCTTCTGGTACGCCAGTTGGATGGTGGCTGTGCGATGCTCGCGCTGGGCTTCGGCCAGAGCGGTGATGTCATCCCGCAGCCCATCCATCACCAGGTAGCTGTCGAGGTTCTCCGCGACGCTACGAAACTGCTGGGCGTCCAGCATTGCCAGCGCCTGACTCGGGTCACCGTTCTCCTGCAACAGAAGCTCGGCCATGGTCTGTTTCATCGTGTCGAAAGTACCCTGACTTTCCAGCAGGGCCAGGGTCACGTTGTCCAGGCCGGCGAAGTCTTTGCGCTTGGGCGCCAAAGAAAAACCAGGGCGCAGAGCCATGATTTCTTTGCGCATATTGGCGTCATCAACATCATCGAGGTTCGCACTGCCCGTGTTGTACTGGATGACCTTCCGGTAGTGCCTTGGCAGCAGCTCTTGGGAGCAGCGCAGCCCCTTGGTCGAAAGGTGCCGGCTCAACTCTCCAGGTGCGACGAGTTTGCCGGCCTCGTAATCGGTGTAGAGCAGGCCCGCATCCCAAGCATGGGGCACCATCCTGTAGGCGTAGGCATCGCCGCGGCGATGCATGATCGCGCAGCGCGGCTGCCCCTCGGAATTGCTGTATTCGAAGACGATGAAGCTGGAGGCGTTGGGCAAATACCAATCAGCGAAGCTCTTGTGATTAGTACCGGCCCGCACCAAGCGGCTTGGGGTGGCACCATAGAAGACCGGGATTAGCTTGAGAAATGACGATTTCCCGATGCCGTTGGAGCCCGTGACGCTGGTATTACCACTCATCACCAGCTCTGCCTTGGCCCCTGCGCACAAGGAGTCGATCAGAATGATCTTTAGGAGTTGCGCCATTCTGCTTGCCTATTCTGGATTTTGGTTTTGATGCAATTGAGTATGACTGGATGCTGATCTCGACGTGTACCTCGCACTGGAGGGCATGCTGGTAGAGCCAGTGCAGGTTCGGTTCCAAGCAGACCTGAAACTCTCCATCCCGCCGAACAGTAACGGTCGATGATCAACTTAATCCAAATCGTGTATATTCAATAGTACAACTATCAGCCTTTCCGCACTAATAGGTGTCCAATGAAGAAGCCCGCCGCTGAATTCGCCAACGCCCAGCAATCCAGTTTCTTTCGCCTAATCACGGCTGAGGGAATCCCGTTCCGAGTCGCACTTGTATTGAGTGACAAGTCAGCGGATGAGAATGTCACCAGCGAGCCTTTGATTCAGTTCTTCGACATGCGGCACTGGCCAGAGAAAGGCGGCCAGAAGGTAAGCAGCTATCACCTTTCGACCTTCCTGGAGTCGGACGCAGCGGAGCGAGGACTCAACTTGGACGGTGGCGTTGCCGACTGGACGCTCGACCCAGCATCAGTGAAGGCTGTTATTGACTGGGTTCGCGCAAATCCGCTACCCATCAATGAATTGGGGAAAACCTCAGATGAACCGGAGGATCAGAGCCTCAATCATGGAGCGCGTTTGTAAGCTGTCTGTGGGGGCCGCTGTACCAAGCTCCTAAACACGAAAGACCGGGACCCATAAGGCAGGCCTTGTGACAAGCAACCCGCAAAAAACATCGATCATCAAATACTGGCAGGCCGTCGAGTTCTTTACCTGCCAGCAACTCCCCAAGGAAGGTTTCAAAGATGATGCGGCTACTTACCACCTGGCCAAAGCTGATCTTCCATGGAAGGCCGGCCACCCATCAGTAGAAGCTCTGGGGCGCCTGAAAGACAAGCAGACCTACAGACACACGCTGTATTTCGGCTGCATAGATGTAACTCAGATTGACGCAGTGCTTGAAAAGCACTGCGGAAAGAGCGAGGTGATGGAGCCTGGCGCCAAAGGGTTGACATGCTTCTTCTCCCTAGACTTTGACTGCGTGGGCCTCCCGAAGACGGACTCATTCGTTCTATCGACCTGCGGGTGGGCCGCATCAAAGCTGGATCTCCACGGCGTCGATGTGCTCAAACACATATCATCCGGCCGCTTCCGTGAAGCAGAAGGCGTTGCCACGAGCGCCTTGACTCAATGGGCCTCCAAGTTTTCCAGGGGGGATGCCGAGCCACCTACAATGCTCGACCTGAAGGATCTCCTAGCAATCGTACTGCGCTCAACCAGTTGCAGCGGTCTTTGCTCATCTGGGGCGATCTGGAGCAAGACAGTCATCACCAGCGTCGACGCAGAAGCGACGCCCGATATGCTCAACAGCTTTTTCATCAAAGACCTTGAATGGGTTGCTGCTACATCCCCAGACGCATGGAGCGCCCCACTGAAGCAATACATCGGCGGCCCCCTCGACGCCGATGCACGGATAGATGTCAGCCGCCGCGAGATCTACCTGAACTTGAGTTTGCCTGCGAGGTTCCCTCATGGGCGTTGGCCTGCGAAACCTGAGCACTCGCTGGTTTTCAGCCAGCAGGTAGCCGTCAACGCCTTGTTCGGAGAAGCACCGAGAGAAGGTCTTTTCTCGGTGAATGGCCCACCAGGCACAGGCAAGACAACGCTGCTCAAGGACATTATCGCCAATATCGTGGTCGAGCGAGCCAAAGTGCTGGCTGCGCTCGACAAACCAGAGCGTGCATTCAAACCGGCCGAAAACTGGCAGATCGCCAGAAATGGGAAGGTCATTCACCTAAAAGCGTACCCATTCATCGACGCCCTTTTGGGCTTTGAGATCGTGGTGGCGTCCGCGAACAACGGTGCCGTCGAGAACGTAACGCGCGAAATCCCGGCGCACGACGCAATTTGCTCGAAGACATGGGGCGAGGGTGCTGTCGACCACTTTCCGGAACTAGGGGCGGCCGTTGCCCAGATAGATAAAGCCTGGGGGCTCTGCGCAGCTCCTCTGGGGAAAATGGCAAACCGCAGCGCTTTCACCAGGATATTCTGGAAAAGCCCGAACAGTTTCAAGGATTGGCTATCAACAGCTCATCTAACAGAGTGTACGGCGGAGATGCTGGAAGAGGCCTACGGCGGCTCGTCCATCATCACTGACGCAGCTAAAATCTTCCTGTGGAAGAAGGAAACACTCACATTTCAGTCGACCCTGGCCAAGGTTGAAACGCTTTCGCGTTCTGCAGATGCCCTGATCGCTAAAATAAAGCAGCGTGACCAGCTCGCACTGCAGGCTCGCGAGAACAGACAAGCACTCGACGATAAGCGCAAACCCTTCGAAGCAGCGAAAGATGCAGCCGCAGCTGCAACTGATAAGGTCTCGATCGCCGAAGAACAACTGACCCGGTGCACGCTCCAAATACTCAAGATCGAGCAGCAGTCCATTCGATGGTGGGACTTGCCGGCCTGGATGAAAAAACGGCGCGCATTGCGAGAGGCAAGGCGTGCCTCGCAGATTGCTTCTGCTGAGCTAACTCTCCTGGATAGAGAGCGAGGCGCTGCAGCGAGGGTGATGGCCGAAGCACAGGAGCGCTACGCGACAGCCGAAAGCCAAATGCAGAAAAGCCTGGCCGACATAGCCAAGGCAGATGAGCAGATCAAAGCAGAAACTAGCTCCAACTGGGGCCTGCCGGGCCATGACTATGACGCCCGTGAGCTTTCCATGCCCTGGTTAAATCCGGGGTGGGCGAAGGCGCGCAGC
>SWCC01010056.1_pt1 | contig 29896 bp, 35 predicted proteins | sample 4692971 | NCBI WGS metagenome assembly SWCC01 (sample SAMN10267277, study PRJNA491770) | bioreactor metagenome | isolation source: DHS bioreactor inoculated with subseafloor sediment | place: Japan: off Shimokita Peninsula | collected 2006-08 | reverse complement strand
ACAATGAATTTACTACAATGAATTTACTACAATGAATTTACTACAATAAATTTAATTCTTTCGCCTTAACTATAACTTCTGTGCGGCTGTGTACGTTTAGTTTACTATAAATATTCCTAACATGGGTTTTCACAGTACTTAATGAAACGAAAAGTTCCTCCATTATTTTTTTATTGGAAAGTCCAGCTGAAATTAACCTCAGCACTTCTGCTTCGCGCTCACTCAAGTGTTCGAGACCGTCATCTATTATAACTAATCTACTCAATCTAAATGCAGATATGAGCTTTTTTATGTAATCTTTTGGATTAGCATCATCCGCATCTAAGAGTTTCTCAATCAATTCTGCAATAGAAGTTCCTTCATCTACAAAAATACTTATATAACCGCCTGGTTCAGATAATTTCAGAGCCTTCTTTAATGCTACTAAGGCCTCTGCAGTGTAACCTTTTGCTTGGTAGGCCAACGATTGAACTAATAACATTTCAATAACTTTTAAAATCCTTCCACTTTTTTCAGCCCGTTTTATTAATTCTTGTAATATTTCTAGGGTTTCATCACACTCGCCCTGAGCTAAATTGATTCTTGCAAATAAGATTTGTTTCCATTCATTTTTGTAAATATATTTCCCCTTAATACCCTTTTCGTTCTCCTGCATCCATTGCTGAGCACTGTTCAATTTATTTTCTTTCAACAATATTCGTATTTTATAGATTTCTAACAATTCCGTCATGCTAGGGAGAATTTCTGATTTGCGGGTAATCTCCTCTATTCTTAAGATCATATCTTTAGCATTAACTAAATCAAGCTTAGTGAAGAAGAATTTAATTAAGAATATCTTACTCATTCCAAGCATAATCCTTTCACTGCTTTGCTCGAAATATTCAGAACCTTTCTTTATATAATTTAAAGCATCATCAAGAAGATTTAACTCACGGAAATTTTCGCCCAACAATAAATAAATACTGCCCATTATGGATCCATGTTCAAATCCTTTTTCTTTTACAAATCGCAGCAAGCGTTTACATATTTCGGCTGAACCCCGCAAATCACCTTGCTCATTCTTTGTCTCAGCCAATTTTACGCTGGAATAAAAGTGAAGAAAAAACTCTCCGGTTTTCTCACTAACATTAAGTGCCTCAGAATATGCTTGACTGGCAGCTGCCATATCACCGTTTATATTGTGTGCATCACCTGAAGTCATTACTGCTAAGACCCGCCATATTGAGTTATTTGAGGACTTATATTTATTTACCTGTGTCGAATATTTTTGCATATCCGATAGATTTCCACTATAGAATGCAATCATTCCACGCACGACAGCTATTTTAAATTTCAGTTCATCATTATTAGTGATAGGTATTTTTGCAGATTCTGGAGCTATCGATTTAACAACACCATTTGAAGTTGAATCAATTAATTGTTCCGCAGCTTGAAGATTTTCTTTAGCTTCATTATAGTCGCCAAACCAGAAAAGTATCCATCCATACGAAAAGCAGAGTGTTGGATTTTTGCGTATAATCTCAATCGGTAATATTTTAAACCAGTTTAGCATTATGAAATGTCTGCCATACTCGTGGGCAATATCTTCAAATTCACTCATTAGATTAGCCGCTCGTTCGAAATCTTGTGCTTCTAAAGCATGCACTACGGCCTCATCTTTTAGACGATTATTTTCATACCACACACTAGCCCTGCTGTGTAGTACATCTGAAAGATCACTTTGTGTTTGATATAACTGTTGACGTAGCAAATCAGCAAAAAGATGGTGATAACGATACCATTCACGTTTGTTATCCAATGGTATAATAAAAAGATTTGCCTTTTCCAGTTCATCTAAAATATTTTGGCTGCCTTTTTTTTGAGTAACAAAATCACATAACGGTTCTGATAAACGGTTAAGAATGGAAGTCTGCAGCAAAAATTTTTGGATATACTCCGGCTGATGATTTAATACCTCCTCAGCCAAATAGTCAACAATGTGACGATCATCTCCAGCAAATGTTTTTATAAACTTAGGGATGTCTTTACGAGTTTGCATTGATAATGCTGCCAATTGTAAACCAGCAACCCATCCTTCAGTTCGTGTTTCTAATATATCAATTTCCTCCACCGATAATTCTAAGCTCATCACTTTGTCAAAGAATGCAACAGTTTCGTAATGCGAAAAACTCAGGTCAATGGCACGCAGTTCTGTCAACTGGTTGCGCACTCGCAATCTAGACAGTGGTATGGGAGGATCGACACGCGTTGTGATAACAATATGCATTTTGGTAGGCATATGATCAAGTAAAAATTCAATTGATTTATGAATGTTTTTCTCATCAAGCGAGTGATAATCATCAAGAACGAGTATAAAATCATTTTGAATATCTGTAATTTCCTTGATCAAGTTCGCTAAAACTGACTCGATTGATGGTGGTTGAGGAGACTGAAATAATGTTAGAATAGCTTCACTGATAGTCGATTCAATATTCTGTAAAGCTGCAATTAAATATCTAAAGAATCGAATTGGATCATTATCATCTTCATCTAGTGAAAGCCAGGCCACTGGTTCTTTAATTTGAGCAATCCATTCACTGATAAGAGTGGTTTTACCAAAACCTGCCGGAGCAGAAATAAGAGTAAGTTTATTACTAATACCCTTATTCAATATTTCTATGAGGTCTAGACGCGGAACTAAATTAGAACGTAGTTGTGGTATGTAAAGTTTAGTATAAAGCAAAGGTTGCTGTATTTCTTTGATGTTAGGTTCTACTTCTAATTTTGGTGATTTGTTTTCTTTTTTTTCTAAAACTTGTAGTCCTTCATTATTAACTGCAAATAATTCTAAAGGAATTTCTACATTTTTAAGCTCAAATTCACCAAGTGGTATTGTACAAAATTCTTGATGGTTTTTAATCTCTTCATATACTCTATCTGAGATCAATACACCACCGGGTACTGATAATTTCTCTATTCTCGAAGCAACGTTTACTGCATCTCCATATATACCATCATCAGAATGAACAATATCACCTACATGCATTCCAATTCTCAGAGGAATCTTTGGTTCTTTTTGTAACTCCTGCTGGATTAAGACAGCACATTTAGTCGCTTCAATAGCACTATCAAACACACTTAAAGTACCATCTCCATAATACTGTACAATTGTTCCATTGTGTTTCTGAATTGAGTCTTCTAATACTTTCCTGTGTCGTTTACGATTTTTTATTGCCTTATTTTCGTTCTTTTGCATTAATGCGGTGTAACCAACCATGTCGGTAAACATAATAGCTGCCAGTTGTCTTACATTTTTCTGCATTCTATTTAATTGGCTAATAGTCGATCCCACTAATATATAAATTAAAATGGATTATAATAGAAAAACTAAAATGCCAAATAAACATTTTATATCCATGCCGAGTTGACAATACTTTACTTTTACGAATTAAATTTTCTCGGTAATTATCAGAATAGTATACCGCATTTTTCCCATCAAGGTTGTACATCTGATTACTTCACTATTATTTCTGTCCAGATGAGATTATACTAATTTTACTTACCTCAATTAGTTTTTCTACAATTTCTACTGGTCCCTCAGGGAACCGGCTTTTTACCAAAAAATTAGGTGCTCCTTCTGGAATAAAACTTCCATAAACTTCAATTTAAGTTTTTGACTCAGATTTTTTTGTTAGTACATATTTCATATCTGACTTCCGAATTCTAGTTATTCCTTTCAATTCAATTGCAGTTTGGGTAGATGTATGTTTAGAAATAATAATATTGTTAAGAGTGTCTACTTCCGTTCTAATCGTTCTAACAATATCCATATTCGCCACAGGCCATGGATTATCCAAGTAATAATAGGCTATTAGTGTTTATTTACTCAAAATATCATTGAGAACTATTTAATTTCAACTATGCAGTGATATAAATCTAACCTACAGCGAACTTTCAAACAGGTTTCCCATAACGGTTGATGCTACATCGCCACTTTTAATCCAATTAACAGCATGGTAATTTTCATTTATTATGATTTCGAAATCAAGCTCATACAATATGTCTCCGTTAGGTTCATAAGATCTGATTTTATACTTTCCTTCAAATTCTGTGTTGATTTCGCCACTTAATTCACCGGGGCTAACAAATGTTTTATGGTTCATTTTATAAACCAAGTCAGTTTTAATTTTGTAATCAACAATCGAAATTTTCATCATATTTATCACCTGCTACATTTGAAGCAGACTAATTCTATATCAAATCTGTTGGTGCAAATTCTAACTTCAATGTAACGTAAGAATAATGCTACAGACAGTTGTAAACTACTTTCTGTTTGGATTCTTCAATTTTTGTATACTTGTCAAGAAAGACTTTCTCCTTGTCATATTTAAACGTACTTAAGAATCTGCAATATTCACTTGGCGACCAGAAGCCGAATAACTGATTTTTTTCATATACAGCTGTTTCTTCCTTTTTATAAGCTCTCATTGAACAAACATCCATTAATATTGAGTCACTCTCGTTTAAATCCTTCTCTTATATAAATCTATCATTCAAATATTTTATATTCAGATTACCTACTATAATATTTTATTTGAAATTTGAGTTTAATTCGGCAGACTTTCTTTTAAAACCAAATTAATGAGCAAATCTTCATACTTCTCTTTTTCTTCTAACATTGGAACGTGTGCAGAGTGTTCAAAAACGATGAAATGTTTACCTTTCAAAGCGTCTAAATTCTTGTAAAATTTCTCAACCAGAACTGCTGGAGTAATCATATCGTATTTACCCACAAAGAAGTATGTGGGAACATTTATGGATTGTATTTCATTTGTTAGATTAATATTTTTTATTTCCTCCCACATTGCATCCATAGTAAAATCCAATCCTTCATTTCCAAACGTTCTAATCCCTTCTAATAATGAATATTCTGGTGTAGTTAAAAATGCTAACATAGCTAACCCTATTTGCTTAATAGGATTATCACGTATAAATCCCCCATATTGAACAATATACTTGGCCTTTTCTAAATCCTTTTCATGTTTATCGTAAGGTGGTGGTCCTATGGTTATTATTTCATTTTGTATATTCACATCCCCAAACTTTACAGCTTCTTTAACTACAAATTTATACGCTATCCTTTGTTTTTCATATTCATCAATAATTTGTGCCACTCCTACATAAGCATGTATTTTCCACGGATATTTGTGTACGGTTTTTAGTCCTATTACGGATCCCGCTGAATGGCCAACAATAAAAACTTTTGGGGTGTCAAATTTATTTCTCACATAATCAATCAATTCATTACAATCCTCAACCAATCTTTCGTGGGTCATTGAATCAATTGGAATATCACTACAATATGATTTGCCTGCTCCTCGTTGATCCCAATGAACTACTGTGAAATGTTTAATTAATTCAGCATCATATTTACGTGAGCTTGACATCCCTCCCATAGGTGAACCGGGACCACCATGCAAAAATATGAGGACAGGATTTTTTTTATCCTCACTTCTGATAAATATCCATTGTTCCAAACCACCTAATGTAATCTTTTCCAATGAACTGATTCCATTTAGGGTTTCAATTTTAGTCGAATATTTCAAATAGGTCTTGTACACTAGCATGGCAATTAGAATAAGTAGAGAAAGTCCTATTAAAATAGTCGCTACCCATTTAATAATCTGCAAGAAGATTTTTATCATATTTCACTTTGATTTTTATGTTTCAATTCTTATTTGGATTTCTAAGACGAAGTTTATCTAATTGGTAATAAAGAACAGAATTTTCTAGTTCCGTTTATTGTAGATAATTAGTGCAAAAGTAGTGCAATTTGTTTGGTGCGTAGTGCAATCCACAGGAGTAAATTTGATATACTAATTAAGTTCGTTTGCTAAGTTCCCCACTTAAGCATACGGCTCAGGTGTTCTTCAAGATGCCCCAAGTGGATGTGTCAATCGACTTGCCGTCTCCAACCAGCAATACCTTCGTAAGCAAGTGTACCTGCAAATACCCCGGACGCACCTATCAGGCTAACAAGCAGAACCGGGAGTAGCATCTCAGAAAAATCAACAATGACGAGAAAAAGTTGAAACCATATCCAGCTGTGCCCAAAGATTCCAAAAGCAAATAATGCAGCCCTGGCTAAGGAACTTTGGAAAGGAAGCCCTTCTTGGATCATCACGAACATTAATCCTGCCCAGATCCCGAGTCCAGAGAGAAGTGCGTACTGTGGTAATGTCGAAGGAACGAGTAGTAACTCAGGTGCTAAAGTAATACTCCTCACCAGAAACATGGCACCCAATGTATGAATTGACACAAATCCAATTGTTGTGATAATTACAGCCAACCAAGGTCTCCACATCACATTCCCCGATTTCGGAACATCTCGCCCGATAGCTTTCCCGATGAGCCACCCACCGACAGCTAATCCAACTAGATCAATAGTGCCGTTTAATATTTCTGCTTTAAGTGTCGTCCCCAGAAACAGCCAACCTGTTAAAAATCCAAAGTACCACAAAATGCCAATTGACGCTCCAAAGGCCAATCCCTTCATATTACCTCTTCCAGGCCAACGCGCTTGTGTGACTTTAAAGAATATTGCCATCATGACAAGTGCTACTGTACCGTAACCCGCCATCGCAAACTTGCGTACTCCCGCTTCAACGAACCAGCTTCGTTCTAATTTGTTTATTAATTCCTCAGGTGGGAAATAATTGAATGAAGGGTGAAGAAGTCGTAGTATTCCCAAAACAGCAATAGCAATTACTATCGCGAAAGTTGTTCGGATTATATCTTGTTTCTTCCACATAATGTCTCCTATTTATTAAATTCAAATGCAACAAAATTATTATGACTAATCATCATATTAAATTAAAGATATTCTTTGCTTACATATTGAATCTCCCTTCAAAATAGATTGTAATAATTTAACTTCAATAGATTTATCAAATAATGTCTCATAAATCTCTTTAGTATAACCAACCGTACAATTACATAGGGAACTATTATTAACTCCATCTTTTACCATAGGACAACCACATTCATGATACTCAAGATAGATTAGATCTCCTTTTTTATAAAGCCGAGGTGTGTTATAACATTCTTCTTTAAATTTTTTAAATAAATAATCTACATCGTTTTTATCCGATGCCTCCTCCCTAATTTTTATTGCACCAGAAACCAAATCCTGAGATTTTGCACATTCTCTTCCGCAATTTTGTATCAATTGAATATTTTGATCATTTACATTATCACTCAATTCAGAAAGCAATGAATTTATCCACGTTATTTCCTTTGACTTTTTCATAATAGTTCCGCTTTCATTCTAAGTTTTGCATAATCCTTGATTCGATAGCATTGAATTAATATTTGTACACTTACATTTTCACGATTATTATTTACTTTAATCAACAAGAGTAGCTTCAATCTCGACAACACAATCTGGATGGAATAATGAATTAACACCAATTAATGAAGTCGCTGGTTTACAACCTGCCTTTTCCAATCGCTTTATGATTACGTGTGCTGCATTTCCAAAACCCTCAACATCAGTTGTATAATATTTAAATCTAACGACATCAGAAAGTTTAAAACTTGCTTCTGCAAGTATTGATTCAAGATTATCAAAAATCTGATTGATTTGTTTCTTCATATCTCCTTCATGAAGTAGATTTCCTTCCCCATCTACTGATACAATACCAGCAGTAAAAAGTATACGTTTGACATCTGTAATTTCATTCGCTTGAACAAAACCAAATTTGTCTTGCCATGTCCACGGATTAATAACTCTTTTTTTCATAGTAGTAATCTCCTAATTTGACTAGCATGTTTATTGACTCCACAATCCCTCAGGCAAGTAAATAGTTGTAACGATTAGTAACGAATTTCTTGCTATCAAAATAGAGCCTTAACATTATTCAAATATTGTATGCTAGTAATTTTGTGTTCAATAGAAATCTAGAAGAATAAAACCTTTCCTTCGATTCTGATCGTCCACCTTATATGTTAATTAAATATATGTACACTCAAAATAATACGTCATTCCATATGCTATTTAGATTTTTCCGTTTTGAGTTTTTCAAGTATTTTTGACTCAATCCAATAAAGAGTTGCATATCCATTTAATGGAGAATTATACATCTTTATAAGATCATCATAACTTTTGTCTTTTAGAAATTGTGGATCAAAAGAGCGATAACTGGAAAAAAATAAATGCTTCCCATTTGGTGAAACATAAGGACCAAATTCGCTTGACGATGTGTTTATCTGTGAGCCTAAGTTAATTGGTTCTCCCCAAATATTATTTTTATCTCGAAAACTTATCCATAGATCATTACTTCCAAATCCTCCAGGTCTGTCTGATTGAAAGATCAGATATGATTCATCTGGAGCAATAAACGGACGCCCTTCTGTATGGCTCGAATTAACAAGTCCTTTTATTGGTTGTGGTTTTCCTAACTTGCCGTCAATAAAACTTGATTTATAGATATCTGTTTTCCTCTCGGAAACATTTCTTGAGAGATAGATATTTTTATATTTGGATATTGACTGTATTCGATCATGAGTGGTGTGATTCAAGAATTTATTGATAAGTTTAGGATCACCCCATTCGCTTCCCTTTTTATTAACAAACCAATTATTGGTACCTTTCAGCGTATCTCCATTCCATACCACAGGTTTATTGGTTGAGAAATACAATCCTTTTCCATCATGAGTGAGGCAACAAGAATAAACAGAGAGATTTTGAGCAAATACTGCTCTCCTAGGTTCTGACCAGATATTATTATTTTTATTTACTTGTACAAGTATATACTCCGTATAGCTGCGGTCACACATAATATAAAATATTTCTTTTTCATCATTGGAGATTGATATCCCAAGTTCGTGATAACCCCTGGAAATCAGATTTGGGGCAAATATTTTGGGATTTTCAATAATACCGGTTTGATTCAAAAACTCAGTTAATGAAGGAGAAATATTACTGTGATTAGAGCAAGCTATTAAAAATATTAAAGAATAGAAGGTTAACATGGACATTTTGAACATTCTTTCCCCTTTTTTTAAGAAGATAACGCTGTTTACTAGTTCATAATTTTTCTTTCATATTTAGATCTTACTAATTATTAAATCTTCTGTTATAATTGCGCCAGTGTATCAATCAATTTTCCACAACCACCGTTTTTTACAAACTCTGTATGATCTTCTACTGACTGAAAACGTCTTCCTAATATTTTTTCACAAGTAATCTCATAATCTGTCACTGAGTAGAATTTTTCAAGTATTTCTTCTGCGTCAGTGTTTGTATATGTTGTCTTTTTGTTCACCTTACAATAAGCTAGAGTTTTTTTCCAAATTGCAGCACTTAATGCACCGCAAGCGTTACCGCAAAGCCCAAGCCCACCAGCAAACCCTGCAACCATAATCATTTCTTCGACACTTCCGCCCATTTTTTTTACAACTTCTGAAGCGCAACTTATAGGGTGTTCAGGTAGATCCTCATATTCCTGGCATAATCCTTCATTAGCCACATCTATCGCTTCCGGTCGCCACGCTTCCGCAAGATTAAAGCATGATAGGAATTTGCCCGAGAAAAAATATTTCGCCATATCCATTTTACTTGACCATTGGCAGTTAGTTAAGTCATAACACTCGATCGAGCCTATTTTTTTTTAAAAGATTCCAATAAGCATTGAGTTGCTTTTATGGTTACACCGATTGCCTGATCCCGATCATCAAACTGCTGGTGTGCTTCAGTTCCAACAGCCATTGACGAACCCCAAAGCATTCTACATTGATAACCCTGTCTGTAGATACCTCCAACAAGTGGGTCTGCCGCTCGCTCTTCTATTGCTCTAGAATTATTAAATGAACTGTTTACAATATGAAAGTATGTTTGGGAACAACTTCCTAATTTTATGAATATTTTTTTTGTATTATCTTTTTTCACTTTCATAAGTTTTTATCTCCGAAAACATATTTTAAGTATTCTTTTAGTTTCTATGTTTTGATGCGTAGGAGAACAACCCTATCAATGGTCAGTCGGGAACAAGATTAGTATCAAATCTTACTTTCTTTTATTTTGATTACTACTTTTCCTCGGGAATGTCCCTTTCCATAATAGCGTACAGCTTCAGCAACTTCATTTAATGGGTAGCGTCTATCAATAATAGGGATTACTTTTCCGGCTTCAACAAGCTCTTTCATTAAAATTAAATCTTTCTGATTTAGTTCCGCCATAAAGTTCGTTATTTTCTTACCTCCAATTATTGATGCCTGAAGTATTCGAGTTAATGAACCTCCAGCCAGGATGTAAATTCCATTGGGATTTAATACACTTTTATATTCTAAAATCGAACGATATGCCGCAATATCAAGAATCAAGTCATAACGCTGATCACTTTTGGTTATATCTTCTTGAGTGTAATCAATGACATGGTCTGCTCCAATTGAGTGCAAAATATCCAGATTTCTTGAGCTACAAACTCCAGTCACTTCAGCGCCGAACGATTTTGCAATCTGCACCGCAAATGAACCGATACCTCCGGATGCACCGTTAATCAAAACCTTTTGACCAGACTGAATCTTTCCTTTATTGCGAAGGCCTTGAAGGGCAACTAGTGCCGCTTGAGGTATTGCTGCTGCTTCCTCAAATGTCGTGTTAACCGGTTTCAGTGCTAATACCTTTTCAGGAACAGACGCATATTCCGCAAAACCACTCCAACCATTACCTGATAGGTCTGCGTATACCTCATCACCCAGCTGAAACTGTGTTACATCACTACCAACCGTCTCCACCCGCCCCGATATGTCGGCTCCGAGTATATTGTTTTTTGGTTTGAACATCCCCTGAAGCAGTCGGACCAAGAACGGCTTGCCCCTTACAAAAGCCCAATCAGAATAATTTACGGATGCTGCATGAACTTTTATCAGCACTTCATTGTCTTTGGGAGTAGGTATTTCTACCTCTTTTAATTCAAGAACATCCGGAGGGCCGTATTTTGTATATACAATCGCTTTCATTTTGTTTGAATTCATTTTTTTATTCATTTATTTTTTAAATATTTTCCACAGCTATTACTACTTTTCCTCGGGCGTGTCCCTTTCCATAATAGCGTACAGTTTCAGCAAGCTTGGTTAAGGTGAAACATATATCAATAACGTATGTTACTTTTTGAGCTTCAAAAGACATTATAATACTTTTTTTTTAGCACGTTTTATTTCTTTATTCTTTTGAAATATTTAAAATCACAATGGTCTGCCCCTTCCATTATTGTCTGAGTTCTTTCCAGTTTTATCTCGGAGTTAAATCCACTATTAAATGGAAAATCTCTATCACATGAAAGACATTTGGTAACATTAAAGTGAAATTCATCTTTATTCTCCTTTATAACATCAATTATCATTGCACCATCATCACACCATATTTCCCTAACAACTTTTGCCAGCTCATGAATGCTATTACCTTTAAATTTATCTGCTAATAAACGACCAGAATCTATTGCGTCTTTCTCTATTACTTTAGAGATAACTTCAAAGGTTCTTTTTTTTCCAAGTTCATCGATAAAGCCATTTATTATTTTAGATACGATGGGAGTTTGAATCTCTCTGCGTTTTAAATGACTTATTTTTTGAATATCTGTTTCTTCGTACATATTGGATATTTAATGTGTTATAACTTTTTGATTATGAAATAAGGCTGATTTTCTCAATCCTTTTCTGTCCCCCGAACAGAAAAGGATAAGAGAAATACCCACTTTTCTTCGGCTTACTGGACCGCCTTGATTTATGAGCTGTTATTAACATACGTTATTAATTATTTTTCAGCATTGTTCCAGTTGCTAAATAATGATTAATGGCTTTTTCCCACCATTGCATCGATTCGATAAACGATTGCTCTAAGTCCGTACTAATAAATTTATTTTGATTCTCGTTCAAAGCTGTATACTGGTAGTCAATAAAAACTTTGGTTTTCTGTTCGGCAATTCTTTCTAATCGAATATTAATTCTAACAACGTTTTCAGTGGGAGTGATTCTTAAAAATTCGATTTTGTAATTCATTTTGTCATGTTGCGTTACGTGCCATACTGTTTCTAATTCTCCATGCTGAGGGGTTGTAAAAACACAGTCCTTTTCAATCACTCCAGATTTTGAATGAATAATTTTATACTCCCATCCATCTATCCAATCTTTTTCACGTACAGGACACAGAAGTGGAAAGACCTCTTCAATACTCCCGTTATTTATTTGTGTATAACTAAATGTTCGTTGAATTCCTTTAAATTCCATTTTTTATCCTTTTTAATTAATGTTTTTTAACGATCCAAGTAATCACAGCTTACATATATTCCAATAAATAAAAGCTAAGTGTTCCAAATGAAAATGGTGATTTACTCAACATTCTCAATAAGCTAATTATTGGTGTAATTCTTTAATCATAGTTTATGACTAATTGTTTTTTACACATCTAATTGAGAATCCATAAGTGGGATGTTGTGGAGCTAGTCTAATGGAATCCATTCCATCTTCCAAAACATAAGTCCACACATAGTGGTCATCCACTTTTGATTTCGACCACATAAAAGCTCTTTGTTTAAAATAATTATTAAATTCACCATAATTCCCATAACCTGCAGGCCTAATAGAAAAGTAACTTTCGTTTGTTATAGTTAGATCATTCCAAAATAAAGAGTCCTTGAAAGATCCAGATGAATTTGTACCGAACAAATCAAATAATTCACTCCATTCTCTATTGGATGGTAGATGCCAACCTTCTGGGCATACTTTACACGCATTTTCATAATCATAGAGAAGTCCAAATGTATCAGCTAAGCTCGAATCTTGATTTGGATAGTAATAATCGATGTCATGTCCCTCCTTATCTTTTTTTACCCTAAGATTTTCTATCATCCAAATATTTTTTCCAAATAATTTTGTTTTATAATTATTGCCCTCAATGTCTATAAGTTTTGCTTTTTTTGATTCGCACCCAATTGATACAAATATAAAAACAATTAAAAGTAAAATGGATTTTTTCATCTCGATTGTAATTAAATGCTTATAAATTTATACATAACAATTGATGTAAATTTTATTTTCAATTTTCATAATATCTCACGATTAATTCATCGGATATTGGAGCCAGATATCGTACGAATAATGTATGACGGAATTTTGGACAACCATTGATAATTCGATTTTTTCATAGTTGCTACTATTAATGAACATTCTCAAAGTGTTATTTACTCAAGAATATTTTCTAGAATTTCTGCAGCATCTTTAACAAGTTTAGGACAAACTATTGCGAAAATTCCGTTTTCTCTAGCGTATTTTTCTCCTTCCGTTGTACTTCTATCACAGCCAATTAATTCATTACATACAATACTTTTGTTCCTTCTGATAAACTCATCACAAAATTCACCCACAAAACTATCGGTCATTTCTCTCGAATCAATGTCCATAGGAACTACTCTTCCATACTTAAGACCTATCACCATAATGGAGCCTGTAACTGCGCCACATGTCAAACCCATTTTTCCCATTCCCCCTCCAAAAGGGCACGATAGTTTTAAGGCAACATCTTCTGTTATTCCATATTCTGGTCCATACGTAGCGACAATTGCTTGTGAACATGTATGCCCATCAAGATATTTGGATACAGCTTTTACAATATTTTCCATTTAATTACCCTTATTATATTTCTCTATCCAACCTAATATTTTCTTATTCAAAAAATCTTTTTTTGGCCTTCCAGATTCAACTGACTCATTGATATGTAATATATCACCAGTCTCTAGATATGAGTGAAATCCATTATTATTTGCCCAATAGTAGATCCCCCAATTCTCTAAATCCCATTCAGCCAAATAGGGATTGCATTCATAATCAATATAAAACAGTCTATTATTATTGATAACAAAATTGGTTGGGAAATAATCAATATTTTGTCCAACCTTTTTTGCCAAACTGGATATCTGGAATAATTGTTCAATTATTGAATCTGTGATTTGATCCTTCGAAATCAACTCGGCTGCTGTAAATCCTTTAATATACTCTTTTACTAGATAATTTTCATCAGAGTCATAATAGATAAGTTCAGGTAAGAGGATACCATTCTTTTTCAATTTGTAGTAAGCTATAATTTCAAGAGCAACTTTGTTGTTACCACCGAATGAATAATATGGACACGGTTCATCGTGCATAAGTTTAAGAACGTAGAATTTGTTATTTAATTCCACCAAATACGAATAGCCTGATTTGCCTTTCCCTAGTAGTTTTTTTATTCGAAACCTACCATACCTTGTTTCATAGTTTGTATTTATTAATTCATTTTCGTATTTCAAATTATCCTCAAGCAATAAATTGTTTACAGTTTTTAGTAAATTTTAGATCATCATCTTTCATGATTCAAATATTTTTGAATTAAATCATGAACTCCATCAAGGAATGCTACAGCATAATCCTTTTTGACGCGATAACTAAATTCCCTTAATAATTCAAATAATATATGGCCAAATTATTTTTTCGATAAAGAAGAAACTGAATTTACTATCTCCCAATTTCCATCTTCTATCACTAGGGTTAGAAATTCTTTACGAATTAATTTATTACTTTCAGATTCTATGTAAGCAATTGCTAGTTCATTTTGGAGACTAACTATTTTCACATCTGTACTTCTTACCCAACCGCCAACTTTTCCACTCTTAACAATTTTCATATAATCTTTTTCACTTAAAAGTTCCTTTTTACCTACAATTTTATTTATTATGGTAATAATCGCTTCATCATTAACCAAATTATCCAAAACTGTTGTTTCCATTTCATTTATGGCACTCAAATATTGGTTGATTCTAGCAGTAACTTCTTTTTCATTAGCGAATAAATTTGATACCCCAAAGATTAATACTAATAAGATTAATATTGCTTGATTTAACTTTTCCATAATTCCTCCTGAATTATTGTTTGTTTATTTTTTATATATTTAGTTTTATACGTTTTGTTAATTCTTAACAGAATTTCAACTTGCTGATTTGATTGTAAGTATCTTTAACGGATATTATCAAAAAGTGGTTGATCTTTCACACTTCGGCATGGTTTCTTTAAAAGTCTAAAAAAGTAACTTCCCTATAAGGAGTCCTAAAATAATAATATATGCTAACCAGAATAGCGTTCTATTAATAATTTGAATATTATGATTTTTCATCTGCCGAATAAATTTTTTCAATTTTTCCCATTCTGATCAGGATCAACACGCTTTACGGAAATCAAAGGTAGTCCAAGGTCACGTACTCGAACTAGTAATCCATGTAAAGCTGCCTGGTCTGCAACCTTACCTGTTATTGTGGTCATGCTTTCCTCAGTTTTAATTGCCATGTTTTCAAACCAATTGCTCCACTGGGTACCAAGTCTTCCTTTTACTTTTATTTGATACTCTGCAGATCCATGCCACAATTGTTGTTTTGTCATAATTAAATTCCTTCTTCAATCTTAACTGGTTTAGTATAAATAATGCTAGCTAGGTAATTATTGCGCTCAGAGTAGGCTTCGCCCAAGTCAACCACATATTTAGTCTCTGCTTTTTTCGAGAAAACATCTTTTAAAAGTGCTATTTTCACGATCTAATTCCATTTTAGGAAAATTGTCATATTGCCTACTACAAAATTACAAAATCAAGCAGCTGTTGGAATCGTCCAAAAGTATGAAATGCAGGGATGATTTTGGATGAGCTGATGGATTATTAGAAATATCACAATTTCATTCAGATATATAACATTCACTACCATCAAAGAATAGATATGGATTAAAATGTGCTGAAATATATCCGAGTAGGATGCCATTTTCTTCGGCAACATACATTACCAGTCTAAGTTTTTAAAGGATATAACTCACTTCTTACCTCCATTACGCATACGTACTCGTTCTAAATTTCCAATTATATATACCTCTAAGAGATATAAATGAATACACTGAACTGCTAATTAACATATCTGGTGTTGGTACAGCCATAACCCAGACTATACTACCTATAATATGAATCATAAATCCATACCATCGTTTTCTCATGATTAAATATTGACCAAATAAAGTACTGCTCATTGCTAACCAATCGAAACCAAATTCAAATTCCATGTTTATTCTCTAAATATTCTCAGAATTGGAGTGGATAATTCATCCTTTAACTAAATAATACCAAGTACAGCTATTGCCAGTGTTACATAAACACCGGCAATAATCCTATTGATATACTTATTAATAAAATCATTTGATAATAGCATCTTAATCTTGTCCGTTGCAAATCTTACTTTCCCCATAAGTTTTTCTCCTTAATACTAAGTTAATAAAGTGGAGCACTTTTCGGGGGGCAGGTCATTCTATCCACGTATCCAAGTTTCTTGTAATATTTCCTCTCCAATGTTTCTTTGTTTCTGGAAATAATATGAATATCTTCTTTTCTAAGTTTACATTTTTCAACTAAAGCCATTTACTCAACAGATTTTGAGTAACATTGTATAGTCGTATTTGGGCTTTCTCATCCCTGGTTTGAGGCCAACTCTTCTTAATTTTTCGGTGATGAATATATTCACCGTTTATACCGTTTACTTCATTCGACAAAGCAAGCCAAACTAGTGTATCAGCGGCTTGATCTGGACTTTCTCCAATAAGCAAAGCAAAAATTGGAACGATTAAATTCATCGGGAAAGGATAATCCGATTGTGCCAGAGCAGTCTTTACAAATCCGGGATGAATACAATTAACTGTTATGCCAGATTCTTTCAATTTTCTTGACAGAAAATATGTGAATGAGGTCAACATGTGTTTCGACTGATAGTAGGCTGAAGAACTGTTGTAAGTCGTTTTTTTATAATTAAGATTCTCCCAATTAATTGGACCTTTATGCATTATTGAAGAGATGTTGATAATTCGCACTTCACCATACTTCGAAGCTGTTTTCTCCAACTTCTCAAGGAGATAATGTGTAAGTAAAAATGGGGATAGATAGTTTAATGCAAGCGTGGATTCGAAACCCTCAGATGTTACACTGTATTTTGGAAAATAAGCTCCTGCATTATTAATGAGAACATCAAAACGATCAACTATCTTAGAAATATTTTCAGTAGCTTCTTTTGTCTCTTTCATTGATGAAAGGTCTGCTATTATAAATTGTGCTTTACCACCATCATTTTTAATTTCTTCTATGACTTCATTTGCCTTGCTCTTACTGCGAGCAATAATTACTACGAATGCTCCTTTTTGGGCAAGTTGAAGTGCAGTAGCTCTTCCCAGTCCACTGGTTGCTCCAGTAATGACAACAGTCTTATCTTTCATATTTTTTTATCTATTTTTTTTAATTAAAATTATTAAATGGTCTAAACCTCTAGTTTCTTCGCAACAATAGCCATTTCAAGTGATTCAGGATCGAAGGATTTGCCTGCAATATCTGAGTATATTTCTTCTACTTTAAAACCATTATCTTCAAATTCCTTGATGATAGATTCCCTGCTGAAATGCTGAAGCCAGTTATATACAACCTTTTTGCGTGATTCTTCAATTATAGTATATTTATCAAGAATTACTTTTTCTTCTTCATACTTGAATGTATTTACAAAAGCGTAATAATCATCCGGAGACCAAAAACCATATAGTTGATTCAATTCATATGTTGCTGATTCTTCTTTCTGATTAAAACTGTTTAATGAATATACATCCAGTAATACAGAACCTCCTGGCTTTAATAGTGATCGAAATTTAGACAACATAGTCTTTCTCTGTTCCGGGCTTAACGCACAAACGTCACACATAATCATTGTTATAAGGTCAAAGTGATTATTCGTTTCGAAATCTAAATAGTTTTCCACAACGTAGTTTATATCTAATCCTAGTTTTTCGGCTACATTTTTTGCATAATTAATTGAGTTTTTAGAAAAATCAATTCCTGTAACTTTGGCACCTCGTTCTGCAAACCTAGTAGTATATAATCCAGGTCCACACCCAAAGTCAGCGATTTCGGTTTTGTTATTTACACTAAAATGTGATGCAATCCATTTCACCGATTTTTCAATGAATACTTTATTTCTAGATGAAGCATCAATTGAATCATTCAGATGATACTCTAGCATTTGATTTGATGTATGTATGTCAGTCCATAGCTCATCCGCCGTATAATATTGGAATGGTAATGGACGTGAGTTTATTTCCTTTAGTTCATTAAACATTTTACAACTCCTTCTTTTTATGTTTTATTTCTATGTTCATAAAAGCAAATCCTGTACTGTAGTTTCCCGTAAATAGGAGTAACCAAATCAGTAGCAAGTAAGGTCATGAAAAATTCCAAGAAATCATGGGTTTTCATAAAAGTAAATAATTTCATTGCAATTTATATCATATCTCAAATCTACAAAGGTCTTTGCTATAGCTACTTCTCTTAAATTTTTATAATAATTCTATACCCGTGAACTAAACCCATATACTATGATTTACAAAACCAGCTTTTTTTAATGCTGAAGAAAGCTTTAACCCTAACGGACTCCCATTTTTATTTATATTTTTCGATTTGTGATGCAGATGAATGCTTAATTCAATTTCTTCAGCAACGCGACTATAAACTTTAATTTGCTCTTGGTCTGATTCGTTTTTCAATTTTTCAATTAGACTTTCTAAATCCTTCTCTATAAATTTCGGTTTTCTGTCTCCAGAATTAAATTCAATTATTTCCAACCATTTCATAATTTATTCCTATGTAGATCCGTATTATTATTTCTTAGTTTCTTAATCAGATTCAATTCGTGTCACCGAAATCAGTGGTAAACCCAAATCACGTACTCGAACAAGTAATCCATGCAAAGCAGCTTGATCTGCAACCTTGCCTGTTATTGTGGTCATACCTTCTTTAGATTTAATTGTCATACTCTCAAACCATTCACTCCACTCATTACAGAGAATCCCTTTTACTTTTATTTGATAGTGTGACGGGCCATGCCAAATTTGTTGTTTTGTCATAACTAAATTCCCTCATACAATTTATAATTGATTGCTCATAAATAATTTCAAGCTGGATCCCTATTGAATTTTGGATAGGCTTCGCCCAACTCAGTTACATTTAGATCTATTAATATTTTGCGATGATAATTCATTATTGTGAACATCTTGGATTTATTCCATCCAACGAAAATCGATTATTATTGCACTACAAAATTATACAACTGAGTAGAGAATGAAATCAACCGAAAGTATGATTTATAGGGATGATTTTAGGTGGATATTGTTATTATTAGTAATCGGAAAAAGATTTATTTATACTTGGAAAACAAAGCCCATTTAGAGTTTTAATAAAATTCCTATTTTGAAAATATTTCGAATTAAGTAAGAATTGTTAATTTTTAAATAATATAACATTTAATTAGTAATACGAGTTTTCAAGTCCATATAACTTATTGGCTATGTACTTTACAAGCAGACTATTAACTATTTACACCATCATATTTACTGTGGAAACAGGCTTCATCATTTCCTTTTCAATTATTATATTTTTAGATTTGGATTCTTCCAAATATTTTGTCAATTCCATGCGTCATTATAGCATTTGATTAAAGACAATGACTCACTCGTAATTTCTTTTGACATCCCAAATTTTAAGTATATTTGATCTGCAAGTTCATCTTCGTCTTTAAGCAGAACTCTATTAGCAATTGAATTATTAATTTCAATTAATGAAAGATTGTGTATTACAACAGATGAATTTTCACCATATTTAACTAATAAAACTGCATTCAGAAAAGTTGATGTACTTCTCATTGAATCTTCAATAACCTTCTTGAATTCTGTTATTGATCGAGGCTGTGGATTTACAATATAACCATGTTTATTTTTTCCATCGCGGATTAGCTTTAATTCAGAATAATTTCTTTTATCTTTTGGCTTAATAATGTATTTATCATCGCCATAAGTCAGTTCATAGTTCCCAGCTAAATCCAAAGGGATTGGATTATAAAAAGGTGCAGCGTATCCAACATCTACAAGGTACTCTCTATTATTAATTTCAACGATGTTCACAATATGAACATCTGGATTAGTCATATTTGCTCCACACAACCTAACATTGTATCCTAAATAATCCAGTAATTTATTCAGGTAGTAGTTATTTGAATAACAGGTACCGCCAAAATTATATTTACTTATACCATCAACATATTGTTCAAAATCGGGGATGGATTTGATATCAAATTTTTTAATATAATAGAGTTTTGAAATGTTTTCAAAAGGTACATACATTAGATGTGCTTTTATGATTTTAGTTAAAGCAGCTAAACTAGGTTTACTCTCTGATATTCTCAGAGCATCTAGATAACGATAATAAATTGATTTGCTCATATCTAATAATTACTCCTTAATTCTATAGCCACGTAACGGCGTTGCAAATAACCGGTGCCCAAAAATACAAAGCCAAACTTATCTGTTCCCGCCAAAATTTATACAAACTATGCGTATTTTTATAGCATGTATTGTTTGCTGGTTAACAAAAAAAACTACTTTTCAATTATTCTTAATTAAATCCTATATTCTTCAGCTAATTGCCACCCAGCTTCATTTTAGAACCCGACTTTAGCTTGTTAACTTTATAAATCTCCACAACCTCTTGATTTTTTACTTAATTAAGAGATTAGGAGGTTATTCTTAATATTTGAGCTTTCTTTCTTCTGGGTATTAGTGGTTCCACCGCTGGATATCCTATTATTATTGGAGCAACAATTCTATGATTCTCGGGGATACCAATTTCTAATAATAAATTGGTATCGGCTATTTCTTTAGCAAAGTTTACCCAGCATGTCCCTAATCCTTTTGAAGTAGCTGACATCATCAAATAACTTGCTGCTAATGTACAGTCTAATTGTAGATTTTTAACATTACTTTCGCCTAGTATAATAATTAAAGATTGTGCATTATAAAAAATATTAAAGGATTCATTTTCAAACATATTTGAATATTTTTTTGCGTAATCATTTGGATTATTCTGAATCCGAATTAACAAGTTTTTCTTACATTCATCGGAGATTCTTAGTAAAATGTTTTTATTAGTAACAATAATAAACTTCCACGGTTGTTCGTTCCCAGCACTTGGTGCTAACGTACTATCATTAATAATATTTTCTAACACAGCGATCTCTACTGGTTTATCAATAAATTTACGAACAGACCTTCTCTTAAGTAACAACTCTGAAAAATGCATAACCTAACCTCTTTTATTTAATTTCTTCTATTACCTTAAAATGTATAGTCCTGAAAATAGTTGACTTTTCCCACCTTTTGGAGTCAACTAATTTCAGGACAACTCATTTTCAAACTCATAACAGCGTTGCCTATAAGGCGCTGCAAAAAACAACAGACTTTAACTTTACCGTTCCCGCCAAATTTTATGCAAACGATAGTAATTTTTATTTGCAACTACTGTTTGCTGGTCACTTTATTTTTACTTGTTCAACAAGAGCGGAATAACGAATATTTAAACACATTTTTATACAAAAACTTCTTACAATTTTTTTATCAACTTCTACCCAACAAAAACGACGTTCGGATTGGGCGGCTTGTTAAACATATTTTATAATTTCAACTCTGCGATACACTCAATTTCAACTAAAGCATCTAATGGATTTTGTTTTATTGAAATAGTAGTTCTTGAAGGTTTATGTCCATTAAAGATATTTGAATATACCTCATTCATTCCTTCGAAATCCTCCATATTTTTTAGATAAACTGTAGTTTTCACGATATCTTTTAATGTTAATTTTTCTTTTGCTAATACAATTGTTAAATTATTTAATACTCGGCGAGTTTGATCTTCAATGTTTTTTCCAACGATTTTCATTGTTTTCGGATCTAAAGGAGTTTGCCCTGAACAAAACATTAAACCGTGAACTTTCGTCGCGTGACAATATGGTCCAATCGCTTCTGGAGCATCTTTAACAAAAACATTTTCCATTTAATTTCCTATAATTTAATATGTATAACGGAGTTTCCAATAAGCCGATGCTCATAACTACTAACACCAACTTTACTATTCCCGCCATAATTTATGCAAACGGTAGCTATTTTTAATTGCAGCTACTATTTACTGGTTAACTTTATAAACGATTTATCAATAAATAAAAATTAAAACTTACTTCCTGGTTAACTGCCACCCAGCCAAAGTTTAGAAAGCGACTTAAACTAGTTAACTTAATAAATCTCTACAACCTCTTTACTTTTTACTTATTTAAGAGTTTATGCGGTTCTACTTTATCATTACAAAAGCAACCTGCATGTAAGACTTCCACAATATTTCTATTGCTGTAAACCCTATTTCTTTATAAAGACTAACATGATCATCAACTGATATTGGGAAATATTCTGTATTAAATCGTTTCAAATAATTAACTGCTTCTCCTTTTGATTTCCCCATCAGCATCTGGTGATTCATCCAGTACCTAAGAAACATCTCTTTCGATATTTTGTTACTGGGATAGTAATGTTCGGAGGTTATATATAATCCATTTTTTACAAGCATCCTAAAACAATTTGTAGTGGCAACTTTTCTTTCATGCTTTTTATCATAATGGTGTGCTTGTATTGCGGTTATAATGTCAACGCTATTGTTTTCTATCTGCAAATCCTGTGTCTTAGAATTATAAAACTCTGTGCCTTTCTCTGAATTCCGCTCTTCTGCAATTTCTAGCATATTCAAGGAAGGATCTGATAATATCAATTTTTTCGTTAATGATTCCTTGGTTATCTTACATCCTAAGGAACCTGTCCCACATCCAGTATCGAGCCACGTTTGGTAGTTTTCTTTGTAGCTTCGTGCAAATTCAATAACTTCAGTTTGCAGGGCCTCATAATACGGTATATCTTTCGAAACTTTACGATCATACTCACTAGCATTATTCGGAATCGAATTATCATTTATCATTGTCCTTTCCTCTTTATTATTCATGGGCTTTCCGCATAACATTGTTGCAAATAATCAGCACCCCAACACAACAATGTCGATTAAAATGACCACGCCAAAGTTTTTTGCAACTGGTTTGAAAATTCAACGACACAAGCCGGTTGCCACAATTTTATTTATTTGTACACTGCCGATCAGCAATGTTTATTTATTTCACTACGCTCGAGAACTTCACAAATGCCACTTACATTGCGCCGTGCGTGTTGATTTGCTGGTTTTTATTTTTCATACACACTTTGTTCTCACATTTCGGGCAAAAGTAAAGCTTCGTAAGTAATAAGAGACCTCCGCCATAAAAAATCAAAAAGATTAGTAAAATAATTGGTTCCGACAATAACCAGTAAATTGGTATTATTAGTGAGCCATACCATGCATTATTAAACAAGAATTTCTCAAATCGGTTCAATGGTCCACTGCGCTCAGCTGAAATAATAATTTTTGTTAGTTTAGTGGGTAATTGAACACAATCATCAGCTACTAGTAAATACGGGCATCTTGGACATACTGTGTACCTCATAAGTAAAAAATAAGAAAATAAGACATATAGTAGATATGCAATGCCCAGATAGATATTACTTAAGTACAATCCGTATGTTCCTGCAGCAATACCAGCAAATGCAGAAAATTGGACAGAAAATTTTTCCCATAAAGTAAATGTACCAATTGAATTCAAGTTATCTTTATTCATAACTTCCTCCATATATTAATGACTACATTGTCATTTTTGCATAATGGTGTTGCTTTTAAGCAGCCGCCCAAAAAGACAATTCCGAACTAAAACAGCCCACCATAATTTTTACGCAAACAGTGATTATTTTACAGTGCAATTACTGTTTGCAGGTTAACTTAAGAAACTATTTATCACTAAATAAAAATTAAAACTTACTTCTTGGTTAACTGCCACCCGAGCAAAGTTGTTAAAGCGACTTAAGTTCACACTTCTATTTTAAATTCAACTGTCCATTTTAAATTAGACCTCAACACAACTATCCATTTACGACTACTTTAACTAAAATTTTGCACAAAAACTCCAAACTTTCTATTTACCACTTCCTACCCAACAACAACGGCATTCGGGTTGATTGGTTGGTTATATGCCTTTACTCATTTACCCCAAAAGATCAATGCACTAATTGACCAAAGTAATATCCACTGACCTAGTTTTAAATAATTTTTAGGAAATTTTTTCGATATTGTAATTCCAATGAGCCAGAATAATCCATAGCCAAAAAAATAGACTGATATTATCTGAAGTAATAGGTTTTCGTTTTTTAGAATTTCAGTAAAATTAATTATTCCGAGCCCAAATGAAAGAAAAAGTAAATCAAATGATATCCAATGCCATCCACTTCTGGCCATAGTCCATTTTTCACGTTTTAAATAATTGCTATCATTAGCTTCAATTGGTTCAATTATTTTTAGTTCTTTGTCGCCAACAAAAGCATGGATGAAGAAAGCTAAAAGTGTTAATATATTTGCTATTAAGATTGCTAAACTCATATTTACTCTACTTTTTATGAAAAATATTTATCAAGCATATAACATATACATATACAGAAACTCTAATTCGAACAGATGTTGGCTAGTCAGAAATTTATTTCTGCATAATTTTTTTTTATTTGTTTTTGTTATTAAGTTATTTTGTTTTATTCTCTTAAATATCAACTATCTAAAATTTTTTGCAGATTTTAAGAGTATGTATATACCGATTTTTTCTTAATAAAAATGCTCTATAACTCACGTTTAATGTGCCTGCTCTGTTAAAGAAATTCTCAGTTCTAATCGACATACCCTCAAACCAATTACTCCATTGGATCCCGAGATATCCTTTCACAATTATTTGATATAATGCCGGAACATGCCAAAATGGTTGTTTTGTAATTCTTTGATTCCTTATCTAAGTTTATAATTGCCTTTTATTAAAAGTCACTAGCATACTTAATAATAATATTAGAACGGGCTTCGCCCAAGTCAGTTACAATTTCATGTCTAGTTAAATTGCTATGATAATTCATAGTTGTGATTATTCTGGATTTATTCTATCCAACGAAAATCTATTATTATTACATTACAATATTATGCAACCGAGTAGAGAATGAAATCAACCGAAAGTATGATTTTGAGGGATGATTTTGGATGGATCTATAGATTTATAGATAATATTAGTTAGTTAATCTAGAGTAGATTCAAATCTTTGGCTTTAATTATTGCCTCAGTTCGGCTATGTACATTTAATTTGTTGTAGATATTCATGATATGTGTTTTAACGGTACTTAGGGAGATGAAAAGTTCATCCATAATTTGTTTGTTTGATAGTCCACCCGCTATCAATCGAAGCACCTCCAATTCGCGTTCGCTTATTTGTTCCACATATCCGCTTTCGGTCTTAACTTGTCGTTGCAAACTAAAAGCAGATAATAGTTTTTTCACATATGCACGTGGGATATCTTTTTTACTAGCAAGAATTTTTTCTAATAATTCAGCTATAGGTTTGCCTTCTTCTATAAAGATTCTAATGAAGCCTTCAGGTTCAGCTAATTTAAGAGCCCTTTCTAATGAGGTCATTGATTGGGTTAGATTATTATCGGTTCGAAATACTAATGACTGAAGTATTAGAATTTCTATCAACTTTTCATTTCGCCCTTTTTTTTTAGCTAGCTCGTGAAGTCGCTGGAGTAATACTGAAGTATCATCAAGTTTTCCTTGCGCAAATTGGAAACGAGCTAAAACAATGTAATCGATTAACAAGAAATAATTCATTTCATTAGAAATTTTAAACTCCCAATTGGTTTTAAGTTCTCGCTCTTCCACCCATTGTGATATAGCTTCAAAATTGTTCTGTTTTAGCCATATCCTCACCTGCCATCCAGCAATTAGGTTCGTAATCCAAGGAGGCATATCAAATTTAGCATTAATATTATTACATCTCTGGATGGTATCTTCTGCTAAAGATAGATCGCCTCTAGAAAATAAAATCCGAACTAGACATAAGTAGCTCCAGCCCAGACTTGCAAGATCCCCACCGTCTTCGGTCATTTTAACACCTTTATTCGCATAATTTAATGCTTCATCAAGATTATTTAATTCAACCAGGACCTCACCCCATATTGCCAATAACCACCCAACCCCTACTGTCTGTCCAATTCCGTTTTGTTTAGCAAATTGCATCTGTTCCTCACAAATTTTTACAGTTTCTTGCAACCTACCTTGTGCTCTCAAAGTTATGGCTACTTTCAGAGCAGCAATCATTGTAAAGTAAATGTCTCCTGAATCTTCGCAAACCTTCCATGCTTTTAATCTAGCCTTGTAAGCTGCATTCATATCGCCTTTGAAACCTTGTGCATCTGCTGATACAATTGCGACAGAGCTACGCCAACTAAAATCTTTTTCGGGAAGGATATCAAGCGCTTTCTGGGCATAATGAATAATGCCAGATACATCTCCTTTGTGAGCAGCCATAAAAGCCCTGACAGCAGCTGCCCTACCGAGAAACTTCAATTTATCATAGTCAAGTATCGGATCCAGATCTGGTTGTTTGGTTCCAGACTTAGAACAATCACTAGAATTCAGTGAATCTTCGGATGATTTGAGAACTCGTTCAGCAGCTTCATACTGACCTCCAGCGAACAGATACCAAGCTTGAAATATGCAAAGTTGTGGTTTCGAGTATAGTAAATCTATAGGCAATTTGTCAAGCCATTTTTTAAATTTAGTGTGTTCACCATGCTTCCATATGGCATCTAAATTTTCTTCCATGAGGCTGGCAGCCATTTCTGATTCCTCAGCACTAAGTGAGTGCTCTATAGATTCAGAATAATATCCATGCTCCTTAAACCATTCGCTGGCGCGAAGGTGTAGATGTTTGATTTGTTCATTTTCTGTTTTCTGTAATCTCTGCCTGAGCAAATCCGCAAAAAGATGATGGTAGCGGTACCAGTTACGTTTGTTATCTAGTGGTACGATGAACATATTAGTTCTTTCCAGTTCATCTAAAATCTGTTGACTGCCTTTTTTATTAGTAACAAAATCACATAATGGTTCAGATAAACGATTAAGAATAGATGTCTGCAGTAAGAAAATCCGTATATGGGCGGGTTGGCTATTTAAAACTTCCTCAGCAAGGTAATCAACAATATAACGATCGTCCCCAGCAAAAGTTTTAATAAATTCAGGCTTGTCATCACGACCTTGTAAAGATAATGCAGCTAAATGTAATCCCGCAACCCATCCTTCTGTCCGGTTTTCTAATATATTAATTTCTTCGATCGATAATCCCAGTTTCATTACTTTATTAAAAAAATCTGATATTTCATTTGTCAAAAAACTTAAATCAATAGCGCGCAGTTCAGCTAATTGATTTCTAACTCTCAAACGGGCTAATTGTAAGGGAGGATCGACACGTGTAGTAATAACAAGGTGCATTTGTGTCGGTTGATGATCAATTAAAAATTCAACAATGGAGTGAACCTGTTTTGCGTCGATTAAGTGATAATCATCAAGAACTAGTACGAAGTCATATGGAATATTCGTAATCTCTTTGATCAGGTTTGTCATTATTAGTTCTATCGATGGTTGTTGAGCAGATTGCAGCATAATTAACGCCGGTTCGCCGATATTCGAATCAAAATTCTGAAAAGCTGCAATTATATAATGGATGAATTGAACATAATCATTATCGCCTTTGTCTAATGAAATCCATCCTGCCGGAATTTCATTCTGGGAAATCCATTCACTTATAAAAGTAGTCTTACCAAAACCAGCTGGTGCGGAAATTAGAGTTAACTTACGATTAGTATCCTTATTCATTCGATCAAATAAATGTGTTCGTTTAACTAAATCAGGTCGTGAAGGCGGCACATAAAGTTTCGTTTCAAGAATAGGATATTGTGTTTCCGGAACATTAAGTTCAGTTTCTAATTTTAGTGATTTATGTGCTTTTTTTTCTGGGACTTTCAGTCCTTCATTAGTAATTGCAAATAATTCTATAGGACTTTCTACATTTTTAAGTTTAAATTCACCTACAAGTATTGTACTAAATTCATGCTGATTTTTAATCTCGTCATAAACTTTTTCTGAGATCAGAACACCACCGGATACAGATAAATTTTCTATCCGTGAAGCTACATTTACTGCATCTCCATATATACCATCATCAGAATAAACAATATCACCAATATGCATCCCAATTCTCAAAGGAATTATTGGTTCTTTTTGTAATTCTTGTTGGATTTTCACAGAACATTCTATTGCCTCAATAACGCTTCCAAAAGTGCTTAAAGTACCATCACCATAATATTGCACTAGTTGTCCATTGTGAGTCTGAATAGATTTTTCTAATATATCCCTGTGCCGTTTACGAATTTTTATAGCCTTATTTTCGTCTTTTTGCATCAGTGATGTGTATCCGACAATATCGGTAAACATAATGACAGCCAGATGTCGGGCATTTTTTTGCATGATAGCGATAAAAAACTAAATTTCGGTAAATTTTGTTAATAGTAAAAATATACAGTCAACTCTAAAATTCAAAATACTCAAAATTTGGGCTTTTGAAAATGTTATAAATATTTATAATATTCTGTGATTTAGAATAATTTAACATATTAAGAAACTAAGTAAAATTCTAAGAGATTTCATTAATTGCCCAAAAAAAATGTTAATTATTTTTTTATTCAAAATCCTTTAGTGGTTCTGTAACTTTTTCTAGTGGATAGCTGATGATGACCTGCCCCCATTAAGTGTACCACTGTTAAATATAGTTTCAACTTCAAGCATTAACTGCTAGCAGTGGAACTGTTACCTCCGGTACCGGAGGTGAAAATTTTAATGAGCTATGTGGTCTGATCTTATTATAATGTTTTCGCCACATTTCTGTTAAAACCTTTGCTTCTAATATAGTATCAAATATTTCTCCATTCAACAATTCATCTCTTAATTTTCCATTAAATGATTCAATATATCCATTCTCCCATGGACTTCCCGGTTCTATATATGCTGTTTTTACTCCGATCCTTTTCAACCATTTTCTTAGTTCTTTTGCAATAAATTCACTCCCATTATCTGAACGTATATAATCTGGTACTCCATGGATAATAAATAATTCTGATAACTTATAAAGCACTTCTGTTGAGGTTAATTTTCGATCAACATAAATTGATAAGCATTCCCTACTATATTCATCTATAACATTTAGCATTTTTATAACCTTTCGATCACTTGTTCTATCAAATACAAAATCATAGCTCCAGACATGATTTTTGTGCAACGGCTTTAATCTTATACATGAGCCATCATTAAACCACAACCTTCGCCTTTTAGGCTGTTTTTGTGGTATTTTTAAGCCTTCTTTTCTCCATATTCTTTCTACTCGTTTATGATTTATTTGCCAACCTTGTTGATTTAATAATGCTGTTATTCGTCGGTAACCATAGCGCCCATAGTCTTTTGCTAATTTTATTATATCCTCAGTTAGTTCAGCCTCATCCAGTTTTTCCTTTTTCTTCTTCCGATGAGTCGAACGTGGTTGTTCTAACACTTTACAAGCTCTTCTTTCTGAAACTTTTAGTTTTTCTACTACCATTTCTACGGCCCGACGCTTCTTCGCCGGAGAAGTCAATTTAACCGACTGGATTCCTTCAGTATTGAATTATCGATTAAGAGATCAGCTACTATTTTCTTTAACCGTGCATTCTCTTGTTCTAGGCCTTTGAACCGTTTGGCTTGATCTACTCGGATACTGCCATATTCTTTTCGCCACTTATAATAGGTTTGTTCATGAATTTCTAATTGCTTACAAATTGCATTGATCGTGGCACCTTGTGAATGAAGAACTTCTGCCTCTCTAAGTTTTCTTATTATTTGTTCTGTTGTAAATCTTACTTTCCCCATAAGTTTTTCTCCTTAATACTAAGTTAATAAAGTGGAGCACTTTTTGGGGGG
>SWCC01000557.1_pt1 | contig 29926 bp, 22 predicted proteins | sample 4692971 | NCBI WGS metagenome assembly SWCC01 (sample SAMN10267277, study PRJNA491770) | bioreactor metagenome | isolation source: DHS bioreactor inoculated with subseafloor sediment | place: Japan: off Shimokita Peninsula | collected 2006-08 | reverse complement strand
TGTTTCAGAGGCCGCTTTTTTGGCTTCGCTGTCAGTGTTTTTCCATAGCTCAACATTTTTTTTCAGCGCTCCGGTTAAGGGCGCCGAAATATTTTTCTCAATCAGGAGCTTTATGTTTGAAAGAAGCTGCCCTCTGTTTGACTCCACGGCCAGTCTCATACCGAAACCGTATTCTGCGTTGTCTTCAAAAAGAGAGTTCGCCCAGCAGGGGCCGGTGCCTTCTTTTGTTTTGCAGTAGGGTATTGTCGGGAATGTGCCGCCGTAAATGGATGTGCATCCCGTGGCGTTGGCGATTATCATTCTCTTTCCGAAAAGCTGAGTGATGTTTTTTATGTAGGCTGATTCCCCGCAGCCGGCGCAGGCTCCGGGAAACTCAAAAAGCGGCTTGCGGAACTGGCTCCCTTTTACGGTGCTTATTTTAACGCCATCGGTGACGTCGTCGGGAAGATTGTCAAAAAAAGTCGTGTTTTCGGAAGAGCCTTTTTTTCTTTCATTTTCTATCTGGCTCATCTCAATCGCGCTCACGGGGCAGGTGTTGACGCAGTTTCCACAGCCGGTGCAGTCTTCGGCGTAAACCTGAAGACGGTATTTAAGGCCTTTTTCATTTTTTGTTTTTGAATCAACTGTTTGAAAGCTTTCCGGAGCGGCTTTGAGATCTTCAGGGGCTATCTGCTTCGCTCTTATCACAGAGTGGGGGCACACGAAAGAGCACTGATTGCACTGTATACATTTATCCGCTATCCAGCGCGGCACATTCGGGGCAACACCTCTTTTTTCAAGTTTCGTCGTTGCGGTTGGAATAACTCCGTCAGTGGTCATTTGCGAAACAGGTATAGCGTCGCCTTTAAGATGCATGACAGTTTCTATTATGTTTTTCTCGAATTCTCCCGCGTCATCGCTCATGAGTTTTTTTATCTCAGCCGCACCGGATGGTTTTTCCGGTATTTCCATCTTAACGAGAGCCGCTGATGTTTTATCCACCGCTTCCCAGTTCATGTTTACAATCTTGTCACCTTTGACGCCGTAAGTTTTTTTGATGCTTTTTTTGAGAAGCTCAATCGCCTGTTCTTCGGGGAGGACGCCGGATATTTTGAAAAAGGCGGCGAGCATCACCGTGTTGATGCGCAGACCCAGACCGACTTCCTGCGCTATCTTGAGAGCGTTGATTGAATAGAGCCGTATCTTTTTTTCGCGTATGGTTTTCTGCATATCCGAAGTCATACTCTCAAAAACTTTTGAAGTTTCTTCGGGTGAATTGATGAGAAAAATACCTTCTTGTTTTATGCCCTCAAGAATGTCGTAGCGGCCTATATACTCGGGTTTGTGAAGCGCAACGAAATCAAACCGGATGGGCAGGTAGGGGGATTGTATTTTTTCTTTGCCGAAACGCAGATAGGATATTGTTATGCCGCCGGATTTTTTGGAATCATAAACGAAATAACCCTGCGCGTTCATGTCGGTGTTGTCGCCGATTATTTTGATTGCGTTTTTGCAAGCGCCGACGGTGCCGTCTGAGCCGTAGCCCCAGAACTTGGATTTGATCGTGCTTTCGGGCTCGGAAATTATTTCTTTATTGACGGGAATGGAGGTGTTTGTCACGTCGTCGTTTATTCCCACCGTGAAGCCGTGACGGCCGTTGGCGTGGAGATGATCGTAAACGGCCTTGACCATGCCGGGGGTGAATTCTTTTGACGAAAGGCCGTAGCGTCCGCCGATTATATGTATGTCTCTGCCCTTAAGCGCGGCGACTGTGTCCAGGTAAAGAGGCTCGCCTATGGAGCCGGGTTCTTTCGTTCTGTCTAAAACGGCAATTTTTTTCACGGATTCCGGTATCTCTGAAACGAAATCCGCTACGGAAAACGGGCGGTAAAGATGCACTTTCACGGCTCCGACTTTTTCGCCTCGTGCACAGAGATAATTGACGGTTTCTTCTATCGTGTCGCAGCCCGAACCCATGGCTATAATAATTTTGTCGGCGTCGGGAGCGCCCGTGTATTCAAAGAGTTTGTAATTTCTGCCTATCTTCTCTCCGACCAGCTTCATGTATTTTTTTACGACATCAGGCACTGTCAGATAATATTTGTTGACCGTTTCTCTTCCCTGAAAATAAACATCGGGGTTTTCGGCGCCGACTTTCGCGAAGGGCCTGTTGGGGTTGAGACAGCGGGCCCTGAATTTTTCTACATTGCTCATATTCAGAAGTTCGCCCATGATCTCATAGGGAAGTATTTCCACTTTTTGTATTTCGTTGGATGTTCTGAAACCGTCAAAGAAGTTGAGAAACGGGATGTCGGCTTCGAGCGTGGCGAGGTGAGAAACAATCGCCAAATCCATTGTTTCCTGGATGGATGCGGCACACAGCAAGGCGAAACCGGTGTTGCGGGCGGACATGACATCGGAATGATCGCCGAATATTGAAAGAGACTGGCAGGCGAGGGATCTGGCCGCGACGTGAAAGACTGTCGGCAGAAGTTCTCCCGCGATTTTGTGCATGTTGGGGAGCATCAGCATAAGGCCCTGAGAAGCGGTAAAGGTTGTTGTCATGGCTCCGGCTGAAAGAGCGCCGTGGACAGCCCCCGCCGCGCCGCCTTCCGACTGCATTTCAACGACATTCAGTCTTTCGCCGAAAAGGTTTTTTCTGCCCTGCGCCGACCATTGCTCAGCGAGTTCGCCCATGGGCGTGCTCGGCGTTATGGGATAGATGGCCGCGACCTCGCTGAAAGCGTAGGCCACATGAGCCGCCGCCGTATTTCCGTCAATTGCCTGCATGTTTTTTTTAGTTTCTGACATAGTATTTTCCCCCGTTTTTATAAGTTCTTCAATCATTTGTAAAATCTTATATAATCCGCGAAAAAAAAACAAATAGCAGGTTTGCAATTTTGAAATCCAATGAAGAAAGGGCACGCCACGGGGCGCGGCGGACACGTGGGAGAAGCTGACGGTGAGCGGAACGCCGTCGGGAAAGGGCGTGCTGTTTCTGAAAGTTGAGGGGTTCTCGACGGCGGTTGACGCGAAGTATTTTGTGGATGCATTCAAGTGAATCAATAAATCCCCCTCAAATTCCAAATCCCCCGCCACGGCGCACTTGCAGCTTAGCCCTGCCTTTATGTAGTTGCTCAATTTATTGCGACTACATTTAGCAACCCTAAAGGGCTTTCTACCAAATCTCCCTCAATTCCCTGGTTAATAACGGGGCGCTTTTTCTTTTACTGTTCTTTTTTTCAATGCTAAAAGAATACGAAAGACGGCTTTCTTAATTTTGCACCGCAATTTGCACCGCAAAATTAGGAGAGATAATACACAGGTATTGACTGAAATGAATAAAGAGAATAGAATTTATTCCGCCGGAGAATTTTTAATAAATTAGTCTGGGGTTTATTCAACGTTATAGAGATTACAGAGGCGAAGCTGGGCTTTGCCATGGAGGATTTAATGCAGACTTGGGAATTGCTGGAAAAAGTGAGGAAAGAGAAACCGCTGGTGCATCACATAACAAACTGGGTGACGATTTACGATTGCGCTAACATTGTTAAATCTTTCGGTGCGAGTCCTGTTATGGCTCACGCGAAAGAGGAAGCCGCGGATATGGCTGCTCTGGCGTCGTCGCTGGTTCTCAATATAGGTACGCTGACAAGCGAGCTGATAGAATCAATGAAACTTGCCGCCGCCTCTGCCAACAAAAAAGGCATACCCGTTGTGCTGGATGCCTGCGGGGCGGGGGCGACGCGTTTCAGGGATGAGAAAGTGTCAGAGCTTCTCTCGAAAGTCAAGATAAATATTATAAAAGGCAATGCGTCGGAAATAGCGCGCGTGGCCGGAATGGAAGTGAAGACAAAAGGCGTTGACAGCGGCAAGGTGGAAGGGGATTTTTCAAAAATGGCTTCACGATTGGCCGAAAAGAAATCCTGCACGGTGGTCATTACCGGAGCGGAGGATATTATTTCCGACGGTTCCGCGGTTTACAGGGTGCCAAACGGTAAGGACATGATGGGAAAAATTGTGGGCACGGGATGTATGGCGGCTTCTGCAATCGGGACTTTCGCGGCGGTGGAGAAAGATCTCGCGCGCGCTTCGGCGGCAGCTTTGGCTTGTTTCGGCATAGCCGCTGAAATAGCTTCAGAGATTTCCAAGGGTACGGGCAGTTTTAAGGAAAATCTTTTCGACAGCGTTTACAAATTGAGCAGAGAACAGATTGAATCGCGGGAAAAGTTATCGTGATAAAAGGCTATTATTTCATAACTGATGCCGCTTTGAGCCGCACGGGTATAATAGCTGATGTTACTCTCGCCGTGAAATGCGGCGTCGGCGTTGTGCAGTACAGGGAAAAAACAGCATCAACAAAAGTTCTTTTTGAAGAAGCTTCTGAGCTGAGAAAAATCTGCCGCAATGCGAAGCTCATAATAAACGACAGAATAGACATCGCTCTTGCCGTTTCGGCGGACGGGGTGCATATAGGGCAGGATGACATGCCTCTCATCGAGGCGCGGCGTCTTCTGGGAAAAGACAAAATAATAGGCGTCACCGTGCATAACGAATCCGAAGCCCGCGAAGCGGAAGCCCGTGGCGCGGATTATCTTGGAATAGGCCCCATATTTGAAACCGGCACGAAAAAAGACGCCGGTTCGGCCTGCGGAACGGAGATGATAAGAAAGATAAAATCTTTTTCAAAACTGCCTCTCGTTGCGATTGGCGGAATAAATTTTGAAAACGCCCGCGAAGTCGTATCATCGGGCGTTGACGCTTTTTGCGCAATATCAGCTGTCGCGACATCATCCGATCCTGCCGGGGCAATCAGACATTTCGTAAGTATCAATAAATGCAGGCGTTAGCCTGACATTTTATGAGCATCAATAAATGCGAGCTTTAGCTCGACAATTTCCATTTTAGGAAATGTCAAAATGTCAAGGTCTGAGGTATTGCGGAGAGAAAAGGGACCTGTCCCCTTTTTCTTTATTTCGGCAAATGGGAAATAAAAAGAAATTTTCAATCAGTCTTCTAATCTGGCTTGGTTTGCCGCTTGTGCTGGCGACGGGTTTGTCCGAGTATTATTTTTTTCAGATGTTTTATTTACCTTCCTGTAAAAATGAGCTAAAAAAAAGCACCATAGAAAAAGGCGAATTACTGGTTGAGATGATATCGCCTGATGTAAAAAAAGCCCTTGAAGCGGGGGATGATCTCGGCGTTATGGCGCATCTGGTAAAAATAGCGGAAAACCCCGATTTCCCGTACGCCCGGGTGCTGGACTCCAGCGGCACGGTGATAGCGCACAACAATATAAATGAATGGGGGAAGATATACAGCGGCGAGCTTACCAAAAAAATTGTGTCGGGTGAGGAGGCGTCGGTTTATCCCAGAAAAAAGCCGTCTGGTTTTGATTGTTCCGCACCTGTTAAAATTTCAGGCGGCGAAACCGTTTTTTTTACCGTGGGTGTTTCAGATTATAAAATTCTCGAAGAATTCGCTAAAAAAAAGGAAGCCGCTAAAAAAACAGCCGGGGTTATTTTTGTTATTTTATTCGCCGTCATTGAGCTGCTGATATTTTTCATGGTGGTTCAACCTCTCAAAAAACTGAAAACGAATGTGAAATCGTCTGCCATGGGAAGTTATGGAGAGGAGATACCTCAAATCGGGCAGGGTGAGATAACAACCGTTGTGCGCGCGGTGAACAGGGCGATAAAGGATCTTGCGAATAATCTGTCTTCACACAAAGATGCCCTCGTAAACATGCGCGCTGATGTTATGACTGTTATCAATAGCGTCACCGCGGTGCTGGATAAGCCGTATATGGCGCTGGATTCTGCGGGAAAAATAATATCTGTCTCAGATAAAAGTCTTCCCTGACTGGGCGCGGAAGGTAAAGATCTGATAGGAAAAAGCATAATAGATCTTCCTGACGCTGATTTCTGGGCAGATATGGTTAGAAGCGCTTCAGATAGCGCGGAGCCCATTGTGAAAGAAAACAAAAAAACAGGAATAAAAGTCAGAGCGGTGAGTTTCGCTTTTTCTTCCGGCGAAGTGCTTGGAACCTTAATCCTTTTTACATCATTCGAAAATCGCCGCGGCCCGATTCCCGAGTAGCGCCGAAAGCAAATGTTCCCATGGATGCGTAGAATGTCCGAATTATCCATTGACAGCACAGTTGTATCGTCGTACAATTGTATTGGAGGTGAAATTATGCAAAAAGAATATGTAACAACGAATATCCGAATTCCCAGAGAAATGTGGTGGACGCTCAAAGAGAAAGCTATACACGACGGGAAAAGTTTGGCGCAGCTCCTCAGAGAAGGAGCCATGTGTATTCTTGAAGGGAAAAAAATAAAAAAGTTTGAATTTAGAAACGACCCTTTCTTTAAAATTGTAGGAAAAGTAACCGGCACAAAAGATGGTTCTATAAAACACGACCGGGATATTTATGGCGATAAAGATTTTTGTTGATACGAGCGCTTTTGTCGCATTATTTGATAAAAAAGATCAATTTTATCAAAAAGCAAAAGATTATTTCATGTCTTTAGAATCCGGTGCCGTGCAGCTTCACACTTCCAACTACATCATTGATGAAACTATTACAAGGATACGAATAAAAAACGGGCATAGACTCGCTTTAGAATTTGGTAAATATTTCTTTATGAGTAAAATTTTTCAGACGCATTATATTGACCTTTTTTCTTGCAAAATGTCTTATTGTAAAGCACCGTTCCTGTTTGATAGAATAGAGTCTTATGAGAAACAGCAAAGATTTTTACATAGCTCTTGAGCGGGGCCGCGTCAGTTTTAACACAAAGCACGGCGCTGAGATTTACCGCCGCAGTCTTTCAATACTGCTTGAGTGCGCCATACACGAGCTTTATCCAGATGTTTCGCTGCATGTGGGTCAGACTCTGATGAAGGGTTATTTCTATGAGATTAACGACGGTGAGCATATCACGTCTTCCTTTATAAACAGGGTCACCCGCCGCATGAGGGAAATAATTTCAGCGGACGAAAAATTTAAAAAGGTAAAGATGAAAAAAGAGCATGTTCTGAAGCTTTGCCGAAAATACGGCAGAGAGGACAAATACAATGCCGTGTGTTATCTTCCGGACGCGGCCATGGAGATTATTTTATTGAGGCGCTATTTTGATTTTATGCTCGCCGAAACGGTTTTTTCGACGGGATGTCTCAAAACTTTCCGTCTTGTAAAATATAATCACGGCTTTATAATGCAGTTTCCCGTCAGGGGCGACATAGAAAAACTTCCCGTAACAAAAGACAGACAGAAAAAACTTTACAGCGTGTACGTGGAAACCAAGGACTGGAACCGTATTCTCGGAATACAAAATGCCGGCGAACTCAACCGCGCGGTCGCGGACGGCTCCATACGTACGCTGATAAAAGTGCAGGAGGCTTTTCACGAACGCAAAATTGTTGAAATAGCGAACATGATAAAGGCGTCATTTCCACGCAAGAGAATAATATGTGTGGCGGGGCCCTCGTCGTCGGGTAAAACGACATTTATAAAAAGACTCGGCGTTCAGCTTCGGGCGGACGGGCTCAAATCCACGGAAATATCTCTTGATAATTATTTTCTGCCGCGTGAAAAAACGCCGCGCACAAGCGACGGTGATTATGATTTTGAATCCATACGCGCGCTTGATTTAAAATTTCTCACATGCCAGATGAAAGAACTTCTTGAGGGGCGCGAGATACATCTTCAGGAATACGATTTCAAACTTGGCCGCCGTAAATACACAGGAAGCCGTCTGCGTCTTGCAAAGGATTCCGTCGCGCTTATAGAAGGAATACATGCTCTCAATCCCGCGCTGCTGCCGGATGTCCCGAAAAGCAATTTTTTTAAAATTTTCGTTAGCGCCCTTACTCAACTGGGAATTGACAATGACAACAGAATTTTCACGTCGGATTCGCGTCTTATAAGGCGCATTGTAAGGGATAACAAATTCAGAGGCTATTCCGCCTCTGATTCAATAAAGCGTTTTCCGAAAGTGCGCGAAGGGGAAGACAAATATATCTTTCCTTTTCAGCGCACCTGCGATGTGTTTTTTAATTCCTCGCTGATATATGAACAGGCTGTTATCAAACCCATGGCGGAGAAGCTTCTTAAAAACGTGAAAAAAACGAACGGCGCTTATTTTGAGGCGCGGCGGCTTTTGTATTTTCTGCGTTTTTTTCTGCCAATTCCGCCGAAGAGAGTTCCGCAGAATTCCATTCTCAGAGAATTTATAGGCGAGAGCGCCTTCCATTATTGAGAGATGTCGTATGGCGGGAAAAATTTTCCTCGTAAATAAAGAGCTTTGCAGAAAAGCTTTCGGGAAATTACCAAAAAAACTTTCTGCCGGCAATCTCGCGCGTCTTGCCGCCGTCAACAGAATAAACGCTCTCGCGGCGATAAAATCCGCTGAACACGGCTGGCTCGGCGCTTCTTTCTCCTGCGCCGATATTGTGACATATCTTTATTTCAGAGAAATGAAAGCTCAGGATATTCTCATACTGAGCAAGGGGCACGCCGCGCCCGTGCAGTATGCCGCTCTCGCCGCCAAAGGCATCATAAACTTTGAAGATCTCCTTTCCTACAAAACACCGCACGGCCTGCAGGCCCACACGGATATGAGCACTCCGGGCATTGTTTCGAACACGGGTTCTCTGGGGCAGTCCCTGTCAAAGGCCGCCGGAATGATCATGGCCTCCCGGCTCAAAAAAGAAAAAAGAAGGGCTTTTGTAATTCTCGGTGACGGCGAGCTTCAGGAGGGTCAGAATTTTGAAGCTCTGATGAGCATCAGAAAAAACCGCCTGACAGAGCTCATTCCGATAATTGACAGAAACAATCTTCAGACGGACAGCGCCGTGTCGGATATAAAAGCCATAGATAATATTGAAAAAACTCTGTCGGGCTTCGGCTTCAAAATTATTTCCGCGAAAGGCAATGATATGAAAAGTTTAGAAAAAGCTTTTGGCGCGGCGCGTGCGTCACGCCATGGCGCACCTTCAGCCGCCGGCGAGACGATCGGTAAAAAGAATAATTGCGTTATAATAGCCGACACCGTCAAAGGCGCGGGTTCTTCGCTTACGGCGATGGAAAATCCTTCGAGGAGAAAAGCCGTCTGGCATTCAAAGGTGCCGTCGGCGGAGGAATACACACAGATTCTGGATGAGCTTGTCAGCGCATCTGATGCCGGATGTATAAGGACGGCCTTTGACGACTGGAAAACTTCTTATCCCCGCGCGGCGCGTCTGTCAGCAAGCGCCGCCCGCGGCGGAATTTCAACAAGAGACGCTTTCGCGGAAGAGCTTTTTTCTCTTATGAAAAAAAACAAAAAGATAATTGTTCTTGACGCTGATCTTGAAAAATCCATGAAACTTACGCCCATAGCGGAAAGATACGGAAAAAGATTCGTGGAATCCGGTATAGCTGAGCAGGACATGGCTTCCACGGCGGGAGGTTTCGCTCTTGAAGGTTTTATTCCCGTTGTGAACACCTACGCGAGTTTTTTTAGAAGATGCTTTGAGCAGATATATGTGAATGCCACGGAAAAGACCCCTGTCATTTACGCGGGAAGTTACTCGGGGCTGTGCTACGCCACCGACGGGAAAACACATCAGATGACGGGGGACATTTCCATGATGCGTTCAATACATTCTATGAGGGTTTATGATCCTTTCAGCGCGGAAGAAACAAGAAAGTTACTGCGTTATTATCTTGGCGGCAGGAAAAAAACATGGAATTATCCTGTCTATATCAAGCTGCGCCGCAGTCCGCCGGATTTTCCTTTTCATACGACGAGCCGCAGGCAAACGCAATGTTTCATCCGCCGAAGCGGAGCGCCGCGCGGCAGATTTACGGGGGATTGCGGGGTCATGCTGAAGGAAGGGAAGAATGTTTGTATCGCCATTTCGGGGCCTCATCTGGCTTCCTATGCGTTGAAAGCCGTTTCCGGTCTGTCGTCTTCCGCCGCTGTTGCGGCTTTTACCGCCCAGAATTATCTTGACGCCGAGAAAACTGTTTCGCTTTTCCGGCCTTTCAAAAAAATAATCGTTCTGGAGGAAGGTGTCACCTCCGGCGGTCTTGCCGATGAAATAAGCAAACATGTCTTAAAAGCGGGTTTGAACACGCGCGTTGTCAGGCGCGGCGCCGACGGTTTTACTTTTTCGGCGAGAGACAAGAAAAAGCTTTTTGAGAGTTTTTCGCTCGACGTGGAATCCATAAAAAAGCTTCTGACGGAATCATGATTAAATCAGTGAAAAGAATATTTAAAAAAAATCAAAAGACGGCTCTCGCGCTGGGTTCCGGCGCCGCGCGCGGAATGGCGCACATAGGTGTTATAAAAGCTCTACTTGAAAAAGGCGTCAGGATAGATATGGTTTCGGGCGCCAGTATGGGGGCTTTGGTGGGGGCGGCTTTTGCCAAAGAAGGAAGCATAGACGATATAGAACACATAGCGGTTAACATGGACTGGAAGAAACTTGTGGATCTTGCGGATCCTCATTTTTTCATGCTCAACAAGGGCTTCCTACACGGAGAAAAAGTTAAAGAATTTCTGAAAGCCTTTATTGGCGACGTCTCTTTTTCCGATCTCAAAATACCGTTTTCCGTCGTGGTGTGTGATATAAAAAAAGGCATTAGAGAAGTTATAAATACCGGTTCTGTCGTTGAAGCGGTGAGGGCGAGCGTGTCCATTCCGGGGATATTTACTCCCGTGCCTATTGGAGGGAGTTTTTTTGTTGACGGGGGAGTTGTGGAGCCTGTGCCTGTAATCACCGCCCGCCGGATGGGAGCGGACCGCGTTATCGCCTGCAATGTCATATGCGATCCCGCTAAAAAACTTAACGGCACGTTACGAAACAAGACAGAATATTTAAAAAAAGCGTCTTCGCTGCCCGCGCTCAAAGTTTTGGAAAAAGTCGTGAAAAAACTAACAGACGAAAACAGGGACGTTGTCTCTTTTGCCTCAGAATACGCGTCAAAACTGAAAAGGAAATTTTACAAAGGAACGTTGAAAAATCTTTACGGAATGCCTGGAATTTTTGAGACGATACTTAATTCCGTTTACATAATGGAATACGAGGTGGCAAAAGAAAACGTCAGACAGGCAGACACCGTTATTGAGCCTGACACAAGTTTTATAGGGCTGCTTGAATTTTCCCGCGGCGTTGAAGCCATTGATGAGGGATACCGGGCGGCTCTTGACGTTTTGAAAAACGCGCCGTTATAAAGGCGGGGAATTTGGATTATGTTATAAAGAACGGCAGGGTTTTCGACGGCTGTGATTTTTCAGACGCCGATGTGGCTCTGAAAGACGGCAAAATTGAGGCCGTTGGAAAATTTGCAGTTTCGGCGAAAAAAAACATAGATGCCTCGGGATGCATTGTCAGCCCGGGATTTATAGACGTCCACACTCACTGCGATCTTGCGGTGATGTCTCTTATGGGAGCACTTTCAGCACGCCACGGCGCACTTTCAGCCGCGGAAGAAGAAAGCGTTTCCGCCAATCTCTGCTATTTGCGTCAGGGCGTCACGACGGTGGTTACAGGAAACTGCGGCCTTGGCGAAGCCGGATGCCGTCCGTGGTTTGACTATCTGGAAGAACACGGTTTCGGGACGAATGTCGTGCATCTTGTGCCCCACGGAATGCTGCGCATGAAAATCGCGGGGAAGAATGCGTCAGGGAAACTTTCTTTAGACGATATTAAAAAATTAAAAAAGGCGCTTGAAAATGAAATGGCCTTCGGCGCCGCCGGTTTTTCGACGGGCCTTGAATATTCTCCGGGATGTTTTGCGGACATTAGCGAACTTGAAGCTCTCGCTCGCTCGGCTTCGGAAAGAGGCGGGATATACTCCACTCATATGAGAAGTGAGACGGGGGAAGGCCTTGAGGAAGCTCTTGGCGAAGCGATAGAAATCTCACGCCGCAGCGGTGTCTCTCTTGAAATATCGCATCTCAAAATAAGCGCTCCGCTGAAAGAAGCCAAAGTTCGCCGCGTGCTTGATATGATAGAGCGGGCCCGCGACGAAGGAATTGATGTTTCCGCAGATCAGTATTGCTACGATTACGGTTCCACATATATAACCTGGCTTATTGATCCCGTTTTCCTCGACGGAAATGTTATTCCGGAAAAATACAGGGATGCGCGCTCTATGAGCGGAATAAAAGACGGCCTTATGAAAAAACTGAATTTTATTACGCCGGATAAAATAATCGTGAGCTCTTATTCGCGCTGTTCCGGATACGAGGGAAAAACATTAGCCGCCATAGCTGTTGAAACTTCGCGCGAACCTGTTGATGTTCTCATGGAACTCGCGCTTTCACCTGAACCGCCGTTTTGTCTGTTTTTAAGTCAGGATATGAAAAATGTCAGAGAAATAATGAAAAAAGATTATGTTCTCACGTCTTCCGACGGCTGGACCCAGATTTCCGGGGAAGGGCATCCTCATCCGAGAAATTACGGAAATTTTCCGCGTAAAATAAGACGCTTTGTCCGCGAGGAAAAAATTATTTCACTGGGGCACGCTTTACGTTCCATGACATCTTTACCTGCCGAAAAATTCCGCCTCAAAGACAGGGGCAGAATAGAAAAGGGCTTTGCCGCCGATATAGCCGTTTTTCGCGAAGACCTCTTCGGCGATAAATCTTCCGTTGAAAATCCTCACGCTTACGCGGAAGGGCTTGCTTATCTTTTTGTCAGCGGCAGGCTCTCTGTTTCAGACGGCGTCTTTACGGGCGTGAAAGCCGGAAAAATTCTGAAACCGCACGGATGAAACGCTCTGTCGCGGATATCTCTTGACAGGATAATTCAAATATGTATAATTGTATTGATAAAGCTATGGATAAAAATTTAGGCAGTTTTGTGTGGAACAAAGAGAAAGGAGGCAAAGTATTATGAAAAATAACAAAATTGATTCGGATAGGCCTTTCGGGAAATTGACCAGAATCAAAGATTTTCTGCCTCCCCCGGAGGAATTAGTCTCACCCGAAGAAACTGTGAAAGTTACCATATACCTAAAAGAATCAGATGTGAATTTTTTTAAGCATAAAGCAAAACAATACCATACTAAGTATCAAAAAATGATACGCGAATTATTAAATAAGTATGTAGTTCATTACTCGGGGACTTGAGCTGTTTTTTAAGTGTTTATTGTAGAATTTGAGAAAGAGGGCTGAGCCCTCTCTCTCAAAAATTCAAGCGAAGCGCTTGCAATTATTGCTACATAAGGCATTGTCAGCGGCGGAAACTTTTAATACTAATCGTTCCAACGGCCTCCGCGATCAGACTGTCCGCGGAAATCACTGTCTTTGCTGCGTCTTTTGTCTTTTCTGTTTTTCATGGATTTGCGGCGTTTTCCCATGTGTTCCCGCTTGCATTGTCCCCATTTTTTAATCTGTTCTTTTGTGAGCAGTTTTTCAATATTTTTGTCTGATTCTTTTCGGATGCTCATAACTTTTTTTCTGAAAGCTTTTCTTTCTTTTGCCACTTTGTTCCACGAATTTTCCATAAGGCGGGAAATTTTTTCGCGCTGCGCAGATGTCAGATCCAGTTCTTTGCTCAGTTTGTCCATTCTTTTTTCATGCATCTTTTTGCGGTGTTCTTCGCGTTTTTGCAGATTCTGCTCTTTGTTCTTTTTCCACTGCCTGAATTCAGCCATTTCACTTTTGTCGGCGGACGCCGCGCCGCTGACCGGTGAAAAAGCCGCCGCGGATGTCAGCATCATGCCTGCCGCCGTCCAATTCATTAAATTTTTCATTTTCCTTTCCTCCTTTTTTTGCCTTCATCCGTTAGACGCGCGTAATTTGCTAAAAGTTACAGAAAGTTTGAATTATTTTTTGCCGTGAAAGGGTATGAACGCGCTTATCTCCTCGATCTCCGACGATATTGCGCAATCGGGCATGGAGCGCAGAAAAATTTTTCCGTAGGAGCTGAGAATCATACGCGGGTCAAGAATGGCTATGACGCCTTTGTCTTTTTTCGTTCTTATGAGTCTGCCGACGCCTTGCTTGAGCATGATCGCCGCCTGCGGAATCTGATAATGAGAGAAAGCGTTTTTGCCTTCTTCTTTCAGTTTTTCAATTCTCGCTTCGGTGAGAGGGTTATCAGGCACGGCAAAAGGCAGCTTGAAAATTATCACGCAGCGCAGGGCGTCTCCCGGCACATCCACTCCCTGCCAGAACGAATTCGTCCCCAGAAGCACTGCCGAAGATTGATTTTTGAATGTTTCAAGCAGTTTCCAGCGGTTCATTTGGCCCTGTTTCAGGAAATTCAGACCCTTTATGTTGTTTTTGAGGTACTCATAGGCTTTGTCCATGCTCTTCCAGCTTGTGAAAAGCGCGAAAGTCCCGCCTCCCGCGGCGGCGCATATGCTTCCTGTCCTTTCAAGCGCCTTTTGTTCGAATTTGCCGAAATCACCGGACGGCGAGGGCAGGTCATCCGCCACATAAAGCAGCGCCTGTTTTTTGTAATCGAAAGGCGAGCCGAGCAGAAGTTCCCCCGCGTTTTCCATGCCGAGACGTTCTTTCATGTAATCGAAAGAGTCGTTAACGCACAGCGTGGCCGAAGTCATGATAACGGAATCCGTGTTTTTGTAAAGGGTTTGCTTGAGAATGCGCGCGACATTCAGCGGGCAGGAATACAGGCTTGCCCTCAGCCTCCGGCCCCGCGGCTGTATGTCTGCCCAGTAAACAAAATCGCTTTCGCTTTGTTCGAGAAAAAGTTCCAGAGCGTTTTTTGCTTCCATAAGCCTCCCCGCGTAGGCGTTGATTTCGCAGCCCTCGTCGGATATGCAGCCTTCTTCGTCTTTCATTTTTGATGCCGCATTTCTCAGCATACGCGATAGTTCACCTATGGCTTCTCCGGCGCTGTTGTTGAAAATGTGCTTTTCGCGGACGCGTTTGAGCGTTTTTTCCCTGCCGAAGCGGGCGATCACCGCCCTGAAAAGTTCTTTCACATGCATTTCCGTTCTTGCGGCGCTTTTCAGTATTTCTTCGGCATCATTTTTATCCATGCCGTAATCGTTTCTTCCCGTAAGCCGGCCGAGAATGTAGTTCATGTTTCCGTATGAAAATTCCGCACCGAGAAAATCCGCCGCAACGTCTTCCACGTTGTGGGCTTCGTCGATAAGGACTGTGCCGTAGCTGGGAAGAATCTTATTGTCCGAGGCGAGGTCTGTAAAAAAGAGGTGATGATTGGACACAAGAATATCCGCTTCAGCTCTTTCTATTTTTGAACGGTTGTAAAAACACACGCTGCCGTAGGGGCATTTTCTGCCCGTGCACATGTCGGATTCTCTGCACACTTCCAGCCAGATTTTTTCGCTTATTTTGAAATGGGCGTCGAGCTTTACGCCTGTTTTAGTTTTTCTGCTCCAGCACAGTATTTCGTCCCACTGTCTGAGCTCGTCGTCATTTTTGAAAATGCCCATCTGGCGGCTTTTGTGAAGCCGGCGCATGCACAGATAGTTAGAGCTTCCCAGACAGAGCGCGAAATTAAATTTGAAGGGGAGAGCGTCGCGCAGAAAAGGCAGGTCTTTTTTCGTGAGCTGTTCCTGCAGTGTTTTTGTGTAAGTGGCGACGACCGCTTTTTTCCGGTTTGTTTTGGCGTATATTATCAGAGGCACAAGATAGGCGAGGCTTTTTCCTATGCCTGTTCCCGCTTCCACTATGAGATGTTCTCCCGTCGCCAACGCCTCTTCTATGCGCAGCGCCATATCAAGCTGCTCGGAGCGGCACTCATAGTTTTTCATAGCTGTCTCAATCAGGCCGCCGTGGGCGAATATCTCGGTCAGTTCAGGATAATTTTTCATATTTAAGCAGAATAATAATAGCAGAAAAGCCGTTTTCCCGCCAATTTGACGCAAAATTTTTGATGCTTCAACATCAAAAATTGACATGAAAATATAAAAAAGTTAATTTGAGGCGTGAACAAATTAAAATTTTGTATTTTCGCGGCAGTTATTTGCCTGACCTCGTTGTCACCGTTGTCGGCGGAAAACGATTTTTCGGATGAAAATTTTATATCCGGCGTTTTTTTGAAAGACGCCTGGGGGCCGCTCTGGGGAGAAACTTATGGCGACGGCACATTGGATGCCGTAAAGAATTCCGGCAACAAGTGGATAGGCCTTCATTATTTCTGGTCATATTCGTCAACGTCAACTCCCGTCATAGAATCCTCATGGGAATCCGATAACTATTCAAGCAAAGCCCAAAAGGTCGCGGAATTTGAGGCGATGATAAAAAAATGCAAAGACAGGGGATACAAAGTTTTTATTGTGCCTTCCATAAATTTCGGCAATATTCTTCACGGCATATCAGGGGAAGAAGCTGTGCTGAATGATTGTATTTACGATGTTCACAATTCGACATGGTATGACAACTGGTTCAGCGGCTGGGAAAACTTTATGACGGAAATGGGCGGAATAGCCGAGCGTACCGGAGCCGATTTGCTGTCTATGGGATTTCATGTCGGGTATGCTGCCGAGGATTTTCGTGACGGTTATGACACAACAGCGGCATGGAGAACTCTCATATCAAATGTTAAATCCGTATATGCCGGATGTAGAATTAACTCTGCTGGCTGATTCAAACGGCATAGAGTCTGATAATGTAAGCTTTTGCAAATTCTGGGATGAGCTTGATTACATCAGTCTTCATCTTTCCGGCGGCGTCGAGCATTACGCCGGCACGGGAACGCTCACCGTGCCGCAGATAAAGGACGCCTTGAATTCAATGTACTCATGCGTTGATCTCGCCGGACAATCCGCGTCTTCCGGCAAAAAAGTGATACTGGTGACCGCTTACTCAAGCAGTGAGTATTGTTTTAACGGAACATGGTTTGAGGAGTTTGAGCCGCAGCCGTCAATAAATCAGGACTTGACCGCTCAGCAGAATTTTTATGAGGCTTTTTTTCAGTCGCTGAGCACGCACACCTGGATAGCGGGCGCTTTTCCGTGGGGCTACTGGTGGAAGGGCACGGATTATAATAATACTCCCGGCGACGCCGCTTTTGAAAAAGGGCCGTCGCACAGAGGCAAACCGGCGGAAACCGCAATATATTCTTATTACAGCAAGCTGACTGAAACGCTTTCTGTTTCAACCGCAAGTTTTGCTTCTATAAAACTCATTGACGGATTCAATTCCATTGAAGTGGAAATAGACACGGGGACATTTAGTGAAACGGTAAATATCGTCGTTTCCACTCAATCTATAATCGGCTTCAATATCGATTATTCGAGCGGCACGGTTAATATTGTGCCGTTAGGACTTGCAATCACAAAAACCGGTTCGGGACAGCCGTCGTTGCCGGTGAGTATAACAATTAGTTACAGCGACAGCGATTTAAACGATATAGCGTCGGAATCAGCGCTGAAGCTGGCCAGATATAACGCTTTCGGTAAATGGGTGATTTTGAATTCAACCGCGTATCCCGCGTTGAATAAAGTCGTAGGGCTGACTGATCATTTTTCCGTATTCGCTCTTGTCGAGCTGGTTCCCGCCGTGCCCGCCGGGCCCTCTCTCAATAATGTTTACGGCTATAGCAATCCTTACAGGCCAAGTGGTTCGTCAGACAACTATTGTATTAGCAAATTGCAGCCGGGCGACATCGTCCGTATTTATAATCTCACGGGCGAATTTGTCAGAGATATCACAGACTCTGTTATTGTCGATAGTGCGGAATGGGACGGAAAAGACAGCAGAGGTGATTTCTGCGCAAGCGGTGTTTATTTTGCGCTTGTAAAACGCGGCGGAGATAAAAAAATACTCAAAATAGCTCTCATTCGCTAAAAGCCCGGAGATAATCTAAAATGCGGGAAGAGGCGGGGATGGCGGCGTTGCCGCTGAAATTTTTTCTTGGCGCATTTAGATTTGATCCATTTGGATAATTCGTTGTAATTTGAGAAATTCACGATTTTATTTTGTCGCAATTTTGTCGCAAAAAAGTCGCACAAATGTCGCAAACGTAAAGTACAATAAAAGTGAAAAGGGTTTTGTAGTTGCTCAATTTATTGAGCATTTTTGTTAGACGCGCTGAGGTCTGTTGCGTCAGGAATAAAATTTTTGGTAGCCGCAGCTGAAAGTCCGCCGTTTGCATTTGGAGGTAAAAAATGAGTAAAATAAAAAAGAAAGAGATGGATGAAATAGGAGATTTTGAAATTATGAAAGCAGAAAGAACATTTATGGGTAATTCGCCGCAAGTATATAAAAAGTTAGAATACTTGGCGTTCCCTATCTATCTATCTATGCACATTATAGAAACCTAAGACAAAAACTTACCCAATTATTTCAAATTGCCCTATCCGCCGTTGGCGGATTTTTTCTTTTCAAAAAGGATTTTTATCTATCCGCATGTTTGCTATGCAGATTTGAGGAAAGGGTTTTCTCCTTTGGAAAATCTTGTGCTCCGTGGCGCAAGAAGTTGTGGGTTTTTTGTTCGGGGGATAGTTATAGAGGACTCGGTTTTTCAAGGATTGTAATTTGTTGTTCGCTGTTTGCTATTTACTTGGTGTTATTAGGAACCGTCCCCAATAGGGCGCACGCTTCAACAACCTGGACGGAGACACAAAAGAGCGACTGGTCTGACGGCCTTACCTCAAACACAACTTGGTACCAGATGACGCAAGTGGAACTGGATAAACCGGATTGGGCGCCATGGATGGACAGCAACTGGAAATATCGTAGAAAAATTACAATAAATTCGTCAACAAATACATTAAATGATTATCAGGTTTGGATTGAAACTACTTCCTTCGGAAGTAACTGGATTGATATTCTTTCAAAATCTCAATCAGATATGGATGATTTTAGATTTGTACATTCCAGTGGGGGAGTGTTAAATTACTGGATAGACCAATCAACAGCCGGTTTTTGGGTGAAGGTTTCAACTCTTACAGGCGAAGGAAATACAGATATATGGATGTATTACGGAAATACAAGCGTCAGTGTTGGAAGCAGTGTAAGCGGTGTTTGGGGAACAGGATTAAAAGGTTTTTGGACAATGAATGAGGGGAGCGGAGGCACAGCAAAAGATAGTTCAGGGAATGGAAATGACGGGACGTCAGCAGGGACAATAATTGTAAATGGGAAATTTAGTAAAGCGAGAAATTTTAATGGAACAAGTGATTATGTAGATATAGGAAACGACTCAAGTTTAAATTTTGCTAACAATTTGACAATAGAATGTTGGGTTAAATCTGATAGCTTATCAGCGAGAACAGGTATTTATTCAGGAAGAACAGACAGTGATGTCGGCGCTTTCCAGTTTGAAATTGGACTTGGAAATGAAGGGGCTGTGGTCAATACTATTTCAGTCACAGGGCCTGGAGTATGGGTAGCAGTTTCACAGGCAAATGTTGTAAGCATAAGTCAATGGTATCATGTTGCTTTTACTCGGTCTGGAACTGGCACGGGAACGCGCAAATTCTATATTGATGGTATAAATTATGGTTTAGCTGCGGAGAATGCCTTAGATTTTATTGATAATGATGCTCCTAAACTTATAGGGGCGGGTATTACAACAGGGCAATATGTTGACGGCAAGATTGATGAGGTGAAGATTTACAATCGCGCCTTAACTGCAAATGAAATCAAAACTCATGCTGATGTCGGGAGTGCAACAGTTCAATCGATCGGTGCAGAAGAAGGGAAATATTATTCGGCGGGGAATTATAGGGCAAATGTACTGAACAGCGGGGCGGAGGATACAAAGGTGCATCAGGTGGACTGGAATCCGTCGTCGCAGGCGGCGGGAACATCGGTTCAGGTATATGTGCGTACTTCAAATACAACATTTGCGGCGGGAGACGGAACGCCGTCGTGGACATCTGTTTCAAACGGCGGGAATCCCGCTCTTGTCGGGAGATATATTCAGTGGATGAGCACATTCGCGACAACATCGTCAACGACAACGCCCCGCATTGAAGACATAACGCTGACTTACACATCGCCGCCGCCGGCTCCGGCTGTAAATTATAATGCAGGGGACTCATATACTCAAATCACATGGAAGTGGGCGGATAACTCGTCGGGGCAATATCAGGAAGACGGGTTCAAGGTTTATTCGTCAACGGGTGGAATATTAAAAACACTTTTGGCGGATGTAACCTGCTGGACTGAAGCGGGGCTGAAGCGAAACACAAAATACGGCAGATATGTTCAGTCTCATAATACGGCGGGTTCAAATAATTCAACGACAGCAAATAAGAAAACTCAGCCATGCGTGTGGCAGGAGAAGGCAACGACGAGGACGAGGCCGAACGCATTCGGCTTTGAGGGTGATGGCGTGTGGACATGGAAGGTGCCGGCCAACGGCGGGAGTCTTCTGACGATAACGGCATTTGTGAGATATGATTCGGATTACGGCGGAGCGGCAAAGCCGAAGATAACACTTTACAATTACGGAGTAAACTCGTCGGCGGAGATGACGGGCGGAGCGGATACTTGGGAGAAGCTGACGGTGAGCGGAACACCGTCGGGCAGAGGTGTGCTGTTTTTGAAAGTGGAAGGTTTCTCAACGGCGGTGGGCGCGAAGTATTTTGTGGACGATATTCAGGTGAATCAATAAAATCCCCCGACCCAAGCCCCGTTTGGGTACCCCGCCCCCTTTATCAAAGGGGGAAGTTTGGCAAATCCCAAAGAGGGGAAATTATTTGTAACAGCTCTAAAGATAGGGCTTTCTATAAGAAGTTGGAGAGAAAATGCAGCCGGAGGTGCGCCGTGGCGTAGACGTCCCTTTTTTCTAATGTCAAAATGTCAAGGGTTGGGGTAAATGCCGCCGCGGCGGGCGGGGACAAGCCCCGCCCCTACGCGTGAAGTTTTGTAGAAGCGGATTTTGAAAATGCTTTTAAAATTTGTATAATCCAATCTGAAAAATTATACGGAGGTTTGGAAAATATGAAAGTTATTTCAAAATTTTGTTTTGTCGCTGTGTTTTTTATTTTGAGCTGCAGCGGAACCAAGCAGGAACTGAAGAATTCTTCGGAGCCTGTGAGAATACTCACGCCGGAGCCGGCGGACGTAAGCGCCGCGCCTGCGGCTGAGGAGACTGCTGTGAAAGAAAAAACACCTGAAAAAAAAGAATTGCTTGCTGTTATGAAAATCCGCCACGGAGATGAGGCGCTTGGAGAAATAGTCATTAAACTTTATCCGGACAAAACACCGGTTACGGTGGAGAATTTCGTTGATTTGGCGAAAGGCGAAAAAATGTTTATGGATCCAAAAACGCGCCAGCAGGTCAAGCGCCCGTTTTATAACGGCCTGATCTTCCACAGGATAATCAAAAATTTTATGATACAGGGCGGCTGCCCCATAGGAAACGGTACGGGCGGACCCGGCTACCGCTTTAAGGACGAATTTGTGAGCATCCTGACTTTTGACAGGCCGGGCATTCTGGCAATGGCCAATTCCGGCCCCGGCACAAACGGCAGTCAGTTTTTTATAACGACTGTGCCCACCCCGTGGCTTAACAGCAAGCACACGATTTTCGGTGAGGTTATTGAAGGAATGGATGTGGTCAAAAAGATAGAAGCGGTAAAAACGGGAAGCGGCGACAAACCCGTGGCGGCTGTCGTGCTGGAAGAAGTTATAATAAAATAAAGATCACGCCTAATACGGCGGACGTGATATTCCATCCGCCGGGCTGAAAGGGCGCGGGGGTGTGCGTAGCGCCACGTTCCGGTTTTCATGCCGGGTTGTCTGGTATTTTTTTACCGTTACGCCTTTCGGATATCCTGGATTTTAGATACAATTTAATAATGCGGTTGGCGGTTGCGTTTAATTTGATTTTAATTTTGTGATGAAAAAAATACGGAAATAATGAATCACTGGATAAAAATTGATATCAGGGAAAACTGGCGAACGGGGCTGAAACATTCTCCGCCTGTGGCGGCGGTGCCTGAAGAAGACAAAGCACTGTATCTTGCAGTCAAGCCCGGCGATGTGGTATGGCTTTACGCCATAAGGCCGGTGCGGGGCGTTGTGGGTTTCGCGAAGATAGTTAAGAAATACAGGGACGAAAAAAAACTTATTTTTATACATGAACTCAGAATGAGAAAGGTTCTGTTTCCGCTGCGGTTCCGCTTAAAAAATGTGAAAGCCGCGGATCCGAAAACATGGATTGACGATCACATCAATATCGGAGATTTTAAACTTGACTGGACGGTGGGTTTTCAGCCCCTGCTGGACGAGCATTCAAAAAAACTTATAAGGCGCGCCGAAAAGAAATTTGACATGGAGTTTCTGGAACTGAAAAAATACATGGAAGAGGGATAGTTAAACTTGACTTTTGTAACGATAATTGGTTGAATATTGATAGGTTTTATTGGGCGTTATTCAGCGTTTGATGAGGCAACAACAGGCGGATCCGCGCCCAAGACGGCGGAGGCAAGCGCCGCGCGCGGCGTACAGATTGACTTGTAGAAGTTTTGACCGGGGAAAATGACAGACAGGTGATTATTTATGGTGAGAGAAGATATTAAAAAAATGAAAAAAAACTGCTGGACAGAGCCGCTTTTGAATAAACTGCGGCGCTATTCGCTGGATAAAACTTCTGAATGCGTTTTCTGGGTAGATGATAAAGCCGAGTGCGTTTATGCCAATGACGCCGCCTGCCGGAAACTGGGTTACAGCGCGGAAGAACTTTATGGAATGAAAATTAGTGACATAATGCCGTCTTTCAACAATAACAAATGGAGAATGCTGTTTAAAGATTCAGGGAAACAAGTTCAGCAGACAGTTGAAGTTAATTGCGTACCCAAAGACGGCGGCACTCTCGTCGCCGAAATTACGATTGTTCTTAAGGAGATAGAAAATTGTAAAATGGCCTGTCTTTTCGGCAGGGATATAAGCGAAAAAGTGCGCGCGGAAGCTGTTCTTGGCCGCAGAATAAAACTGGAAAACATAGCTGCGGAGATGTCTTCAAAGTTCATCAAATGCGCTTCAGATGAGATTGATGACGAGATAAACAGCTCGCTGCAAAAACTCGGACAGGGAGAGGAAGTTGACAGGGCTTATGTTTTTTTGGTTCAGCCCGACGGTCAGACGATGGATAACACTCATGAGTGGTGCGCAAGGGGTGTATCGCCCCAGATCAAAAATATGCAGAACTGCAAACTTGATGATTTTCCGTGGTGGATGAAAAAGTTGAAGCGTCTTGAGACGATAAGGATAGATGATGTTGAAAAAATGCCTTCCGCGGCTTTAGTAGAAAAGAAAATACTGAAAGCACAGAACATAAAATCCGTTATTGCCGTGCCTCTTGTCACCGGAGCGTATCTGCATGGTTTTATCGGGTTTGACGCGGTGAAAGAAAAAAAACAATGGTATGACGCTTTAATAACGCTGCTTAAGATATCGGGTGAAATGATTGTCAACGCGCTGGAAAGAAAACGCGCCGAAAGCGTGATTCAGAACAAAATAGATGATCTCCAGAAAGTGGCGGATATGGCGGTGAAAATGGAGCTTGAAATATTTTCACTTAAATCAAAATTGAAAAAACTGGAAAAGAAATAAATCGTTTATTTGACAAGAGCCTGTCAAATAAATAAACTTAGAGCGTGAAATCTGCTAAACAACTTCTAATGACACTGCTGTTTATAGGCGTTATAGGTTTTTTAACTCTTGTTTTCAACAAGGGTTATTCCGTAGAGTCTAATCTGATGAGTAACGCGAACTGGTACAAAAACACAAAGAGTGACTACTAAAAAAATAATCGGCTTCTGCTATTCTTTCATAGCGGGCACGGCTTTTGCCATAATATTTTTCTCGGGTTTTGATGTGTTTGTGCCGCTGTTTGCTTTTTCGAAACTCTTAATACTGCACTGGATACTTATACTTGCCGGTACGCTTGTCTTTATCTGGATTCTGTTCGGGAAATACCGCGCGCTTTCGGCCGTTTTACTGGTACTGGTGCCCCTTATACTCGGGGCCGTCAATTACTGGAGATTTTTTAACACAAAGTTTCCTGATCACATAAGCAATCATCTGGACAAGCAGTTCTGGGACAAAACCGGCATACGCGGCACGGTTATAAAAGAGCCCGACGAGAGAGCCGATAAAACAAATCTTTTTGTCAAACCTTTTGAAATCAAAAAAAAGGACGGCGTGTGGCGAAAACTCAAAGGCCGCACGGGGAATGTTCTGGTGCAGGTCAAAGAGTCCGTCGGGGATTATTATGAGGATTGCGAATACGGGGATGTTATAGAGGTGGAATCGTCTCTTATGATTCCCATGGAGCAGAAAAACCCCGGCTCTTTCGATTACAAAGAATATCTGCGGTCGATGTTCGGCACTTACGGGTGCATGTATCCGAGAACCCCGCAGCAGATAAAGAAAATAGGCGAAAATCCCGGCTGGCTGCTGCGTTTCGCGCTGAATCTCAAGAAAAAAATGATATGCGTTATAAAAGAAACCATGCCTTATCCTCAGTCGGCGTTTCTGGGGGGCGTGACTCTCGGAACGCGGGGAGGGGTGCCGCCTCAGATGAAATTCGAGTTTCAGGCGACGGGCGTCGCGCATGTTCTTTCCGTTTCCGGCCTTCACGCGGGTTTTATAGCGGTTCTTTTCTTTACTATATGCTCCATTTTGAGAATACCTCCGAAACCGCGGTGGTTCATAGTCACTATAGGCCTCCTTATATTCACGCTCATAACGGGCGCCCGTCCGGCGACCGTCAGGGCGTCAATGATGTATTCCATCCTTATGCTGTTTAACACCTTCGGGCTCGGGCTCAAGGCCTCAACGGCGCTGACAATTCCTCTGACGGGAGCGATAATACTTATATTCAATCCGCTCCTTCTTCCCTCGGCGAGTTTCGTTCTTTCTTATATGGCTGTGTGGTCTCTGTGCTACCTGACAGGGCCCGTCGAGAAGTTTTTCGATAAATATGTCAGCTCATGGATGTTTATTGTCTTTTTCTTCTGGGTATTTTTTCTCACGGCCGTCGTTTGTGTGGAATACGATCTTTTGAGAAACAGCAATTTTCTGATGATGTCTTCCGGGGCCGTTATTTTAAGCGTGATTGCCGCCTCCCGTCTGCACGCCGTAAAACCTCTGGACGGTCTTGCCATAAACAGAATGCCGCCGGGACTGCAGCCTTTTGTGCAGTTTTTTTATGCGCAGTTTGCCATACAGATAGGAATGATGATACCGCTTTCCGCCGCTTATTTCCACAGGTTTCCCGCGGCGGGCGTTTTCGCCAATTTTATAGCCATTCCGCTTATAGGTCTGATTGTGATGGCCGGTTTTCTCGCGGGGCTTATAGGGGCGCTTTTTTCTGCGATAAATCTGCCCGCCGTTGGCGCGGCCATAGCTCTTTATCTTAACGCCGGAAATTACTGGCTGTGCATGGGTTTTACCGGAGTCGCGCATTTCTTTTTCAAAGCTTTCACCTATCCTTTTATGCCGACTTTCAGCGCGTCGTGGCTGATAATGTATTACAGCGTTGTTTTTCTTATGGCGTTCTACAGACCGGTTCTGGATTTTTTTGAGGAAATGCTTCAGCGTATGAAGTATTTTTCCAGAGAGGAGCTTTATATCAGGGGCGCGGCAATAGTCGCGGCTCTGGCGATGGCGTTTTTTCTTTACGGCTGGAAATTCAAAAAGAAAACCGTTCCCGAATTCAAGGCGACCATTATGGCCATAGGTTTCGGAAACTGCAATATCATCCGCACCCCCGGCGGCAAAAGCATTCTTGTTGATACGACAATAGGCGATGAGGGCGGTTTTAATTTCAGCGGCCTCGCGGCGGCTTTTACTCTCTACCACATAAATTCGTTTGACTCTGTTGTTTTGACGAATCTCAAGCCGGAAAACACGGGCAACGCTTCGGAAATTCTTCCGTATTTTAAAGCGAAAAAACTTTTTACGGCGTATAAGCCGGAGGAATTTGTAAAAAAAAGGTCATATCAGAAATTTCTTGATTTTCTCGGTGACGAAAATCTGAAAGAAAGATGGGACGGTTTTTACGCGCAGGCGCTCTACAGAAATTATTTTTATATACTCAGAACCCCGCTTATACCGCATAAGGATTACGAGACGCCGGAAGGATTCAAAAAGTTTGTTTCCGCGGTGAAAGGCGCGCCTCTTTACAGGGCGAAAAAAGGCGATATAATTTATTCGGAAAAAACGGAAGGGAAGGATTTTACGGTGAGTGTTTTGTGGCCTCAGGAAGAGAAAATTGCGGGAACAAATGATGACCTCGCGAACAACTCAATAGTGCTGAAAATAAAATACGGCGATTTTGTTATGATTATGCCCTCGGACATAATGAACGACGCTCAATATGAGATGCTGACGGACGAAAGCCTTGATTTGAAGTGCGATGTGCTTATAGCGCCCTATCACGGACACATGGATGCGTGCCTCCCCGAATGGTTTGAGGCGGCGAGTCCGTCTCTGGTTGTGCTGCCTTATTCTTATCAGAAAAACTGGAGTTTTTCCGATTCGGATATAATTGTTACCGAAAACAAGAGCAAAGAGATGGGTGCGAAAGTTCTGCGCACGGATAAATACGGTGCCGTTGAAATAGCCTCCGACGGTAAAACTTACAGATGGAAGAGTGTTAAAGAACCGAGTGATGTGAATCAGGGCGACGCGTCGGATGAGGATTCTCTTGATGTCTTCTAAAATATTATGAATTTTAAAGAATTAAATTTTGAACTGCAGCATGATCTGAATATGCTCTTTCCGGCAGACTCCTCACCGGAGATCGTGACGGCATATTTTGATTCGCTTAATCTTTCCGAAGCCGACTGGACGCTTATTTCAAAAGTGTTTCAGGATCTGGATGAAACTCAGATAAAAATAGTTTTCGCGGCGCTGCTTAAAAAAATAACATTTGCCGATATCCCCGCAGGCGGGGGAGCCACGGAAATTTTAACGAGGATTGCTGCGCTGGATGTTATTTCCGGTGTTCCGGGCGAAGAAATACTGTTTCTTGTTTCTTTTGAAAATCAGCCGGATGAAATAAAGCGAAAACTATCCGCGCTTCTTCCCGAGAAAAAGCAGCAGTTTGAAAAAATACAATTCGCGACGGCGAGTCTTTTTTTGCAGGATGTGCTGAAAGAAACCTCTTTCGGGCAGTCGCTGCTGGTGCGGCTGGGAATGATAGAGGATTTTTCATATTCGTCAAAGTGGATGGAAATTTTAAGCGGAATCCGCAACGGCATAAACAGAAAAGTGTATTTCTGGATGGTCTTAAACCGCAAACTCACATTCTCCCTTGATTCTGCGCCTGAAAAATTGAGGGACGACGTTGAAGAAATTTTCCGCTCCTACGAGGTGGCGCTGGAGGGCAGGCAGCTTTTTGACAGAGTTGGAATGTGCAATCTGATAAGAAGATTTTATGATTTTGACAAGGATTTTTTTCTGAAGAATTTTTCAAAATACAGCAGGGTGTTTGTGGATGACGCGCAGAGATTTCTTCCCGGCGAATGGCCGGTGTTGAGGCTTTTTTCAAAAGAGGGCAAAATAGCTTCCTGCGGCGATTTTTCCATGTCTTTTTACAAGCCTGCTGATATTGACATGGGAGAGCCCTTTGAGATGTTTATAACCGGGGGAGATTACAGACACAGCCCCTCGCTTATAGAGAGCCTCTCAAACATTTCAGGCAGGCAGATCATTTGTTCCGGTTCCTCCGCCGACGAAGCTTTCGTTTATTATGAAGCTGATGACGAAGACGATGAGATGGAGTTTATAGCTTTTCAGATGAAAAAAATCGTTTCCCGCGGCGGAAAAGCCCCGGCAATAGCTATAGTTTACGAGAGATATGATTTTCCGCAGAAGTTCAGGCCGCTGGCGGTCAAATACGGTCTGGACTGCATGGAATATCCGGGCGCCGGACTGATTATCCCTCTGGCCGATGAAATAGCGGATCTCATGGAAAAAAACATCGCGTCGCCGGCCATGGAAATTTTAAAGGAAAAACTTTCCGCGAAACAGTTTGCCTCCGCCAGCGGCTGGTTTGAAAAACAGCTTAAACGTTTTGGCCCGTATGACGCCATAAAAGACAGAAACGCTATTCTGATAGGCGATTTGAGAAAGATGAAAGAGCGATCTAAGATCGCCGTGAAGCTGGTGCCGGAATACTACTCAAAAGCGTATCAGTTTGATTTTGTTTTTGTTCCGGCTTTTGAGGATTTTATGTATCCGCAGGGCATGAAAATGATATTTTACAAGATTGTCTCCCGCGCGGCGAAAGGCCTTTTTCTGACAAGGCCGCTCAAAAGAGCGCCGAAATTGTACTGGAAGAAGCCTTTTGAGACGGAGCTTTCAAAGCTCGCGGAGCTGCTGCCGTCCTCGTTTGAAAAAGGCGGCGGCCCCGGAAAATTAAGGAAATTTTTGAAGAAATTTTTATGAAATTCATAAAGGAATACCAGCAACACAGAAAAGAGCAGGCGAAAGCTTTTGCGAAGCTTAAATCCGTTTCTATGGTGATACATCCGTTCACTGTTTTATTTATTGCCGCCGCGGTAGTTTTTTCTGCATGGGCGTTTTTTAATATGCCGGAAAAGGAAGATCTTAAAAAGGACGCGCCTGTTTTGGAAACGGTTTTGTTTAACGTGGGACAGGGATATAGCATGCTGATTATCAGTCCCTCGGGTAAAAAAATACTTGTGGACGCGGGGCCTTCCGTTCCTGAGTCGCCGGAGAAAGCCGCCGCTTTCTGTTTGAGGGAAGGCGAAGATGTCTGGAAAAATGTTATAAAAAAATATTTTGCGCGGAGGAATATAAAAGCGCTTGATTATTTGATACTGACTTCACCCGCCGAAAATTTTTGCGGCGGGGCGGTGTCGTTTTTTAAAGACGGCTTTCCTGTTAAAAAAGTGCTGGCGTCCGGCGTTTATTTTCCGGGACCGCGTTTTATCACATACAGAAATGTAACGGAGAAAGCGCGGGAGGCGGGCATACTTGGGGAGGTGTCGGCGGGAGATGTTATTTACAGTGAGAAAGATATGGTCATCCAGATTTTGAGTCCGCTCATGGATTATTCTGGCTTTGAGAATTTTGACAATAACGCTTCGCTGATGTTAAGAATTGTTTACGGGAACACCGCTTTAATATACGCGGGCAACGCCGGTTTGTCGGCGCTCAATCACGCGGCGGCCTATAACGGACTTAAATCGGATGTTCTTGTGACGCCGAATTTCTGCTCGGGCGAAACGCTTTCACTTTCCTTTATGGAAAACGTTTCACCCGTCATGTGCCTTATTTCGTCGGGTCTGGGAAATAAAGACGAATATCCGAATTCAAAAGCGCTGGCTTTTTTTGATATGCTGCACATAAAATATTTCAGGACGGACGAATGCGCGAGAATAAAGCTGATATCCGACGGTAAAACGATAAAGGCGGCAAAAGAATGATGAAAAATATGAAACAAATATTCAGAAAAATAGCGGCCGTTTTTCAGAGCGCCGGCACTCTTTCTTCGGGAAAGATAGGCGCTTATCTTTCCTGTCCGCGGAAATACAAATATCAGTATCTCTCGACAAAAAAAAGCCGCATGTCTTCCCATTATCTGTCTTTCGCGAACAGTTTGCAGGATGCCGTCGAGGTGATGCACGCGGGGACCATAGCCGAACTTGACGATAAACAGGTTTTTGAGATGCTTAAAAACTGCTGGAAGGGCATGGGCTACGCTTCGTCCGGGCAGGAAGACACTTTCTGGACGGCGGGGATGAGAATGCTTACGGATTATATGAACAAAAACCGCTTTTTCAGAAACAGGATAATAGCGGTGAAAGAAAATGTGTCGGGGAAATTCGCGGGTTATCTTTTTAATGTCCGTTTTGGGCAGGTTTCCAAAAATCCTGACGGAAAAATTGAAGTTGTGCAGTTTAAGACAGGAAAAAGATTTCAGAATGAAGCTTCGCTGCGGGCGGATCTTCAAAGCGTTATAAATTACAGCATAGCGCGTCAGCGCTGGGGCGGGAAACTGGCTTCTTATTCCGTTTATA
>SWCC01004477.1_pt1 | contig 30266 bp, 36 predicted proteins | sample 4692971 | NCBI WGS metagenome assembly SWCC01 (sample SAMN10267277, study PRJNA491770) | bioreactor metagenome | isolation source: DHS bioreactor inoculated with subseafloor sediment | place: Japan: off Shimokita Peninsula | collected 2006-08 | reverse complement strand
CCGCGCCGTGCAATGTTCCATTTTTGTTAAAAACGGCCCTTCTTATATGGGGTTAGGTATGGGCACCGGCTATGCGACGCTGACCATTTCCACGCCGACGGGCGAAGGCCTGACAAAGGCTAAGGATTTTACGCGTGAGCTGCGCTGCGCTCTCGTGGACAATTTCAGGATCGTGTAGATGATTATAAGAAGGCTTAATCATGGCGGAGATTTGCGCGGGGAAATAAAAAGGGTCTGTGCGGAAGAAAAAATTAAGACAGGCTGGTTTAACGCCGTCGGAGCTTTGAAAAAACTTTCCGTCGCTTTTTATGATCAGGAAAAAAAGACATACGGAAGAACGGAGCTTAAAGAACCCTGTGAAATCACTTCATGTATGGGAAATATATCTTTGGCGGACGGAGAGATTTTCGTCCATGCTCACATAAATGTTTCCGATGAAAAAGGCGCGGTAAAAGGCGGGCATCTTCTGGAGAGCGAAATTTTCGCCGCGGAAGTGTGTGTTTTACTGGGGGATGAATTTCTGGAGAGAGAATTTGATTCGGTTACGGGTCTTAAATTATGGAAAAAGAAGAAATAATCAAAAAAGTCAGAGACGCGGGTGTCGTCGGCTGCGGCGGTGCGGGTTTTCCCACGCATGTTAAGATAGCCGCAGAGGCTGAAATTGTCATAGCCAACGGCGCCGAATGCGAGCCCATACTCAAAGGAGATCAGTATTTAATGGCGGAGAAAGCCGGTGAAATAAGCGCCGGTCTGAAATATGTTATGATATCTTCATGCGCTTCGCGCGGTTATATAGCCATAAAAGAAAAGTACCGTCGTCAGTCCGCGGCTTTGAGAAAAGTCGCGCTGCCGGGAATTGAGATTTTTGAAATGGGTAATTTTTATCCCGCCGGCGACGAGCATGTCACGGTGCATGAGATAACCGGCCGCATTGTGCCGGAGGCTGGTATTCCCATCAATGCCGGAGTGATAGTGGACAATGTGGGGACTCTGATAAATATAAGCAGAGCCGTTGAGAAGGGAATTCCCGTAACGCGCAAATATGTCACGGTGACGGGCGATGTGGAAAATCCCATTATTGTCCGCTGCGCCATAGGAACCCGGGCGGCGGATATCGTTGCTCTTGCCCGTCCGCGGCTGAATAATTATATGCTTATAAACGGCGGCCCTATGATGGGAGATGTTGTTGACGGAGATTTTTGCATCACGAAAATCACGGGGGCTCTGATTGTCATGCCGTTTGATTCGGCTCTGGCGGTGAGAAAAGAAAGATCAGACAGAACAGCCGCGCGGCGCGCGAAATCCATATGCGACCAGTGCATGGACTGTACCATTGTCTGCCCGCGTAATCTTCTCGGTCACAGAATATACCCGCACAAGATAATGAGAATGAATTTTTTTACTTCGGATGAGCTTAACGAGATAACTTCAGGAAGTTTTCTCTGTTCACAGTGCGGCCTTTGCGAGGCGGCGTGCCCGCAGGGCCTTTCGCCCAAGACCGTTTTCAAAACCGTGAAAGAAAATCTCATTAAAAAAGGGCACAAAAATATACTAACTTCTTCAGATATCACCCCGCATAGCATGCGGGAATTGAGAAAATTTTCCGCGCATCGTCTCGTCCAGCGGCTGGGTTTAGCCAAACTGGACAGAGAAGCGCTTCTTTATGGCGAAGAAATAATTCCTGATAAAGTGAAGATCGCGCTTCTCCAGAATGTCGGGGCGCCTTCCGAGCCTGTTGTGAAGCCCGGCCATGAGGTGAAAGAGGGAATGCTGATAGCGAAAATTCCGGATAAGACTCTCGGGGCGAATCTGCATTCAAGCATAAACGGGACAGTGGTGAAAATAGATGAAAATTATATTTATATCGGGTAGTTTTATGGGGGGTAAATGGAAGCAGCTATAGGTTTGGTAGAACTTTGTTCTGTGGCAAGCGGTTTTGAGACGGCTGATGCCATGATAAAAATGTCGGGGGTTGAGCTTGTTGAGGCTCATCCCGTTTGTCCCGGAAAATTTATAATACTTATCACGGGATCGCTTTCCGATGTTGAATCCGCCATGGACAAGGGCATAGACATCGCCGGAGAGTTTCTGGTGGACACTCTCACAATACCGAATATTCACGGTGATGTCATAAGAGCCGTCATGGGCATAAGTGATGTGGACGAAATAGATTCGCTGGGTTCGATTGAGACCACGACGGTCGCCGCCTGCGTGGTTGCCGCGGACGCGGCGAGGAAACGCGCGGATGTGAAACTTGTCGAGGTGAGGCTCGCCATGGGCCTCGGCGGCAGAAGTTTTTTCACGCTCACAGGTGAAGTCGGCGCCGTTAGAACTGCCGTCAACGCCGCCTGTAAAGCCGCGTCGGGAGAGGGGATTGTTATTTACAAAATGGTGATCCCTCAGGTTCATCCCGATCTGAAAAAGGCGGTGCTTTAAATATATGGCAAAACAAATTAGAATTAGAAAGCAATGAGAAATACAACGGGAATGTTCACTATTAAACAAGCCAGCCAATGGGCAAGCGAATACCTAAACAAAAACGTAACCAGTTCAAACATATCTTATCTTGTTCAATACGGGAAAATCAAAAAATTTCGGGATAATGGAAACTCGCTTATAAAAAAAGAAGATTTAATAGATTACTATGATTCTTTTTTGGGCAGAAGAGAAATTAATTGGAAAAAACACTTTGGCAATGATTTAAACTGGGCATTATCGTTTGATTATTTGAAGGAGGCGGACACCACCAAGCATGTTCATCGGATGCATCCGTATAAAGGTAAATTTATTCCTCAATTAGCAGAATACTTTTTGGATGGTCATACCGATAATTTTAAGAAAAAAGTTTATTTTCATAAAGGAGATATTATTCTTGACCCTTTTTGCGGAAGCGGCACTGCATTAGTGCAAAGTAATGAATTAGGTATGCATGCAGTAGGTATAGACGTTTCGGCTTTTAATACTTTAATTAGCGATGTTAAAATTCGTAAATATAATTTAACAAAGGTGCGTATCGAAACTCAGAAGATAACAGGATTACTTAAAAAATATATTAGCGAATCTAAAACTGTGGATTTCGAAAACAAGCTTTTAAATGAATTGGCCAAATTTAATAATAAATATTTTCCTGCGCATACATACAAATACAAGATAAGGCACAATCAAATCAATGAAAGCCAATACGGAAAAGAGAAAGAAGAACAATTTTTACCGATTTATCTAAGTTTAATTAACGAATACGGAATTAAATTAAAACAAAACAAAACAGATACATTTTTGGACAAATGGTATTTAAAACATGCGAGGAAAGAAATAGATTTTGTGTTTAATTTGATTAAACAGGTGAAAAATGCAAATACGCAAAAAATACTACAAATTATACTTAGTCGGACAATTCGATCTTGCAGGGCTACAACGCACTCCGATTTGGCTACCTTAAAAAGTCCTGTAACAAGCACTTACTATTGTGTTAAGCACGGTAAGATTTGTAAACCGATTTTCTCAATTTTAGGCTGGTGGGAAAGATATAGCAAGGATACATTAAAAAGATTAGAGCAATTTAATGAATTGCGAACAGATACAGAACAAGTGTGTTTGACGGGGGACTCAAGGAGTATAAATATTTTTTCAGCGGTAAAGCAAAAAAAAGCGTCGCTATATAAGCTTTTAAAGAAACAAAAAATTAGCGGTATTTTTTCAAGTCCGCCTTATGTGGGTTTAATTAATTATCATGAACAGCATGCGTATGCTTATGATTTATTTGGTTTTAAAAGAAATGACGATTCGGAAATTGGTCCGCTTTTTAAGGGGAAAGGAAAATTAGCCAGACTTTCTTATATAAAGGGAATATCCGCAGTTTTGAACAATTGTAAGAAATTTATGACAAATGATTGCAATATTTTTTTAGTAGCTAATGATAAATTTAATTTATATCCGGAAATTGCTATGGAATCAGGGTTAAAAATTATTGATGAATTTAAAAGGCCTGTTTTAAATAGAACAGAAAAAGATAAGGCGCCTTATTCGGAAATAATTTTTCACTTGAGGAGGAAATGATATTATTATGACGTTAATGCAAAACCAAAAACGAAATATAAAGACAGTATTACGAAATAGTTTAAGAAAAAAATTTGACACTTATAAACCAGAAACTTCATCAATGCCGTTTCATACAAGACTATTAGGAAAAGATAGGCTTGCTTTATATTCTTTCATACACTCGTTAAATACTAACTTTGGAACAAGTGTTTTTGAGCCGGTAGCAATTGAGCTGGCAAAAATAAATTTTAAAAATGCTATGTCGCAAGAAAAAGCAGGGGAATATGTTAGCGAGAAAGCACAAATAGCAATTCAAAGAATAATAGATAATTTAACGACGGCCAGGGAAGCCCCAGATAAATCCAAAGAAATTGAAGTTATAAGGAAAGTGTGTAAAATTGGGGAAATGCGCCGAGTTAAATTAACAAAAGTTGATGTTTTTATTGAAGATAAATCAGGAGAGTTGTTTTTGTTTGATATTAAAACGGCAAAACCAAATGTTGGAGGATTTAAAGAATTTAAAAGGACACTGCTTGAGTGGGTAGCGGCTGTTTTAGCAGAAAATCCTAAAAAAAAGGTAAATACGGCAATAGCGATTCCGTATAACCCTTATGAACCAAAACCGTATACGCGTTGGACAATGCGGGGAATGCTGGATATGGAAAAGGAATTGAAGGTGGCCGATGAGTTTTGGGATTTTTTAGGCGGAAAAGGCGCTTATCAGAATTTGCTGGATTGTTTCGAGGAAGTTGGAATGGAATTAAGACCAGAAATTGATAAATATTTTTCAAAATTTAAAAGCCGGATTAAACGCAAAAGTGATTAAGAAATTAAGCATAGGAGGAATAGAAATATGAACATAGCCATAGGTTCCGATCACGGCGGTTTTGTTTTAAAAGAACATCTTAAAGCGGTTCTTCAGAAAAAGGGGCACACCGTTTCTGATTTCGGTTGTTATTCGCCTGAAAGCGTTGATTATCCCGACATAGCTTTTCTCGTTGCCGAAGCGGTGAAAGATAAGAAATACGACAAGGCCATTCTTATAGACGGCACAGGCGGCGGCATGGTTCTCTCCGCCAATAAGGTGAAGGGCATAAGGGCAGTGTGCGCTTATAATGAGATGACGGGCGCTTTCGCCTCGGAGCACGATGACGCTAATATTCTCTGTCTGGGCGGGAAAATGATAGGTGAGCTCCTTGCCGAAAAAATAGCGGACGTCTACATAAACACGCCTTTCGGCGGCGCGCGCCATCAGAGGCGTCTGGATAAAATAGCCGAGATTGAAAGGAAATATTTTAAATGAAAATTGCCGTAGCTTCGGATCACGCGGGTTTTAAAGCCAAGGAAGATATAAAAAAATATATTGTTTCTCTCGGCCATGAGGTAAAAGATTTCGGCACGTTCAGCGAAGAGTCCTGTGATTATCCCGATTTCGCTTTTCCGGCCGCGCAAGCGGTGGCGAAAAAAGAATTAGACAGAGGTGTTTTTGTCTGCGGCTCTGGCAACGGCGTTAATATTTGCGCGAATAAAGTGAAGGGTGTAAGATCCGCTCTCGTGTATGACAAGGAAGTCGCGGAATTTGCTTACAGCGACACGCTCTGCCGCATAATATGTTTCGGCGCGAGATTTATGAAGATTGATGTTATGAAGGAATGTATCAATGTGTGGCTTCAGGCGCCGGAGCCTCTGGGCCGCCATCAAAGGCGCGTGAGCAAGATAGAGGAGAATGAATCATGAATGCCGCGAAAGTCATAGGGCGCGTTGTCGCCACAGCCAAATGGAAAACTCTGGAAGGTAAGACGCTTCTGCTTCTTCAGCCCACCGACTGGGCGGGAAAGCCTTCAGGGGATCCCATCGTTGCCGCCGACAGCGTCGGCGCCGGGTCAGGGGAATTTGTTTTTTATGTTAAATCCAGAGAGGCCTGTTTTTCCTGGCTTTCAGGAAATAAACAGCTTCTCAACGAAATGCCGCCGCTTGACGCGACGGTCATGGGAATTATAGACGGCGTGGATCTTATAAAGGAAGAAAAAGAGGGCGCGAAAAAATGAAAATATGTAAAGTTGTGGGAAGAGTGTGGGCCACGAGAAAACAGGCTTGTTTGAAAAGTTATAAACTTCTTCTTGTCGCTTCGTTTGATACCGAAACCGGAAAATCGAGGGATGACGCCGTTATGGCTGTGGATCTTGTTGACGCGGGTATGGGCAACATTGTTCTGGTCAGCGACGAAGGGAATTCCGCGCGCGGGATGCTGGAAAAGCCGGTTGCGGGAATAAGAACGGTTGTCTGCGGTATAGTGGATGAAACGCTGCTTGAAGGAAAGCATAGGAAATTTCATTAGGAGGAAAAATATGGATAGAAAAGAAATTGAAGAGATTGTGCGGAAAATTTTAGCTGAGAAGCAGGTGAGCCCCGGCGCGCCTTCGGTTTCTTCTGCCGGGAGCTCATTTAAGAGCGATTATTCGGGCGGCTCGCCGGTAACTCTCGGAACATCAGGCAAGCCGGTTTTAGATGCCCCGAAAGTCACTTTCGGAACCGCCGGCAAAATTTTTTCAAATGACGGCGTTTCCCCCGTAAAACAGAAGGCGGCTTCGCCGGAGTTCAAATGCCCTCTGCTGGAGGGGACTGTCAGCGAATGTATAGGCTGCGCGCAGTGCGTCGTCAAAAGGCCGGAGGATGTTAAGGCAATACTGGAAGCGGGCGCTTGCAGAATATCAGCTTTGCATCCTGAAAACGGCTCCTATGATTCGGCTATAGCTTCGATGATAGATCACACGCTTCTTAAAGCCAATGCCACTCAGGAACAGGTGGGAGAATTGTGCGCCGAGGCAAGAGAATATCATTTCGCGACGGTGTGTGTTAATCCGGGATACGTGGCGCTGGCGAAGGATCTTCTCAAAGGTTCGGGCGTGGGTGTCACAACGGTTATAGGTTTTCCTCTGGGGGCGACAACATCCACCACAAAAGCCATAGAGGCGCGCGACGCCATTGCTTCGGGAGCTGATGAAATAGACATGGTTATAAATGTGGGCGCGCTCAAAAGCGGCAATTATCAGCTTGCGCTGGACGACATCAAGGCCGTCAGGGAAGTGACGAGGGGCCATGTTTTGAAAGTCATTATTGAAACAGCTCTTCTTACAAAAGAAGAAAAGATAAAGGCCTGCGAACTTTCAAAAGAAGCGGGCGCTGATTTTGTGAAAACATCAACCGGCTTTTCAACAGGCGGCGCTACGGTGGAGGACATAAAACTCATGCGTTCTACGGTGGGGCCGGCCATGGGCGTTAAGGCCTCGGGCGGCGTTCATAACAGAGGCGACGTTGAAGCTCTGAAAGCCGCCGGCGCCACACGCATAGGGGCCTCGGCCTCAGTGGCGATTGTCACCGGAGCGAAAACAGAGTCCAAAGGATATTGATTTTGATGCAGAATGCCCGCCGAGGCGGGAAGAAAGCCGCTGTAATGGCGGCGGAAAATAGACAGGAGGATTAAAATGGCACAGATGGCATTGGGAATGGTTGAGACGAAGGGTCTTGTGGGAATGATAGAGGCGTCCGACGCTATGGTTAAGTCGGCGAAGGTCGAGCTTTCGGGCTACGAGAAAATAGGCGGCGGTTTTGTTACCACATTCGTTAGAGGTGAAGTGGGAGCTGTGCGGGCGGCTGTTGAAGCCGGTTCCGCGGCCGCACAGAGAGTGGGAGAGCTTATCTCCGTCCATGTTATACCGAGGCCGGATGATCAGCTTGAAGGAATTCTGCCGAAATAAAATATGCGCATGGGCTGCCCATGCGGCCGTCCGGGCAGGCGCCGCGGCGTGCGTGCTGAATAGTTTAAACTATGAATAAAGAGCGTCTGGAAAATTTAATTTTTGACGAGCTTCTGGCGATAAACCCGAAACAGAAAAATATAAAAAGAGGTTTTTTCGCGGGAGACTATTTGCGTAACATGGCGCCTAAGGCATCTGCCGGGCGCGCTCTTGTTACGGAAAACTATGTCAGAGAATTTTTGAAAACAGGCGCGCGAATCATGATGCTCAGGCGGGGGGCGATAATAACGCCTCTTGCCCTGGAACTGATAGATGAAAACAGCATAAAGGTGGAATATGAAAGGTCTTAACGGGAAAATAAACGAGATTGCAGATAAGGAAAAAGAGCTTCTCAAGAGAAAGGAAGCTCTGAAAAAGAAAATCGAAAAACTTCTTAAAGACTCCGCCGCGGAGGGAGAAGAAATTATAACAGACGCCGGGCGGCGCTCAGCGGAAGATAAAGAAACAATGCTGATTGAAAGAAAAAAACAAGCGGATGATGAAGTCCGGCAGATGCTTATTAACGCTGAAATAGAAGCGAAAAAATCCGCTGTTATCTTCAGGAAAAAAAGTGAGAAAATTATGCCTGCGCTGTTTAAGGAACTGGACGGGTATTTAAAAAATTGATAACGCCTCTCAGAAAAATCTATCTGGCCGGGCAGACAGGGCGTTTTAATTCCCTTTTCGCTTTTCTTCAGAAAAAAGGGTTAATGGAGCTTTCTGAAACGGCTGAGGAAATCACGGTTCCGGCGGCGGAGAAAGACAACAAAACTTTTTATGAGATTTCAAAGCTGGTGGAGGATTTGAAGGATGTCATAAAATTTCTCGCCGGCGACGGAGGGAAGGGACAGAAGCTGAAAGTGCGCCGCGGCGTAAAACTTCCGGGATTCAATGCTGAGACTATTCTTGCTCGATTTTCGGTTCTGAAAGCATCCTTCGCGCGCAACCGCGAAAAAACACGCGGCCTTTCAGTAAAAATATCCCATCTGGAGGAATTCCTGTCACTTCCGTTAAATTTTGATTCTCTGAGCAGGCTTGATTTCGTTGAATGGAGAATGTTTTCGTTTCCGGCAAAGAAGGCGGCGAAGCTGGAGAATTTTTTCCCGGGCGTTTCAGATGCCGCTCTTGAATGCGTTTATTCGGACGCGAAGCGGAAAATTTTTATACTGTTTTTTCCGTCGGGACAAATGCCGGATACCGGAAATTTTCAGCTTGATTTTATGGATGTCCCCGTTAATCCCTCTTCTGAGCTGAAAACGCTTAAGGCAGAACTTGAAAAAGCGAAAGACGAGGAAGATATTCTTTATGACGAAAAGAAAAGCATGGGCGCGTATCTGCCCCAGCTCCTGCTCATATACGATTATTATGAAAATGTAAAAATACGCGAAGCCGCAAAATTCGGGAAAGTGTTTGAAACCGAAAAAATGTTTGTACTGTCGGGCTGGATCAAGGAAAAAGCCTCGGCTGCGGTGACGGATGAAATAGCTTTGAATTTTCCTGATGTTTACTGCGAATCCAGAAAGCCTTTTGAAGGCGAAGATGTGCCGGTCAATCTTGAGAACAGCGGCCTCTCCAGGCCCTATGAATTTTTGACAACCATGTACGGGGTGCCTTCATACGGCTCGGTGGATCCGTCTCCGAATGTGGCCGTTTTTTTCGCTTTCTTTTTCGGCCTTTGTCTGACGGATGCCATGTACGGGATTATCATAGCAGGGGCGAGCGCCTGGGCGCTGGGCCTGAAAAAAACGCCGCGTGAGCTTAAAAAAATTCTAAAAATATTTTTTTGGGGCGGTTTGTTTACCGTTGCTGCCGGAGCCGCCACCGGCGGCTGGTTCGGTCCGGACTTTCTTTCGCGGCTTCCGGAAAGTTTAAGTTTTTTTAAAAGCGCCGCGGATAAACTTGTTTTGTTTGATCCCGTAAAAGACGCGCTTTTGTTTGTGGGAATAGCCATAGGCTGCGGCTTTGTTCAGGTGATGTGGGGCATGGTCTTAAAATGCGTTGACGATTTCAGGCAGGGCAGAATTGCCGCTGTTTTGTTTGAGGATGTCGCGGCTATTTTTATACAGATTTCAATGCCGGCGCTGCTTGCGGTTTACGCGCTCAAAATTTTCACTCCATCAGGGGCCTTGCTGAATCTTTTGTTTGTTATGTTCGCTTCGGGCGCGGCGTCTATAGTGCTGTACAATCTGATCACGCAGAAGGGCGCTATTTTCAAAATTTTGTGGAGTTATTACGGTCTTTATTCGGTTTTAACAGGTAACTCTTTTTCCGATATTCTCTCTTACATAAGGTTGTTCGCGCTGGGCCTGACGACAGGCCTTGTGGCCATGGCGATAAATGAAATTGTGTGGATAGTGGTTGATCTCGGCACGTGGGCTATTCCGGTTGCGGCGGTTCTTTTTGTGTTTTTCCACGCGGGTAATCTTGTTATCAATATGCTTGGCGCGACGGTGCACACAATGCGGCTGCAGTATTACGAATTTTTCACAAAGTTTATAAGAACGGGCGGACATTATTTTAAACCGCTTAAAAATTTCGTAAAATATTCTTCGGTCGAAAGTTAAAAGAGAGATGAAAATTTTAATTGTAGAAAGGGCTTTCTACACTATGGAGATGGGTAAGTAAAAGGGACGGGTACCAATAGGAACCGTCCCCATTGGGAGGTAATAACATGGATGGATTAACGATTGCTTTATTCGGGGCCGGAATTGCGGTGTTTCTCGGTGGAATAGGTTCCGCCGTGGGGGTGTCAACGGCGGGTCAGGCCGCCTCCGGCGTTTTGAGCGAGAAACCGGAAAAATTCGGTGAGACTTTTATTCTTGTGGCTCTGCCGGGAACGCAGGGTATTTACGGTTTTGCCGTGGGCTTTATGGCGATACTTAAACTCGGCCTTCTCGGCGGCGGCGCGCCTGCGGCTCTCTCCGTCAGTCAGGGGCTGCTTCTTTTCGCCGCCTGCATTCCCGTGGGCGTGTCGGGTCTTTTGAGCGGAATTTATCAGGGCAGAGTCTGCGCCGCGGGCGTGGGTATTGTGGCGAAGCAGGAAGGAAAATTCGGCCTGGCGGTCATATACGGCATTCTTGTGGAAACTTACGCGCTGCTGGGTTTTGTCACATCAATCCTGGTGGTTCTCTCCGTTCAGCTTTAAAAATGGCCTGGCAGGAACTGATTGAGAGCATAGAAGAGCGCATGCGCGGCGAGCTGGATGAGATGCTCAAAAGCGCGGAGGATAAAAAAAAGAGAATTCTATCCGCAGCAGAAACGTCCGCGCGGGAAGCGCAAGAGAAAGATAAAAAAGAGTCTCTCCGCGCGGCACAGCTTTTGCACGATGAGGTTATATCCGGGGGAAGAATAGAATCAAAAAATATTCTGCGGAAATCGCATCTGCATGAAATAAACGCTGTTTATGATGAATTTAAAGTCAGGCTGCTGGAAACGCCTTCTTTAAAAAAGAAAATACTGGTGAATTTTATAGAAAAAAACGTTCCTGCCGAAGCGGTAGTCGAGCTGTCTGCTGAAACCGCGGTTCTTCTGAAGGGCGCGCGTTTTTCCAAAAAAATAAAATTAATCAAAAAAGACACGGCTCTCCCTGTTTTTATAAATATGGATAAAATTGTCGTGACTTTTGACTGGGATGAATTTTTAGAGGCTTTTAAGACCGCCACGATCAGGAAAGTGAGTATGATAGGGACGGTGCTTGACAGTGTGACAGTAGCTAAGGGAAATAAATGAAAAACTACTGTCACACTGTCAAGCACCGTCCCCTCTTAGCCCGCGGTTCGGGCGCTGTATACGCGGTGGGGAAAGCCCGCGTGCTGGAAACGCTGCTTTTGAGTCCGCAGGATTTAAGAGCGGCTTTTAACGCGGAAGATCTTCACGCGGCAGAGGCCGTCATAAAAAGCCGTCCTTTCGGCAGGCTGCTGAATGACGGGAAAAAAGATTTCGGTATAGGGGAATACATTTTTGTAAATTCGGCTCTTTTCTCGGGAATTTCGGAAAGCGGGGACTTTTTTACCGCCGACACGTCGGAATTCCTGAAATTCCTTGAAGCAAATAACAGAACCGGAATTTTAAGAGCTCTTAAGCGTTACCCCGCGCCTCTGGATTTTTACGCATTTCTTGACGGCAAAAGAAAAACTCTGATGGGAAAGATTGAGGGCGAGGATGTGCTGGAATATATATGGATGGCGCTTTGGTGGCAGGCGAGGATTGTGAGAATGATTCTCCGGTCAAAAAAACAAAAAGCGGATTTTAAATATGTCGTCTGAAGGAAAAAAAGTTTTTGTTTGCGGCGAAAAATTTTTCTGCAGCCTTTTTGTATCGCTGGGCTGCGTTTCAGCCGTTTGGAGAGGCGATGAGAACGAGGTGCTTGAAAAAATGAAAGCTGAGAAAGGCGCTTTTTTTATATTTTCGCAAAGCGCTTTTGAGGAGCTCAGAGAACATTTCAGGGAACTTTTTCCGGAGGCGCCTTACATAGTGTTCCCTCTTCCGGGGGAAGAAAACAAGATAGAGAAGGAAATCGCGGAGCTTGTGAAAATTGCTGTTGGCGTGGAGATATAGCGAACGGAGAGAAATAATATGAATAAAAAAGGAAAAATTATCAGAGTGGCCGGTCCCCTCATCCAGGCTGTGGATCTTGAAGGTGTGAAGATGTATGAGGTCGTAAATGTCGGCAAAGCTGGCCTCATAGGCGAGGTGATAGAAATACAGGGCGAGGTTGTTTCCGTGCAGGTTTATGAGGAAACAGGCGGCATAGCTCCCGGCGAGCCGGTCACAGCGACGGGGTCGCCTCTTACCGTTGAGCTGGGCCCGGGGCTGATACAGTCCATATATGACGGCATACAGCGTCCGCTTGAAAAAGTGCGTGAAAAAACCGGTGATTACATACTCCGCGGTGTCAGGGCGAACGGACTTTCGCGCGAAAAGAAATGGGATTTTAAGCCTCTCGTCAGCAACGGAACGGAAGTTGAGGAATTTGCCGTGCTTGGAACAGTTAAAGAATCCGAAGCAATAGAAAGCAAAATTATGGTGCCTCCGGGTTTTGCCGGAAAAGTGTCCGGTATCAAAGCTGGTTCTTTTCTTGTGACAGATGATATATGCAAAGTGGGAGACAAGCCGGTTCAGATGATGTTTAAATGGCCCGTGCGCACGCCGCTTCCTTACACTAAGAAAATACAGCCCTCGGCGCCTCTCGTCACGGGCACACGCGTCATAGATTCTTTTTTTCCGGTGGCCAAAGGCGGCACGGGATGTATTCCCGGACCTTTCGGGAGCGGCAAATGCGTTTCAGGAGACACTCCTGTTTTTCTTGCTGACGGAAAAATTATGAAGATGAAGGATATTTATGAAAAATTCAAACATAAAGGAAAACAGGTAATTAAAAAAGATGAGGATTTTACCGTAATTAACGAGGATCTTTTTGTTTACGGCTGGAAAGATGGAAAAATAGGTAAATTCAGAGCGCGGGTCGTTTACAGGGGAAAATCGGATATTCTTATCAAGCTCACAACGAGATCGGGGCGAAAATTTAAGATTACGCCTGTGCATAAACTTTTCGCGTATTCTGATTTGAACGAAAAAAGAATAGAAGCGGGAAAACTTAAAAAAGGCGATTATCTTATTATGCCCCGCCATTTGCCGCAGGGTGAAGAAATAAAAAATGAATTGCCGTGGCGGGAAATATTCGCGGATTGCCGTCTTGCCGAACCCGCGCGCTTAAGAGATTTTCGCGGTGTTCTTGAAAAATTGAAAGCTGTTCATGGATCGCTTAAAAAAGTGTCGGTTCTTTTGAATATAAACTACGCCTGTCTGATTGAATATTACTCAGGCCGTAATTTGCCGACGCTCAAAATTTTTGATTCCGTTTATAAGTTTGCCGGAATGAAAACCCCTGATGTTTTTTATGTGAAAGGGCAGACAACTTCTCCCGTGTCGCGGATTCCGCATAAATTAGATGAGAAGCTGTCTTCGTTGCTCGCTCTCATCAGCGGCGACGGTCAGGTGAAAGGCAGAAGCGTCAGATTTTATAATAACGATGCCGGATTGAGAAAGCTTTTCAGAAAGCTGGTGAGAGAAATTTTTGACCTAAATTCAAAAGAACATAAAATGCCGACGGTGGAGGTTATCATAACGGAAAGTCCCGTTATAAAAAAGCTTTTGGACTATTTTGGTTTTCCCGAATATAAAAAGTCGAGAAATATAACTTTGCCAAAAGGGATTCTGGCCTCACCAGATAAAACGCTCGCGAAATATTTGGCTTGTTACTTTTTGTGCGACGGAAGTTTTTCCGCGCAAAAGGGGGAAATTGAAATAGCCACGTCAAGCAGAAACATGGCAAGGGATATGGGTTATTTGCTGCTTAAACTGGGAATAGCGGCGAGTTTCAAAAAGAGAAATACCGGAGGGTTTACGAGCTGGAGAATTTTCATACGCGGCCGCGCCGAAATAGAAAAATTTTACAAAGAGTGCTTTTTATCAGGCACGATCAAGTTCGCGAAGATAAAAAAGTATCTTGAAAACGGGAAAAAGCCGTATAATTCCTGGGATGTCGTACCCATGAGTAAAGACTTTGTGAACGGAATTTATGATTTTTCCGGCAGGCCTTATGCAAAATGGAAGAAGGCGGGGATTGAGATTCACAATTATATCGCCGGTGAAAATATGGGCGTTGGAATGTTTCGCAAACTCGCGGAAATTTCAGGCAGGAAGGAATTGATGCAATACGCGTATAATCACCTGTCTTCTGTTTTTATTGATGAGATAACAGGGCTTGAGATTATAAAAAATTCTTCGGGGAGAGTTTATGATATTGAGGTGGAGGACGCTCATAATTTCATAGGCGGCGAAGCTCCCGCCTTTTACTCAAATACGGTAGTTTTACATCAATTGGCGAAATGGTCGGATGCCGATGTCGTTGTTTATGTCGGCTGCGGTGAGAGGGGAAACGAGATGACGGATGTGCTCACGGAATTCCCTGAGCTTATAGATCCAAGAAGCGGCCGCCCTCTTCTTGAGAGAACGGTTCTCATAGCCAACACATCAAATATGCCTGTTGCCGCGAGGGAAGCTTCCATTTACACGGGCATTACCATAGCCGAATATTTCCGCAACATGGGCCTGGATGTAGCGGTGATGGCCGATTCCACATCCCGCTGGGCGGAGGCCCTCAGGGAAATGTCGGGCAGGCTGGAAGAGATGCCGGGGGAAGAAGGTTATCCCGCGTATCTGACTTCAAGGATAGCCGGTTTTTACGAGAGAAGCGGAATAGTGGAAGTCGGTTCCCCTCCCCGAAGAGGTTCTGTGTCGGTGGTGGGAGCTGTTTCTCCTCCCGGCGGGGATCTTTCCGATCCCGTGGTTCAGGCTACTTTGAGAATGGTAAAAGTGTTCTGGAGCCTAGAATCAGCACTGGCTTATCAGAGGCATTTTCCGGCGATTAACTGGCTGAATTCCTATTCTCTGTATATTGATGATATCACAGGTTTCTATGAAAAACATGACATGAAAGAGTTTCCGGTGATGAGGAAAAAGGCTCTGAAAATTCTGCAGGAGGAATCGGATCTTCAGGAAATTGTCCGGCTTGTGGGCGTGGAGTCCATTTCCGACGATGACAGGCTGATACTGGAAACGGCAAAGATTATAAGGGAAGATTTTCTGCATCAGCACGCCTTTGACAAGCAGGACGCCTATACTACGGTCAGTAAACAGTTTAAGATGATGGAAATAATAATGTTGTTTCACGATCGCGCGGAAAAAGCCATAAAAAAGGGCGTGCCCATAAAACAGATTGTGGATATTCCCTGTAAGGGAAAGATAGCCAGAATGAAGATAATGGATGAGGCGGAGCTTTCCGGGGTGGAGAAAATTCTGAAAGACGATTTCGCCTCACTCGCCGGCGCAAGCGGAGGACAGGTATAATGAAAGAATATAGAAGCATCAAAAGTATTCAGGGCCCGCTGATAAGAGTTGAGGGGGTTTCCGGCGTCGGATATTCGGAGGTGGCGAATATCCGTCTTGAGGATGGTTCCCGCCGCATGGGTAAAGTGCTGGACATATCCAGAGAAAGCGCTCTGATACAGCTTTTTGAGGGTACGGAGGGAATAAATATCAGCGGCTCAGGCGTTTCTTTTATGGGAGAGACTCTCCATTTCGGCGTGTCAGAGGAAATTCTAGGCAGGGTTTTTAACGGCGTGGGCAAAGTGATTGATGATGGCGGCGAAATCATACCCGAAAAAAGACTTGATATAGACGGTGCGCCCATCAATCCTTATGCGAGAGATTATCCCGAGGAATTCATTGAGACCGGCGTTTCCGCGATTGACGCCATGACAACTCTTGTGAGAGGTCAGAAGCTTCCAATATTTTCTGCATCAGGCCTGCCTCATAATGAGCTTGCCGCTCAGATAGCCCGCCAGGCGAGGGTTGTGGGCAAGGATGAGAAGTTCGCCGTTGTTTTCGCGGCCATGGGCATCACTTTTGAGGAAGCTCGTTTTTTTCAGAAAGATTTCGCCAGAACCGGCGCTCTTGAAAGAAGCGTGCTGTTTATAAATCTCGCCGACGATCCGGCCATAGAAAGGATAGCCACCCCGAGAGTGGCTCTGACAGCGGCGGAATATCTGGCTTTTGAATGTGACATGCATGTTCTGGTAATTCTCACGGACATGACAAATTATTGTGACGCTTTGAGGGAAATTTCAGCCGCGAGAAAAGAGATTCCCGGAAGAAGAGGTTATCCGGGCTATATGTACACCGATCTGGCGTCCATTTTTGAGAGGGCGGGAAGAATAAAAGGGAAGAAGGGCTCAATAACGCAGATACCGATTCTGACAATGCCGGAAGACGATAAGACGCATCCCATTCCGGATCTGACAGGCTACATTACAGAGGGGCAGGTTATAATATCAAGAACGCTGAACAAAAAAGGAATATATCCGCCGATTGACGTTCTACCGTCGCTTTCAAGGCTTAAAGAGAAAGGCATAGGTGAAGGCAAAACCCGCGAAGATCACGGGAATTTGACGGCTCAGCTTTTTGCCTGCTACGCGAGGGGAAAAGAGGCGAAGGAGCTGGCTCTTATTCTGGGTGAGGCGTCGCTGACGGAAGAGGATGTCAGGTTCGCCGAATTTTCCGATGAGTTCGAGCAGCGCTTTGTGAACCAGTCCGTAAATGAATCCCGGAATCTTGATACGACTCTTGATCTGGGCTGGGAGCTTTTGAAAAAAATTCCCCGGAAGGAGCTGAAGAGAGTGAAGGAAGAAGAAATAAAAAAATACATGGCGGATTAACAGCGGAAAATTATGAGACTTAACGTAAACCCCACGCGCATGGAGATGCAGAGACTTAAGAAGTCTCTTGTGCTGGCGCGCCGCGGCTGGAAAATGCTCAAGGATAAACAGGATGAGCTGATGAGGATTTTTCTTGAGAAAAAAGACGATTTTTTTAAGCTTTACAGGGAATGCAATGAGGAGATGAGGAAAATTTTGTCTTTGGCAATCGCTGGAGAAGCTTTTCTTTCGGAAGAAAAAACAGCGAAGCTCGCCGCTCTTTCCCGGACCCGGCTTTTTCTGGAAACCGGTATGAAGCGCATTTTCAGTTTAAAGGTGCCGGATTTTCAGATAAAACGTTCGGGAAAAGAAATAGCGTACAAAGCCCCCGAGAGCGTTATCTACTGGGATGAGGCGGTGGAAAAAGCTTCCGGCTTGCTTCCCAAAATTATTCTGGTGGGTTCACTGCTTTTTGAAATACAGGCGCTTTGTATGGAAATTGCCTCAACCCGGCGGAGGGTGAATTCGCTGGAATATATAATGATACCCGATATTACGGAAACAGTTAAATATATCAATTTCAAGCTTGAAGAGATGGAAAGAGCCAACACCGTAAGGCTTATGAAAGTCAAAGAAATCGTCAGGAGCCACTAATGAAGAAAACAAAACCTTCCGCACCCGTGGGAAAAAAAACACCGTCCGGTGCTTCCGGCCCTCAGAACCGTTTTACCGAACTCATAAAAGTTGTTGAAGGCCTTCATGACTATAATGTTTTAACATACACGATAAACCGCGATTATGAGCTCTATGATCTCATAGTGAAGAAAGCCACCGACATTATGAGCACGCATATAGGTTCGCTGATGCTTTTTGACGATAAGACAATGAAGCTGAAAATTGTTGCCGCGCGCGGCCTGCCGAAAAAAGTTGTTGAAACAACTTCGCTTAAGCCGGGAGAGGGAATAGCCGGTAAAGTTTTTCAAAGCCGGAAGCCCATTTTCTGCGAAGATATTGAGAGGGACGAGAGGTTTAAAAGAAAGAGCAGGGTGAAATATTATTCCAAAAGTTTTGTCGCCGTGCCGCTGAAAGTGAAAGGGCGCGTTGTGGGGGTTCTCAATGTGAACAACAGAAGGAGTCACGAGCCTTTCACGGCGGAGGGGATGAAAATACTTACATTGATTGCGGATGAGGCGGCGATGACCATAGAGAACAGGCGGCTTCTGCGCAGAATAGAAAAAGCGTATATGGACACCATTGCCACTCTTGCCAAAGTGCTGGATGAAAGAATGCCTTCCACCAGGGGCCATTCCCGGCGTGTGGCGGAACTTTCATGCACACTTGCGAAACGCATGGGCCTGCCGGAAGAGAGGCTTCAGCTTATAAAAAGAGCCGCGCTCATTCACGATATAGGCAAAATAGGAATCCCGGACAATGTCCTGCTGAAACCCCGGGCGCTCAATGCTGTTGAAAGAAGAATAATTCAAAGTCATCCGCGTATAGGCAGCGAGTTTGTGGACAAGGTGGAATTTTTTAATATTTTTGTGCCGATAATAGCCTTTCATCATGAGTGGTTTAACGGAGCGGGCTATCCCATGGGGCTTAAAGGCACACAGATCCCTATAGGCGCGAGGATTGTCGCTGTCTGCGACGCCTGGGATGCCATGATTTCCAAGAGGGCATACAGGGATCCTTTGACAAAACAAGCGGCTGCGGCGGAAGTAGAGCGCTGCAGCGGCACCCAGTTTGACCCTGACGTTGTAAAGGAGTTTCTAAAAATGATGAAAAGCAGGGCACGTAAAATCCAGCCCTCTTTCCGGCGGTTCGTGTGAAAGAATTGAATGTTATAGCCACACCTATAGGTAATCTCGCTGATATAACGGAGCGCGCCGCCGGGCTTTTGAGGAGCGCGGACGCTATTATATGCGAAAGTTCCGAAAAAACCAAGAAGCTTCTTTTCGCTCTGGGCGTGAAAGGAAAAACTCTTATAAATTATCCCGCGGACAATGAAGGAAGAATAAATTCCGTTTTTAACGCCGCCGCCCGCAGGGATGTGTGCGTGCTTGTGTCTTCCGCCGGCACGCCTCTTGTTTCAGATCCAGGACACATGATTGTCAGAGAGGCCAGGCTTCGCGGTATTCCCGTTTTTCCTCTGCCCGGCGCGTCTTCTCCCGCCGCCTGCCTGAGCGTTTGTCCCTTTAAAATTAAAGATTATATTTTCGCGGGTTTTCTTCCCAGGGGTTTTTCCGCAGCTGCCGCGGCTCTTAAAAAATATTTCACGCTGGGAATCCCTGTTGTGGCTTTCGCGACAAAAAGAAATATAGAGCGTGTGTCGAGGGTGTTAAAAGAATATTTTCCTGACACCGCTGTTTTTGCCGGTCGTGAAATGACAAAAAAATTTGAGGAGTATGAACTTTTTGAGGACATTGAAGCTTTTTGCCTCTGGGCGTCTCAAAAGAAACCGGGTGAATTCACACTTGTGCTTAAACCCCCGGTGGCGTGCCGCCGCGGCGGATGCAACACATCGTCAGTTTGCGGCGGGACAGGTGAAGAGTGCGAAGAAATAAAATGAAAAGAAAATCAAGCTTTTTCAGAAAATTTGTTCTTGTTATGATTTTTATAAGCGTTATACCTCTTTTTTTCATGGGTTTGCGCGCGATAATAATAAACACAAAACTTTCGGGAAATGTTGAAAAAATATCGTCGAATTCTCTTGAAACGGCGATTCTGGATAAACAGAACCGTCTCTCGGAATGGATGGCGGGGTCAATTGACGATTATTTTTCGGGTCTGCTGCGCGATGTCCCGAGGATTGCGGAAAGCTTATCCGCCAGGGGATTAAACTCCGAGCAGCGCAGAAGAATGATGATAACGGAATATAACACAGGCAGGGAGTTTCTTGCGCTGGCTCTTTTGAGAAGATCCGGAAAAATCCGGATGAAGATCCCCTCGGACTGGAATTATAACGAGGCCTCGGTCAATAAAATGGCCGCGGGCAAACCGAAGTTTGCTTTCGGTGAAGTTTATTTTATAGAAAATTCTCCCGCCATAGATTTTATATACCGATGCCCGCTCGGGGAATATATTTATATTGCCATCAGTCTTGATTCAATACTTGGAAAAATAAAGGGCACCCCTTCGCAGATAGGTGAAGAAGTTTTTATCGTATCGTCCTCGGGGAAAATAATTATTCACCCTGACATCATCAGGATGACCGAAAAAAGAGACATATCATTTATTCCTCTGATAAGCGAATTCTTGTCTTCGCGTTCTCCTTTGAGTAAGGGGGATTTTAACGGCATTAAAAACATACCCATGATAGGTTCCATAAGTCCCGTCAGGCTTCTCGGGTGGGGCGTGGTGGTCTGGCAGACAAAAACAACTGCGTACGCGCAGGTGGCGATGGTAAAAAATGAGATTAAGGCAACCAGCAGGCAGCTTATAAAACAGACCTATATGCAGATACTTATCATATGTCTGGTTGCTTTCTGGATAGCGTTTGCTCTGGCAAAAAGTATATCGCGGCCGATTATGGAATTGAGCAAAGGCGCATCCAGAGTGGCAAACAGGGATTTCAGCGTCAGGGTCAAAGTTGAAAGCAATGATGAAATAGGGGAGCTCGCGGGAATATTCAACCAGATGATGGATGAGCTTAAAAAGTATGACAGGATGCAGGCGGACAAACTTGACGCGCTGGTGTATTCCATAAAAGACGGTCTGATAATGGTTGACCACAGCGGCAAGATACTTATGGTTAATGAGAAGAGCAGAAGCATACTGAAAATGGATAATGTTTCTCCGGGGGAAGATTTGCTGACGGCGGTGCAAAATTCCGCCGCGGATTTTCCTCCCGCTTCACACGCATCGGAAATTATTTCAAATCTTTTCACCGCTTCCGAAGAAAACCCGAAAGCCGAAATAGATATGTCGCATGAAGACATGCCTAAATTTTATGAGGTAAGCAGATATTCCGTCACAACAAGAGATAAAATTAATCTGGGCAGTATTATAACCCTGCGCGATATAACGCTTGAGAAAGAACTGGCTAAAATGAAGGACGATTTTCTTCATTCAATAACGCATGATCTCAGGAGTCCGATGACTTCCATAAGAGGTTTTCTGGAACTTCTGCTTGACGGCAGCGCCGGAGAAATCAGTGAAGAGCAGGAGAGTTTTCTGAAAATAATGGATGAATCAAGCGAGAAGCTGCTGGGAATGATAAATAATCTTCTGGATGTCTCAAAGCTTGAGGCCGGAAAAATGGTTCTTAATCTCAAAGAAGCGGATTTGTCAAAATTGACGTCAACCATTGTTGATTTCTTTTATCCTCAGGCGAAAAGCCTTAAAATTGATCTCAGTTTCAAATGCGGCAAAATTCCGGATGCGGTAAATATTGACGAAAATCTGATTGAAAGAGTTGTCACAAATCTGGTGTCAAACGCCATGAAATTTACGCCGCCCGGCGGTGTTGTGACGGTGGAGCTTGAGGATGACAAGCCTTCTTCGGGGTTTTTGAGCGTGTCGGTTAAAGACACGGGCAAGGGGATACCGAAAGGAGAAGTTGACCGCGTTTTTGAGAAATTTCATCAGGTCGCGGACACCGCCCTGAAAAAAACCGGCACCGGTCTGGGCCTGACGGTGTGCAAGTACATAGTGGAAGCGCATTTGGGAGAAATCGGCGCGGAATCCGTTTTCGGTCAGGGCTCCGAGTTCAGGTTTTATATACCGAAAGATCTGATAAAAGAAAACGGCGGAGTCCGAAGAACAAGTGAAAGCGTTTAAACTTTTGAAAATAAGAGTTCTGCGGATTTTAGCGGTTTCCTGCGCGTTGGGGATGATTTCTTTTTCCTTTTTTCCCGCTTTTGCCGATGAGGAGTTTGAGAATGAAGATAAGGGTCTTCAGATGATAAGAGTTATTCCTGGCGACACGCTTCACGCTATTGCAGAGTTGTATCTTAAGGATCCCGACAGATGGCCGGAGCTTCTCAAATACAATGTTATCGCCTCAGGCGATCCGGATATTATTCATGTCGGTGACAAGCTTCTTGTGCCGGTTAAGGAAATAAAGAAATCCATGAGGGCGGCTTTCCTTATAGAAAAAATTGAAAAAGTCAGTTTCCGCGCGCGCGGAGAAGCGCTTTTCAGGGGCGCCGCGCTTAATCAGAAAATATTTTACGAAGATACCATCCGTACTTTTGAAAATTCTTATGCCAAGGTGCTCTTCCCCACAAAGGAAGTGACGAAGATATCTCCCAACAGCCTTGTTATTATAAAACCGAGGGAAGTGGATCAGGAAATAAATCTCATCAGGGGAGAGGTGTACTTCAGAAAAGCCAAAATTCAAACACCGGCGGCGATTCTCAATCCCCAGAAGGACGGGCTCTACAAGGCCGTTGTGGGTGACGATAAAAGCACCAGCATAGAAGTTTTTGAGGGAAAGGTTGATGTTGAAGACACGGAAGGACGGGGGAAAATTGTTCTTAGTAAAGGCTTTTCTTCCAAAATAGAACTGGGCAAACTTCCTATGAAGCCGTTTGAGATAACTTTACCTGATGCCGGTCAAATAAAAGCGATTAAGAAAGAGATAACACTTCCTCCTAATTTTCAGATAAGTGTCGCTGATATTGAGACGGTGGGAGTGTTTAATCCCGAGAATGTTAATTTTGTCAAAGAGGTGAAAAAGCGCGGTAAAATCCGGAAAAAAATAAGCTTTGTGGAAATTGCGCTGGATGAATATTTTTCGCAGGTCATAATGAAACTCAAGCCTGACGATGTGCAGGCAAAAATCAAAAAACTTGCTGACGGAAAATATTATTACCGGATGGAATATGCCGGCGGTTTGTCTAAAAAGTATTCGCCGGTGAAAGGTTTTGAACTAAACCGCGCGGCGCGAGAAATGAATGTTATCATACTTTATCCGCCGGCCAATTTAAAAATAGATAACGAGTTTATTGAGGTCAGGGGCTCAGCCAGCCGTGATATAGCAAAACTTTCCATAGACACGACAATGGTTGATCTTGGTGAGGACGGGTCATTCTCTCAGATAATATATCTGCCCATGGGCCCGCACGAAATGGAAATATTTTTTCAGGATAGGCTCGGCAACACGAAAAGGATTATGAGACGGGTTATCAGGGTTGAGAAGACAGCGGGATTCTGGCAGAAAATTTTCGGGGGGAGCCCGCGCCAATGATAAAGGTAATTCTCGCCGATGAAGACATAGACAGAAGATTTGCCGTCAAACTGCTTTGGAGAAACTACAACTGTGCTTTCCGGGAAGCGAGAAATTTTGATCTTCTGACCTTGCTGATAAAAGAGGAACAACCGGACATCTGCATTATAAATTACCTTCTTTCGGGCAGCAAAGGCCTTAATATTTATGATATGTGCGGTAATCTTACGGAGGAATTCAATGTCCCTGTGCTGGTGCTTCTTCCCGACAATATTTCAGCGGAGCATGAAATACCGCGCGTGCGCTTTTTGTCCGCCCCGGGCTGTCTGCCTGCAACGTCTGCTGTTATTTTGGAAAAGGTGAAAGAGCTGACTGGGAAATATCCCGAACTTAAAAAAAGCGCCGGGGATTTTGAGAGAAAAAAACTTAAAAAAATTCTTATTGCAGATGATGAACCGTCTGTCAGAAAACTTCTTACGGTGCTGCTTAAAGCTTACGAGATTGAAGAAGCCGCCTCCGGCGTGGAGTTGGAGGACAAGGCTCTTTCTTTCAAGCCGGATCTTATTGTAACAGATGTTATAATGCCAGGTATTTCAGGATGGAAAGCCGTGCGCAATATCAGGGAGAAGGAAGGGTTTAAGGAAATTCCCGTGATATTTGCTTCCGGATATGTGAGGGACAAGGAGATATATGAAATGCACCGTCCTGAGGGCCCCACGGAATTTCTGCTTAAACCATTCAGCAAAAACCGGCTTTTTGAGGCGGTGGAAAAGTTTTTTGTCCTTGATAAATAAAATCCGCAGGCTGATTCAGCGGACTTTCAGCCTCGTCGTTGGATGTATATTATCTTCCGCGTCCTTGTTGACCTTTACCGCCGGGGCCGCCGCTAAGCCCCCTGCCTTCTGATTTTCTTATCTTCTTCTCTGATTTTTCCGATTTCCTTTTCCTTTTTTCTGGTTTTGGTTTTACAGGTTTACCAACTTTATTCTCTTGCGCTTTTATTTTGGCTTTGTGTCTTGTTTCAATTATAGTATGAATCTCATTAGCCAATTTTTCTCCTTTGTAACCGGCTTTCAATTTTTCTACAACCTGACTGCCAAGAGTTTTGAAATTTACTCCTTTACTAACACCGTCAGATAAAGTTACACCAACTCTCAAAGTGTCTTCTCCTGTTAAACCATGGACTATACATTTTGCTACAACTTCTCCGGCATGACCTACCGGCACACCTCTTCTTGCTGCAAATTCAAGGGCAATAACCGCTTTCTCCCGGTCTTTTGCTCCCCAACCTTTCCTTTTTGCTTTAGCATTAATTTCTTTCTTTGCCTTACTTAAATTTTTTTTCCATCCCTTTCTTGTTTTTTTGTTCCAATTATCCCATCCCGGCGGTGTGGATTTCTTCCAACCTTTTTTTAAACCTTTTTTCCAGCCGGGAGGCGTTTCGCTTTTTTGTCCAATTCTCTTTCCTTTAGTCCATCCTTTGTGTTCTCCTTTACCGCCTTTACTTTGCGGGTTTGATTGAGCATAGACTAGCTTTGTTGAACAAATTAATAACAAAGTTATTGTTAATACTGAGATTACCCTTGTCATTTTCTTATACATTTTTGCCGCCTCCCTTTTTTAAATTATAGCCTTTTTTTTAGAAAATTCAAGAGCAAAATAAAAAAAATAGGGTTGTGCCAATTCTTTCCGCAAATTCAACTCCAACATTATTTCCTCCATGTGTTTTCCTCAGATAGTATCTGTGTTCATTGTGTTCTTTTTTCCAAAGGGGGAAGATGTAGCAAAAGGCGTTACGGGAAAATAGGAGGATAGAACAAAATGTCAAATGTGGCCAACGCTTGCAATTATTGACACTTATGAATTGTCAAGACCTGACCCCCGCGCATTTTGACTTTATGGCGTAAATTTTATATTGTTATTTGATAATTTTCGGCGTCTGAAGCTTGAAAGCGCTTCGTCTGTCGTGACTGAAAGTGCGCCGTGGCGCGCCGTATGGAACAGGAGGAAAAGAGTGGTTAAGATAAGACTTAAGAGAATGGGGGCGAAGCACACGCCCTATTACAGAATTGTTGTTATGCCGTCGGAGAGACGGCGTGACGGGCGTGAGATAGAAAAGCTCGGCTGGTATGACCCCGTTTCAAAGGGCAAAGATCAGTATAAAATCAACATGGAGCGCGTCGAATACTGGATGTCCAAGGGCGCTCAGCCGACGGAAGTGGTGCGCAGTTTCATAAAAAAAGAAAGAGCAAAGGCGAAGAAAGCGTCCTGAAACGGTTTTATGAACAGGGTTCTTATTGGGAGAATAGGCCGTAAACACGGTCTGGGCAGCGAGTTTTATCTGACGAGCTTTGTTCCTCTTCCGCGCGAATTGAGAGCTGTTTATTTGGAGGAAGATCCGGACAGTCTCGGACATAATTCGCGCGAGATTGAAATTAGTTCACTGAAACAGGCTGCGGGGAAGTGGCTTGTTGCTTTTAACGGCGAAATAGATTCTTTGACGGGAAAATATCTCAGCGCTGAAAAATGGAATCTGGAAGACGGGTTTTTCTGGCGGGATGAGCTTGTGGGCTGTGAGGTTTTGCAGAGCAGCGGTCAGAAACTGGGGCGGCTCTCGGAAATTCTTGAGGACGCTTCCCAGATATGGGTTAAGATTGAGAATGAATCGGGAGAAACGGTGTCTGTTCCTTTTCTCGAAAGATTCGTGAAAAAAGTTGATACAGCCGGAAAAAAGATTATCGCGGATTTTCCGGAAAGCGTGATGGTGCCGGGCGTTTGAAGATAGACATACTCACAATATTTCCGGAGTATTTTGAGGGGCCTCTAAAATGCGCTCTGCTCGGGAAGGCTGTGGATAAAGGCTTGCTGGAAATAAAGATTATAAATATAAGGGACTTTACTCCCGACGGTAAAGTGGATGACAGGCCTTTCGGCGGAGGTTCGGGTATGATTCTCAAGGCCGAGCCTGTTTATAAGGCGGCGATGAGCGTTATGGATGAAGGGGCCGAAGTGATAATGCTTTGTCCGTCGGGCGAGCGTTTTACGCAGGAAAGCGCCGCGTCTCTCTCGCTGAAAGAGCATGTTATACTCATAAACGGCAGATACGAGGGGATAGACGAACGGGCGGCGGAGGCCCTGAAAGTGAGAAAAATCTCAATAGGAGATTTTGTTCTCAGCGGCGGAGAAGCGGCCTCGATGGTAGTTATTGAAGCCGTGACAAGGCTTATTCCTGGTTTTATGGGTAATCCCGGGAGTCTGGACGATGAGTCTTTTATCGACGGTTATGTTGAGTATCCTCAGTATACGAGGCCGGCGGAATTTATGGGAATGAAGGTGCCGGAAATTCTTTTAAGCGGCAATCATGGAAAAATTGAGGAATACAGAAAAAGTAAAAAGAGGAAGGTTAAGGTATGAGAACTGGATTTGACAATTTTAAGGCGGGAGACACGGTGGCTGTAACGCAGAAAATAAAGGAAGGCGATAACGAGCGTCTGCAGATTTTTACCGGAGTGGTTATGGCGATAAAAGGGAAAAAGAATCCTGTTACTTTCACCGTCAGGAAAGTGTCCTACGGCATTGAAATAGAAAAGGTGTACCCTTATGATCTGCCGGCGCTGCAGTCGGTGAAAATAAAGAGCAGGGGAAAAGTGGCCCGCGCCAAACTTTATTATCTCAGAGGCCGCACCGGCAAGGCGGCGAGGATAAAAGAGCTGTAAGGCTCTTATCTTCGTGTTATCGGAAAAACGGATTTCGGGAAACCTCGCGGAGGATAGGGCATGTTCTTTTCTGGAAGAAAAAGGCTTCAGAATAATCCGCAGGAATTACGCCGCGCGAGTGGGTGAGATAGATATCATTGCCGCCGACGGGGAAGAGCTTTGTTTTGTTGAGGTCAAATCTTCAAAAGGCGGCTTTTTGCCGCCGGAGCTCAAGGTGAATAAAATAAAACAGAGAAAAATTATCAAAACGGCGTCTATTTACATGGAAAGAGAAGGAAAGAGTTTTAGCGCTTTCAGATTTGATGTTATAGCGTTTGACCGCGGCGAGGTCAGGTATTACAGAGACGCCTTTACGGCGGATAGATGAAAGAAGAAAAAACCGTAAAATCTTTTGCCGGTGCCGGAGGAATAGAATTTGACAACAATCTCCGCCCGCGCGACCTTGGCGAATTTGTGGGGCAGGCCGCGCTCAAAAAAAAGCTTGATATATGTCTCAGGGCGGCGACAGGAAGAGAACAGCCTCTTGATCATCTTCTTTTTCACGGCCCTCCCGGGCTGGGGAAAACAACCCTCGCATATATAATGGCAAAAGAGATGGGCGTTAACATAAGATGCACATCCGGCCCTGCGCTTGACAAAGTGGGGGATCTCGCCGCGATACTCAGTAGTTTTTCACCGGGAGATGTTTTCTTTATAGACGAAATACATAGGCTTAAAGCCAGCGTTGAAGAAGCTCTGTATCCGGCTATGGAAGATTTCAGACTGGACATAATCATAGGAGAAGGCCCGTCGGCGAAAACGATGCAGCTGCCGCTGCCGAAATTCACGCTTATAGGCGCCACGACACGCAGCGGTTCTTTGGGAGGCGCCTTGCGGGACAGATTCGGCATCGTGGAAAGAATAGGCCTTTATCCCCCCCGGGAGCTGTCCGAAATTATAGAAAGGTCAGCCGGAATTCTCAAAGTGCAAATAAAGAAAGACGCGTGTTTTTTAATTGCCTCCAGATCAAGAGGCACGCCGCGCATAGCCAACAGGCTCCTGCGCCGTGTCAGGGACTGGGCGCAGGTGCACGGACAGGATGTTATTTCCAGCGATGCCGCCGACAAGGCGCTGATGGTTTTCGGCGTGGACAGAAACGGCTTGTGCGAAATGGACAGAAAACTTCTCACCGTTCTTATAAAAAATTACAATGGCGGCCCTGCGGGATTAAAAACTCTTGAGGCGGCTTTGGGCGAAGAAGCCGACACGATAAGCGATGTTTATGAGCCCTATCTTATACAGGAAGGTTATCTTGAAAGAACAAAAGCCGGCCGCGTGGCTACGCTGAAATCCCGAAGGATTATCGGAATTGAAAAAGAAGACGGCGGTGAACTCTTCTGATATTTTAGTTCACATCTGCTGCGGGCCCTGCGTGAGCGGGGTTTTTCCAACCCTTAGCAAAGAAAAAAAAATAACGGGCTTTTTTTACAATCCCAATATACATCCGCGCGCCGAATATATCAGCCGTTTTATGACGGCCGGTTTCGTCTCCGCGCATTTTGGTTTTCCCATGATTTCGGATAAAACTTATGACCCTGAGAGCTGGGCGAGGAATGTTTTGTCCGGCCCCTCACGATGTTCGTCATGCGTGAAAGACCGACTCATGAAAACGGCGGAAATTGCGCGCGAAAAAGGTTTTCAATTTTTTACGACAACACTTCTGGTGAGCCCCTATCAAAACCATAAGTTCATTAAAGAGGAGGGTGAAAGAATAGCAGCTCTTACGGGCGTTGAATTTTTTTACAGGGATTTCAGGAAAAATTATGCTGATTCGGTGCGGATTTCAAAAGAGCTTATGCTTTACAGGCAAAAATACTGCGGCTGTTCTTTCAGCGAGGCGGAAAGGTATAGGCTCGTGTCCGGCAAAAAAAAGAGGGGTTCTGCCGTATGAGGCCGAAGCTGAAAGCGCGCCGCGGCCTGCGCTTGTTTGTTTTTTTCGCGGCTGCGTTTTCGACGTCGCTTTTGTTTGCGCGCGACCCGCAAATAATTACTATCCTTATAGCGCGTGATCAGAAGGCTTTGAACATTTCCTCTTCCCGGGGTATGGCGGCGGCTGATATGAAGACGGGCAGACGGGTGAGTTTCCCGTCGGGCAGTTCCTACAGGGTGATTCCGTGCCCGGGAGGCATAAGCATAAGGGGAGAGGGTTTTTCATCTATGGTCAGGCTTATACCGGAAGGTGAGAGCGTAAGGGTAAACGGGCGCGGTTACAGAGACAGCATTATATTGAAAAATGACGGCTCTCTTTTGATGGCAATAAATGAAATAGGCGTTGAAAGTTATCTTTGCGGCGTTTTGCCGCGGGAGCTTTCCCCCGCGTGGGACGAAGAATCGCTGAAGGCCCAGGCCGTTGTTTCAAGAACTTATATAATGGGAAATCTCGGCAGATTCGCTAAAAAGGGTTATGATCTCACATCATGCGAGAACTCTCAGGTTTATGGCGGTCTCGGATGCGAAAAGCCCCAAACTAGCGCCGCTGTGCGTGAAACGGCGGGCAAGGTAATTAAATACAGGGGAAAAATTGCGAGGGTGTATTTTCATGCCGATGCCGCGGGGCATACCGAAAGCCCCGAATTCGTGTGGGGATCATCCGCCCCGCCGCCATACCTTAAAGGTCGTCGTGAACCGGTTAGAAAAAAAACGCCATATTCTTCGTGGGAATATAAAATAACTTTTGAGAAACTCGCGCTGATTTTGAGCAAAAACGGATATAAGACCGGGAAAATAAAACGCGTGGTTGGCAAAAAGAAAACCAAATCGGGCAGGATAAAGAATTTTATAATATATTCCGAAACGGGCAAAACGAAAATAAAATCAGGAAAATTCAGGACCATGCTCGGAGGAAGAAATCTAAAGAGCACAAAAATTAAAAAAATTGTGAACAAAAGAAAGAGTGTCGTTTTCAGCGGTTCCGGCTGGGGGCACGGCGTGGGGATGTCCCAGTGGGGAGCGAAAGAGCTTGCTGAAAAGGGCTGGAGCTACAAAAGAATACTCAGATTATATTTTCCCGGAACAAGAATAAGCAAATACTAAATTCGCTCGTAATAAGTCAATTAAAGGATTTCGTCAGGGATGTCCTGTTTTTTGAAAACAGGCTTATGGGCGGAAGGTAAAACAGCGCTGTTTTTCTTTTGCCCGGGATCACCTTCGGACGGCAGTCTTTCAAGCATTTCAAAAATATCTTCGCGCAGAAAAAGTTTCTGCAGTCTTGAAGGAATTCTGCCGCAAATGAACATCAGCCGTTCGGGGG
>SWCC01006434.1_pt1 | contig 30280 bp, 23 predicted proteins | sample 4692971 | NCBI WGS metagenome assembly SWCC01 (sample SAMN10267277, study PRJNA491770) | bioreactor metagenome | isolation source: DHS bioreactor inoculated with subseafloor sediment | place: Japan: off Shimokita Peninsula | collected 2006-08 | reverse complement strand
CACTACGGGCACCAGGAACTGGCGGCGCCGGCGAGTTTTCTCGGCGAATGGCTGCAACTGGCCGGCCCCTGCTATGCCATCTCCACCGCCTGCACCTCCAGTGCACGCGCCCTGCTCAGCGCCAAACGTCTGCTCGACGCCGGCATTTGCGATGCGGTGCTCTGCGGCGGTGTCGACAGCCTGAGCGACCTGACCTTGCAAGGCTTCACCGCGCTGGAGGCCACCAGCGAGTCGCTGTGCAATCCCTTCTCGCGCAACCGCAACGGCATCAACATCGGCGAGGCGGCGGCGCTGTTTCTGATGACCCGCGAGCCCGCTGAGGGCGCCATCGCCCTGCTTGGCGGCGGCGCCAGCTCCGATGCCTACCATATCTCCGCCCCCGAACCACAAGGCCGCGGCGCGCTGGCCGCCATGCGCCAGGCACTGGCCACTGCCGACTGCACGCCCGAACAGATCGACTACCTCAACCTGCACGGCACCGCCACCGCGCACAACGACGCCATGGAAAGCCAGGCCGTCGCCACGCTGTTTCCTCAGGGCGTCGCCTGCTCTTCGAGCAAGCCGCTGACCGGCCATACCCTCGGCGCCGCCGGCGCGCTGGAGGCGGCATTCTGCTGGCTGGCGCTGTCGCGCTTCAACGCCGATCAGCAGCTGCCACCGCACCGCTGGGACGGCCAGCCGGACCCGGACCTGCCGCCGCTGCGCCTGGTCACGGCCGAGCTGCGGATGGATAGAGCCGCGCCGCGACGGCTGATGAGCAACTCCTTCGCCTTCGGTGGCAACAATATCAGCCTGATCCTGGGAGACGCGCCGTGATCGATTGGCCCCTCGCCGAACTGCTACCCCACGCTGGCGACATGATCCTGCTCGACGCTGTCGAGCGCTTCGATGAAGACAGCGTGGACACTCACCTGCTGGTACGCGCCGACGGCCTGCTCAGCGCGGCCGACGGCAGCCTGCCGGCCTGGGTCGGCGTCGAGATCATGGCGCAGAGCGTCGCCGCCTTCGCCGGCTGCCATGCACGCCAGGCCGGCGAGCCGGTCGCCCTCGGCTTCCTGCTCGGTACGCGCAACTACCAGTGCAATGTCGAAACCTTCCCGGTCGGCGCCCGGCTGCGCGTCCGTGCCACCCGGTCGCTGCAGGACGACAACGGCATGGGCGTCTTCGAATGTCATCTCGACGGCCCCGGCATCCATGCCGAAGCGCGTCTGAACGTGTTCCGCCCGCCCGAAGTGGCGAGCTACCTACAAGAGTCTGCCCCATGAGTGAAACCGTCCTCGTCACCGGCTCCAGCCGCGGCATTGGCCGCGCCATCGCGCTGCGCCTGGCCCGTGCCGGCCATGACATCGTGCTGCACTGCCGCTCACGCCGCGAACAGGCCGAAGCGGTCCAGGCCGAAATACAGGGGATGGGTCGCAGCGCACGCATCCTGCAGTTCGATATCGCCGACCGTGCCGCCTGCCGTCACGAGTTGGAAGCCGATGTCGAAACCCATGGCGCCTATTACGGCGTGGTCTGCAACGCTGGCCTGACCCGCGACGGTGCCTTCCCGGCGCTGAGCGACGACGACTGGGACCAGGTGCTGCGCACCAACCTGGACGGCTTCTACAACGTGCTGCACCCCCTGACCATGCCGATGATTCGCCGTCGCCAGCCGGGGCGAATCGTCTGCATCACCTCCGTATCCGGCCTGATCGGCAACCGCGGCCAGGTCAACTACAGCGCGTCCAAAGCCGGCGTCATCGGCGCCGCGAAAGCGCTGGCGGTGGAGCTGGGCAAGCGCAGAATCACCGTCAACTGCGTTGCGCCGGGGTTGATCGATACCGAGATGCTCGACGCCGAACTGCCTATCGATGAAATGCTGAAGATGGTTCCAGCACAGCGCATGGGCACGCCGGAAGAGGTCGCCGGTGCGGTTAATTTCCTCATGTCCGCCGAGGCGGCGTACATCACCCGGCAGGTCATCGCCGTCAACGGAGGGCTGTGCTGATGAGCGGCAGACGTGTAGTCGTCACCGGCATGGCCGGCATTACCTCGCTGGGCAGCGACTGGGCAAGCATCGAGGCCAATTTCAGCGCCAACCGCAGCGGTATTCGCCGCATGCATGAATGGGATCGCTTCACCGAGCTGAACACCCGCCTGGCGGGTCCTGTGGATGATTTCGCCGTGCCGACGCACTGGACGCGTAAGCAGCTGCGCAGCATGGGCCGCGTGTCGCGGCTGTCGGTGCTGGCTGCCGAGCGGGCACTGGCCGATGCCGGCCTGCTAGACGATGCTTCGATCCGCGATGGTCGCATGGGTGTCGCCTGCGGTTCCTCCACCGGCAGTACCGAGGAGATCAAGGCCTTCGGCAACATGCTGCTGAATTCAGTGGCCGACGGGCTGAATGCCAACTCCTACATCCGCATGATGCCGCACACCACGGCGGCCAATGTCAGCATCTTCTTCGGCCTCACTGGCCGGGTGATCCCGACCTCCAGCGCCTGTACCAGCGGCAGCCAGGGCATCGGCTACGCCTACGAGGCGATCAAGTTCGGCCGCCTGCCACTGATGCTGGCCGGCGGTGCGGAGGAGCTGTGCGCCACCGAGGCCATGGTCTTCGATGCGCTCTACGCCACCAGCCTGAAGAACGACGCACCGCACACTTCGCCGCGCCCCTACGACAGCGGACGTGATGGCCTGGTGATCGGCGAAGGCGCCGGCATGCTGGTGCTCGAGGAGCTGGAGCACGCACTGGCGCGCGGCGCGACGATTCATGCCGAGTTGGTCGGCTTCGGCAGCAATGCCGACGGCCAGCACGCGACCAAGCCCGAGCAGCTGACCATGCGCCGGGCCATGGAGCTGGCCCTGGAAGATGCCGGCCTCGCACCGGCGGCCATCGGCTACGTCAACGGTCATGGCACCGCCACCGAGCAGGGCGACATCGCCGAAACCCAGGCGACCCAGGCATTGTTCGGCAGCGGCATGCCGATCAGCTCGCAGAAATCCTTTCTCGGCCACACCCTGGGCGCGTGCGGTGCCCTGGAATCCTGGTTCAGCATCGAGATGATGAACCGCGACCGCTATATCCACACGCTCAACCTGGACGAGGTCGACCGGCGCTGTGGCGATCTCGATTACCTGCGGGATGCGCCGCGTGCCATGCAGCACGAGTACGTGATGAACAACAATTTCGCCTTTGGCGGGATCAACACCTCGCTGATCTTCCGTCGCTGGGCCTAGCGCTTCACCCACCAACCGCAAGGAAAAAGCCGATGAAAACAACCGCATGGATAGGCGCAGCGCTGGCGCTTCTGATGCTACCCGGCATCAGCCAGGCCCGTGACACCACCCACTATCTGCCCTTCGACGCCGTGGTGGCTGAAGCCACCCAGGCCGGTCGCCTGGATGGCAGCGTCAAGTTCTACCTGGCCGGCAAGACGCCGGGCAATGCCAAGGTCGTGCGCAGCGGCGTGAGCACCAGCAAGAAGACCAACGCTTTCAACAAGACCGACGAAGGCGCCTGCAGCTGGGCCCTGCAATCGGCACTGATCGCCATGCAGCAAGCCGCCAAGGCCGCCGGCGCCAATGCGGTGGTGAACATCGCCAGCAACTACAAGCATGTCGAGTACAAGGACAGCGCCAAGTACGAATGCCATGCCGGTGCCATCATGGCTGGCGTCGCGATCAAAGGCGATCTGGCCAACGTCAAGTAAGCGTCCCCTGCCGATGCGCTGGGCAAGGCATCGGCTCCACGCGGCGACCGCCTGCTGGAACGTTTGCCGGGGCCTCCGAGTCCACTGAACATCAGTCACCTCGACAGGAGCGCCTCATGTTCGGCAAGTCCTCGCACACCTTCGAAATCAACTACATCTACCAGAACGACCCGCGCGCCGAGACCTACGACGCCGATGTCGACAGCCTGTCCCAGGGCGAAGCGGCGCGTCATCTGATCCAGCTGCACAACGCCGACGCCGAGAACAGCCTGGTGATGCCGAAGGCCGGTGCCGACGAGGCGCAGCTGCTGGAGCAGGCCGAAGTCATGGGCATCACCGACATCCGCGTCACCCGCGTGCACAAGCACGAGAAAGGCGATACACCCGGCCACTACAAGCAGCCCTGAGCGTGAGCATCAGCGCTGCGCCGACGCCTCGCTCGTTACCAGCTCCATGAAGGCCTGTGCCAGCGGTGACTGCTCCTGCCGGCGCTTGACCAGCCAGACGGCGGTGGTCGCATCCTTGTCCAGCAGGGTGCGAAAGCGCACACCGTCGATGCGGATGCGCTGGAACGACGCCGGCAGCACCGAAACCCCGAGCCCGGCGGCGACCAGGCCGATGATGGTCAGCGCCTCGTTCGCTTCCTGGGCGATGCGTGGATTGAAACCCGCGCGACGCGCCAGGCTGAGCAGCTGGTCGTACAGGCCCGTACCGTAGCTGCGCGGGAAGAACACGAAGGGCTCGTCGGCCAGATCGGCCAATGTCAGCCCTTCGTCCCCGGCATCCGCCAGCCGGTGTCCCGCATGCATCAGCGCGACCAGGGGCTCGCTGAACAGCTCAACCGTCTGCAGGCCAGCCGGCAACGCAAAGGGGCGAATCATGCCGACCTGTAGCGTCTCGTCCTGCACGGCATCGACCACCTGCTTGCTGGTCATCTCCTGCAAATCCAGATGCACGGCTGGAAAGGTGCGGCGGAAGGCCAGGATCGCCCGCGGCAGAATCGAGGTGAACGGCGCCGATGAGGTGAACCCCACCTTGAGCTCGCCAATCTCGCCCTGTTCGGCGCGCCGCGCCACGTCCACCGACTTGTCGACCTGCGCGAGCGTGCGCCGGGTTTCCTCGAGAAACAGCCGCCCCGCGTCGGTCAGCGCCACTCGCCGGTTGGTCCGATCGAACAGCCGCACGCCCAGTTCCTGTTCCAACGCCTGGATCTGCTGGCTCAACGGCGGCTGAGAGATGCGCAGCTGCTCGGCGGCGCGGCCGAAGTGAAGCTCCTCGGCGACCGCCACGAAGTAGCGCAGATGACGCAGCTCCATCAAGCCTCCTTATGAGTCGAAAAACATATCATTCAGGTCGAATAATATATTGGAAAGCTTAAACAAAGCTTCCTATCCTTTCGCCCATAAAGCCAAACAACAGCACATCCGCGCCTCCGATCAAAAAATGCGATCACAGGCGTAACGGGCCGCTTTTGGCCGGAAAAAAGCGAAACGGATAGAGGTCATCATCGTGAGCAGTACGCAGGGCGCCAGCGACGCGCCAGCAGCGGAACCCGCGCCTGGCGCGCCCATCAGCCATACCGAGAAAGGCACGCCGCGCTTCGCGCGCACCGCCCTGGCCCTGTTCGCCGGCGGCTTCGCCACCTTCGCCCTGCTCTACTGCGTACAGCCGATGATGCCCATGCTGTCGCAGGCGTTCGGCATCAACGCAGCTCAGAGCAGCCTGATCCTATCGCTCTCGACGCTGACCCTGGCTGTCGGATTGCTGATCACCGGGCCGATCTCCGATGCCATCGGCCGCAAGCAGGTACTGGTCGTCTCCCTGCTCGCCGCCGCCGTGTTCACCGTCGGCAGTGCGCTGGCGCCCAGCTGGCACGGCGTGCTGCTGATGCGCGCACTGGTCGGTTTGGCACTCAGCGGGGTGGCGGCCGTTGCCATGACCTACCTGAGCGAGGAAATCCATCCGCACCACCTGGGTCTGGCGATGGGGCTGTATATCGGCGGCAATGCCATCGGCGGCATGAGCGGACGGCTGCTCAGCGGGGTGCTGGTGGACTATCTGTCCTGGCACAGCGTGCTGGGGCTGATGGGTGGTCTGGCGCTGCTGGCGGCGCTGCTGCTCTGGCGCTTTCTTCCGGAGTCGCGGCACTTCCGCCCGCGGCCGCTGCGCCTGCAGGGACTGTTGCAAGGCTACAGCCTGCACTTCCGCGATGCCGGACTGCCCTGGCTGTTCCTGCAGGGCTTCCTGCTGATGGGCAGCTTCGTCACGCTGCACAACTACATCGGCTATCGGCTGATCGCCGAGCCGTTCCACCTCAGCCAGACCATGATCGGCCTGCTGGCAGTGCTCTATCTGTCCGGCATCTATAGCTCGGCTCAGGTTGGCGCACTGGCCGACCGCTTCGGCCGGCGCCGGGTATTCTGGCTGGTGATCGCCCTGATGCTGGCAGGCGTAGGCCTGACCCTGTTCGACCGGCTGCCGCTGGTGCTGCTGGGCATGCTGCTGTTCACCTTCGGCTTCTTCGGCGCCCATTCGGTCGCCAGCAGCTGGATTGGCCGCCGTGCCCGGCAGGCGCGCGGCCAGGCCTCTTCGCTCTATCTGTTCAGCTACTACCTGGGGTCCAGCATCGCCGGAACGCTGGGCGGTGTGTTCTGGCATGCCGCCGGCTGGGACGGCGTCGGCCTGTTCATCGCCTCGCTGCTGCTGATCGCCTTCGCCGTGGCGCTGCACTTGGCGCGTCTACGTCCGCTGCCGGAGCCGCAGACGGTGCACTGAGCCTCTAACGCAAAACGCCCCGCTGCTGCGGGGCGTTTGCTTCCAGCGGGTGAAAAGTCAGCCGTGGTATTGCGCCGACAGTTCGTGCACCGACTCGATAAAGGCGCCGGCATGGGCTGGATCGACTTCCGGCGTGATGCCGTGGCCCAGGTTGAACACGTGGCCATTGCCATGACCGAAGCTGGCCAGGATGCGCCCCACCTCGGCGCGGATGGCGTCAGGCTTGGCATAGAGCACGCTTGGGTCCATGTTGCCCTGCAGCGCCACCTTGTCACCGACACGGCGACGCGCCTCGCCGATATCACAGGTCCAGTCCAGGCCCAGCGCCTCGACGCCCGAATCGGCCATCGATTCCAGCCAGAGGCCACCACCCTTGGTGAACATGATGACTGGCACACGGCGGCCGTCGTGCTCACGAATCAGACCGTCGACGATCTTGCGCATGTAGGCCAGGGAGAACTCCTGGTAGGCCGCCGCCGACAGGCTGCCACCCCAGGAATCGAAGATCTGCACCGCCTGGGCGCCGGCGAGAATCTGGCCGTTGAGGTAGCTGGTGACCGACTGCGCCAGCTTGTCCAGCAGCGCGTGCATCGCCTGCGGGTTCTCGTAGAGCATCGCCTTGGACTTGCGGAAATCCTTCGACGAGCCGCCCTCGACCATGTAGGTCGCCAGGGTCCAGGGGCTGCCGGAGAAACCGATCAGCGGCACGCGGCCATTGAGTTCGCGGCGGATGGTACGCACCGCATCCATTACATAGCCCAGATCCTTCTCAGGATCGGGAATTGGCAGCGCCTCGATGTCCGCAACGCTACTCACCACCTTTTTGAAGCGCGGCCCTTCGCCGGTCTCGAAGTACAGGCCCAGGCCCATGGCGTCCGGCACGGTAAGGATGTCGGAGAACAGGATCGCCGCATCCAGCGGGTAGCGGTCCAGCGGCTGCAGGGTGACCTCGCAGGCGAGTTCGGGGTTCATGCACAGGCTCATGAAGTCACCGGCCTTGGCGCGGCTGGCCCGGTATTCGGGCAGGTAGCGGCCGGCCTGGCGCATCATCCACACCGGGGTGACGTCGACAGGCTGCTTGAGCAGGGCACGAAGGAAACGGTCGTTCTTCAAGGCAGTCATGGCAGGGTTCCAGCGTAAAAGTGCCGTGCATTGTCGCAAAGCGGAAAAAAAAAGGCACGGCGAGCGCCGTGCCATTTAGCTCTGGGCTTGATTCAAATCAGGCCGCGCCGGGTGCCTGTCGACACCCGGCAGCATCGGATCAAACGCCGAGATAGTCCATGATGCCTTCGGCAGCCTGGCGCCCCTCGAAGATCGCCGTCACCACCAGATCGGAACCGCGGACCATGTCGCCGCCAGCGAAGATCTTCGGGTTGCTGGTCTGGTGCTTGAACTTACCCTGCTCGGGTGCAACAACGCGGCCCTGGTTATCGATCTGAATGCCCTGAGTTTCGAACCAGGGCGCCGGGCTCGGACGGAAACCGAAGGCGATGACCACGGCATCAGCCGGCAGCACCTGCTCGGAACCTGGAATCGGCTCTGGGCTGCGGCGACCGCGGGCATCCGGCGCGCCGAGACGCGTCTCGACCACCTTCACACCTTCCACTTTGCCTTCGCCGACGATGGCGATGGGCTGGCGGTTGAAGAGGAACTTCACGCCCTCCTCCTTGGCATTCTTCACTTCACGACGCGAGCCCGGCATGTTCGCCGCATCACGACGGTAGGCGCATGTCACGCTCTTGGCACCCTGGCGGATGGAGGTGCGGTTGCAGTCCATCGCGGTATCACCGCCGCCGAGTACCACGACCTTCTTGCCCTTCATGTCGATGAAGTCTTCGGCGGACTTCTCGAAGCCAAGGTTGCGGTTGACGTTGGCGATGAGGAAATCCAGCGCGTCGTAGACGCCCGGCAGGTCCTCACCCGGGAAGCCACCCTTCATGTAGGTATAGGTGCCCATGCCCATGAACACGGCGTCGTAATCGGCCAGCAGCTGGTCGATCGTGATGTCCTTGCCCACTTCGGTGTTCAGACGGAACTCGATGCCCATGCCGCCGAAGATTTCGCGACGACGGCTGAGTACAGTCTTTTCCAGTTTGAATTCGGGGATGCCGAAAGTCAGCAGGCCGCCGATCTCCGGGTTCTTGTCGAACACTACCGGGGTTACGCCGTTGCGCACGAGGATATCGGCACAACCCAGGCCCGCGGGACCCGCACCGATGATCGCGACCTTCTTGCCGGTCGGCTTGACCTTGGACATGTCCGGCCGCCAGCCCATCGCGAAGGCGGTATCGGCGATGTACTTCTCCACCGAGCCGATGGTCACTGCGCCGAAGCCGTCGTTGAGGGTGCAGGCGCCCTCGCAGAGACGGTCCTGCGGGCAGACGCGACCGCAGACTTCCGGCAGGGTGTTGGTCTGGTGCGCCAGCTCGGCAGCGGCGAGGATGTTGCCCTCGGAAACCAGCTTGAGCCAGTTGGGTATGTAGTTGTGGACCGGGCACTTCCACTCGCAATAAGGGTTACCGCAACCCAGGCAGCGATGGGCCTGTTCGCACGCCTGCTGCGGCTTAAAGGGTTCGTAGATCTCGACGAACTCCTTCTTGCGCTGGCGCAGCAGCTTCTTCTTCGGATCCTTGCGCCCGACCTCGATGAACTGGAAGTCGTTATTCAGACGTTCAGTCATTTCAAAACCTCTCAACAGCAGCCGTAGGCAATACATACGGCCGCAAGACAATCAGGGTAAGCGGCGGCCCCGCCAGGGCTGGGGCCGCCGCCTGAAGCGGCTTCTTGTTATTGCGGGTTGGCCCGGGTGCTCGACAGCAGCGAGGCCAGGTTGGCCGCCTTGGGCTTGACCAGCCAGAACCGACGCAGGTAGTCGTCGAGATTATCCAGCAGTTCAGCCCCCCACTCACTCGCGGTTTCAGCAACATATTCGCGCAGCACATCCTGCAGATGGCTGCGATAGGCTTCCATCGCCTCACCGGTGATGCGCTGCAGGTTGACCAGCTCGTTGTTCACCCGATCAACGAAACTGTTGTCCATGTCCAGCACATAGGCGAAACCACCGGTCATGCCCGAGCCGAAGTTGTGCCCGGTCTTGCCCAGCACGCAGACAAAGCCGCCAGTCATGTACTCGCAGCAATGATCGCCGGTACCCTCGACGACCGCATGGGCGCCGGAGTTGCGCACCGCAAAACGCTCACCTGCGGTGCCGGCGGCGAACAGTTTGCCGCCAGTGGCGCCATATAGACAGGTGTTACCGATGATCGCCGAATCCTGCGAGCGGTAGGCCGCGCCCTGCGGCGGCGTGACGACCAGCTTGCCGCCGGTCATGCCTTTGCCGACGTAATCGTTGGCGTCGCCTTCCAGATACAGGTTGAGGCCGCCGGCGTTCCAGACGCCGAAGCTCTGGCCAGCCGTTCCCTTGAAGCGGAAGGTGATCGGCGCGCCAGCCATGCCTTGGTTGCCATGTTGACGAGCGATCTCGCCGGACACACGGGCACCGATGGAACGGTCACAGTTGCAGATCTCCAGCTCGAACTCGCCACCGCTCTTGGTATCGATGGCGGCCTTGGCCAGCTTGACCATTTCTTCGGCCAGCAGCCCTTGGTCGAACGGCGGGTTCTTTTCCACCTGGCAGAACTGCGGCTTGTCGGCCGGGATATTGCTGCCACCAAGTAGCGGCGAAAGATCCAGACTGTTCTGCTTCGCCGTTTCACCTGGCAGCAGCTCGAGCAGGTCGGTCCGACCGATCAGCTCGCCGAGACTACGCACGCCCAGCTTGGCCAGCCACTCGCGGGTTTCTTCGGCAACGAACTGGAAGAAGTTGACCACCATGTCGACGGTGCCGATGAAGTGATCCTTGCGCAGCTGTTCGTTCTGGGTGGCGACGCCGGTGGCACAGTTGTTCAGGTGGCAGATGCGCAGGTACTTGCAGCCCAGCGCGATCATCGGCGCAGTACCGAAGCCGAAGCTTTCGGCGCCAAGAATCGCAGCCTTGATCACATCCAGACCGGTCTTCAAGCCACCATCGGTCTGCACCCGGACCTTGCCACGCAGATCATTGCCGCGCAGGGTCTGGTGGGTTTCGGCGAGACCGAGTTCCCACGGCGAACCGGCGTAGCGGATCGAGGTCAACGGCGAAGCGCCGGTACCGCCGTCGTAGCCGGAAATGGTAATCAGGTCAGCGTAGGCCTTGGCCACGCCGGCGGCGATGGTGCCCACGCCCGGCTCGGCCACCAGCTTGACCGACACCAGCGCCTGCGGGTTGACCTGCTTGAGGTCGAAGATCAGCTGCGCCAGATCCTCGATGGAGTAGATGTCATGGTGTGGCGGCGGGGAGATCAGCGTCACCCCCGGCACGGCGTAACGCAGCCGCGCGATCAGACCGTTGACCTTGCCACCGGGCAGCTGGCCGCCTTCACCCGGCTTGGCGCCCTGGGCGACCTTGATCTGCAGCACTTCGGCATTGACCAGGTATTCCGGCGTGACACCGAAACGACCGGTCGCGACCTGCTTGATCTTCGAGCTGCGCTCGGTGCCGTAGCGGGCCGGATCTTCGCCACCCTCACCGGAGTTCGAACGCGCACCGATGCGGTTCATCGCCGCGGCGATGGCTTCGTGGGCCTCCGGCGACAAGGCGCCGAGCGAGATACCAGCGGAGTCGAAACGCTTGAGGATCGCATCCAGCGGCTCGACCTCTTCCAGCGCCAGTGGCTGATCGGCCAGCTTGACCTTGAGCAGGTCGCGCAGCATCGCCACCGGGCGCTGGTCGACCAGCGCGGTGTACTCCTTGAAGCGGCTGTAATCGCCGCTCTGCACCGCCATCTGCAGTGCGCTGACCACATCGGGGTTGTAGGCGTGGTACTCACCGCCGTAGACGAACTTCAACAGGCCACCCTGCTGGATCGGCTTGCGACTGCTCCAGGCCTCGGCGGCGAGCGCCTTCTGTTCGGCCTCGAGATCCTCGAAGCGAGCGCCCTTGATACGGCTGGCGACGCCACGGAAGCTGAGCTCGACGATCTCATCGGACAGACCAACGGCCTCGAACAGTTGCGCGCCACGGTAGGACGCGATGGTCGAGATGCCCATCTTGGAGATGATTTTCATCAGCCCCTTGGAGATGCCCTTGCGATAGTGCTTGAACACTTCATAGAGGTCGCCCAGCACTTCACCGGTGCGGATCAGGTCACCCAGCACCTCGTAGGCAAGGAACGGGTACACCGCCGTGGCACCAAAGCCGATCAAGACCGCGAAATGATGCGGGTCGCGTGCGGTGGCGGTTTCCACCAGGATGTTGCAGCTGCAGCGCAGGCCGGTGTCGACCAGACGGTGATGAACTGCGCCCACGGCCAGCGAAGCATGCACCGGCAGCTTGCCCGGGCCGATATGACGGTCGCTGAGTACCAGCAGAACCTTGCCGCCGCGTACGGCTTCCTCGGCCTGATCGGCAATATTGCGAATTGCCGCTTCGAGACCGATGCTCTCGTCGTAGTTCAGGTCGATGACCAGGCGCTCGAAGCCCGGGCGTTCCAGGTTCATGATCGTGCGCCACTTCGCTGGCGAGATCACCGGAGTGGTCAGGATCGCCCGGTTGGCGTGCTCGGCGGTTTCCTCGAAGACGTTGCGCTCGGCACCCAGACAGGTTTCCAGCGACATCACGATGGCTTCGCGCAGCGGGTCGATCGGCGGGTTGGTGACCTGCGCGAACTGCTGGCGGAAGTAGTCGTAGGGCGAACGCACACGGCGCGACAGCACGGCCATGGGCGTATCGTCGCCCATTGAGCCGACCGCTTCCTGGCCCTGCTCGGCCAGCGGGCGCAGCACCTGGTCACGCTCCTCGAAGGTGACCTGGTACATCTTCATGTACTGCTTGAGCTGGTCGGCATCGTAGAAGGCCGAACCGTGGTCGTTGTCATCCAGGGTCGACTGGATGCGCAGCGCGTTCTGCCGCAGCCACTTCTTGTAGGGCTGCTGCGCCTTCAAATGATTGTCGATGTCGTCGGTGTGCAGCACCTTGCCAGTGAGGGTATCGACGGCAAGGATCTGGCCTGGGCCGACGCGGCCCTTGGCGAGAACGTCCTCGGGTTTGTAGTCCCACACGCCAACTTCGGACGCGAGGGTGATATAGCCATTCTTGGTGGTCACCCAACGTGCCGGACGCAGGCCGTTGCGGTCGAGCAGGCAGACCGCATGGCGGCCATCGGTCAACACCACGCCAGCCGGACCATCCCAAGGCTCCATGTGCATGGAGTTGAACTCGTAGAACGCACGAAGATCAGGGTCCATGGTTTCGACGTTTTGCCAGGCCGGCGGAATGATCATGCGCAGCCCGCGGAACAGATCCATTCCGCCGGTGACCAAGAGTTCAAGCATGTTGTCCATGCTCGAGGAGTCGGAGCCGGTGCGGTTGATCAGCGGCGACAGGCTCTCGAGGTCGCGCAGCAACTCGTTGGCGAATTTCAGGCGACGCGCCTGGGCCCAGTTGCGGTTGCCGGTGATCGTGTTGATTTCGCCGTTGTGGGCAAGAAAGCGGAACGGCTGAGCCAGCCGCCACTGCGGCATGGTGTTGGTGGAGAAACGCTGGTGAAACACGCAGATAGCAGTCGCGAGGCGCTCGTCACCCAGATCCGGGTAAAACTGCGCCAGGTCGGCCGGCATCATCAGGCCTTTGTAGATGATGTCTTTGTCGGAGAGGCTGCAGACGTAAAAGGCGCTGTCGTCGGCCAGTGCGACTTCGGCACGGCGGCGGGCGAAGAACAGCTTGATGCCGAACTCTCGCTCTTCCAGGCCGTCACCGGAAACGAATACCTGCTCGATCCGTGGCAACCGCTCGAGCGCAAGCTGGCCCAGCACGCTGGTATCGACCGGCACTTCGCGCCAGCCAACAAGGGCCAAGCCCTGTGCGGCGATTTCTTCGCTCAGACGAGCCCGAGCACGATCGGCCTTGCTGGCGTCAGGATCCAGGAAGATCATCCCGACGGCGTACTGCGCCGGTAGCTCGGTGCCAAAATGCTCAAGCGCTTTGGCGCGCAGGAAGGCATCCGGCTTCTGCATCAGCAAACCGCAGCCGTCACCGGTTTTGCCATCGGCGTTGATGCCGCCGCGGTGAGTCATGCAGGTAAGGGACTGAATGGCAGTCTTTAGCAGGTGATGGCTTGCCTCGCCCTGCATGTGGGCAATCAGACCGAAGCCGCAGTTATCCTTGAACTCTTCAGGACGAAACAGACCTGCTCTCATAGGCACTCCACCAGCTAAATGCGTTGTAAATCAACCCCTTATTGACGGCGCAGCGACTCACCCCGTCATTCACGTGGGCAAAAGGGGGAGCAGTTTACAAAGCCCGCTAGATCGGCACAATTTATTTTTGCAAGCCCCAAAAAGGTGCATTGCGCACTTTTTTGGGGCGTTTTTTATCGAGACTGCGTCATTTCCTGCTGAACACTTGCAAGACTCCGCACCCATGGCTTGCCAGCCTGCAGCGAAGCGGGCAGCGACTTGACCGCCGCGACGGCAGCCGCTCGATTGGCAAAATTGCCGTAGGTAACGACGTAGAGCGGCTTGCCTTCATGTTGCTTGGCAAAATAGCGGTAGCTACCACCATGCTGCTGAACAAGCGCCTGGGCATTCTTCTCGACGCGCGTACCCAGGATCTGAACCAGATAGTTGCTTCCCGGCTGGCTCGTATACCACGCGCCATGACCTGAGCTGGCCGGTGCGGCGGCTGGCGCTGGGGGGCGCTCCGCGACATTCGGCCGCACCGGCGCCGCGGGCGCAGGAGTCGGAGCGGCGACAGGCGGTGCAGGAACCGGCTGAGCACGCTCGACCGGTGCGGGCGCAGGTGCAGGTGCAGGTGCAGGTGCAGGTGCAGGTGCAGGTGCAGGTGCAGGCATCATCGGTGCAGTCGCCCCACGAACGGAAGCTTCGCGGTCGTCCTCACCCCCGGCGGCCGCCGCGAGCGGCTCACGGATCACGGGCTGCGCATCGCCGCCTAACGGCAACGACAGCGGACGCTCCTCGCCATCGAACTCGATTGCCGTCTGCCGATCCTGGCCCGCAGTGCCATCAGCCGGCGAGCTATCGAGGGGCAGACTGGTAACTGCCGGCGGAAGCGGTGCCTGAGTGTCGCCGCCCCGCAGCGCGAGATAGCCAACCGCAACCACCACAATCACCGCGACAGCTGCCAGCAGGTGTCGTCTAGGCAGCGGAAAGGCAATTCCGCCCGCCTTGCGGCTGCCACGGCGACTCTGCATTGCAGCAAGCAACTCGTCTCGCGCCATCTGATTGATCGCGCCAGGCCAGCCACCCGACTGCTCATGGACGCGGACGATCTGCTCCTCATTCAGGCACTCGATTCCGCTGCCAGCTCCCTCGAGCCGCAGCGCAAGGTATTCCCGCGTCTCGTCTTCTTCATAGGGTTGCAGAGCGATGGCGTGATAACGCTCTTCCCCCTCGCTCAGGGCCTCCAGACGCCCGGCAAGCGCTGGCTCACCGAACAGGAATACGTGCGGGCGCGCCTCGGGACTGCCAGCAGCCAGGCGCAACAGGGTCTCAACTGCGGCCCCGGTCAGACACTCGGCGTCATCGACCAGCAGATAGACTTCCTGGCCAGTCAGGGCCAGCTGCGTCACTTGCGTCATGATGCCGTCGAAGTCGGCGGGCGGACTGCTCAACGCCTGGGCGATCTGCGCGAGCAACGCGCTGGCATCCATAGTGCCTTGCGGCGTGATGACCACGCTCTGCACCGACTGCTTGTTGCTGCTGGCCACCAAGGCTTGACGCAGCAGGGTTTTGCCACTGCCTTCCGGCCCGGTTACCAGCAGCAGTAACTGGCTATACCGAGCAAGATGATGAAGCTGCCCAAGCACCGGTTTGCGCTGCGCAGGGAAGAACTTGAAGCCCGGAACACGAGCAGCGAAGGGATCATGGCTGAAGCCATAGTGATTCAGAAACGCGTCGTCCGCAGACAAACTGGTCATGGAAATCTTCTTATGCTCCCAAAGGTTCCGTCATTGCGCCGTAATTGGCATTCAAGGTCGTCTCTAGCACATCGCGCGGGAAGTCGCCGGTCACAACTGCCTCACCGAGTCGTCGCAGCAGAACAAGACGCAGCCGGCCATCCAGCACCTTCTTGTCGACGGCCATGTGCTCAAGGAAGTCCTGCGGCCGCATTTGCGCCGGTGGAACGACGGGCAGCGCCGCGCGCTGCAGTAACCGGATAGCGCGATCGCGTTCTGCCTCTCCTATCCAGCCAAGCTGACATGACATCTCCAATGCCATCACGGTTCCCGCCGCGACGGCCTCACCATGCAGCCATACGCCATAGCCCATGTGAGTTTCGATCGCGTGACCAAAAGTGTGACCCAGGTTCAGGATGGCTCGCACCCCCGACTCGCGCTCATCGGCATTGACCACCTTCGCTTTGGCGGCACAGGAACGGTGGATAGCCTCAGTCAGCGCCGCGGAATCAAGCGCTCGAATCAGGTCGATATTGGTTTCGAGCCAGCCAAGAAACGGCTCGTCGCAGATCAACCCGTACTTGATGACTTCGGCCAGCCCTGCCGACAACTCGCGCGCAGGCAGCGTAGCCAGCGTGGTTGTATCGATAACAACCGCACGGGGCTGGTAGAACGCACCGATCATGTTCTTGCCCAGCGGATGGTTGATGCCCGTCTTACCACCGACCGAAGAGTCCACCTGCGATAACAACGTAGTGGGCACTTGAATGAAGTCGACGCCACGTTGATAGCTGGCCGCCGCATAACCAGCCATGTCGCCGACCACGCCACCACCCAGCGCAATGATCGTGGTGTTGCGGTCATGTCTCGCCCCGAGCAGAGCGTCGAAGATGAGCTGGAGGGTCTGCCAGTTCTTGTGCTCTTCTCCGTCAGGAAGAATCACCGGAGTGACCGCGTGATTGGAAAGAGTGCGAGTCAAATGGTCGAGATACAGCGGCGCAACCGTCTCATTAGTGACAATGGCGACCTGCCGACCGCGAATCTTGTCGCTGAATAGCTCCGGGCGATCCAGCAACCGTTCGCCAATATGGATGGGATAGCTACGCTCGCCGAGATCGACCTGAAGAGTGTGCATGGGGCCCCCAAGAATAAAGGGGGCTAGGATAGCGCAGTTTCATCCTGGCTTTCACGGGGCGGTAGTGACGCAAGCCGATCGAGAATTTCCATAACCACAAGCCTCGGCGGGCGCTCGTCGGTCTCGATGATGATGTCCGCAATGGATCGATATAAAGGATCGCGAACGGCCATCAAAGCAGTCAGCACGCTGCGAGGGTCGTCAGCCTGCAACAACGGCCGATTGCGATCTCGCGAGGTACGCTCGAGTTGCTGATCAACCGACGTACAGAGATAGATGACCCGACCGCCCGCACGAAGCGCCTGCCGATTCTCGTCCCGCAACACCGCACCGCCACCCGTGGCAAGCACAACACCCTCAAGCTGACAAAGCTCCGCAATAGCCGCTCGCTCACGCTCGCGAAACCCCGCCTCCCCCTCGACATCAAATATCAGCGGGATGCTGGCCCCAGTCCGCTGCTCGATCTCCTTGTCGGAGTCCTTGAACGGCAGACGCAGCTCTTTGGCAAGCAAACGCCCGATGGTGCTTTTTCCAGCACCCATCGGGCCTATGAGGATCAAATTTTGCATTTATCTCAGCGGCCGACCTGAATCGCCTGATTATTCATTATCCGCGGAGTAATGAACACAAGCAGCTCGGACTTTCGATCTTGCACTAGATCACGGCGGAACAGACGGCCAACGAAGGGCACATCACCAAGGAATGGTACCTTGTCCACTGACTTGCTTTGAGTATTGGAGAATACCCCCCCGATGACGATCGTTTCGCCATCCGTCACGAGCACCTTGGCATTAACCTCATTTTTGCGAATGGAAGGCACACCGCCAGTACTCGCAGCTTGAGAGAAATCAGGCTCATCCTTGGTCACCTTGACTTCCATGATAATGCGGTTATCAGGCGTGATCTGCGGAGTAACCTCAAGCGATAGTGCCGCTTCTTTAAATGACGTACTAGTGGCACCACTCGAACTAGCTTCCTGATAAGGAACCTCCGCACCTTTCAGTATTTTCGCGGTTTCTTTATCAGAAGTGACTACCTTCGGCTGCGACACAACCTCGCCGTTGCCGGTTTTCTCCATCGCAGACAACTGTAGGTCAAGGATGGTGTTATCAGTGATAAAGCCTATGCCAATACCATTTGTAGCCCCGGTAGCACCAAGATCTACGAACGTACCTAACGCCGTCGCTGGATTATCTCCAGCACCAACGCGATTTCCACCGACCCCACCTACGACGAAATTATTGTCGCCTACTCTAGCCCCTCGCCAGTTAACTCCAAGACTCTTGTCGTAATCGACATTTGCCTCAACGATACGCGCCTCAATCATCACCTGACGCACCGGAATATCTAGCTGCGCGACAATGCGGCGAAGCTCGTCGAGTCGATCCTGCGTCTGATAGGCAATAATATTGTTAGTGCGGTCGTCAACCGCAATAGATCCGCGGTCTTCTGCTGAAGCCGCATTACTAGTCACTGACTGAAACAACCGTGCGATATCGGCCGCTTTGGCGTAATTAACCTGAACGACTTCCCGACGCAGCGGCGCGAGCTCAGCGATCTGGCGTTGCGATTCCAGCTCTTGGCGCTCGCGCGCAGCGATTTCGTCAGCAGGAGCCACCAGCAGCACGTTGCCGACCTGACGTTTATCCAGGCCCTTGGTCTTCAGCACCAGGTCCAACGCCTGATCCCAAGGCACGTTCTGCAGACGCAAAGTGATATTGCCGCTGACAGTGTCGCTCGCAACAAGGTTAAGATCAGTGAAGTCGGCGATCAGCTGCAGCACGGAGCGGACGTCAATATCCTGGAAGTTGAGCGAGAGTTTTTCGCCCGAGTAGGCAAAACGATCTGCTTTGCGCTTATCTGCCTCATCTTCGGTGAGAGGCTTGATACTAATGGTCAGCTTGTTATCAGTCTGATAGGCCAGATAGTCGTACCGCCCAGTTGGCTCGATAGCGATGCTAGCCTTGCCTGATTGAACTGTTGAGTCAACGAACCGTACTGGGGTTGCAAAATCCTGGACGTCGAGGCGAGCCCGCAACGATTCGGGCAACCGCGTCTTGTCGAAAATGACGCGAATCTTGCCGCCCTGTTCTTCGATCGTGGGACTTATCGACGGATCCGAAAGACTGATAATGACGTTTCCGGCACCGTCGTCACCGCGACGAAAGTCGATGTTCTCGATTGCCTTACCGACTGGCGCGACCTTAACAGGCGCGGACACCGCAACGGGCGCCGCAGTCGCCGGCGACATACCTGTAACCCCCCCGGCGCTTTCGCCAAGAACCACAAAAAGGTTATTGCCATCCACTCGCGTGGAGTAAGGCACAAGGGACGTCAGATTAACAATGAGCCGCGTGCGTCCTTGAGCCTCGACAACCGTCACGCTTCGTGCGTTACCAACCCCTAACTCGCGATTCTTGGCACCCAGATTATTCGAAACGCCGGGAAGATCGAGTGCAATGCGCGCAGGCTGATCCAATGTGTAGCCACGAGGCGACGCCACAGGCTCGTCAAAAGCGAGCTTCAGCTCAACGCGATCACCGGGCAGCGCAGCGACATCAAGGGCATTGAGCTTGGCCGCAAGCAGTGCAGGCGAAATAAACGCCGCCAGCAGAGAAACGCCCAGACGTGAAAGGGTAGTGTTCATAAATTGCTTCCGTTGTGCAGACCGGTAAAGGTTTTCCATGCTTTTTGCCCCGCGCTAGGCGCGCTCTTTCAAAGTCAGACTGCGCGGGCGCTCAAGCCACCCACCCTCTCCATCAGGAACGATTTCCACCACGTCCACCCCGGCTTCGCTGATCTCTACTATCCGGCCGTGATTGCGCCCTAGATAGTCACCGATCTTGACGCGATGAACCCCATCACCACCCTTGATAAGCGCGTACCGTCCCCCTCCATTGGTAAGCGTACCGACCATGGTGAAATTCTCGATATTGAAACCTTCAAGGAACTGCTTAACTCGCGACTCATCAGGCTGGATATCCTTTGATCCTTTTTGTCGTTGAGCCAGATCGAGCTTTACCGGCGGCTGAAAAGGATGACGCAAGGCCGCCGCACTATAGGTAAAGGCCTCGTACGGTATAAATGCGGGGAGCGGCTCGATCGTGCCCTTCGGCTTAGCTCTCACCTCATCCATGTACTGCTGAAGGTCGTTGAAATCGGTACCGCCGCCGCAGCCCGAAAGCAGCGCCAGGCTTAAACCCAGCGAAGTGAGTAGCCCGCCCCTCATTTCTGCAGCCCCTTGTCGTTATAGCGATAAGTCTTGGCAACGATGCTCATACGCAGTTTTGACGTAGCATCGGTCTTGTCTGGCTTTATCTCGAAATCATGCAGCGTAACAATACGAGGAAGACTCGAAACTCCGCTTACAAAAGTAGCCAAGTCGTGATAACTGCCTACGACCTTGATGTTTATTGGTAGCTCAATATAGAACTGCTGCGCCACTTCCGGCTGGAGCTTGATTTCTTCGAACTCCAACCCACTCCCCAAGCCCGTACGAGTAATGTCTTCCAACAACCCCGGGACTTCAGTGTCGCTTGGCAATTGCCGAAGCAAGGCGCCGAACGAAGTTTCCATCTCGGCCATCTGTTCTTTATAGGCTTCTAAATTCGCCGCCTGGAAGGCTTTAGTGGAGAATTGCTGCTTCAACGACACTTCCTGAGCGCGCTGCTGCTCCAACTGAAGCTGCATATCCTGAAGATGAAAGTAGTAACCCAGAGCAAGTACTGCAGCGAGCAAAAAAACTCCTGCAATAAATTTAACCGGCCCTGGCCAAGAGCCGAGATTATTTAGATCAAGGTCCGCAAAGTCGACTTTACGAAGACTATCCAGCGAATCAGCTAGACTCATGGTTTCGCTCCTTCCGTAGAGACACCCGGCTGCGTCTGTTGCACCGTCAGCTGGAACACGTTCTCTTGATCCACGGCGCCGGCGGTGACTGCTTTAACTTCGTTCAGGTTGGGCGCCTGGAGCCAATCGGAACCGTCGAGATTTCGCATCAAATTTGAAACGCGATTATTGGACTCAGCTGCGCCGACGATTGCAATGTTCTTGCCGGTCATCTTCAGCGAAGTAAAATAAACCCCATCAGGCAACGTTCTGACAAGCTGATCAAATACCCGCCCTATAATTGGCCGATTACCTTGAAGGTCCTGAATGATCTTCATGCGCTCCAAGAGCTGTTGCCTGCGCTCTTTAAGTTCCTTAATCTCTTTTATCCGCGCATCGAGAACCGCAATTTCCTTTTTGACGAACTCATTTCGAGCGTTTTGATTCTCTATAGCACCCTGGAAATAGCGGTCACCGAGGAACACCATGCCCGCCGCAACAACAAGCACGCCGACGAGAGATGCGAGAAAACGCTGCTTTCGCTCTTCCCGTAGCTGTTCACGCCACGGAAGTAAGTTGATTTGCGCCATCAGTCGAAGCTCCTCAGCGCCAAGCCACAGGCGATCATCAATGCCGGTGCATCACTGGCCAGCGCCCCCGCGTTGACCTTGCTACTCAAAGCCATATCGGCGAAGGGATTAGCCACTACAGTGTGGGTACCGATCTTCTGCTGAATCATGTGATCTAGACCGGGGATGGATGCGGTCCCCCCTGCGAGCAGGATGCAATCGACATCATGGAATTGTCCGGCAGCGAAGAAGAATTGCAATGAGCGGGAAACCTGCTGTACGACCGCCTCTTTGAACGGAAGAAGCACCTCACTGTCGTAGTCATCTGGAAGACCACCCTGCTTCTTGGCAAGGCCAGCCTCCTCCTGAGACAAACCGTAGCGTCTCTGTATTTCCTCGGTCAGCTGCCGCCCACCGAAAAGCTGCTCGCGCGTGTAGATTGTGCGACCGTTGTGCAAAACGCTGAGCGTGGTCATCGTCGCACCGATATCCACAACAGCCACAGTCAACTCACCGTGCCCTGAGCCCAATTGAGAGGCGAGCAGGCCGTACGACCGCTCCAATGCATAGGCTTCGACGTCCACCACTTTCGCGGTGAGCCCAGCCAGCGCTAGCGCAGCTTCTCGAATCTCGACGTTTTCTTTACGACAGGCAGCCAGAAGCACCTCAACCCTGCCCGGGGCACGAGGAGCAGGGCCCTGAACCTCGAAGTCGATTGCGACTTCTTCGAGCGGGTATGGGATGTACTGGTCGGCCTCAATCTTAAGCTGATTTTCCAGCTCTTCGTCGGACAGCCCCGCATCCATCTCGATCATCTTGGTGATGACCGCAGAACCCGAAACAGCCACAACTGCCGACTTGCATCCTGTCTTAGCCTTGGCAACTACGCGTTGCAGAGCCTGACCAACACCCTCAAGTTCGGCGATGTTCTTTTCGACCACGGCATTCGGCGGGAGCGGCTCGACGGCATAGGCCTCGACACGATACCGATTACCCGATCGACTTAATTCGAGGAGCTTGACTGAGGTCGAACTGATATCGATCCCAAGCAGCGTGTTCGCTTTCTTAGTGAAGAGCCCTAGCACGACCGATTTCCTATCTTTATCCGCAACTTACGGATTAATTATGTTCATCCACATTAGATAACAGCCTTGACAGAAGCGCAAATGGCTACCCGGCAAAAAAAGCGCATATAATGTGAACGGTTTTCCCTTTCAGCATCGCCGCCGCTCCTCCCCTCAAAATCCTGGATTCCAAGAACCCCGATGCGTTTTTTGAAATTTCTTCTCTGGTCGTGCTTCGCAGTTTTTTGTGCCCTGTTGCTCAGCATCAGCGGTGCTTTTCTCTACCTCAGTCCGAACCTTCCCTCGGTCGACTCACTTCGCAGCATACAGCTACAGATCCCGCTACGCGTCTACAGCGCTGACGACAAGCTGATCGCAGAGTTCGGCGAGATGCGACGCTCGCCGATTCGTTTCGAAGACATTCCCCAGGAGTTCATCCAGGCGTTGCTCGCCGCGGAGGATGACAATTTCGCTAATCATTATGGCGTCGACATAACCGGCCTGATGCGCGCTGCCACGCAATTATTGAAAAGCGGACAGATTCAGACCGGTGGCAGCACCATCACGATGCAGGTGGCGAAGAACTACTTCCTCACCAGCGAACGAAGCTTCTCACGCAAAATCAACGAGATCCTCCTAGCGCTGCAAATCGAACGCGAACTCAGCAAAAACGAGATTCTCGAGCTGTACGTCAACAAGATCTACCTTGGTAATCGGGCCTACGGTATCGAGGCGGCCTCTCAGGTCTACTACGGCAAATCCATTTCTGAACTGAGCGTTGCACAGCTCGCGATGATCGCAGGACTTCCCAAGGCCCCCTCCGCATTCAACCCAGTGGTCAACCCAGCCCGCAGCAAAGAGCGCCGCGACTGGATCCTGGGGCGCATGTTCAGATTGGGCTCACTGGATGAATCTAGTTATCGGCAGGCGCTGGCTGAACCTGAGACCGCGCGATACCACGGAGCCGCTCCCGAACTGGATGCATCGTATATTGCCGAAATGGCCCGCGCAGAAATGGTCGGACGCTTCGGCAGCGCTGCATACACTGACGGGTTCAGGGTACAGACCACCGTTTCGAGCGAGCGCCAGGTGGCCGCAAACAACGCACTCAACGGCGGACTCATCGAATACGACCAGCGTCATGGTTATCGCGGACCGGAGGCTCGCCTTGCCGATGTGCCGCGCGAGAACTGGGCGCAAGAATTGGCCAAGTACCGCGGCCTATCCGGCCTGCAGCCGGCCGTTGTGACGCAAATCGACACTACCGGCATCCTTGCGCTAACCAGGGATGGCAAAGAGCAAGCGGTGAGTTGGGACAGCATGAAGTGGGCCCGCCCGCATCTCGGGATCAACAGCATGGGACCCAGACCACAGCGCCCGGCAGACGTGGTCAAGGTAGGCGATGTCATACGCATTCGCTGGCAGGGTGAGGCCGCGCTGTTCAGCCAAGTACCCCAGGCACAGGCAGCTCTGGTTTCCCTCGACCCGCAAGATGGCTCGATCGAAGCCTTGGCGGGCGGATTCTCTTTTGGCCAGAGCAACTACAACCGCGCTATCCAGGCCAAGCGCCAGCCTGGCTCGAGCTTCAAGCCCTTCATCTATAGCGCGGCACTGGACGCGGGCTACACCGCCGCGAGCCTGGTCAACGACTCCCCCATCGTCTTCGTCGAGCAAGGCATGGATCGCATCTGGCGCCCGAAGAACGACAACAACACCTTCCTCGGGCCGATCAGGATGCGGGAGGCACTATACAAATCGAGAAACCTGGTTTCGATCCGCCTGCTGCAGACAATGGGCATCGACCATACCGTCGATTACATCAGCCGTTTCGGCTTCAATCCGCAGGACCTGCCGCGCAACCTTTCGCTGGCTCTGGGCACTGCGACCCTGACGCCAATGGAGATCGCCACTGGCTGGACCACCTTCGCCAATGGCGGCTACAAGATCGAGCCGTACCTGATCCAACGCATCGAAGACCGCGAGGGTAATCTGGTATTCGAGGCCAATCCGGCAAGAGTTCCATCACCCGATGATCAGCCTGCGGATGCGGTCGCCGACACCTTTGCTGCGCCGCCTAGCCGAGCGCTCGACACAGACGAGTCGACAGGCGCGGGACCGCGCTATGCCGAGCAAGTGCTGGATGAGCGTACCGCCTACATCATGACCAGCATGCTGCAGGACGTTATCAAGCGAGGCACGGGGCGTCGCGCGCTGGCCATGGGCCGAAATGACATTGCTGGCAAAACCGGCACCACCAACCGCTCGATAGACAGCTGGTTCTCCGGCTATAACGCCGACATCGTCACCACGGTGTGGGCCGGCTTCGACCAACCGCAGAGTCTCGGGCGCAACGAGTATGGCGGCACGGTCGCACTGCCGATCTGGATGACCTTCATGAGCGCCGTGCTCAAGGACATGCCCGAGCATCCACCGGCGGAGCCGAACGGATTGCTCAAATTGCGTATCGACCCGGTTAGTGGCCGAGCGGCCACGCCGGGCACACCCGACGCCTACTTCGAGGTGTTCAAAAGCGAAGATTCGCCGCCGCCGATGGGCGAGGTCGATCCGGGCTATCAGGCACCTGGCAGTCCGCTGCCCGCCGACGAAGCGGCGCCGCTCGATCTGTTCTGATCGCCTATCCAGTTATTCGGCCCATAAAAAACCCCGCCAAGGCGGGGTTTTTTATTCAACGCTGGTCAGCCGTTGAATACATCTTGTACCGACTGCAGCGGGTAGTGCGACGGATAAGGCAGCGTTGCAACGCCGCTTTCAATCGCCGCCTTGGCCACTGCGTCGGACACCAGCGTGATAAGGCGCGGGTCCATGGGTTTCGGGATGATGTACTCGCGACCGAACTCCAGGCTGTCCACTCCATAAGCGGCAGCCACTTCAGCCGGCACCGGCAGCTTGGCAAGATCGCGCAATGCGATGGCCGCAGCGTTTTTTTTTTTCTCGTTGATGCGCTTGGCGCGCACGTCTAGCGCGCCACGGAAGATGAACGGGAAGCCAAGCACGTTATTGACCTGGTTCGGATAGTCAGAACGACCGGTGGCCATGATCACGTCGGAACGCGTTGCATGGGCCAGCTCGGGACTGATCTCCGGATCAGGATTGGAACAGGCGAAAACAACCGGGTTGGCCGCCATGCGCTTGAGCCCTTCAGGACTCAGCAGGTTGGCACCGGACAGGCCGACGAAAACGTCGGCGCCTTCGAGGGCATCGTCCAGGGTGCGCTTGTCGGTTTCGTGGGCGAACACAGCCTTGTACTGATTCAGATCGTCACGACCGGCGTGGATCACGCCCTTGCGGTCGATCATGAAGATATTTTCGATTTTGGCACCCATGCTGACCAGCAGCTTCATGCACGAGGTCGCAGCCGCACCAGCGCCGAGGCAGACGATCTTCGCCTGCTCCAATGTCTTGCCGGCAATTTCCAGCGCGTTGAGCATGCCTGCCGCGGTGACGATGGCGGTGCCATGCTGGTCGTCGTGAAACACCGGAATATCGCACTGTTCGATCAGCGCACGCTCGATTTCAAAGCACTCAGGCGCCTTGATGTCTTCGAGGTTGATGCCACCGAAAGTGATGGAGATACGCTTGACGGTATCGATGAAAGCCTGAGGACTTTCGGCATCGACTTCGATGTCGAAGACGTCGACACCGGCGAATCGCTTGAACAGCACGCCTTTGCCTTCCATCACCGGCTTGGATGCCAGTGGGCCGAGGTTGCCCAGGCCGAGAATAGCGGTGCCATCGGAGATAACCGCCACCAGGTTGCCTTTGCCGGTGTAACGGTAAGCCAGCTCCGCATCGCGCGCGATTTCGCGCACAGGCTCGGCGACACCCGGGCTGTACGCCAGAGACAGATCACGAGCGGTAGCGGTGGGCTTGGTCAGCTCGACGCTCAGTTTTCCCGGACGGGGTTGGGCATGGTATTCGAGCGCGGCAGTTTTCAGGTCAGTCATGTGGCATTTCCGCTTATTTTACTGGGACAGACAGGCGGTCGAGCATACGCCAAGAACAAGCGCAGTCACAAGCCAGTCGGCAAGCTGGCTGTCAAGCCCGCGCCAATACGACTTTCCGGGTAGACTCACGCCGCGCTCGGCGGAGAAACAGAGAGCTCAGCGGGACTGGCCAAGCATGGCCGGATGGGTAATGCGCAGCATCCAGCGAGCCTGGCCAGCCGCAGCCCGTCCGCGGCGATCGACTATCCAACCTCTCGGCTCGAGTCGCTTACCGGCGAGCGCATCCAGAGCGCGAAGATCGAACGCGTCGAATGCCTGCACAGGTATATGCACGACCAGCGGGCCCTCCATCTCTAGCCAGTAGCCGCCGCGATTGCGCTCTACCCGCGCCACCTTGGCGTCGATCAGCGCAAAACCTCCCTGCCTGAGTGACTGCGGGGAGCGCGGAGTCAGCTCGCGCCAGACACCCAGACGCTCATACCGCCCATGCTGCTCCGCCCGCTGATGGCAGGCCACCAATGCGGTGTTTGGCGCAATCGCGACCATGAGTCCGAGGCCCTCGGCAAGCAGCGACGCCTCGAGATTGATGCCATTGGCGTCATAGGCGTGAGCCAGGATGCGCCCGTAGCGATCCTGACGCTCACGCCCCACGACCAGCCCGACTCGGCCATCGCTGGCTTTCACCAATGCCTGCAGCCTTCGCTGTGCCGCTACAGCGTACGGCTCCGCCTTGCGCCCCTCACGCCCCAGCTCCGGCGTATTGATACCGATCAGCCGAACGCTGCGACCATCGGCCAGGCGCAGCGTGTCGCCATCGATCACCCGCGCCACATCCACCAGCGGCAGGCGCCCTGGAGACGGGCAGAAGAACGCCAGCGTTGACGCGTGCCAGAAGACGGAAACGAAAAAGGCGCCCACAAGGGACGCCTTTTTCATGTGCTCGGAAAACCTCATCGGATTCCCGGTACGCCAACTTACTTGGCGCCGAACACACCGAAACGCTGCTTGAAGCGGTCGATACGGCCGCCGGTATCCAGTACCTTCTGCTTGCCGGTGTAGAACGGGTGGCACTCGGAGCACACGTCGAGGCTCAGGTTCTTGCCCAGCGTGGAACGGGTCTTGATGACGTTGCCACAGCTGCAGGTGGCCTCGATTTCTACGTAATTCGGATGGATATCGGCTTTCATGGTGAATCCTCTAGGATTGTGTGCCGCCACCCGACCCTATGTCGAGTACCGCACGAAGTAGGGCGCGAATCATACCAGAGCGCTAGGGTGATGCAAGCGCAGGCGACGGGCGCACCGACCCGCCGAAGATACGCTTACCATCGGCGCCAAACGGTACGATCGTTTACCATCTGCGCTCATTGCCAAGGAACACCGCTTGCCTTCCTGCATCCTCCGCCTGGCGCTGCCCTCGCCCTTGCGCCGCCTGTTCGATTATCTGCCGCCGGCTGGCGTGTCGCGCGCCGCGCTGCAACCAGGCGTGCGCCTGCGCGTGCCCTTCGGTCGACGCGAGGTTGTCGGCATTCTGGTCGAGCTGAGCGACCAGAGCGAAGTACCGGTGGAAAAGCTCAAGCCGGCGCTGGAATTGCTGGACGCGAAACCACCGCTGCCCGCGCCGCTGTTCAAGCTCTGCCTGTGGACCGCGCAGTACTACCAGCACAGCCTGGGCGACACCCTCAGCTGGGCACTGCCGGTACTGCTGCGCCAGGGCGAACCCGCCGAGGCGCGCCAGGAGCGCTACTGGCGCCTGGCCGAAGGCGCCAGCCCCGAAGACCCGCGACTGGCTCGCGCACCCAAGCAGCGCGAAGCGCTGAAAGCCATCGCCCAGCATGCTCACGGCCTGCCGCATGCGCTGCTCAGCAAACTGCAGCTGAACAAGGACAGCCTCGACCTGCTGCTGGAAAAGGGCCTGGTACATATCGAATCACGCCGCAGCAAGCCGTCTCGCGGGCACAGTGGCAGCTGGCTGCTGCAGGCCGAACTCACCTTGAACGCACAGCAGCGCGCGGCCTTCGAAGCGGTGAGCGCCGGCCTTGGAGGATTTCAGGCGTTCCTGCTGGCCGGGGTGACCGGCAGTGGCAAGACCGAGGTCTATCTGCAACTGATTCATCGCGTACTGGAAGCCGGCAAGCAGGCCCTGGTGCTAATCCCCGAGATCAACCTGGGACCACAGACGCTCGCTCGCTTCGAGCAGCGCTTCAATGCACGGATCGCCCTGCTGCATTCCAACGTCAATGATCGTGACCGACTCGATGCCTGGCTCGCCGCCCGCGACGGTGAAGCGGACATCATCATCGGCACCCGCTCGGCGCTGTTCACGCCGATGAAGAATCCGGGACTGATCATCATCGATGAAGAGCACGACGCCTCATATAAACAGCAAGAGGGCCTGCGTTATCACGCGCGCGATCTAGCCCTGGTGCGTGCACGGCAGGAAAACCTACCGATTGTGCTCGGCTCCGCCACACCTTCGCTGGAGAGTCTGCACAACGCCCACAGCGGGCGCTATGCGCTGCTCAAACTGACCCAACGCGCCGGCAACGCCCAGTCACCGCGCTTCCTGCGCCTGGACGTCAAGAGCCGCCCACTGGATGCCGGTATTTCCGGCCCGCTGCAACAGGCCATCGGCCAGACCCTTGCGGCTGGCCAGCAGGTGCTGATCTACCTCAACCGGCGCGGCTTCGCCCCCACCCTGCTCTGCCACGACTGCGGCTGGCTCAGCCAATGCCCGCGTTGCGACGCACGAATGACGTTGCACCAACGCCACAACGAACTGCGCTGCCACCATTGCGGGCATGTCGAGCGGCCACCGCGCAACTGTCCGGACTGCAGCAAGGTCGACTTGCGACCAGTAGGCGCCGGGACTGAACGCGCCGAGGAACGCCTGGGCATCCTCTTTCCGGATTATCCGGTGCTGCGCATCGACCGCGACAGCACCGCACGCAAGGGTGCGATGGAGCAGATGATCGGCACCATCAATCGCGGCGAGCCCTGCCTGCTGGTCGGCACGCAGATGCTCGCCAAGGGCCATCATTTTCCGCGCGTCACGCTGGTGGCAATTCTCGATGCAGACGGAGGACTGTTTTCTGCCGACTTTCGCGCCAGCGAGCGCATGGCCCAGCTCATCGTCCAAGTCGCCGGGCGCGCCGGGCGGGCGGAAGAACCTGGCAAGGTCATCATCCAAACGCATCTGGCCGACCATCCGCTGCTGGTGCAGCTGACCGAGCAGGGCTATTTCGCCTTCGCCGAGCAGGCGCTATCCGAACGCCGCGCCGCCGGCCTGCCACCGTTCAGCCACCTGGCGCTGCTGCGCGCCGAAGCGCAGAAGCCGGGCCAGGCCGAAGCCTTCCTCGATGACGCCTGCAGCCTCGCCGAACAGCTGCTCGAGCAACTGCAACTCAACGGCGTCGAACTGCTCGGACCGGTTCCCGCACCAATGGAGCGACGCGCCGGACGCTATCGAGCTCAGTTGCTGCTTCAGGGCAACGCCAGGGCGACGCTGCATCGCCTGATGGACATCTGGACCCCCACGCTCGAACAGCTGCCCGGTAGCCGAGCGGTACGCTGGAGTCTGGATGTCGACCCGATCGACCTCTTCTGAGCGCCCGGATTAACGGCACTTTTCCCGGCCTGGGCGCTACGCACCTTGAAGCGATACCCATCGCACCCCGATAATGCCGGGTTTTCGCGCACTCTTGCGGACCGAGCCGACCATGAAAGACAGCATTCGCCACCTGATCCAGCAAGCCCTTGTTCGTCTGACCAGCGAAGGCGTGCTGCCCGATGGGCTGACACCTGCTATTCAGGTGGAGAACACCAAGGACAAGAGTCATGGTGATTTCGCCAGCAATATCGCCCTGATGCTGGCCAAGCCTGCCGGCCTGAAGCCGCGCGACCTGGCCGAGAAGCTGATCGCCGCACTGCCGCAGGATGCCCAGGTCAGCAAGGTAGAAATCGCCGGACCGGGCTTTCTGAATTTCTTCCAGAACAGCGACGCCCTGGCCGAGCGCCTCGAAACGGCCCTGGCCGACGCACAGCTGGCAGTGCGTAAGGCAAGTGCTACGCAACGCGTGGTGGTTGACCTGTCATCGCCAAACCTGGCCAAGGAGATGCACGTCGGCCACCTGCGCTCGACCATCATTGGTGATGCAGTGGGCCGTGTTCTGGAGTTCCTCGGCGACGAGGTGATCCGGCAGAACCACGTCGGCGACTGGGGCACCCAGTTCGGCATGCTGCTCGCCTATCTCGAAGAAAAGCCGGCCGCCGCCGAGAGCGAACTGGCCGACCTCG
>SWCC01004455.1_pt1 | contig 30337 bp, 26 predicted proteins | sample 4692971 | NCBI WGS metagenome assembly SWCC01 (sample SAMN10267277, study PRJNA491770) | bioreactor metagenome | isolation source: DHS bioreactor inoculated with subseafloor sediment | place: Japan: off Shimokita Peninsula | collected 2006-08 | reverse complement strand
CCCCCCCAATAGGAATTGAATTTCAACAAACTTTATTTGCTTACAACACACCGGAATTAAAAGACGCCGTTTTTAAGAGAATAAGGTTTATAAATAAAAGTAACAGTCAGATAGACTCAATGTACGTAGGATATTGGGCAGATGATGATTTAGGAGATGCTGGTGATGATTATTCTGGTTGTGATTCATTATTGAGTTTAGCATATACCTATAATGGTGATAATAATGATGAAGATCATTATAGAGAAAATTATGGAGAAAATCCTCCGGCTGTAGGAAGAGTTTTGCTGCAAGGTGCTATAGTCGAGGGAGAACCTGAAGATAGCGCTAAATACAAAGGCAGACGAATACAAGGATTTAGAAATTTACAATTGAGCTCTCACTATGTGTACATTTCGGAGCCCGGCAGTCCTTTTGAAGATGCTGAATTAGGCACACAAAATGGGGCTTTCCATATGTATAAAAATCTTAAAGGTGTACATTGGACTGGTAATCCGCTCATTGATCCCAATACAGGCGACACTACAAAATTGATGCTTGCTGGTGATCCGGTTAAAGAAACCGGTTGGTACGATGGTGATGGTTGGCCTGGTGGTCCATATCCCATGGATAGAAGAAGTTTAATGTCTTCCGGATACTTTACTATAGCACCAGGAGATACGCAAGAAGTTGTTTATGCTATTTTTATGGCAAGAGGTAGTGATAATATTCAAAGTATAGCTGAACTAAGAAAGTCTGCTAGAGCCCTCCATGAGTTCTGGGGAAATGATATTCCAACGAATGTAAGTAGAGAAAGTGAGTTAACACCTCTAAGGTTTTCACTTTCTCAAAATTACCCTAATCCGTTTAACCCAACAACAACAATAAAATATCAAATTCCGAGAAGTACTGTCATGCTGAACTCGTTTCAGCATCTGAATAATAGCGAGACCCCGAAACAAGTTGAGGGTGACATTTTTAATGTGAAACTAATTGTATATGACATCCTTGGTCGGGAAGTAAGTACGCTTGTAAACAAAAAACAAAAACCTGGACAATATGAAATTACTTTTGATGCAAGCAATTATTCAAGCGGTATTTATTTCTACCAGCTAAAAACAAATGATTTTGTACAAGTTAGAAAAATGATGTTGTTAAAATAAATCGTAGGTCTTATATGAAAAAGAGAATATTACTTTATTTAATTACTACAATTATTTTTACAAGCAACTTACTGCTATCGCAAACAATTACATTCGACAAGGATTATTATCTGCAAGATCAAAATTCGGAGGGTTATATAATTGAACAAACCCTAGGTGGGGATTATATAATTGGAGGCAAGATTGGCTCAAATTTACTTGTAGCTAAAATGAATAAAAATGGCGAATTAATATTCACAAAAGAAATTGAGCAGAGTGACGAATATCTAGATCTAAGAACTTTCCCGGCACACATAACTTCAGACAGTGGATTAATATTAACAACCGGAATTGCAAATAATTCTATAACTAATATCCAAATATCAAAACTCGATTCAGATGGTAATACCATTTGGCAAAAAAGCTATTTGGATACACTGAATTTATATGGAAGTGAAGCAATTGAAACTCAAGAAGGTGATTTTCTCGCAATTGGAACGATAGCACCTAATATAGTAGAAGTTATTAAAACTGATCAAGATGGAAATTTATTATGGTCCAAAAATATTGTGTTTAATCCCCTAGCCTCCTTACTTGCCGGACCAACCATTTCAATATTGAGCGATGGGAATTATTTAGCAGGCAATGATAGAAAATTAGAAAAAATGTCAGTGGATGGCGATAGTCTTTGGAGGGTAGATCTTGGATTTAAAGTAACATCAGTAAAAACATCATCTGATGGCAAAATTATTGCTGCAGGCTACAAGAAATATTCTAAATTAGATTTGGATGGGAATATTGAATGGGTTAGAGATGTTAACTCAACCATAAATTGTATTCACATTACAAGTGATGAAGGTATTGTATACACAACTAAAAACAGAATGACTAAAACCGATTCATTGGGTGCTGTTCTTTGGGAAAAAGATATCATTGGTTTAGGTAATTACATTATGCCAACCTCTGATGGCGGATACGTACTAACTGGAAACTACCTTGATAATCTGAGAGTTTTGAAAACAGATCAAGGTGGTGAATTTAAAACAGTATTTATAGCAAATCCAGAATCATTTACACAAATTCCGATATTTAAGTCATCTACAATTAAATGGTATAGCAATGGTATTGAAAATATAGATATTCATTATTCGGTAGATGGTGGATTAACCTGGATTGAGATAGTTGCTAATTATCCATCAGATTCAATTAAATATGATTGGTATGTCCCAAATACTCCTTCTAATAATTGTCAATTGAAAGTTACCTATGCACTAAATTCTGAGATTAGCCACACACTTCGCAAAAGCTTTTCAATCATGCGCATTCAAAACTACGACTACATTGCAGGCAATGAATGTAAGATGTGGATTGGCAATAATGGCATGAGCTCCCATAATCCAATTACAGATGATAGTGGATTCTATTGGCCAGGAGGAGAAGAAGCAACCATACCGGCCATATTTGCAGATGGAATAGTATGGGGAGGCATACATGATGGGATGATTAAAGTAAACGGGGCAACATATCGGGCTGGATTAATGCCGGGTGCAATTCTGGATGATGGAACGCGGGATGATCCTTCAAAATTACAATATGCTATTTTTAAGCTTAAAAAAGATTGGCAATCCTTACCACCCGGTGATGAAAGAGATTTATTGGAATACAATTACAATAACTGGCCTGGTGAATATGGTGCTCCGTTCTATGATCTTAATAATGATGGAATATTTACTAAGGGAGTTGATGAACCGGAAATAATAGGTGATGAAACTTTATTTTATGTAGCCAATGATTTAGATAGTGCGACGACTGCATTCACATATGGTTCCCCTCCAATTGGAATTGAATTTCAACAAACTATATTTGCTCACAACACACCGGAATTAAAAAATGCAGTATTTAAGAGAATAAGGTTAATAAATAAAAGTGACAGCCAGATTGACTCAATGTACATTGGATATTGGGCAGATGATGATTTAGGAGATGCTACAGACGATTTTACTGGATGTGATACATTATTGAATTTAGCTTATTTCTATAATTCTGATAATAATGACAAAGATTTTTATGGAGTAAATCCTCCGGCTGTAGGAAGAGTTTTGCTGCAAGGTGCAGTGGTTAAAGGGGAACCTGAAGATAGCGCTCAATACAAAGGCAGGCAAATAAAAGGATTTAGAAATTTACCAATGACTTCTCACCAATTTTACATTGGGGAGGTCGGAGCTATTTTTGAAGATCCTGAATTAGGCACACAAAATGGGACTTTTCAATTCTATGAAAATCTTAAAGGTGTACTTTGGAATGGGAATCCGATCAAAGATCCCAATACAGGTGATACTACAAAATTGATGCTTGCCGGTGATCCGGTTAAAAGAACCGGTTGGTACGAAGGTGATGGCTGGCCTGATGGTCCAAGTCCGAACGATAGAAGAAGTTTAATGTCTTCAGGTTATTTTACAATGGCACCTGGTGATACACAAGAAGTAGTTTATGCAATTTTTATGGCAAGAGGCAGTGATAATATTCAAAGTATTACTGAGTTGAAAAATACTGCAAGAGTACTCCATGAGTTCTGGGGGAATGATATTCCAACGACTGTTAGCAGAAAAAATGGGTTAACTCCATTAAGGTATTCACTTTCTCAAAACTATCCTAATCCGTTTAATCCAACAACTACAATTAAATATCAGATTCCTAATGTAGCCGCTGACTTTAGTCAGCGTATAACTATTAATGTCTACGATGTTTTAGGTAGAAAAGTTAAAACGTTGGTAAACAAACCCCATAAACCAGGACAATATAAAGTAACCTTTGATGCATGCAATTATTCAAGCGGTATTTATTTCTACCAGCTTAAAACAAATGATTTTGTACAAGTTAAGAAAATGATGTTGTTAAAATAATATTGGAGAATCATATGCTGAATAAAGCATTGCTATTTGGACTATGTTTTTTTGTACTTCATACAAATTTAATTTTTTCGCAGGTGATTGAATTTGATAAAAACTACAGTGATTTAGGATCTTACTCTGAAGGTCAAATTGTTGAACAAACATTTGATGGAGGATACATCATTGGTGGAGTAGCCGATTCAAATTTACTTTTGGTAAAAGTAAATAGTTTTGGTGATATTGAATTCTACAGAAAATTTGACAGAAGTACTGATTTTCCCAATTTAAGGACATTCCCTGTACATCAAACTAGAGACGGTGGATTTATTATTGTATCCAGTGTAACTAGTAATTCAACTAATAATATATTCTTAACTAAGCTTGATTCTAAAGGGAACACAATTTGGGAGAATACCTACCTAGATAATCTTAACATATTTGGAAGCGATGTTGTAGAAACACCTGAAGGTGAATTTCTTGCAATTGGTACTATCTCGGATAATGTGGCAGTAGTAATCAAAACTGATTTGAATGGTAATTTATTGTGGTCCAAAACTTATGATTATTTAACTTCATATTTATTGGTAGGTCCAAGTATTACTATTTTAAGCGATGAAAATTATGTAATTGGAAATGGGAGTAAGCTGGAAAAAATTAATTCTGATGGAGAACGATTATGGATAATTAGTCCAGGAGTTAAATTAACATCTGTTAAATCTTCATCTGATGGAAATATTATTGTCGCCGGCCTTGAGAAGTATTCAAAAATTGATTTAGAGGGTAACACAAAATGGATTAAAAGCCTAATTTCCACAGTGGAATGTATAGATAACTCGAATGACGGTGGTTTCATTTTCCTAACAAACTCATTTGACATCGTAAAAACTAATTCTCAAGGTGAAATTATTTGGACAAAAACTATATTTGATGTTGGGAATTACATTTTCCTGGCATCAGATGGCGGGTTTGTTATAACGGGATCGATTAACGGTAAACTCCACTTAGTAAAAACCGATCAAAATGGAGAATATACAGTAATTTACTTATTCAAAACATATTTGCGTACAGTATTGCCTGAATTCAACAAATTTGTGATCAAATGGTACAGCAATAATGTTGAAACAATTGATCTTCAATATTCAATCGATGGAGGGGTAAACTGGTTGGAAATAGTATCTGACTATCCTGCAGATTCAAATAAGTATGACTGGTATGTTCCAAACACACCTTCTGATAATTGCTTTTTAAAAATCATCTCATCTGATGATCCCAACATTTACTATGTTCTGGACCAAAGATTTTCTATTCTTCAAATTCAAACCTATGATTACATTGCCGTAAACGAAATATTTATGTGGATTAGCAACAGTGGATTAGGTTCACATAACCCAATATCAGATGCTTCCGGTTTCTACTGGCCTGGTGGCGCTGATGCGTCTGTAGCTTCAATTTTTTCTGATGGGCTTGTTTGGGGTGGCAAAGTTAATGGTGAGATTCGTGTAAATGGCAATACATATCATGAAGGTCTTCAACCTGGAATAATATTACCAAATGGTAAAGCCGATACTTCGAATGTTCACAAATATAAAATCTTTAAAATTAATAATGATTGGGAGAGCTTACCCGAAGGATCAGAACGAGATAGATTGGAATATGATTTCAACAACTGGCCGGGAGACATTGGTGCTCCGTTTAATGATATAGATAGTGATGGTATCTTTAGTAAAGGAATTGATACGCCTAAATTCGTTGGTGATGAAGTTCTTTTCTACGTTGCAAATGATTTAGATTCGACAAAAACACTTTTGACTTTTGGATCCCCACCCATTGGTCTGGAATTTCAAACAACTGTTTGGGGTTTCAATACAAATGATTTCTTAAAAGATGTTGTTTTCAAGAAATATAAAATAATAAATAAATCAGACAAAGAAATAAATGAGATGTACTTATCATACTGGACAGATGATGATATGGGTAATGCAGGAGATGACTTTGTCGGATGTGATACTTCTCTAAGCTTAGGTTATACTTATAACGGAGATAATGATGATGAAGATAATTATGGCGTAAATCCCCCAGCAGTTGGTCACATGCTGCTTCAAGGTCCTAAAACCGAAAGTAATGAAAACCAATATCATACTAGTAAGCAATTAACGTCGTTTATAGATATTGACAAACATTCTTTAATACTAAATGATCCGGCATTAGGTGATTACGAGAAAGGTACATTAGAGTTTTATAATTTGATGCAAGGTTTAGACAATATAGGGAATAATATAATTGATCCTAATACAGATATTGTCACAAAGTTCATGGAAGCCGGAGATCCGGTTGATAGTATTGGCTGGTATGCCGGAGAGGGCTGGCCGGAAGGACCTCCTCCAAAAGATAAAAGATATGTAATGTCTTCCGGTTCATTTACAATGGCACCCGGTGATACACAAGAAGTTGTATATGCAATTTTTATGGCAAGAGGAAATGATAATATTCGAAGTGTGGCTGAATTGAAAAAAACAGCTAATTTACTCCATGAGTTTTGGGGAAATGAAATTGCAACGAATATAGAAGGTGATATAAAATTATCACCAAATCGGTATGCTCTTTCTCAAAACTATCCCAATCCGTTTAATCCAACAACAACAATAGAATATCAGATTCCGGGAAGTACTGTCATGCTGAACTCGTTTCAGCATCTGAATAATAGCGAGACCCTGAAACAAGTTCGGGGTGACATTCTTAATGTGAAACTAATTGTATATGACATCCTTGGTCGTGAAGTAACTACACTTGTAAACAAAAAACAAAAAGCCGGTATTTATAAAGTTACTTTTGACGCTACTAAATATACAAGCGGTATTTATTTCTACCAGCTTAAAACAAATGATTTTGTAAAAGTTAAGAAAATGATGTTGTTAAAATAAGCCGAAGGTCTTTAAATGAGAATAAGATTATTACTTTGTTTAATTGCTACAATTGTTTTTACAAGCAACTTGCTGCTATCTCAAATAGTTACATTCGATAAAGATTATTATCTGCATGATAAAAATTCGGATGGTTATATAATTGAACAAACGCTGGATGGGGATTACATAATTGGGGGCAAGATTGGCTCAAATTTACTTGTAGCTAAAATAAATAATAATGGCGAATTAATATTCACCAAGGAAATTGAACAGAGTAACGAATATCTAGATCTAAGAACTTTCCCGGTTCACATAACTTCAGACGGTGGATTAATATTAACAACCGGAATTGCAAATAATTCTATAACTAATATCCAAATATCAAAACTCGATTCAGATGGTAATACCATTTGGCAAAAAAGTTATCTGGACTCTCTTAATTTATATGGAAGTGAAGTAATTGAAACTCAAGACGGTGATTTTCTCGCAATTGGGACAAAGACAAATAATATAGTTGAAGTTATTAAAACTGATCAAGATGGGAATTTACTTTGGTTCAAAAATATTGAGTTTAATCCGCTAATCTTTTTATTTACCGGACCAACTATTTCAATATTAAGCGATGGAAATTATTTAGCAGGCAATGGTGCAAAATTAGAAAAAATGTCAGTGTATGGAGATAGTCTATGGCGGGTAGATCTTGGATTTAAAGTAACATCAGTAAAAACATCATCTGATGGCAAAATTATAGCTGCCGGTTACAGGAAATATTCTAAACTGGACTTGGATGGAAATATTGAATGGGTTAGAGATGTAAACTCAACCATAAATTGTATTCACATTACCAATGATGAAGGTTATGTGTATACGACTAAAAACCAAGTGGTTAAAACTGATTCACTAGGTGCTGTCCTTTGGGAAAAAGATATCATTAGTTTAGGTAATTACATCATGCAAACCTCTGACGGCGGATATGTAATTACAGGGAACTACTTTGATAATATGAGAGTTTTGAAAACAGATCAAGGTGGTGATTTTAAAACAATATATATAGCAAATCCAGAATCATTTACACAAATTCCGATGTTTAACTCATCAACAATTAAATGGTATAGCAATGGGATTGAAAATATAGATATTCATTATTCAATAGATGGTGGATTAAATTGGACTGAGATAATTGCTAATTATCCGTCAGATTCAATTAAATATGATTGGTATGTCCCAAATACTCCTTCTAATAATTGTCAATTGAAAGTTTCCGATGCACTAAATTCTGAGGTTAGCCACACACTTCGCAAAAGCTTTTCAATCATGCGCATTCAAAACTACGACTACATTGCAGGCAATGAATGTAAAATGTGGATTGGCAATAATGGCATGAGCTCCCATTATCCAATTACAGATGATTATGGTTTCCTTTGGCCAGGAGGAGAACAAGCCACCATACCGGCTATATTTGAAGATGGAATAGTATGGGGCGGTATACATGATGGGATGATTAAAGTAAACGGGGCAACATATCGCTATGGATTAATGCCGGGTACAATTCTGGATGATGGAACTCAAGATGATCCTGCAAAATCAGAGTATGCTATTTTTAAGCTTAAAAAAGATTGGCAATCCTTACCTTCCGGTGATGAAAGAGATTTATTGGAGTACAATTACAATAACTGGCCTGGTGAACATGGTGCTCCGTTTAATGATCTTAATGGTGATGGAATATTTACTAAAGGAGTTGATGAACCGGAAATAATTGGTGATGAAACTTTATTTTATGTTGCAAATGATTTAGATAGTGCGACAACTGCATTCACATATGGTTCCCCACCAATAGGAATTGAATTTCAACAAACATTATTTGCTTACAACACACCGGAATTAAAAGATGCCGTATTTAAGAGAATACGGTTAATAAATAAAAGCAATAGTCAGATTGACTCAATGTACATAGGATATTGGGCAGATGATGATTTAGGAGATGCGGGAGATGATTATTCTGGCTGTGATTCATTATTGAGTTTAGCCTATACCTATAACGGTGATAACGATGATGAACATTTTTATGGAACAAATCCTCCGGCTGTAGGAAGAGTTTTACTGCAAGGAGCTGTAGTTGAGGGTAAACCCGAGGATATTGCTAAATACAAAGGCAGACAAATAAATGGATATAGAAATTTACAATTGAACTCTCACTATGTGATCATTAAGTATACCGGCTCAATTTATGAAGACCCTGAATTAGGCACGCTAAGAGGAACTTTTCAATTCTATAAAATACTTAAAGGGGCACTTTGGAATGGGGATCCGATCATAGATCCCAATACAGGTGATACTACAAAATTGATGCTTGCCGGTGATCCGGTTAAAGGAACCGGTTGGTATGATGGTGATGGCTGGCCTGATTGGCTAGTTCCCAATGATAGAAGAAGTATAATGTCTTCCGGTTCATTTACAATGGCCCCCGGTGATACACAAGAAGTTGTTTATGCTATTTTTATGGCAAGAGGCAGTGATAATATTCAAAGTATTACAGAACTCAAAAAGTCTGCTAGAGTACTTCATGAGTTTTGGGGAAATGATATTCCAACGACCGTTAGTAGAGAAAGTGAGTTAACACCTTTAAGGTATTCACTATCTCAAAATTATCCTAATCCGTTTAATCCAACAACAACAATTAAATATCAGATTCCGGAAAGTACTGTCATGCTGAACTCGTTTCAGCATCTGAATAATAGCGAGACCCCGAAACAAGTTCGGGGTGACATTCTTAATGTGAAACTAATTGTATATGACATCCTTGGTCGTGAAGTAGTTACACTTGTAAACCAGAAGCAAAAGGCCGGTAGTTATACAATAACTTTTGACGCTTCAAAATATACAAGCGGGATATATTTCTACAAGCTTAAAACAAATGATTTTGTACAAACTAAGAAAATGATGTTGCTAAAGTGAAAATAAATTTTCTAAAAAGCACACAATCTGTACAACTTGTTTGAAGGGAGAATTTAATTTATGAAGCACGTAATAATTTTATTATTCTTATTCTCAACAGCTTTAGATGCTCAAGATTCTCTTAATTGTAATTTATTGACTAAAACCGACAAAGAGTTTTGGGCATTGAACATCACTGTACAAAACAACTATTTATTTACAACCTCGCCGTCGACATTTTCAATTATTGATATTTCAGATATTTATAATCCCATATTAGTTTATTCTGATTCTCTTGCAAGAGAAATCTGGAGAGTATTTGTAAAAAACAATTTGGTTTTTCTAGCTGCTGATTTGGAAGGATTGATAATTTTAGATATAACCAATATTGAATCACCCCAATTAGTCTCCAAGTTAAATTTAAATGCATCTATCGTAGAAGTTGTTGTTAAACAAAATATAGCTTATTTGGGAGCATGGGGAAGTGCAATAATTTTAGTCGACATTTCAGATCCAGAGAATCCTGTAGAATTAAGCCGAATTGATAAAAATATTGATTATAATATTGATGATGTTTGGGATATTGCAGTGAATGGAGATTTACTTTTTGCTGCAACTGAAAATACCGGATTAAAAATCTTTGATATAAGTGATCCATATAATCTTATTGAACTACTAACTAATATAGGACACTATGAAGCAGAAACTGTTGCAGTAAAAGATAGTATTGTATATGTTGGAACAGCTGGTATATTGGCATATAATATATCAAATATTGAAGAGCCTAAGAGTATATTCCTTTTAGAAGGAGTTTATGCATCCGATATATTTATTGAAGGTAATCTTGCATATTGCGCTTTTTGGAATCAATTAACCGTTCTTGATATTTCGAATCCAACTAGTTTGAACGTTGTTGGGAAATACCCCTTAAATGCTCAGCCTATGAGTCTTTATGTTTTAGATAAAATGGCAATAATTCCTCAACCAGGCCATGGTATTTATTTTGTTCAGTATGATGAAACCACTAATGTAAATGAGATATCTTTAAATGACAGCTTTATCCTTTCTCAAAACTTCCCTAATCCATTTAATCCAGCAACTACAATAGAATATCAGATTCCGGAACATATCCAGAATAATAAATCGCTCATCCCGAGCGGAGTCGAGGGATCGTTAATCGAATTAGTTGTATATGACATCCTTGGTCGTGAAGTAGCTACACTTTTAAACGAAAAACAAAAACCAGGTAGTTATAAAATAATGTTTGATGGAAGCAGCTTATCAAGCGGGATTTATTACTACCAGCTAAAAACAAATGATTTTGTGCAAGTTAACAAAATGATATTATTAAAATGATTATTTTAAATAGATGAATAAATTATTAATAATACTAACAATTCTTACAATCAACATTTCCTTAGCTCAGAATAACCGAATATTAGTTGATGAGGACTACTCAGACTGGGAAACCATTACACCATCTTATACTGATTTATCTAATGATCAGGTTACGGGTATCATTGACTTTCAAAAATTATGGATTAGTAATGATGATGATTACCTGTTATTAAGAATAGAGGTTGGCGGTGAAATAAATTTGCAGAATGATAATTCCATTACACTTTATATTGATACTGATAATAATATTTCAACCGGTTCATTATTTTCCGGGATTGGCGCCGATCTAGAATTTATTTTTGGACAAAGAAATGGAGTTGCGCGTTTATCAGGAAATAATTACGTAATTACGCATATTGATATTGGATTAGTTACTGCACCCACAGTTACTTCTACTCAATTTGAAATTGCAATTAAATTAGATGCAAAGATTAATGATCAAGAGTTATTCCAAGGGAATACATACAAAGTTGTCTTAAAAGATAATGGGAATGGTGATGATCAGCTACCAAATGAAGATAACGGAGTAAACTATACTCTAACCGATTTTAGTAAATCCTCTCTTCCCGTATACTCAATTACAAAAGAAAATCCTGATTACATTAGATTCCTATCTTACAATGTTTTATTTGATAATATATTCAAACCGGAATTGAAGGACAATTATTCAAGAATTCTTCAAGCAATAAATCCAGATATTATTGCATTCCAGGAAATATACGATAATTCATCGCAACAGACAGCTGATTTAATTGAATCAATTCTTCCATTGGAGGGAGATGATAAATGGTACAATTCAAGTGTAAGTGATTTGGTTATTCTAAGTAAGTTCCCCATTAAAAGCACTTTTATGATTGAAGGATATACTGTAAATGGCTCGACAGGAGGCAGAGCAAACCAGGCAGTTTTAATTGACCTAAGACCCAAATATAATAGTGACATGCTGGTAATTAATGCACACCTGCCTTGTTGTGCAAATAACGCTAACAGAGAAGAGGAAATTGACAAGATTTTGGCATTTGTGAGGGATGCAAAAAGTGGACTTGCTGAATTAACACTACAACCAAACACACCTATAATGATTGCTGGCGATATGAATCTTGTGGGTTACTCAAGTCAACAAAAAGCATTTTTAACTGGTAACATTTTTGACAACACATCATTCGGTGAAGATTTCCGTCCCGATTGGGACAATGCTGATTTAGCTGATTTAAAGCCATATACTACTGATCTACCACTCGTCTATACATGGTATGATGAGAATAATAGTTATAGCCCGGGCCGTCTTGATTATGTTTTTTACACATCATCTGTGTTAGATAATATGAACAGTTATGTTTTGTTTACGCCTTCAATGCACCCTGATTCTTTAACAAAATATTCTTTAGAAAAGGATGATGTAGTCTTGGTTTCGGATCATTTGCCAGTAATTGCTGACTTTGCAATTACAAATGTTACTGATATAAATAATATTAAGACTAATATTCCCACAAAATATTCACTCTCTCAAAATTACCCCAACCCGTTTAATCCCACAACAACAATTGAATATCAGATTCCGGAAAGTACTGTCATGCTGAACTCGTTTCAGCATCTGAATAATAGCGAGACCCCGAAACAAGTTCGGGGTGACATTATTAATGTGAAACTAATTGTATATGACATCCTTGGTCGTGAAGTAATTACACTTGTAAACCAAAAACAAAAGCCAGGCAATTACAAAATATCATTTGATGGCAGCAACTTGGTTAGTGGTATTTATTACTATCAACTAGTAATTAATCAAATAATTGAAACAAATAAAATGATACTATTAAAATAACTTGTATTTAATACAATAAACCTTATATTTAAACAATAACATTGAATAGGATGGTATGAAATGAATAAGGCTCATATTTTGATTTATGTAATTGGAATTTTAATAGGTCTATTTAATATAACATTCTCACAATGGCAAAAACAATCCTTCCCATCTGAGGAAAATTTGCATAAGGTAAGATTTGCTGACTCACTAAATGGATGGGTTATTAGTGAAAGCTCTGTTTACAAAACTGCGGATGGTGGAGAATCATGGGTCAATCAAGATTCTGCTATTCCTTTTTCAAATGCTTTTCATGTTATTAATAGTAATTCTGCATTCATTGCAGGATCTGTACAAATAAAAAGAACTATAGATGGTGGAAATACTTGGACAATAGTAGATACTAATTCCAATTATTATTATAGAGATATAGGTTTTTCTAATTCCAATACCGGATATATAGTTGGTGGTTCAAGGAAAACATCAAATATGGGAGTAATTAGGAAAACTATAGATGAAGGTGGTTATTGGGGTACGGTAGCAAGAATTGAACTTGGTGAAAATGGATTTGATTTTACAGGTATTTCATGCGTTGGTGATTCACTTATATGGGTTGTTGCAGTTAATGGTAAGGTTTATAAGTCGGTAAATGCCGGTCTGGATTGGAATTATCAAAATACTGTTGGATTTAATTCTGAGTCATACAAAAACCCTATTGCTGATATTACATTTACATCTGCTGACACCGGTTTTGTAGTTGGGGGATTGAGAGGCCAAAGTATTATTTCAAGAACAATTGATGGTGGGAATAGTTGGGAGGAAATTATACCTGAAGGAGCTCAAAATAATCCGGTTATTTCAAGTCTGAAGGAAATACAAATGCTTAATTCAAATGTTGGATGGATAGTTGGACAATATTATGATGCATATCCAGTGTATTTAACAAATGATGGTGGTTCAACTTGGAATAAACAAGATATGACTCCCGGCGATATCTCATTTAACTCACTTTCGATTATAAACGAAAATTATGGTTGGATTGTAGGTGACGATGGGATAGTTTATAAAACAACTAATGGAGGGATTACAGGTATTGATGAAAAACTGGATATCCCTATTCAATTTTCTCTTTCCCAAAACTTCCCAAACCCATTTAATCCCACTACAACAATTGAATACCAGATTCCGGAAAGTACTGTCATGCTGAACTCGTTTCAGCATCTTAATAATAGCGAGACCCCTAAACAAGTTCGGGGTGACATTTTTAATGTGAAATTAGTTGTATATGACATCCTTGGTCGTGAAGTAATTACACTTGTAAACCAAAAACAAAAACCGAGGAATTACAAAACTGTCTTCGATGCGTCAAACCTACCATCAGGTATTTATTATTATTCGTTAATAATCAATAATAACATTACTAGCAAAAAAATGGTTTTACTAAAATAGTCTCTTTTTAGCTAAAATTATAAATTTTTAACACTACTGTTATACTTTCGTGAATGTATTTTTGCATATTGTTGTATAAATAGACAATCTATCTTAAAATAATTTGGATTATAAAATGAAAATTTTCTTCAATTTTAGCCTTGCTGTAATTGTCATATTTTTTCTATCGATCAATTTATTAGCACAAAATCAAATCGATTTTTCGGCCGAAACTCTAGATAATACTGAAATTCAGTTTTCTGATGTATATAAAGAAGGAGTAACTTTAGTCAGTTTTTGGGCATTGTGGTGCAAACCATGTCGTGCTGAGATGAGACATCTTGAAGCAATTTATGAAAAATATAGTGATCTGGGATTTACAATTATTGGTATAAATCAAGATTCACCTAGAAGTGTGGCAAAAGTAAAAGCATATGTTTCATCTCATAATCTCTCATTTCCAATTGTTACCGATGCCAGCCAAGAAATATTTCAACAGTTTAACGGTCAGTCCATTCCGTTGACCATACTTTACAATAAAAAAGGAGAAGTGATTTACAAACATGTAGGGTATTTGCCAGGTGATGAAATTGAATTGGAAAAAGAAATAAAAATTGCATTAGGAATTGACAATTGAAAAATACGCTAGTAGTTATTTGTTTGTTAGTTATTTCATTTATCAATATAGATGGTCAAATCAGAACGTCTGTATCAAATTTATTGCGCTATGGCAATGGTGACCAGACCTTAGGAACAACTAGAAATGATTTTCAATATTTTGAAAATCTAACGGATGTTCGATTGGGTTTGCCAGAAAATGTTACAGTTGGATTTCGCTTTCTCTATGATGATCCTCCAGAAGTTGGACTTCCCTTTCAAGGCTTGGCAAGAAGATTTATTGAATACAAAAAACAAAATTTACGATTAAGAGTAGGAAACTCTTCTGAATTATACGGAAGAGGCTTGACACTTAATTTATTTGAAGATAGAGGATTGGCATTTGATACTTGGATTGATGGAATTAAAGCAAGTTACAAGTTGGGAAACCTTAAAGCCTCTTTAATAGCTGGTACGATCGAATTTACGGATTCGATAAATATTATTCGCACAGAAAAATATAAACTTCGTGGCGGTAACATTGAGTATAAAGTTTTTAAATCAACTAAAGTGGGATTATCATTTGTCAGTTCAGAAGCCGAAGTCCCTCAGTTTAATCAATCAATTGCTAATGTTAAAGCAGAACTACCTGAAATATATTTGGATTTTAATCATGGACCATTCAATCTATTCTTAAATTGGGCCAATAAATGGACTAACTCATCATCTACCAATAAGTCCTCAAAAGGTTACGGGATCTATTCTGCTGTGTCTTACGCCAGTGGTTCCTTGGGACTTACAATTGACTATAAAAATTACAGATTTGATATACAAGATCCTTTCTTACGAGACGATGAAACACGAACAAGTAAACTTATGCCATTTCAGAATCCCCCGATTGTTATGAATGAACATAGTTATGTTTTATTATCAAGAGCGCTGCATCAAGTTGATTTTAATGACGAAGTTGGATTTCAAGTGGATGCAAATTATGCAATAAATGAGGATCTAAATTTAAGTTTGAATTATAGTTTGTCGAGTAGACATAACCAATCTAACTATGTGAGTAGTTCATTTACTTTTGATAAAGTAAGTAGGGAGTCTAACTTTCTCCCTTCAGCAGAGAAAAAATTTTCCCCATTTAGTGAGTTTTTTATTGAAGCAGAATATTACTTAAATCCACAAACTGCAATTAGGTCTGGTTATGCTAATAGAAAGAAAACAATATACAATGACTTTACCGGATTGGCTGGAAGCCATACAATAGAATCGACTGTCATCCCATTTCAATTTGAATATCAATTCAATGCTAATTTCTCATCACTACTTCAGTTCGAGTTCGAGGCTGTTAATGATAATTTTAACAGTGAGCAAGAGAAATTTAATAATCAATTCATTTCATTACTTACATCTATTTACAGTAAAGCTTCGTTAGCAATTAGATACGAATTTACAAATAATGATTTCGATCCCTCAGGGAGAAAAGATTGGTTAGCATTGGAAATCGGTTACAGAATCGCAGGAGCAAATTTAATTACTGCTTCATACGGAAGAGAAAGGGGCGGACAAGTATGTTCAAATGGTATTTGCCGGTACATCCTTCCGTTTAAAGGTTTTAGATTAACATTACAAACATCGATATAGAAAAAGGAATAAAATTATGAAAAATATATTAACAACTATTGTTTCAATTTTACTATTTACAACATTAATATCTGCCGGGGAAAGAAAAGTTCTTGTAGAAGTACTTACAAACTCACATTGCCCCCTATGTCCACCGGCACATTCGGCAATTGATAGTTACCTTCAGTCGGCGAATGGTAATAAGATTGAATTTATTTATTACCACATGGCATTCCCTTATTCATCAGATCAACTTTATCAGCACAATACTTCTGATGCCGCAGCTAAGAATTCATTTTATGGCCCTCATTCATCAACACCAAAGGCATATTTTAATGGAACTTTGGTTTCAAATAGTTACAGCAACTGGGGAACTAGCCTTAATGGATTGACTGCGGAAGAAAGTGATATTGAGATTTCCCTTTCTGGTAACTTCACAGAAAACGATTTTACAATAACAGCAGATGTTAGCCAGACGGGAGACATTGGGACTTCAGATCTTACAATAAATTATGTGGTTGTGGAGAACTTAACCTATGCAGGTAATAATGGAATTAACAATCATAAAAATGTAATGAGAAAAATAGTAAACCCACAAGGAGATCAATTCGCAATAAACCTAAATGAAACAAAATCTTTAAGCACAACAATAACTAAAAATGAAAACTGGGAAACAGACAATTTGAAGGTTATTGTTTTTGCTCAGAACAAAACGAACAAGCAAGTATTGCAAAGTGAATCAATTTCATATTCCGAATTGATACTTACAGGTGTTGAAGATAAATTCATAATAACTGACAAATTTAATTTGGAGCAAAACTATCCGAATCCATTTAATCCAACTACAACAATAAGTTATTCAATTCCAAATGTAAAAACTTTGGAAGCATCTACAGTTGAATTAATTGTATATGATGTTTTGGGGAAAGAGGTTATAACCTTAGTTAATAAACAACAAAGTTCTGGAACTTATCAAATTGTTTTTGACGCATCAAAATTATCGTCAGGATTTTATTATTATCAATTAAAAGCTGGTAATACGATTGAAACAAAGAAAATGATTTTGCTCAAATAAATATTAAATAAATGCTTCAAATTTGAAAAAAAATGATTAAGTTTGATTCTAATATTATCAATTTTCTTCTATAATCTGAAACTTTTTCTCCGATAATAGCTATATAAAAATGGTAATATCCCAAATAAAGTAATTTTAATTCGGTTTAATATCTTATTAAATTTGTCGATAGTAAAGTAAGAATAATAACTTGGTGTAAATATGAGCGAAGAAGTAGCAAAACCTAGACTACTAATTGTTGAAGATGATTACGAAAATCAAAAATTTTTACAAATCTTTTTAAAAAGAAAATTTGATTTGGCGTTATGTGATTCTTCGGATACATTCTATGAAAAATTAAATGAGTCTAAATATGACATTATTTTAATGGACATCTCTTTAAGAGGTAAAAAAGACGGTCTTCAGCTGACTCAGGAAATTAGAGCAATGGATGAGTATAAGAATCTTCCAGTAGTAGGTCTTTCTGCACATGCGTTCCAAAGAGATAAGGACAATGCTTATAACGCTGGAGTTGATATTTTCTTGACAAAGCCTGTCCAAAATGATGTATTAATGGACACATTATTAAGAACTCTTGAAAAAAAATCAGGACAAGAAGCTTAACATAAAATAGTTTTAATGTTGCAATCTTTAATTTTCCCCGTTAGTTTTATTATATCTAAAATTATGGGGATTTTTTATGTCTAAATGCTACATATATATTTTAATTCTTGCAGTTATACTAACTTCAAAACCAACTGATACCTTTAGCCAATCTAACCAATTTGGGTTTGGCTCGTTCTACTCTGGTACTCGAGATTTTGTTGAAATATCTTATGGTCTTGGGGATCTAAAACATAATAATCTAAATACTTCTTTCAACAGCTTTGCTCAAAATGAAATAATTCTAGGTAGACGAACTCTTAAACCAATTGTTAGCTATAAATTAATAAAATTTAGTGATAACTATTTATACTCCTCCTACGTGGAAGATTACAAGGAAGGATCAAATAACGATCAAAAATTAAGCTTTGACATTTGGAGGTTTGGATTCGGTTATAGAAAAGGATTCGGGTACAACTTTGGTAGTATAGCCATACTCCCATATTATCATATGGGTCTGGGATGGAATAAAATTAATCTGAGTCTGCCCAATGCAGAAAATCCATTTGTATCCTCTGAAGATTTAGCAATTCTGCAACATTATGAAGATCAAATAAAATTTGGGACAAGTAACATTGGCGGAGTTGATATAAGAATTAGTCAATTATTTGGAATTGGTGCCTCATACGAAACGGCTGTAATTTTTCCTTATTACAAAGTATGGAAGCAATTTGGAAGCTTCTTTATTGAAACTATAGCTCAAACTGGAATAGATTTTCTAACAGAAGGAGTAATCATTAAAGCGATGCCAGAAGTTGCCCCGGTATTTTATTTTATTGTTAAAAATGGGTTATCATATTTCTTCTATACTTTAAAACAAGAAGAGATGAATTGGCCATTTGATACAAAAGCACCGCTGACTTTGGAAACTGTAAAATTTAGTTTAAAAATTACTTTTTAAATAGTTGTTTTTAAAAATTTAATTCGACCTTAAGATTTAAGAATCGCTTACTTAACACATGTGGAATCTTTAATGGAGCGTGGATTTCTTTAAATATATGCACCCATTCGTAAGCTCCCGCATTTAATTGATTAAAAACGTTTAATATTTCAGCGATTCCAGTTATCTTATAATTATTCCCCAAATTGAAACTAGCTGAAAGACCCATATCTACTCGAAAATAGAAAAAATATTCTTGCGGATTATCAAAGTCAACATCGATATAGCTCTCCGATGTTTCGACATCAGTAATTAGCTTTCTCTGGTAGTAAAGATATCCTGAGCCTAATAAAAACCTCAAATGAGATTGCCAATTTGGATGTTTCCTCATTTTATCTTGAAGGAATATTTGCAAAGTATGGGTTTGATCAAGAAGCCTTCTTTGATACTTATTTTTCTCACCAATTTTTCTTTCTCTTGAATCCAAATAACTATATCCTACCCAACTTTTCATTCCATCAACAATTTCTCCTTCATACTTCAAATCCAAACCAACAGCGTATCCTTCCCTATTGTTTTCATCAACATAAACCATTCTAAATTCATCAAAATAAAAAGGGATGATGTTATATAAATCTTTATAATAAATTTCTGCATTGAACTTAAGTTTTTCGTTTACTTGGTTTTCCCACCCCAGCACATAATGAATTGCTCTCTGAGATTTCAAATTCTTTATTTGAGTACTTTTTAATTCATTAATAAATGGCGGCTGGTAATAATATCCCCAGCTAAACTTAAATGAATTGAATGGAGAGAATTTATAAGTTAGATAAGCCCTTGGAGATATTAATTTCTCTTTACTATAATCATATTTTAAATACCTTACTCCTACGTTCGCTTCAAGGTTTTCAGCAAGAAGTATATAGTCATCTATATATAAACTGAAGGAATTTAGATTATAAGAATTGCTAAATCTATTATTTATTGGTTTTTCATTTAAAAGAGAATCCCCCACTTCATAAAAATTCTCGTAATTATAATTATTTATATCAGAGAATCTGTATTCAGCTCCAAGCGAAATATTATGAGCGTTATAGTGGGTATTTAATTCAGTTTTAAATCTATACGAATTTAGCGTAACTGAGTTGTTCCCCTTTTCATATCTTGATTTGAGAAATTCAAGATTTTCCGTAGGGTTAAATGCATCTGGGAAATAATAAATGTTGCTGGATAGATCATAATTTTCTTTTTCATTTACCCAGTATCTGGATATTGATAATTTAAGCTGACTTTTATCCGAGAAATTGTTTTTGTATCTGATACCCAATAAGCTATTTAGGTACGAATAAACTCTTTCCCCATCTGATGCAATTGAAACACCTCTGTAATCACCTCTTCCAAGAAAACCAAAATTGCCGCTCCAATTTGTCGGACTAACATCAAACCTATTATCTGAGTAAATTCCCAAAAGTTCAATATTAGAATTGTTTGACAATTTATAATCACCGAAAAACTGGATGTCAGAAAATGAAGGTTTATAATCTCCCTTGGTTTTAAGACTACTTAAAAAAGCAGAAGGATTTGCATATCTAACACCCAACTGCCAATTAAAATCACTAATTCTATTTTTTAAATTAATGCCCAAATTTAAAACACTCGCATAAAAAGAGCCTTTTAATTTCTCATCATGCTTTGAAGAATAATCTACTTCAAGAGCAGATGACATCCTATCTCCGTAACTGGCAGGAAAAGCTCCGTTATAGAATGTTAATTTTTCAACCATATTCGGGTTTATCGTTGTTTGGCTTTCTTCTACTCCAACTCTCAACAAAAAAGGACGATAAATTTCATATCCATTCAGATAAATTAAATTCTCATCAAAGCTTCCTCCACGCACATTGTAGCCACTTGTTAACTCACTATTTGTTGATACACCTGATAATATTTGAACTGACCTGAGCACATCAGAATAAATTGTAGGCATTTTCTGAATGTCTTTGTTTTCAATTTTTTGTATTACAATTGATGAGGGTTCTTTTTTTGCTGTTATTTGCACCTCATCACTTTTTAATATTTTAGGTTTTAGACTAATTTGTAGGTCAAGATCGGATTTTGTTATGGTTATTATTTTAATGTCAGAGAAAAATCCGATATAACTAAATTTTAATTCATGCTTGCCAATTGGTAGATCAATACTAAAATCGCCAAAATTATTAGTACTCGTCCCCTTTTTTAACAGATTAACAAAAATGTTGCAATTTTCAAGTGGCTCACTATCAATTGAATTTATTACATTGCCGGTAACAGTAAACGTTTTATTTTGACAGAGACTATTGGAAATAATTATTATGTAGATAATAACAGAAAGAAGTATTCTGAACATATTGACCTTTGGAAATATTTTTAACAATAATTAAAACAGTAAAAATTTCCTGATCAATAGCTCCTTAAAGTGTGAGTGAAAAATTATACAGAAACTAAATAAAATCATAGTCAAATAATTAGTTATATATTTTTAAATAGATTATATGTCTAGTTTTTATCACTCCAATACCCGGAATATATGTCAAGATCTAATAGGCAATCTAGCATAATACCAAAAACGCAAATAATGCTACTTCTTTAGTTATATTCTATTTTTATAAAGTTAGAATAATAATTTGGTTATTAGAAAAATCAATCGTACATTTACGATAAGGGATGAAGAGAACATTGCAAGATATCGATTATATTGAAGATACTGAGGAATTGGCACGTTTTGCCAAAGCTCTTGGTCACCCGACTCGTATTGCAATATTAAAGCATTTGGAAAATCAGTCATGCTGTTTTACAGGAGATTTGGTAAATGTATTGCCATTGGCACAATCAACTATTTCTCAGCATTTAAAAGAACTTAAGAATGCCGGTTTAATTCAAGGTGAACTAAATCCCCCAAAAATTAAATATTGCATTAATCAAAAAAATTGGGAAAGGGCCAAAAATATATTTGGGTCTTTCTTCAAATGATTAGGCTAAATATAAATTCTATAACAGTTTTATCACCTTTTGGTGATAAGCAAAAAGTAATAAGATTATGAGCAAAAAAATTAAAATTCTCGGGACTGGTTGTCCAAAATGTAAAGAAACCACTGCAATTGTAGAAGAAGTTGTAAAAGAAAATAATTTTGATGTCTCTATTGAAAAAGTAGAAGACATTATGGAAATTATGAAATACAATGTACTCTCAACACCTGCTATTGTTATTGATGAACAGATAAAATTTAATGGCAGAGTACCCTCAAAAGCTGAAGTAAACGATTTATTGAAATCTACTAATATTGATCCTAAAAACAACTCAGGCAGCTGTTGTTGTTCATGTAAACAATAATATGTTTGATTGGATACAACAAATAGCAGATTGGTTTGTGTTTGTTATTTTAGGAATGAATAAAGAAAGTCATTTAGCAGAAGCATTAAACTTCTTTATATACGATACAACTAAAATATTACTTTTACTTTTATTTATCATTTTCTTGATGGGAATTGTAAACAGTTATTTCCCTATCGATCGAGTTAGAAATTTTCTTTCACGTAAAAAATTATATGGATTTGAATATTTAATGGCAAGCATGTTTGGAGTAGTTACGCCATTTTGTTCGTGTTCATCTGTCCCTTTATTTATTGGATTTGTAAAAGGGGGAATTCCTCTAGGTGTAACATTTGCTTTTCTGGTTACTTCTCCGTTAGTAAATGAAGTTGCGATAGGTTTGTTTGTTGGGCTATTCGGAATAAAAACCACAATGATATATGTGACAAGTGGAGTATTACTTGGGACTATTTCAGGAGCCATTTTACAAAAATTAAAATTAGAACACCTCTTAACTCCTTGGGTAAAAGAAGTATTAGAAAACTCTCAAAAAGAACAGGATATTTTTCAAGAAGAAAAACAACCATTTGCTAAACGACTGCCAATTATTTGGAATGAAGTTTCAAAAATACTTAAAGGAGTTATTCCTTATGTAATTGTAGGAATTGCAATTGGGGGCTTGATGCATGGATATATTCCCGAAGGATATTTTGAACAATATATGACTAAAGGAAATCCATTTGCTGTACCCATTGCTACTATTGTTGCTGTACCTATGTATTCGAACGCTTCGGGAATATTACCCGTAGTTCAAGTTTTAGTTTCTAAAGGAATTCCACTAGGTACAGCTATTGCTTTTATGATGGCCGTTGTAGGACTTTCTTTGCCGGAAGCAATGTTATTGAAAAAGGTAATGACACTTAAACTAATTGGTATTTTCTTCGGAGTAGTAACGCTTTGTATTATTTTCTCTGGTTATCTATTTAACATAATTATTTAACAACTAAGGACTAAAACAATGAAGTATTCTAAAATTATTTCGCTTGTGATATTGAGTGTCATGTTATTTTCTTGTACAGGAAATGCACAAAACAATGAACAAAAAACAGAAACTGTAACTAACAAAATTGAAGTGATTGATTTTCATTCAACACGCCGTTGTATGACATGTAATGCAATTGAAGAAAATACAAAATTTACACTCAATAATTATTTTGCCAAAGAATTGGAAAGTGGTAAAATCACATTTCAATCAATTAATGTCGATGATGAAAAAAATTATGAAATGGCTTTAAAGTATGAAGCAGCCGGGACATCTCTTTTTCTGAATGTTGTAATTAGTGGAGAAGAAACTCAAATTGATATAACAAATTTTGCATTTCAGAATGGTAGAAATCAAGAAGTTTTTGCAAAAAAATTGAAAAATAAAATTGAAGTTCAACTAACCAAAATGTAATTATGGTAGAATTTATAAATTCATTGCTGGAAAACAATAGCATTCCAGCAATTTCTGCATTTTTAATCGGACTGATGACCGCTATCAGTCCGTGTCCTCTTGCCACAAATATTACAGCAACCGCTTTTATCTCAAAAAATATTTCGGACAAAAAATTAGTGCTTTTAAGCGGTATAGTTTACTCACTTGGAAGAGCTTTCAGCTACACGACAATCGGTTTAATCCTATATTTGGGTGCAAATAAATTTCAGTTATCTCGTTTTTTTAATCATAACGGAGAAAGATTTTTAGGGCCCTTGCTCATTATCATTGGCTTGATAATGCTCAATATTATAAAACTAAATTTTCTTGGTAAATCAAATTTTACTGAAAAACTGACGGAGAAAATTAAAGGGAAAGGATTACTAGGATCTTTTTTAATAGGTGCAGTATTTGCATTGGCTTTTTGTCCTTATAGTGGTGCGTTATATTTCGGAATGTTAATCCCCATGACAATTACAACTACAGATGGTTTGTACTTACCCATTATATTTGCATTTGGAACCGGGCTTCCTGTAATACTGTTTACATATCTTTTAGCATTTGCCGCAAGTAATGTTGGAATTTTTTACAATAGAATAGCTAAAATTGAAAAAATAATGCGTCATCTAGCCGGTATAATTTTTATCCTTGTAGGAATCTATTATATTTTAATATTTACTTTTATATTAGAATAATATTCTGAAGATTGTGATATAAAAATCTTTTGCACTTATTGAGAGAGATAAGATGAAAGAATTTATCTACAGAAATATCGAAGGGAAAAAAGTTCTACTTCTCTTTATTCTAACGAACATAATATATATCTCAATGTTAGCTATAACAATCCCCTATATAATGAAATTTTCAAATGGATTGAAATTGTTAGATATGATGCCAATGGGCTATAATGCCGAATATGTAAACTCACTGATGAACACTCTTGGGGAACATGGACGCAATGCTTATTTATTTATTCAACTTCCTCTGGATATGATTTATCCTTTTCTTTTTGGTATAAGCTATTGTTTAATCTTTGCATATTTTTTAAATAAGTTCGGCAAGTTAAGAAGTCCTCTATTCTATATTTGTCTATTGCCACTTATAGCTGGCATTTTTGATTATTTAGAAAATATTGGAATTATCACAATCCTATCCAACTTTCCAAATCATTCAAATTTATCTATCATACTAACTAACTATTTTACTGTTACTAAAAGTACTTTTACCACAATTTATTTTGTTGCGCTCATTATAACAATTATAATATTTGTTATTAAGGCAATTCGGAACAAAAATATAAGTGTCACCACCAATAATTAATTGTTCATTCTTTTTTTTAAGCTTTAGTTTAATATGAGAAAAAGAAAAGAGATCACAATTTATATCATCATTGAAGAATGGAGCTTTGGGATAAAGAAAAAAATTTTAATGTATTGAAGATAGAACTTGATATGACTAAATCCTCAGAAATGTTTCAGAAAGTTATCAAAGAAGTTCCAGATACAATTGAGGGTAAGATATTTGGAGCGCCTTGTATTAAATTGCTTAATGGAAAAACTGCGGCAATATTCTGGAAGAACAATATGCTTTTCAAACTTGATGTTAATACACAGAAAGAGGCGCTGAAGCTGGATGGATCAAGTATTGGGACACATCTCTATGCTCGAGAAAGAGTAATGAAAGGATGGATTTTAATACCATTCAAACACTCAGATAAATGGGTTTTATTTGCTAACAAAGCAGTTAAATTTGTAAAGTTATTAAACTAATAAAAATAATCCACCCTCTTTATCAACTTATTTTAGGCAAACCAATCAATAAAATTATGGTTAAAGATTTACTGACTTTTCCTTACTATTTTTTTAGCTTTTTTTTCAGCTTTTTTTTCCTTCATTGATTTTGCAGGTTCCTTCTTAGTAGTTTTTTTAGCGTTTTGACCTTTTGCCATTTTATTTTCTCCCTAATTAAAATTTAGATATGATAAGCTGTTATTATTATTGTAAAAATAATATATTTATGTCCATTGAGTTCCGAATCGACAATTAATTATGAAGCTATCTCAATTCCTAATAGCCAATTATATGCATTTTTAATGCTATTTGCAGAAAAATATTTAATTTCACTCCAATGAGCATTTTGGTTTTCTGACTCATGAACATTCGGATCACTATTAGGTTTTTCAATCACAATGGCTATTTGATCAGTATCCATATATCCAAATTGCTGGAACTCATCTCCAGAGGTATGAATATTAGTAACTGCCCCATTAATGATTGTTTCCTTGTGATCAAATAAAAATTTTTTGCAATCATTATCACGCGCAAGCTTTAAAGCTTCCTTTGAATACTGTTCTGCAATCTGAAAGTTTAGTCTTCCCTGCAACTTGATTTCTACAATTTTTTTTTCCGACAGATAATCAACCGTATATTTCATACTAATAATCCTTCTTACTTTAATTGCTACAATATAGATAGAATGTGTTTATTGAACTAATAAATAATAGTTTGTCTTAAATTACTTTATGCTAGTAGATAAAAAATCTTGGGACAAGGCTTATTCATTTAAAATAAAAAATCCCGGCAAAAGCCGGGATTTAAGATCAGATAAAAGCTGTTTTAGCTTAAAACTTTAACTTCAGCTGCCTGAAGGCCTTTAGGACCTTGAGTTTCTGAAAATTCTACTTTATCATTTTCTTCTAAAGATTTATATCCATCACCGATAATTGATTGAAAATGTACGAATACATCATCACCATTTTCTTGTTCGATAAAACCAAATCCTTTTGAACTGTTGAACCATTTAACGGTTCCTGTTTTGCGCTCTGCCATAACAGTGCTCCTTTTTGTAATAATTGATTGTTTTTTGACAGGGCTTTAAATTCTACAGGGAAGTTACTGAATTTCTTCTACACCTTCTACATATACTTTACCCGAAAAAAGCGGGCATATCTCTAAAGTTTACTGCCTTTCACTGTAAACGTACTATAAATCTTATTAAAAACCTAATTTTTTTTTATAATGTTTATTCAAGATCATTTTATGTACAAATTCTAGGTGCCTTTTAAGACTATACTAAATTACAGTTTTGTATCGTTTTCCATAAATAATTATTTATTGATATAATGAATAGAATAAATTCAAAGCTAACTGATACAAAAATGTTCTTTACCCGACTAGTTCAACGGTACTACGAAATTGAAAAATATTATAAGACCTATTGTATGATTTGGTAAAATCAGTTATCTTATAGACTAATTATCGAATAAATCCATAGCATGATCTTTCAGCTTAACGGCAATTAACTATCAGTAGGTAAATAGTGTACATAAGTAAAAATCAAATAAATGATTTTTAGAATCGCACGACATACAAATGATTTAAAATCGCTTATTGACTTCAGCTGTAAGATATTAAATTTTGAAGCTTTAGAAAGTTTTGAGAATCATAGTGATTATAATGGTGTTTTTTTTGGTAAACCAAATTTGGATTGGCATATTGGAAAAAAAATGGGACTATGATTGAAAACCCAGATAAGTGTAAAATAATAGTTAGTAATCCGAAATAATATAAAACTGCATATAACAGGTATAAACCAACAATAGGTTTTCGTAATACGCTTAGTCTATCTGTTCTCTGCGAAAAGGGCAATAAAAAATGAAAGAAGATGCAAAAAATATTTTAAAAATTAAACCTTTGGGATTTCCCTGGGAAACGCAAGATCCGTTTATCTTTTGCGTGCATCATAGAGATGAATTTCCAAAAGGAAATGAACAGATGGGTCCTGCTGTCTCGTTAGCCGGGAGAAACATTGGAAATGATTTTACACTAAAAGATGGTTGGCGAATGTACCATGGCGAATCGATTCCAGGATTTCCATACCATCCACATCGCGGTTTTGAAACAATTACCGTTGTAAAGGAAGGCACTGTAGATCATACAGATTCAATGGGTGCTGCTGGACGATTTGGCAAAGGAGATGTACAATGGATGACTGCGGGGAAAGGTGTACTGCATTCAGAAATGTTTCCACTTATACATAAAGACAAAGAGAATCCATTAGAGCTCTTTCAGATTTGGTTAAATTTGCCAAAAGCTAGTAAATTTGTTGAGCCTCACTTTAAAATGTTATGGGAGGACAGTATTCCAGTATTAAAGAAAAATGACAAAAATGGTAAATCTATAGAAGTTAACGTGATTGCTGGAGCGCTTAATAATCTTCTAGCTCCAAATCCTACACCCGATTCTTGGGCTGCAAATCCTAAGAATCAAGTAGCGGTGCAAACCATAAAACTTCAGGCCGGTGCAACGTGGATTATTCCAAAAGCGAGCACTGATGTTAACCGAACCCTATATTTTTACAAAGGGAATGAGATATTAATTGAAGGAAAAACTATTCCAGCCTATCATTCAATCCAAGTTTCTGCAGATAAAGACATATCAATACTAGCAGGTACTGAAGAATGCTTAATGTTAATGTTACAAGGCAAACCAATAAACGAACCGGTTGTACAGCATGGACCTTTCGTCATGAATACGCAAGAAGAAATACGTGAAGCGTTTGAAGAATATCAAAGAACTCAATTTGGTGGATGGCCATGGCCCAAACATGAACAAACCCATGAAAGAAACAGAGGACGTTTTGCTTTACATGCGGATGGAAAGGAAGAAGTAAGATAAAGTGCATTAAATCAAATCATACAATCTAACTAATGTATTTTGTCTGTATTAATCGATCAGCAGTTTTCAATCCTATTAAAAAATAGTCTGCAAAAATAATAGGAAGACTTAATATGGCATATATCTATCTTAAATTGTTTCACATTATAGCCGTAATAATATTTTTGGGCAATATTTTTACTGGACTTTTTTGGATGCATGTTGCTGTAAAATCAAAAGACCTTAAAATAATTTCGCATACTGTAAAAAGTGTAATTAAGAGTGATAGACTTTTTACGATGCCCGGAGTAATTTTACTTACAACTTTTGGAATTATTGCTGCAATTAAAAGTCATATACCATTTCTTAGTACAGGTTGGATTCTATGGTCAATCATTTTGTTTTCTATCTCAGGAATTGTGTTTGGAGCGAAAGTTGCACCTTTGCAAAAGAAGATTATGCATCTAACAGTAAACCAAAATTCTACTCGTGATTTTGATTGGAATAATTTTAACAAGGTATATTTGGCTTGGGAGATTTGGGGATTTATTGCCCTAATAACTCCCTTTGCAGCTTTGGTTTTGATGATATTAAAAATACCTCAATAAGAATTTGCAATCTTTTATTTTAATAATAATTTATGCCTAACCAAAAAGTAATTTTCACAGTTTCCATCATGATTTCTGAAAATGTTGGATGCTTTAAATAGTTATTAACATTTTTTGTGTGTGAATTCTACAAATATATTTTTGACAACACATCTTGTTTTGTGTAAATTGTAAAAATAATCCAAGCCTCATTTGAATGCGAAGTATTTTCTGTCCTGTTGAGAATATTTTAAAATCAATTTTGTCCCATTTAGAGGAATTAACTATGAATAATGACAACTTAAACAGATCAGTCAAATATGATGGTCATTGTGCATTTGCAGTAAGTATCGGGAAAACTGATGTTAAAGGTGGAAATAGTAGTCTGACAATTGACAATAACAACTACGTCTTTTCAAATCCGATTGCTAAGATATTATTTAAACTACTTCCAGGTAGAATAAAAAAAGCTGATGAAATTTGGAATAAAAAATAGACGAAATTTATAAAAAGATTGACAAAAAAATGCTTCTGTACTTCACTACATAGATTCAAATAATGTTGTTGAGTATGAATGTAAAATAATCTAATCAAACCGAAAAATTTCTGTAAAGAAATTAATTTTTCTTATCATAATATTTATTAGGAGTAAAACAGATTTTATTTCCTTTACAGAATAGAATTGTCCTAATATTTACTTATATGAAATAATTTTTTAATATTACTTTTTCCTCAATGGCCTTTATAAATGCGTGGCTTGACCAAAAAACACTATAGCTTTTTAATAATAATTTTTTGATGATTTATTAAAATCCATTATATTAAATTTTAATTATTCTATTATTGATCAAGAAACATTTTGAAACTATGAAGAACCTCTTCTATTCTTACCTTCAATCAAGATCTCAAAAATTTTCACCAAAAGTAACCAGTGAAATGGGATACAGAACTAACTTTGAGATCCTAATAAAAAAAA